>SKDY01000084.1_pt1 | contig 78408 bp, 86 predicted proteins | sample 4826591 | NCBI WGS metagenome assembly SKDY01 (sample SAMN11008823, study PRJNA524170) | human gut metagenome | biome: Human fecal sample; material: Feces; isolation source: fecal sample from pouch patient p10, p22 | host: Homo sapiens | place: Israel: Tel-Aviv | collected 2016-06-15 | reverse complement strand
GCGGCTCATCGACTGTCGTATGCCCAGTTCCCCGAGCCGTTCGCGCCACCACGGGTGCCGGTACTGCCATCCCATGTCCGAGTGCAATACGGGGCTTGCGCCGGCGGGCAGCTTGGGCGCGAGCATGCGCATGGAGGCGTTGCCGGATTCGAAGTGGAAGCGGACGAGCCCATGACCCGCGAGCCGGTCGATTTCCAGCAGATTGTCGGCATCCTCGGCACGGCAGTATTCGCTTGTATCGTTCTTCGCCCGTTCGCGCAGATGTTCGGGCAGATATTGGTTGGCGAGAATATCGCGGCGTAGTTCGTCGCTGTCGGTGAATTCCATCGGCTACCCTTTCGAATGTTTCGCGCCCGGCTTCCATACCGGTGTCCCTGGATTCACCGGGGAAACAATCATCCCTTGGTTATCGCGCAGTTCGACGTTTGCCCCGTCGATGCCCAGCGTGCCTTCGACGCGCCGCCCGTTCCGCTTCCATGAAACCCGGTAGGATCCTTTGATTCGGGGGAAACCGGACAACGGGTCCATATATCCGGGTTCGGCGATCGCGAGACCATCGAGATTCCACACGTCGCCCACATACTCGTCCATGGTCTTCGGCTTCGGGCCTCGGGGGTTCCAGTTCTCGGCCGGGGACATGAGCGCGAGGGCGACGAACAGCAGCAGCACCGATGCGCCGACGAGCCTGCCCTCGTCCATCGTGAGATTAGGAAAGCCGTTCCGTGCCATCACCAGGCAATAGGCATACGCCATGAGCGGAATGTCCGCGAGGAAGGCATACCAACCGAGAGCATTCAGGACCCTCAACAGCAATGGCATCCGCGAATGGTCCACCGCCTGAGCGTATTCGACAAGCTCCATCAGCTGAACCTCCAATGCAGTTCGTGCTGGTTTCGCTGGCCGATGAGCCGTACCTTGACTTCGATTATCCTAGTTTCCATGTCTTGGGTTTTCCTCTCTACGAGATTGCTAATGCCGGATTTTCTTGTCACCAGCTGCCGGTTGCTCCGCTGCCAGTGGATGTGCCTCCGCCGAATGATGAAGAGCTGTCGAAGGATGGTGATGGGCCCGTATAAGGCCAGGAGTCATCGTTGATGGAATCATTTTCGGAGGAACGATCGTGCTCCTGTCTGTCCGTTCTCGCACGCCAGCCTGACCGCATGGAATCCTATCAACGGCGTACGCCGGATGGATAGGGTCAGTCGGCTCTGGCAGTTCGGGCAGGGGGTCGCAAGTTCGATATGTTTGCTCACTCGTCCGTCTCCTTGGTGGCGTTCGCCCAGTCGCAGGATATGCCGCTCCTTCTATCGCCGGGCAATACCACGCATTCGACGCGCTTGTCTATCTGCGTGTTACCCGTATCGGTTTCGCTCATGATATGCTTCCTTTTCTGTTTGCGCATCATTGTTCCTTGACGTCGAAGATGTCGCGGAAGGCCGCTTCGGCTCGGTCGAAGCCGTCCGTGAGTCCTTCTTGGTACTCGGACGGTGCGTCGGAATCCGATGCGTCCAGTGCGTTTCTGAACTGGTTGTCCAGCCAAGCTAGATACTCATTGATACGCTTGTCCATCCGCATGTTGTTCGGGTCTGCCAATGTTCTAATCCTTTCTGTTCGCCGCCAATAACGCCTTGCCGTCTGCCTTGTACAGGCCGACCTTGTTTCCCTTGATATGAACGGTCAGCTCGGTGCGTTGACTGTCGGTGTAGGTGATGCACTTCCAGTCGCCGTCCTTAAGACGGGATTTGGGCAGTTTTTGACTGCCGTTCCTGCATTCGCCCAAATCGTCCAGATTCCATGTCTTGATGATTTGCTCGGACAGTGAGGTTGGACGGGATGACCGTGGCGTATGAGAGGGCAGGGCTAGGGATGTGAATGCCAACACCAAGCCCATGGTGAGCACCACCGTGGAGAAAATGCTGATGCCTTTTGCGGCAGGGACGTATGCTACTGGGAAGACGATTATAAGGATGATTAACGGTAAGAGGCCGAAGAGTATCATCCAAAAACCGATGTTCCAGCATATGCTGGCAGCACTGCCGGGAACGGCTCCGCCTGAAATGCCCCGAGCGTAGTAGGCGTCCCACATGTCCACCCATTTCGAGAAGTCAAGCATGGGTTCACCCCCGTTCCCGAACGATGGGAAAGGACACTCCCGCGAACACGGCCAGTACGCAGAATGCGGCGACCCACTGTCCGTAGCGCATCAGAATGAACACCAACGGTAGTCCGCCGAGCAGAACGATGCCGCAGAGGATACTGCCCAGCGATGATTTCGGCTGACCATCTATGTCCGGAAGAATGTTGACGAACGCCATGAGCATCAACCAGTACAAGGCCCCCAGCACCATGCCCGCCGCCATCCAGTACATCCTTGGAGGCCACTGGATGGCGAAGGTGAACGAACCGGTGACAAGCCAACCGACTAAACCCATAAGGAAATCCATAAAGCTGAGAGAGAACGGAATGACTTCGGCTGTCACGGCGAGGAACATTCCATCGAACACGTCATCGCCATACGGGAAGCCGGAGAACCATCGGCGTTGGACGACGGGTTTGACGAGCATGAAAAGATAAAGCTCCACCGTTCCTCCGCATCCCACCGTCGCTAAGTCGTTCAGGGTGGCGTGTTCAATTGCCATCAGCATATGCTGGAACATCGGTCTGGTCCTTCCTTACCGGTTTGCTGTCCGTGTCGTACAGGTCGAGCTTGGTGCCGTCCTTAGATACGCGGATTTCGACCAGCCGCTTGCGTCCGGTGTTGTCGGTGACTCCCGTTCCGCCAATAGGCGGCAGTAGGTGGCCGCCCATCCGAACGCGTCCATCCGTCCCTCCCGGTATGGGTCGGGGATGTCGGTTCCGATAGACCGTTCGGACTCGCGGAGCTTGGTTTCGAACGTGTCGGCCAAGCGTTCCAATAGACTAGCTTCATTCTGCTTGTTCATTTTCCTACCTTCATCGGGTTTCCCCATGTTCTGCCATATCGTCCATGAGCATGTCCTGACAGTGTTCGATTGTCCGCGTGTAGGCGTCGTATCCGTCGTATCCGTCGCTCAGACCTTCTTGGGCGCATTCCCATTCACTGTCGGCTTGGGCTTTGAGCCATTTAATGACCTCGCCCAACGTTTCGCTTCGCACGCTCACTTGTCGTCCTCAATTCGCCGCTGTTGTCTGACCGTCTTGCGTTCCACCCATTCGCCTAGTTCCTCGTCCGTGATGCCGTTTTCTGTTTCGAGCAGCATCACCCAGCGTCGCACGTCCTCCGCCGCGTCGGCAAGCCCATCCAGACGCTCCTTTTCGGTGTTGTAGCGCAGGATTTTGCTGACCGCTTTGATGAGCGCTGCGCACGCTCCGACCGGAGACGGGTGGCGAGTGCGATTGTCACATCCTTTGATGTCGTACATGTGTTCGAGCAGCCATAGGCAGATGAGCACGTCCGCCATCTCCTCGACCATGTGGGAGCGTGTCCCGTCCGTCAGCCCGTCGCGCTTCCGGTCATCGTATGCTTCGATAAGCTCGGCGCACTCCTCCATGCAGACGACGCTCTGCTTGGTGACGCCGTAATATTCAATGCTTTTAGACCACACTGCGTCAAAATATTCAGGACGTTTATAGACTTCCTCAATGGTCGGATGCTCACTCATTTTGTCATCTTTTCCTTTCGATTCTTCGGGTTCGACGAAGCCGTTGCGCCAGCACGGTCGCCGCATGTGCTTCTGTCTGATGCCGTTGACGCGGCGAACATACGGGTCGGTTACGATTTGTCCGCCTTTTCAATCCACCAAATCGCATCTTCGAGCTTCCAGTACATGTCCGCATGATGGTCGTGCAGGAACCGCAGGTCGTCAGCGTGCTGTTCGACCCATTCCGGGTGCGGGCGGGTGTCGTTCGTGCCTTGAACGGTCGGATAGGCGATTTTACATACGCACAGCCAGTAGGGAGGTTGCAGTCCGTCCTTGGGTTTCCAGTCGGACGGTTCCGAATACCGTTCCTCTAACGTCAGGTAATTGGACACCCATGCGGGCGATAGTCGAGGCCACACCTGCTCAAACAACAGCACGCCCAGCACGACGCCCAGTAGCAAGCCGACACCATTACCTGTCGAAGGCTGGTCCGCAAGCTTGCATGCAGCCCACAGGCCGACGACCGGTAGCAGGAGGCTCACGGTCAGGTAGGGGACGCACTTCCGTGATTCACGCGAATCCTTCGCATGGTCGAACATGGCGAACGCCACGAGAAGAAATACGGACATTCCCATGCCGAAGAGCAGCCCGCACCACAGCGTGCGTATCGCATCTTTCAAGAACGCTATCAAGGCTGGCGTCAACAGTATTCGCCAACTGCCCGTCAAGACAATGAGCAACACGAGGGCTGGCAATGCGGACAAGAATATCAGCAATCTCTTGCGGAAACCGCTCAACGCCGCTCCTCCATCTCGCGCATCCGATATCCTTCACGCCACTGGTGGATGCCGATTTCGCTCACGCTCATGCTGATGAGCCGTTTCAGTTCGGCAACGGATAGCGAACGGGCGATACGCTTCGACGGGTCGCCAGCACGGTCAAAACGCAACGATTCCCACAGGTCCGCCGACGACAGGCCATCCTTTACCAGCCAGTCGATGATGTCGTCCGGCAATCCGTCCACGCCCTGTTCGATGAGGTGGATGAGCGTGCGAATATCAGGCTCGTCCGGCACCGGCCGTTCAAGCCAAATGTCATACACTTCCACGCCTCCATCGCCGGACAGTATGGAGATACGCGCCTGATGGTCGCCGGTTTTGCGTATCGCACTGATTCTCACACGGTCGGTCATGAGCGATGTCCCTCCTCTGCAATCTGATTGAATCCCAATCTGGATGCAAGCCGCTTCTTTTCCGCATCCGACAAGGATGCAACAGCCGACCGCCGGTGGTTGGCGAGCCAACTCAGGCAATGCCAGCAGTCGATGCGTTCCGAATCCGCGTCGCGCAGCCATTCGGCCAACCCGTCGTATGGTTCGAATGTTTCCGGCACGTCGGACAACCATTGGCGGATGATGGTCTTCCAATCCCAACCGTCCGTCCAATGGTGATGCCAAGGACGAGTGACGGTAATGGTCGTACCGTCCGCCTTCCGAACGGTCATACGGCATTCGTAGTCGTCACCGCCAATGGCTATGACACGCAGCCAATCGTTCATCACAACGGCCTCCCCGTTTCCACCTGTTCCAGCATGTCAAAGCATTCGTCACGCTCCGTCCGGGTGGCGGAACGCAATAGGTCCGCCAGTCCGGTCGGCCACCGTGTACGCGAGCAGGCCGTCCGGCAAGGCGAGACGTTCGCGTACGCACACCACGTACCGTCCGTCGCATTCGAGTATCGTTCACCAGCACCGGTTCTCATGCGCGGGGGGGAGGAGAACCTGACTCTCACTCCGCGAGTTTCCAAGTCCGGCTCCTTTCCAAGACGAGATGCCGCTGGGTCAGCTCGGAAAGCCGGTATGCGAACTGGTAGACCGCGTTCAACGAATCGTACAGGGCGAACTTCTCCGATTCGCTTACGGCGTCGTTCAGGTCGTCGGCGAGGTCGGCGTACGCCTGACCGATGGCGTCGGGACGGTTTTCCACGTACACGATTCCGTTCTTTTCGACGTCCACTTCGACGCAGTCCATCTCCATGTCCACTACCAGCATGTAGACGAACGCCTCGTCGGGCAGATAGGCCAGCGGGCGCACGTCCGAGATGACGGTCTTTTCCGTGACCGTGGTCGTGCAGATGACCGGCATGTCGCAGGCGGGGGCGAACGGTTCGCGCGGGTCGTCTAGAATCCCCGCGTAATCGACCATGCAGCGGGCGGCGTGATGCCAGTCGCATGGCGTGAAAACGTCGATGAACACGCCCGTCCTGACGTCGGGTGGAATGCTCAGGAACACCTCTCTGGCGACCGTCTCAAGTTTCCTGTCCCCCATCGGGGAAGTCCTTTCTAATAGTGGATGAATTGCAGTTGCTTCGCCTGTTCTGCGGTGAACGTACGACTGAACGGCTTGCCGTTGTATGCGGCACCGCACTCGGACGTAGTGAAGGAACCATTATGTCCAGTTCTGCCCATGCGGACCATTGCTCCCGGTCTGGAACCAGTTGGACGGACAGGATAATCGGGATACGGGCGTCACTCTCCCTTACCGTCTCCATCAAAGCTGAATCGTCTTCAAGACCCGGATTCACATGGTCGATAATCAGAAAGGAATCCGGCTCTTCCAAGATGGACGTGGGATCGTTCACCGGAATCACACCTTGCACGGGCTTGGTATAACCTCGATCCACATACCCGTCAAACATATAGACCCGTTGCCCCATTTCGTTGAGACCAGGTATCAGGGTGTGTGTCAGCCACCAGGTCTTGCCGCATCCCGCGCCACCCGTCACCAGTAGGTTCCCATCGGAAACCGGGTTCCATGTCGCAACGCCATCATCGACCAATCCGATTGTGAGGCTTTTCACCATGCGCAGCTCACCTCCATCCAGATAAGCCCGCGCCCGTCCACAATCGATTTGAACTCGTCTATCCGCCAGCGGAGCGCGGCCGAATCGACCTTGAATGATTCAAGCCCGCCGTCGCGCAACGATTCGAACAACGCGTCGGCCTCGGCCCGGGTTCCGAACGGTTCCGGCCATGCGACCCATCGGCCGGGGTGGCATGGCAGCCAGCGTGCCAGCTCTTCGTATTCCTCCTCGTTCAATTTTCTGTCTCCTTATCCGCCGGATGCCGGATACCGGCCTCTCGATCCAACCTGTTGACAATGTCCTGCATGCCCGGGTGGTACCGTTCGATCAGGAGCAGTCCCCGATGATGGTCGTTGCGAATCGAAACCCATGTTGGGCAATAGTCCAAGAACTCGTCGGCCTGCTCGTTCAGCTTCAGCATCCCATTCCGACGTATGATCGTGTAGCCTTTCGAAGACACGGTGAATATGACCGGCTTGAACCATGGAAGACCGACCCCGAAAATCGAATCCATACAAACCTGCGCATTCCAGAATTCCGGGACCCCCGGAAGGTCTTCAGGCATCCAAAGCGCAACTATGACAAGAAGAAAAGCGCCTGAGAATAAACCAATGCAGAGCGCGAGTGCGGAATTATCCGGATCCGCTTGGAAAGGCAATATCGCCAAACGCTTTTCCCAGAACGATGGGGGAATCCGTATGGACAGGATGATGACCCATATCTGGCCCAGTACAAACAGCAGGCGCGATACCGAACCGACGATTTCCGAACCGGACAGAGCTTGTATCAGCAATGCCATGACATCATATCTGACGATAACAAAATCGAGGACGAGCAGCGATAGCACTACTGCCGTAATCAGCGTATAAACGGCGATTCCGACAGCCCATTCCCCGATCGTCCGACCCCACAGCATGAACGCGGGGGCGATGGCAGCGCAGACGACTATCGTCAACGCGACGATATGGGGCGGATCAATTCCTTTTCTCATCATGTCTCTCATTCTTGTGGTCGCGGACGATGAGGATCATCCAGCCGAAGCACGGGAGCATCCGGTATTCGCCGGACCGGGTCAACGCGGCCGCCAGGCGTTCCGCGCCGGGGCGGGTGGTCCATTCCCTTGAATCCTCGTCGTAGTCCTCGGCGATCCAACCCTTCTTCAACAGGCCGTAATGCGCCTTCTTCCACGCCCAGCTGACGATTGCGCCGAACAGATTGCCCGTCAGATACAGGAGCAGGATTCCCAGTATGATCGCGAACGGGGTGAGCACGCCCCACCAGTACCCGTCCATCAGAACCGCCCCAACCGGTGCAGGGCCTCGGCCGAATGGATGCGGGCCTGTTCGCCGCCCGCGCCCTCCGCGGCGTTGACGGCCGTCTCGTTTTCGGCCGGCATGGCGAACATGGGTCGGCGCAGCTCCCCGTACTCCAGCTCGTAATCGGTCGGATCGTGTTGGGCGGCGAGCCGGGCCAATTCCCTGACCTCCTCGCCGGACAGGGTGATCTGCGCGGTGTCCAGGCCGTCGAGCAATTGGCTTATCGTCCAATCCCCCGTCGCGGGATCCCGCCACGCTTTGCACCATTCGCCCAGATATTCGAAATCCTCCGGCGGATGCATGTAGTCGAATGCCATGATCAGTTCCTTTCCGTGGGATCCGGGTCCGGATCCCATTCGCGTATGCGTGCGATGAGCCGGCAGACGCCGGCCGGCATGAGCAGTATGAAAAACGTGGCGGCGGCGGCCTGCGAGATGGCGGTCATGATGCGGATGCCGGACAGGAGCCGCAGCAGGAGCGCGCCGCCCAGGGTGGCGAGGGCGCCGAACGCCATGAGCAGGAGCGCCATGGCGAGGCCGGCGGCCAGCAGTCCCGGCTCCACGCCCGCCGCCGGCCGGGGCTCCCCCATGTGTCGGGATGATGCGCCGTACCTCATCGTCGTCCGCCTTTCACATGCCGCCGGCGTCCGAGCTGTCCGATATAGGAGAGCGTCCATTCCCCGGCGTCCCGCGTACGGTCGAGTGAATTTTCAACGTTTGCGCTTTCGTTGTTCGTTGTCGTGTTTGGTGTCCGTCTTGTCGCCTGTTTCTTTTCCGGCGAAGGCGAGCACTATCGTGCAGATGAGGCACGTGATGAGGATGAGCGTGGTTCCTGGGTCGATTGCCATCAGGCTCGCTGCCCTGTTGTTTGATGTTTTCCGAGCATGATTGGTGCCTTCTACGAAAATTTTATGTGGACTAATTCAGTATAACAGGTATTGCCGATTCCGCGACATCACGGCTTCTCGCCAAAACGGGAGGCCGGACCCCTAGAATTGTCTCCGAACGACAATATGCCTGTTATACTGAATATGTCCACATAGAAGGAGAGTTCCAATGACCAACCAAAACAAGTCAGCCCAAGCCCGCCAACGACGCCGCAGCTCGGACGGACGATTCGCGGACGAAGACAAGCAGGACAGCCTCCCCTCCGACACAAAAATCCAACAGGTGGCCAGCCTCCTCACCGACGACACGGAGCCTGACTTCAACCAGCTGCTCACAGCCACCGGCGCATTCGACGACCCCTACGAGGCGCGCCATATCGAATTCGACATGCCCGACGGATCCACCATCAACGGCTACGCATTGGACGAGGGGCGAATCGACCGCAACAAGGTGCCGGCCGGCTGGCACGCCTACTCCGTGATGGAAAGCGACAGCGACGAAGACGGGGAAACCACCCTGTCCATCGACCGTGACGGGTACGTGAACCATCGCATGGACTTCATCACCACCGAAGACCTCAGCCAACGCATCGACAGCGGCCAACTGACCGAAATCCACGGAGACGAATGGGGTTTCACCGGCAACGACCTCGTGGACGATCTGGCCGAACAGTCCGATGACGAGGACTTCGACCTTGACATCGAATTGGAGGAGAAACGCCATGCGATGATGGATGCCGCCATCCGCGACCTGATCTTCTTCAAACAGGATGAGGAGAACATGACCGCGTTGAAAGCCGCCGCATGGCAGACCATCAACCATGACGAGCAGAACAAGGGCGAATCCGCGATCGGTTACCTGCGTATCGTTCCCTCTTCCAATCCGGCCGCCCTGCACCTCGAAGACATGAGCGAGGAACGCTTGGAGGAAGCCCGGCTCAACGGTGGCTGGAACCCCGACAAGGACAAGTACGTTCACTTCACCAAGGACGGCGACCTCGAAGGGCTCTCCTACACGGAAGCAGACGAGCTGATCTGGGATAACCGGCAGCGCATCCTGCAGGCCGTCCGCGATGACGAGTCCGCAAACTTCGGCACCGTCAGCCTGCTGCATAACTGTTTCAATCGTGAACGGCAGGTACGGGAACACGATTACAGGACGCCGGACGACAAGCGATAAAGGAGAGATAGCGCATGGCAGGGGCCATCAACGAAATGGAACGTAGGCTCGCGGAATCAAACCCGCATGCCGGTCCGAACGTGAAGACCGAAGACTTCAAACAGCAACCGCCCTCGGTGAAACCAGCGGGGAAACGCCGTCGCACATCACCGGCACCGAGGAAAACGGTTGAGGACACGAAAACCGCTGCAGAAACCCCTTCGCAGCAGGCCGGAGAAACCCGACGGCCTCATGTCGGGAGGCCGTTCTGCATCATTCCGAAACCCACATGGCAGGAGATGGCCCATGCGGCACTCCCCCAGCTGCTACAGGCCGTCGGACTGCTCATCCTGATCATCGTATCCCTGCTGGCAAGGCAGACCGCGTTGGCGGTCATCTGTCTTCTTGGCCTGCTCGCATTCGTCGGCTGGCGGCTTGCGACCTACGACTGGACTCCCATGGAAACCGTTCGTCGAACCATCGAACATGGTTACGGTGTAGCGGTCGTCCGTCTCCTGAATGCGGACGACATGAACCAGCCAGTCCGGGTCATTACTGAAGGCGGACAGTATGTCGCCTGGTATACGGACGGCAGGGAGAGTCGCGTCCACGCCGCCACTCTCATAGTCAACAAGGGTCGAATCGCATTGACTACACCGGACATGGGCATCCTGCCCACCCTAGGGGAGACAATTTGATGCGTACATTGTTCGTCGGCGACCTGCATGCGAAAGCAGATCTGCTGCCGCTGATTAGTCGGGCGGCGCAACGCGAGAACACTGACCGTATGGTCCTGTTGGGCGATGTCTGCGACGACTGGAACGTGTCCAACAATGGACTGATCCGGTTCTTCGAGACGTTCACCTCATGGTATCGGCGCGAAGCCGGGGAACGTGAAGTGATTCCACTGCTCGGCAACCACGATGTGCCGTACTTCCTGAAGCAAGGCTCCTCCTCCTATGCGCGAGTGCGCGCACTGGCGCCCGGCTTCAAACCCGGCGCCCATCGCAAGGTGCATGAGCTGATGCAAAATATCCCATTCCAACTGGCTTGGTCGGATGGGAACATTCTGGCCACGCACGCCGGGCTCACCCGCGCATGGGGGCGACGGCGGCTGGGCACCGATTACATGGACATGTCGGTCGAGGAAGTCGCGGATCGCTTGAACCGAATGCTCCTCCATCCGGCCTCACTGGTCGTGCCCATGACGGACATCGGCCCGGCGCGCGGCGGCGCAGGAACGCCGTCTCCCCTATGGTGCGATCGCGGCGAGTTCGCCGAAGACGGGGACATGCACCTGACTCAGGTGGTCGGGCATACGCCCGTACCGACCGTATTGCATGAGCATGATGCCTGGTTCTGCGACACTTTCTCCACGATGAGCGACGGTACTCCCATTGGCGACGGGTCTCTGCTCATGTATTCGGAGAGCGGATTCTATCCACTGCCTCTTCTTGGCTGATTTGCTTTCGTCCGGCCTGCTTCCTTTTTCAAGGCGCGATTAGAATCAAAGACAAACAACACTCGTCGAAAGAACACCAAGCAATGACGACATCCAGTCGAACAGCACAAGCGAAACGCCGGAGACGCACCCCAGACGGACGATTCGCAGACGAACTCAACAGCTTCGGCTTCCCCGACGCGGCAACACTAAGCGCATACGAGCAACAGACCTCGCAGATCCCAGTACTCCAGCGCCTGCAACAGCACGGCAAAATCACCCCACCACCAATCACGCTGCCGGACGGATGGGCGGAAGCCGGAACAAAACATGACGGCAACGCCGACGGATATGGCAGCTACCATGAGGACACACGCCGTTTCACAGGCCCCGACAACAGCACCCTGACGGTCACGCACAGTTCGGGATTCGAAAAAGATTTCGGCCTATACGACTACCAGACCGTCGAATACCAGGCCGGCAACGTCACCATCAAACGAATCATCCCACCCACCTCAAACCCTGACATCAACGAGCTGGAGGAAACAGGCCAACGGCTCGAACGGCAGCGCGCGGAACTCAACGCACACGCTTCCGGACGGTGGAGCGCTCCCATAACGCGGCTTACAGCATCCACCAGCGAGACAGGCTACACGTTCATCCTACCGGAATACGGGGAGCCGCCGAAGAAGCCGGTACTCCCATGGAACCGAGCCGCATGGGACAAGGCACGAAAGCAGGAAAAAGAAAACAGAAAGTCTGGTGTGGCTGAGATTCCGCCCCGATGATCCGCTTCTCCTGCAATGCGGTGAACAGGCGCCCTGTCGCGCCGTTCCTGGACCAGCGGTTGAACAGTTGGCAGACGGTGACCCACTTGCCGCAGCACTCCGGCAGGTCCCTCCACGGGCTCCCGTGCGGCACATCCACGGCAGGGCGTTGACGAACGTGTGGTTGTCGACCGCCACGTTGCCGTGCTATCGCGGCAACGGATGCGCGACCCTCATGAACCGGTCAGGCGTGATGTCATACCTCGGCGTACGCATACGACAATCATCACGCAAAACTTAAATAGGGTAAACACACCCCTAGTTTTTTTGATATTCGCCGACCCGTTTCCTTTTTTTTGGGGAGGCGGGTTTTGTCTTATCCTATTTGTCTGTTATACTGAATATGTCCACATAAAAACGAAAGAGGAAACCATGAAGCGCTACGCCATCAACTATGAGGAAACCTACTCAGGCACCTTCACCGTCGAACTCGACGACGACTCCACCGAACAGGATGCCATCAACGAACTCCTCAACAACGCCGACGAATACCGTCTAGGCGAACAGGTCGAACTCAGCGACAGTGACGCACAGGTCATCAAGACCGAAAATGTGGAGGACTGACTCATGACGGACACTATGGAACAGGTCACGGAAGATGTACTCGACGCTTTCAAGCGGAACGGCTGGATTGTCGTCGCGCCGAAGAACTGGAACTGACGAAATGAAAACACGCGACATCCTCATCACCGTCACCCGCATACTGCCGGGCTGGCATGTGTACAACGACCACCAGTTCGGACGCATCACCGCATTCGACCCTCAAGCGGGATACGAGGTCACCGTCAACCTTCCCGACAGCGACACCATCAGCATCGTCCGCACGCGGTACGAGCTTGTCGAGGATAACACCGTCCTCGATACAGCCGACATGGGCGAGGAGCAGGCATTGGACGAACTGGCCCGCCTGCTGGCTTCGCCCATGCCACGCACCGACCGTCTCATGCGGCTGAAAGACAAGTTCGACAGGACCGCCGAATGGTGCCGGAACACGCTTGGCGACGAACAGGAGGCGAAGGATGTGGAAGACATGGCCGAACACTACATGCATGTGTGCGAATCCTGCAACAACAAATACTCCGGCCGACATGACCCGGTGTCCGTGTTCGAGGGGTGGCTGCTGGGCGAGGAACTCGGCACCCCGTATGAGACGCGCCGTCAGGCCGCATCGCACATGCTGAGCAACGTGCACCGACTGGACAAGGAGTGAACCATGCTGAAAATCGAGAAGACGCTGCAATCCGTCCGCGACCTATTGGACCGGTTGAGCAAGGAAGGCGTGGAGTTCGCTCTGGTCGAATCGGAATACTCCGACTACGTAGCGGACATCCGCAACCCTAACAAGGTGTACGTGTTCCTTGACTGCGCGATTCGTCCGAACGGCACCTTCGTCTGGCGGGATTACGACCATCATAAAGGAGTCTGCGACTTCGACGAATTCCGCGTGCGGGTAATCACCCTCACGGCGGACAGATACCTCGACAAGGCGAAAGGCAAGCGCAAACGGTGGGACGGCCTGTGCGAAGGTACGGATACGCCCATGCCTGATTCGCTGGCCGCAGTCGTATCCGACATGGAGAACAAGGCCAACCGTCTGAAAGCGTTGCTGGAACCCGACGACCCGCCCCTGTTGGACGGGCGGGACATCGCAATCCTGAAAGAGCTTAAACCGTATGGCGTGGTCAAACCGGCGGAGGAATCGCAACGACTACGTGAGCTGGGCGTGCTGGAACGCAGATACTACATCGACCAAGTGTTCGACGCGCTGACCGACAAGGGCGAGAAGGCATTGGAATTCGCGTCGCACGTAGAACGGACGAAAAGGAGAACATCATGAAAACAGCATCTTTCCACACGACCGCCCGCAAGGCGATACTCGCTACACTGCAAGCCAACCGAGACGACCTGCGCGTGCACGATACGCGCGAATGGCGCTTTCTTACTGACGAGGAATTCCGACGGCTCGGCCATGCGAAGCCGTCGGACGTGTCGTATGCGGGCGATCTGGACGACTACGGCATGTTCGACGGCACCTGGCGTGCGGCCGTGGATTGCGGCGACGCGTTGCCTCATGCGAGCGAATACAGCATATCCGGCATGCTCATCGCATTCGACGACAAGACCGTATGGGAGACGGTATGCGCCGGACTTGACCTGTTAGGCAAGGAATGAAAAGGAACCATCATGAACGCGAACGAAACCTGCGAAGATTCAATCCACGGCCCGTACGAGCCGGATGACGTGGCTGACCACTGCGGCGGTTGCGGCATACCGTTGTGTGAGGAGCATGCGAGGAAATGCCCCTGTTGCGGGCGCGTCAACTGCACGGACTGCGGCGAGATATGTGAGGCCTGCTGGCGTCTGGTATGCCGTGAGCACGCCAAGTGGAATCCCGAATACGCGCAATACGAATGCCCCACATGCTACGACCGTTGGGATTGCGGGGAAAGGTAGAGAGGACGATGAATCCGGTTGACGAACGCTTCGAGCATCGGCTGCTCGACCGGTTCCATTACGACGATCGGCAGGACGGCGACGGCTATGGTCCGGATTCGCCGCGCGTCGGCGACAAGGGTTGGATCATCTGGCAGACCGCGTTCAACGAGTTGGACCGTCCGTTCGAGATTGTGCGCGACGAGGGGCGCGGCCGCACCGGCCTGCCCCTGCTGCTGGTCGGCATGGAGGACAACTACGGCGACGACTGGCATATCCGCGAAAACGATGACAGCCAATACATGAGCCTGCTGGAAGCCGGACTGGACGGCGCGAGCCTAACGCTCATGGAACGCAAGCACGGCATCGCACGATGGCGGTCGGAGCGGGGCGAGTCGAAACCGATCGAACTGACGGCGCCGGACGGGAAGCCGACGGACACCGTATACGCCTACCAGTCCGAGCCCGACGAATGGCGGATATACGACAAGTATGGCGGGCGGTCGCTTGGCGGCGAACCGGGCGAAACCATCACGGACGCGCTGCGCCACATCGGATACCAGTTGGAGGAATCATGAGTATCGAAACAAGCATCATATACACCACTTCGGATGACAAGCAGTTCGATGACAGGCAGGAAGCGGAAACGCATGAGCAATGGCTGGCGGACGAACCGGAGGCGCGCGAGGCCGACAGGCAGCGCGGCTGGATCGGCCGACGCCGCTATCACGGGTTCGAACAACCCCTGAACGAGGCGGAACGGAAACGCGATGCCGCCGACAAGGAAATCACCCGCCTCAAGCCCCTTCTCGCCGGCGAGAAGAACATCGGGAAGCTGATTGACGTCTGCGATGACATCTCCTGTTTCGGAGGGGAATATTTGGATTCCGCGAAAGAGGTGAAGGCGATATCCCAGGGCTTGGAGGAGTTCGACAAGCTGACGCCCGAACTCGAAGAGGAAAACAAGGATGCGGACGGCCGCTGCCAATATTGGGACGCGTACGCCACAAATCCGTGCGGCGATCCGACCGTGGAAGGAACCCGTTTCTGGCGGGTTGACGACTGCGAGGGCCATGTCGAATTCGACTGCACCAAGTGGCCGACCGTCCAGCTGTCGTTTCGGACGGACGAGGATACGCCCGAACATGTCATCAACCTGACCGTCGAACAGGCGGCGGATCTGATCCGCGCCCTGAACCGGGCCATCGACCGTGCCGTCAGGAACAAGGCCGACCATCCGGACGACCCGACGGGGACGCATGCCGACGGGCATGAAGACCATGTACAGGAGGGCTGACTGATGGCGGACGACACGGCGACCATGGATGATGTTCTTGCCGAGTTCCGGGAGAACGGCTGGAATGCGGGAATCGTGAAGAATGATGCCGGCATCGAATGCCTCATCATCGACGGCGAGCCGCTCGGGAGCATGGATTGGGTCAGCAAACACCCTCGAAGACTGATGAAGACATGCAGGTGGGTCGCTCGCCGACGCGATGAATTCGACGGTGTTCTACGCGAGGTGAACGAACTGGTCAAAGAAATCCCTCACACCACCATCACCCCATGCAGGCCCGATTACCTCTACGAGCTCGCCTGCGACATCAACGAAGGCAACTATCGTCACGACAAGAAGAACCAGCATATTGAAATCCTCGTGGACTGCACGCTGCCGTCACGCCTCTACCAGGATGCCTCCGACACCGAGCCTCGCGAAACCTACGAGCTGGCCGTCACCGTCTGAGATGACGGTCTTGGAGACAAGTACATGCCGAGAGTGCGAACCCGTGAGGATTGGCGCTACATCGTCGGCGGTCCGATACGCCCTCTGGAAGATATCCCAGCACTAATCGATAACAAACGGAAAGAACGGATCGAATACCTACGCGAACTGGTGCACGATATCAATGAGTCATTGGAACGCTACGGCAACGACATCCCGGAAAACAAGAAGGACTAATCAATGGCAAACATCACCAATCCCGCCGTCGAACGGCATTCCTGTGACATCGCCGGCTGTGCGAGCATGGCCGTAAATCCCATGTACTGGGGAGTGAGCTTCCCTATCGTCGCACAGGACAATTACGATGACGGCTCCTATTTCGGCGGCATGCGCACCCGGATCATCAACCGGAGCATCGACCTGTGCGACTATCACGCGCGCATCCTGCTCGCCCTGCACGGCGAGCACACGAGCAACTACGGGAACGCGTGGACGGATGATGGGCCCGAACTGCAAGCCCATGACGCCCGCCGCGAACAGACGGAAGAACGACAGGTCATGACCGAAGAGAACGATCTCCCGAATCTGACGACCGGCGAATGGATGGCCCTGTTCAGCATGGTCAAGAACGCCAAATACATTACACTCCTTTACCCGCATGCGCTGCCACTGCTCGTAGGGAAAGGATTGGCCGACAAGTACACGGGAAGGCTGACCGCCAAAGGCCGGGAGCTGATTGAACAGGTGAATCGTCTGACCGAACGGGACTGGCGGAACGTGCCCAAGGTCAAGATACGCCGTGCGGCCGCGACCCTGTGGCCCGAACGGTTCCTTGACGACGAGGATGAAGAGACACGAAACAATGCGATTTATTTCGGAAGGAACAGACCATGAGCATCGAATACGAGACCGTGCGCTGCTCCAACCCGAACTGCCGTACCCGTTTCAGCTGGACCGACTACACACCGCCACAACCAGAATGGAAGCCGGAACCCAAACCGGCCACACCGGATATCACCGACCATGACGGACCGCGTTCGGTATCCGAAGCGGACTGGCTGGAATTCAATACGGAGGCCAACGATTACGGGGTGCCCGACCGTGCGGGCCTGCAATCCGTCATCGATGTGATAGGCGAACACTACCTGCATCTCGCCCGCGAATGGGGTTGGAACGACACCGAGGTGCGCGACGCCATGTATGTGGAGACGAAACAGAGGGGATGGTGCAGGGAATGAGCGTCATCACGCCCGAGATTCGTTTCTTCGCAGACTGTCACTGGTTGATGGCCGACAACATCATTCTGCTCAGAATCACGCCGATGTTACCGTACGAATGGTCGAACCTGAGAAGACTGTTCGACTGCAAATCCACATTCGAAACACGAAGCGGACCGTTCGACTACTGGCGCATTCGCCTTGAATTCGACGGGAACCTGATCCACTGGACGGTTTCCGACGGCTGGTGGCATCCGAAAACAACGACCTTCGACACCGACTATGAGACGACCATGACGGTCCTGTTCGACGTCGGATACGACCAGTGGCGCAAGGACCGCGGCATCATGGACGAGGCCGACAAGGCCGTGAAACGGTTGAACGATTCAGGTATCCCCGCCACGCGCTCTTCGGATCCGGACTATCTGGTGTTCGAGGTCGGCGAAAGCGTGTTCCGTGCGCTATTGCCCGCCGATCCGACGCATGCGGCAAGTCGGCTGATCGAAGCGGTCAGAAATCGCGGGAAGATTCTCGATGGCTACCGGAAGACCGTCGCCGGTCTTGGCAGGGTCGAGGCATTGGAGGCGGATGACGTGTACTGGGATGACCTGTTCTCGAACGGCGACCCGGTCGAAACCGGCGCCGTCATATTCCAAAGCCAAGGTGCGGAAGACCATCCCATCAGTCTGGACCTGCTGATCATGTCAGACGGCACCTGGCAGCCGGACGGCTTCGACTCCGACAGGGAGGGCACGGCGGCCGACGTGCGCGGATACCTGAGCCAATGGACGGGGGACAATCGATGAAGAGCATCACGAAAGCCCAGTACGCCATGCTGTTTTTCGCCGTCGACAGGCTCAAGGAAGACTCGTGGTATACCGGCCCCTATGGTTTCGACGCGTTGAAGGAACGCGGCTTGGTCGATTTCGGGCAGCATGACCGGATCATCACCGACGAGGGCATTGCGTTCGTGAAACGTATGCTTGCCGACCCGGAGAGCATGCCGATGACCGCGAAACGGGCGATAGCCGAATATGATGTGCTGCGCGACGAATATGCGCACCTGTTCGAGCATGATCCGGACATGAGGGTCAGGGTGGCGATGTTCGGCGTCCATGGTCTCGAACCGGTCGAACCGCCGACCGGCATCGACGGGTTCCGAACGGACACCATCTACGATTTCAAGGATCTGGACGTACTATCGGCGACCTTCGCGATCACGCACCTGTACTCCGGGTTCAACCCGAATCATCATGTGATCGTCCGGGCGCATGAATCGTATACGGATCCCCCAGCCCCGGTCATCGACAGCATCAACAACCGCCAGCTACGCCAGTCGGGCGGCACACGATATCTGAAAGTATCCAGAACCGTATTGGACAAGGAGAAGCAATGAGCGTCGAACGCATCATCGTAGAAACCAACGACGAGACCGGCAACAATCCGGTCGAATATGATTGGGAATTCGACCCAGACGGCACGTTCCACATGAGCGGGGACGGGGAAATTCCCGCCGCCTTCGAGGAGTCCGCCGCCATCGTCGACGCGTTCAACCATGTCAACATGAGCATCGTGAACGGGGAGCGGACACCGTTGAAGGACGGCGACCGCGCCTGGTTCACCCTGCTTGCCGTCACCCTCGCCACCCTTATCCCGTTCGTGGAGGGGAAGGACGGCGACCGGGTGGGATTCATGATGGGCGATACGTCAAACGGCTTCAACATCAATATCACATCACCCGAATTCCTGGCCTGCTGCCGGTCCATGTGGGTCGGCGCGGACGTGTATCGCGCGTTCGGCCGATACCTGAACTTCCGATGGGACACGATCCGCGAGGCGTGGGTGGAGAACGGTTCCGGTCTCGCGTTCATCGGGGCGGACGGTCAGGTGGCGTACATGCTGGAGACCGCCATGTCGAAAGGCGACGGCATCCGTTTCGACCCTATGGAGGGCAGGGAGGACACCGTCCGACTATTCCGGCTCCTGCTGGAAACCGCGAAATGCGCGGACATCCCGGTCCGATTCACAGGCGGATCAGGCAGTTTCCAACAAGACGAATAACGCACGAGATAACGACGATAGCATTCGTTCCGGTAAAACGGTAAAACGGAAGTCAGTAAAAGGTTTCGTTTCCTCTTGGAGGCATCGAACGTCACTGCTATCCCGCTTCAATTCGTCAACTAAACCGTATCCGGGAAGAAAGAAAAAAAGACCAATGGGAAGACATGCCGCCTCAAGACCAGGCCGACTCCGTCCTCAGCACAATACTGAAGACATTTCGCTCCGGAATATTGAAGAGAACACCGTTCCTAAGAGAGAAGACAGACAATCACAAGGAGTGGGTTACCGGCTGTTGCAATTGTTCGCAGGCATGTCGATTTTTCTCGCCATCATCCTAGTAATGCACGTCGGATGGGTATACATCGGCAACGGAATGAATCAGATCCACACGCAACAGACCATCGTCACCAACCAAGGATTCAAAACAGCCCAACCCACTAAAACTGACGGTTCAACCCGTATCGCCAAACCCCAAACCGGAGAACCACCCACCGAGCCGGAACCCGAATACTCGACAGTGATCGGCTGGATGCGAATCCCCCGGTTCGGCGCCGAATGGCAACGAGCCATCCAAGAAGGCACCGATCTGAAAGTCCTTGACAACTACGGTATCGGACACTACCAAGGAACCGTCATGCCCGGAAGCATCGGCAACAGCTCCTACGCCGGACACCGCACCCCCGGTGACCTAGGGCCGGCGGACACGTTGAAACCCGGGGATCCGATCATCATTCAGACAGCCGACCACTGGTACGTGTATGAAATGCAATCATCTTGGATGACGACCCCCGATGATGCCGCCGTCATCGCCGACCAGACAGACCAAAAAGACGCGCGCCTCATCACACTCACCACCTGTAAATACTCGCTAGATGAACAGGACAGTCTGAGTGCTAGACTCATCGTCCGCGGACGGTTCAAATATTGGGCCAACACTGCTGACGGAATACCGCAAGAACTTGCCCCCAAACAATCAACTCCCATACAACAGGCAAAAGCCACCATCGCACGCAGTATCCAAAAAGCCAGCAAATACGCTCCAGTCAGCCAACTCCTGTTCACCGCAACACTAACAATCTGGTGCATCCTCACAGGCCTGTCATGGCTCATCTGGCACAAAGACCGCCAGAAGAAAACAACATCATGGAACCTCATGACACTAATCTGGCGCATCCAATCAGGCCCAATCATCCTACGCGCAACCACCTGCCTATTCTTCTGGGTAACGCTACTATTCGCCGAATGGGCATGGATCAGCCCACTACTTTCCCAACTAATCCCACTATCCACCGGTACCGCCACCCTAAACTAAAAACATCAGGCAATACGCAAAACCCGTACGCCAACAACAACCGGTGACAAAGAAGGGTCGACGCGCGTCGTTCGGACAGAGAACCGGAAAACGCGCACCGACCCTTTCCACACAGTATAGCGTGCCCTAGCCGAGCAGACGATAATATCCCATGCCGGGCATGACGGCCGTGACCTTCGTGCCATCGACCGGGTTCATCGCATGGATCATCAGACCGTTGCCGATGTAAATGCCCGCATGCCCCGCGTTTGCCATAAGATCACCCGGCTGCGGGTCAGTAACGGGCGTGCCGACCGTGGCCTGCATGCCGGACGGGTGCGGCAATTGGATGCCGAACCGCGCGTACACGTATTGGGTGAAACCACTGCAATCCCAGCCGGCAGGCGTATTGCCCCCGTACACGTATGGCGCGCCCTGGTATTGGAGCGCGTAGGAGACCAGGGCGGCGGCCGTATCCGAGGCGGGTTTCTCCTTGTCACCTGTCGTCGGCGCCGATATGACCGGTGTGCGTGGTTCGGCGCGTGACGCGGCCTCCGACTGTCGCGCCTGTTCGGCTTGGATGCGCGTGGCCTGTTCCTCGGGGCTTTCCGTATGCGGCACGTCCAGGGTTTCGATGCCTCCCCATGAGCCGTCCACGTCGGTCGATACGGCCTCACTGAACGAACGATGCGGAACCAAGTGTTTCGGGAACGATCTGACACTGCTCGCCATGTGGATTGGAGCCGGATCGGCGGCGTCCGCCCATGCCGGGATCGTCGGCATGGCGAGCATGACGATTGGCAGGAGAACCGTCAGGACAATGGGAGCTCTTCTAATAGTGGATGTACTGGTATGCATGCGTCTGTTTCGCCTCGATGGTGCGTCGGAACGGGCCGACCTGCCCGTTCACATTGGCTTCGCTAATCTCGATGGAACCGTCGCCGTTGACCTTCTCCACGATGGCGACGTGCCCCCATGCGTTGTTGACCTGCGCCGGGCTGAACACAATCACATCCCCTTGTCGGGGAGTATCATCCACCCAATAGCCGAGCGCCTTGGCGGAATCGGCCCACATGCCGCCATCCCCCAGATGGCTGCCGACCGGCAATCCCAGTTGTGTGCGCCGCACGTACGCCCACCATGTGCATTGCCCGTACGCGTACGCGTTGCCCGTGTCGCCGGTCGCATGGTCCGGATTGAATCCGGTCGGAGTCTGATCCTCGTCGCGCCCGTTGATCAGGTCACGGACCACTGGATTATCCGCGTGAATGATGGTGAGCTTGCGGTCCGGCTGGTCACCTATATCCCATGTGCCGTCCACTGTGAGGTCTTCCCTTTGGCTGCTCCTGCTAGCCGCATCATCGATGCTTGATGCCGTCAACTGTTCCGTGGTTAATGCGGTGGACTGGTTGAAACGTTCACCTGCGTATGCGGTTTCATTATGCGGCAGAAAAAGACATACCATTCCTCCTGACAAAATCATTGCCGACATCAGGCAGAGGGCGACACGTCGTTGGAACCGGTTCTTCCTTCTTACGGCTGATCGGCTTACTGGTTGAACGGTCTTATGTGCTGCCCTGCTCAATCTGCACGCTCCTGAATGAATTCCGGAGAGGCGATGTTATCGTCGAACCGGTAGGTGTCGGGTTGTCCGAGCATACGTCGAAGAAGAGGCGAATGCCGGGTGACAAGCCGGTTGAACCAGCCTTTAGCCTGCCAGGTCACGTTGATTACACGCCCGTTCTCATTCTCCACTGAGGCTTGATGCACGACTTGTTCACGACCTTGAGCTGTTTGACGGCCTGCTGGCAGGAAGATGAAAGCGATTTTCTGCCCGGCGTATATGTCTGCGGGAATAATGGTGTTATCGATGAATATTTTAATTCTTCGCATCGGCGCAGCATCCTTTTTTTAAGACAACGTTCTGGAAGATTGACCGGCTTTTCCTGTTCCGAAGTTGGGTGGAGGAAAACCGGACGGATACTACGATTATCATTCGTTCAAAGAACGATTCTTGAAGAAAATCTGAAAACCGTGGCATTAACCCGCTTTAGTGTCACGGTTGATGAACAAAAGGGGAATTACGTATCCCCCTTTTGTTTTTTCGCCCGGGCCGCGACCCTTATCGGCGTCTCGGCCCGGGATCGGGTCACGCCATGTGGCGTCCCCGATTCGTGCGGCGGCGTCCGCCCAAGGTGAGGACCAGGCCCACGCCCATGAGCATCACGATGCCGCCGATCAGCGGAAGCACGCCGATACCGGTCTTGGCCAGCGGATGCACTCTCACCGTCTCATCGGCCACACGCGGCTTGCCGTACGTGACCGGGCCGGTCGGCTGTTCCGGCTTGACCGGGATCAGCTGTTCGCGCCAGTAGAAGGTGCCTTCCTTGTCGGCCGTGATCTCCGGCGAATCCACGCTGGTGGCTCCCGCGGGCACGGTCACGCAGTCGGTGGTGGTGAGCAGCTTGTCGTTGCCCGCATCCCCGTCGTTCTGCTGCCAGTATTCGAACTTCACGCAGTAGCCTTCCGTCACATGGCCGGTGATGTGCGCGGCGTCATGGATCTCGTCTCCGACGGTCGCGTTGTGCGTGTTCGCGGTCGTGGTGATCGTGATGAACCTCATGGTTTCATCGTCGACGCGGCTACGATCCGTGTAGAACGGGGTCGGAGTGGTTTGGGGTTCCGTCTCGTCCCCGTCGACCTTCTCCTCGCCGATCGGCAGCACGCCGTTCGATTCGAGGTGTTCGGTCGTGTACACGCCGTCCTTGTCCTTCACGGCCTTGGCGGGCGTACCGTCCTCGGCGCGTTTCGGACTGGTGAGGCTGAACTCGAAGTAGTAATCCTCACCGGCCTTGCCTTGGAATCTGCGTGGGCTTTCGATGGTGATGACGCCATTCTCCAACGCCTCCTTGGCTTGCTCGTCGGTGATGATGACCGCGCCTTCCTTCGGAGTGTTCCAGGATTGCATGACCTCATCATAGTCGGCGCCGCCATCGGAGATGCGTTTGACCTGCCAAGACACCATGGTTCCGGCAGCCACCGGTCCGGTGATCGTCACCTTGTCCGGCACGCTGTCCTTCTCGTCCACGACGGGCGTGGTCTTGGACTTCGCGTCGATGATACGGATCGTTTCGGACGGTTCGCGGGCCGCACCGTACTTCAGGACCTTCCCGTTCTCATCCTTGATGATCACACGGAAGTAGAAGATGCCGGTCTGGCTTGGAGCCCATTCGGGGCTGTACGCCTCGGTCTGCCCGGATTCGAGTTGGATCGCCTGCTTGCCGTCGGCGAGCGTGGTGATCTTCACATCCTTGGACGGGTCGTCGCCCTTGTCCTGCTTCCATACCTCCCAGGAGGCGGTGAGCGGGCCGGTCAGGTCGTCGCGGATGTCCTTGCCGTCGTTCTTCAAGTATTTGACGTTCACCAGATCGGTGTGGTCGGATACCGGAATGTTCAGCATGGTTTCCACGTTCACGTCCGTGTTCGCGGTGATGGTGCGAGTGGATTCGGACTTCACCTTGTCGTTGCCGCGGTGGAAGCCCTGGTCCTTGTCCTCGTTCGGGAAGCGGACGCTTTCCACGAAGTAGTGGTCCTTGGCGTCGGGCAGGGTGACCGGCTTCGATTCGACCGATTGGCTGGTGTTGCCGTCGGTGCATGTCTTGTAGCCGAGCTCCTTCAACGTGGTGTCGCCGGTTTCCGCAACCTTGTCGCCGGTCTCGTAGTCGTGGAGTTCGAAGTTCGCGATCGCATCCTCGGGCAGGCAGCCTTCGATCAGAGCCACGTCCGTGGTCGTGTTGTCCTTGCCGGTCCATTTCGCCGCCGTGGTGGTGATGCGGACCGCGTGGAACGATTCGGCTTTCACGCGCTTGTCGGAACGGGATTCCTTCACGTTGTCGGGCTGCCATGCGGTGCCGTCGGGCTTCGTGAACACGGTCACCCAGTAGTAGTCGCCGGGGTCGGTGATATGGAGTTTCGCCGAATCCAGTTCCTTCTGGGCTTCCTGCAGGCTGACGGGATCGACGCTGTCCACCTTCATGTCCTTGGATGCGTCGGTGCCGGACGCCTGCTTGTACAGTTCGAAGCCGAGCTTGTAGCCGTCGAGCATGTAGCCGCTGATGGTCGCATGATCGTTCATGTCGGCGCCGTTGTTGGTGACGTCCACGTAATGTTCGTTCTTCCACGTGTGGATGAGGTTCGTGCCGGCCACATCGGTGTCGATGCGAATGACCTCGAACTTCTCGGAGTCCACGTCGCGGCCGTCGAACAGGAGCCAGCGATCCCGGTAGCCGTCGCCCACGCCGGTCTGCTTCTCATTGGCTTGACTCCAATGGTCGCCGCCCTGCGGGTCGTCCGAGTATTCCGCGGCGCCAGCCTGCTTCATCCAGGCTCCGGTGATCACGCCCGACTGTGCGGGCATGCTCGTATCGCCGCCGGTGCCGGTCCCGTTCTTCGTGTCGTGCGGCTGTTCAGGCGAATACAGTTTGACGCGCCAGATGTAGGAGCCGACGCCCGGGGATTCCACGCTCTTGGTGCGGAATGTGACCCCATCCAAGTGCGCTCCGAGCGCGGACTTGGGGACATCCTGGCGTCCGGTCGTGGCGACCTTCTCGCTGGCTACACCCTTATGGTCCGTGTCATCGTACTTGGTTGCGGCGTTCTTGCGGACGTTGCCGTCCTTGCTGGTGCGCCACAGTTCGGCCTCGTACTGCATTCCCGCGGGAATGTTGCCCTTCAGCGTGATCTCGTCGCTCACGTTCATCCCATCGACCCACAGGGGTTCGGTGGTGGTCGTGTCCACGTGGATCACGTCGAACGCCTCATCCTCGTCGTAGCCGCCGTACCAGACGACGTCGCGGTTCGGGTCTCTTTCATCCGAACCGGTGCCCGGCGTGGTGGTGGGCACGGTGATCCTGACGCGATAGTAGTACTTGGACGCATCCCAGTCGGAGGGGATGGTCGCGGTCGCGGATTTCACGTTCTGATAGTTGTCGAGCGTATCGTCACCCGCATTCGGGTGGGCCGGATCGGGTTCCTTGCCGGTGCCGAGACGGTTCAGCTTGGGCAGTTCCGTCGCATCATACGATTTGACCATCGTGCCCTTGTTCTTGCCGTCCTTGCTCCAGATTTCGAACTGCATGGTCGCCCCGGCCGGGGTTTGCGCCGTGTTGCCGACCCGATACTCGTCGTTGTACGGCTCGTATCCGGTCTGATGGAGCACGTCGTACACCTGGAGCGTGCTGTCTGCGTACTTGCCGTCCGCGTCGCTCAGCCATTTCTTCGACACGGTGGTCGAATACTTCTGGACCGGGGTCCGCTCATACGACTTGTAGCCGCTCTCATGGTCGGAGTTCCATTCACCGTAGATGTGGGAGTCCAGCACCGCGCCGTTCGACGTTTTCAGCGTGGTCTTCCAGTAGACCATGCCCGCCTTGTCGGTCTTGAACTTCGGGTCGGTGACCTTCAGGGTGAGCTTGCCGGGACGGTTGCCCGACTGGCCTTCCTTGATCGGGGTCATCTGGTTCGTGTCCAAGGTCACGGTCTTCTCCGCGATCTTGTACATGCCCTGGTCGCCGTTGTCCTCGGTGGACTGACGGTACATTTCGACGGTGACGGTGGAATGCTGGGGGATGCGTCCAATCACGCCATGCGGGTTCGAATTGCTCTTGCCCTCATGCACCTGGCCGTCGGCGCTTTCCTCGGCGCTCGTCTCATCGTAGACGGTGATCTCGTCGTACAGCTGTTCGCCGGTGGCGCCGAGCTTCTGCGCGTTGGAGGTGACGATGCCGCCCGGCTGGACGAACGTGGTTTCGGACGGGAGTCCGAGATCATGCGTGTTGAGCACTGTTCCGTCCGGCGCGTGCAGGGTGGCCTTCCAGTAGACGGCTCCCGCATCATCGGTCTTGGTCTTCGGGCTGGTGACGGTCACATCCTTCTTGGCGGAGGTGTCCGCATCCTTGTCCGAGATCGGGACTTTCGCGTTGTCGACCAGTTTGCCGACGGTCGTGTCCGGGTCACCGGAGACGGGCTCGTAGGCGTCGAACGTGACGTAGCTGCCGCGTTCCACCTTGCCGCTGATGGTCGCCTTGTCGGCGAACTCCTCGCCGGGCTTGACGGTGGGGCGGGTGACCTGGGTGGTGATCTTCGGCGGGGTGACTCGCACGGTCTCCTCGGGCAGTCCGAGGTCATGCTGGGCGATCACGGTGCCGTCCGGGTCGAGCACCTGGGCCAGCCAGTAGACGTTGCCGACCTTCATCGTGCTCGTCTTCTTGGAGGCCACGGTGAACGGGGTCGTGGAGCTGGCCTTGGCCTGTTCGGCGGTCACGTTGACGGTCTCCGTGTACAGGATGCCCGAGTTCGTGTCCGGGCCGAGATCCACCGGGTTGTAGGCGGTGAACTTGACCCTGCTGCCTTCGAGGACCTTGCCGGTGACGGTCGCCTTGTCCGAGAACTTTTCGCCCAGTCCGACGCTCAGACTGCTGACGTGCGTGGTGATGGTCGGAGGCGTGACGGTCACGGTCTCCTCGGGCAGTCCGAGGTCATGCGTGGCGAGCAGGGCGCCATCCTTCGCGTGCAGTTCGGCCTGCCAGTACACTTTGCCGGGCTTGTCGGAGGCGACGGCCGGGGATTTGACGGTGACCGTGCCGCTCACGGATGCGGCGGCCTGGTCCGCGTCGAGCACTACCCTGCTGTCCTTCAGCAGGAGGCCGGCGTTCGTGTCCGGATCGCCTCCCACCGGATTGTAGGCGTGGAACACCACGTAGTCGCCCTCCTGCACGATGCCGTTGATGTCGGCCGAATCGGTGAACTCCTCGCCCAGTCCGACGCTCAGACTGCTGACGTGCGTGGTGATGCTCTGCTTGAGCAGCTGGACGGTCTCGCCCGCGACGCCCGGCTCATGGGTGGCGAGAACGGAACCGTCGGCCGCATGCACGGTCGCAACCCAGTAGATGTTGCCCTCGCCGGAGGCGGTGATTTCGGGCGAATCCACGTCCAGGCCGGTGTTCCACTGGCTGTTCGCGATCTTGTCGGCCGGGATGTTGACCCTGGCGTTGTCGAGGATCTTCGGCAGGCCATCCCTGTAGACGGCGGCCGGACCGTAAGCATCGAACGTGACGTAGGCGCCTTGGTCGAGCTTGCCGGTGATGGTGGCCGTGTCGTGGAACTTCTGGCCCGGGTAGACGGCGGCGCTGCTGGTCTTCGTCTTCACGTCGTTGCCCAAGACGGTGGTCGTCTCATTCTCGATGCCGAGCATATGGCTGGCGAGCTCCTGGCCCAGATTGTTGTACAGGCGTGCCTGCCAGTACACGTTGCCCAGGTTCGGGGTGCTGATATCCGGGCTCCTCACGTCGAACGGCTTGCCCGCATCAGCCTGCGCGTCGGTGATGTTGACGCGCTCGTTGTCGAGCAGCTTGTTGACGTTCATGTCCGGGCTGCCGCTGACTGCGTCGTACGCGGTGAATGTGACGTAGCTGCCGCGCGGCACGGTGCCGGTGATGTGCGCCGTGTCGAAGAACCTCTCGTTGCGCATGACGGTCGGCTTGCTCACATCGCTGGTCAGGGTGGCCGTGGTCGGGCTGACTTCGACGAAGCTGCGCTCCCACGGGTCGTTGTAGTCGGACTTGAACGCTTCCGCACGGTCGGAACCGGGGAAGTCGTAGACGAACACGTAGTAGCCGGACTCGTTGTTGGTCGTGGCCTTGATGTTCACGCCCGTGGCGACGGTCTTCTCATCCCCGGTGTTGTTCTGCCGGAACGTGATGCTGCCGCCGCCGACCTTGTACGTGCCGTTGCCCGCGGGGACCTCCCATTCGCCGAGCAGCCTGTGGTTGGCGTCGGCGGTCGGCTCCGCTTGGGTAGTCGGCTTGAACTTCTCGTCTTGCGTGCGGTCGCCGGTGCCGGAGCCCGCCCACCAGACGCGGATCTTGGCTTTCACGTCGGCGCCGAACCCATAGGCCTTGTTCGTGTTGAACTGGCCGTAGTCCTGGGGCAGGCCGCCGATGGTGATCGTGCCCATGATGTCCTTGTTCAGGCCCGTGTACTGTTCGAGCACGGTGGAGTCATGGTTCGGAGCGGCCTTGTGGACGTCGGATTCGGTGATCTGTCCGAACGGGTCGACATAGTCGGCGGTGATGTAGTCTGGCTGCGTCTGCTCGTTCTTGAGAATCACCCACACCCAGGTGCCGACGCGCCCGTCCTGCGGGTTGACGTAGTCGGTGCCGTTCGCGTTCTTCGCGGTGACGGTCCGCTCCTGGCCGTTCCTGTCGAACGTGGCGTCCGCGGTGGCGACCGGGTTGCCGTATGTCTTGGCGACACGGTTCAGATAGTCGGCGGTCTTCTCGTTCTTGTCCTGCTTGAGGACCGTGAGGTCGTTGGCTTGCCGGGCATCGAGCGTGTAGTAGTAGCCTTTGGCGGTCACGTTGGCCCCGTCGATCCATTCATCGCCCTTCTTGATGCCGCTGGTCACCTTGTCGCTGACCCTCGCGCCCCTGGGGACGATCTTGTCGCTGACCTGGGTGGACACGGTCGGCTGGAAGTTGCTCCGCACCTCGAACGTGATGTTATTTGTCTGAGTCCCGGGATCGGTAGGAGCCATCAGGTTCTGGTTCGGGGATTCCAGTTTGGCGGCCTTCGGGATTTTGCGGCTAAGTTTATAAGTCACCTTGCCGTTGCCGGTCGCGGTCCATGCAATATGCTGATCGGAGCCGGTGGTGGTGCCGCTAATCGTGTTCGTCTGGGTCTGGTCAAACACGGCCGGGCCGTTCAGGGTCGCCGTGTACTGGGCTCCCGCGATGTTGGCTCCGTTCCCGTTCTGGATGCCGACGTTGATGGTGCCTTTGCGTTTGCTTTGCGTGTACTGGTATTCCATCTTCAGGCCGGCGGGCGTGTTGGCGACCGCCTCATTCCACAGGCTGTTTATCTTCGCCTCGTACGTGGCCCAGCTGGTCCCGTCGGCCCAACCGAGCGCGCGGACACCATTCAGGTATTCGTTGCCCATCGGATCGAGCTTCTGGTGGATCAGACCCGCGATCGCGGCCTGCGTGAGGTCATCCCTGTCCCCGTTGTACTTGTCGGTCAGCCAGGCAAGCCGTTGCGCGTCCGTTTTGGTCTTCGCGTCGGTCCACTCGCCCCACGTACCCGTCGTGCCCGTGTAGAGCACGTCAGCCTGGATGCAGTACGTGTTCCTCCCGTTGACCCTGTCGACCACGCCGAGCGACTGCGCCATGCCCTCGTATTTGGCTCCGTTGCTGAACGTGATCGTACCCAGGTTCGCCCACAGGCCCGGGTTGCCGTTCTGGATGGCCGCGTTCGCCGTGCCCGCGACGAGCATGCCCGCCGCCAGGGTGGCGGCGGCCGCGACGCTCGCGGCGATCGTGCGGACCACATGTCGGATTGTGGAACCGCGGGTGGGATTGTTGTTTCTCCCCATATCGTCTCCTCTGATAGGAAAAGGGTCATCTGTCGCCAGTGATGTTCGCCGACGTCTTGCAATTATTCACAGTAACGGCGGTTTTTGGCGTTAACCGGGTTTTTATTGAAGAGGATCAACTTCCTTGTTCTTCCGCCGGGATTCGCTGGCGATATACTCGACCGCAAAGTCGGCAATCTGGTCGCGCAGCTTCGGGAAAGTCTCCTTGCCGGCCGTTTGGCGCCGGTCCATGATCCATGCGAACAGGCAGGTGAGGATGAAGCCGCCCGTCAGGGCGTACACGCTGACGTCGGCCCGCTGGCGGAGGGACAGTGCGACGCCGGCCACCCACCATCCGATGCACAGCATGATGCCGAGCGCGTGCAGGATGATGGCGAACGGCGTCCTGTCGACTTCCACGATGTCCAGCCAGCACTGCAATCCAAGGACGATGAGCAGGAACGCGACAAGCCACAACGGCGACTGAAGGATTCCGACGAGCAGCGGCGTATGGTTCGCGGCCAGCCAAGCGAGAATCGGCCCGCGGTTGAACGCGAACACCAACGCCATGACGAACAGGACGATCGCCGTCCACGCGAGACGACGCACGGTTTCCAGACTCATGATTCCTCTTCCTGACGCCTTTCCCTCATCCGATTCAGATGTTCGCGTCGCGGTTCCACGGCCCGGCGCGATATTTTCGTTCGGCTCGGTCATGAGCAGGCCCTCCTCTTTCCGTATTCGACGCGATTCAGTTTCAGGAGCTTGTCAAACCCCAACGTGGCTTGCTTCCCGGTCTCGACATCCACGATGGCGACTGTTCCGGCTGTCCTGTCAACATGGGCGTACAGGGCAAGGCGCGATCGGTGCAAGTCACGAAGTTCTCCCTGATCGTATTTGCACCAATATTCTTCATCGGAATCATCCCCATTCGAGTCATGGCTGTCATCCCGTTCCATACGGAGTCCGAGTTCCCGCATTTTCTCCCTAACCGGGTCCGGCGTGATCCCTCTCAAGTCGAGATTGCCGGAATCCGGCTCCTCGAATTCGCTCCTGTCACCCTCGAACAGCACCTTTCCGAGGGAGTGGAGCCGGTCGAGCGTGTAATTGGGCCAGCTGAGATTGCATCCGCCGTGTATCCGCTGCGGATTCCATGGGGCGTCGAAGTCGAGGAACGTGGCACCGCCTCCGCCCTCCCACGAGTCGTATACCGTGCATGTCACATCCGGGTTCGCCTTCAATCGCCAGCGGGTCTGCACGTAGTCGCCCGAAATGCCGTTCGGCCGTGGCTTATGGTTAACGAACACTGGCTCGAAGCCCAGCCGGGTCAGTTCATCCCAACCATCCGGTTTTTCCTTGACACTCAGATCGAGAATCACCGGATGTCGCCTTTCCTTCTTTTTCCCAAATAACCCGAACATCATCGGTTTCCTTTCCGTGAGGGTTCGTGTTATGCGTCCGCATGCCGATATATGGACGCATACAATTGATGTGGACATGCACATAATGAAGCAGAGGGCAGGAGGTGTGACAATGAATCCGATTATGGAAAAGACGGATGGGAAGGCCGAAGAAAGAACCATATCCCATGCGGGACTGTTCGCTCTTCTCGACAGGCTCTCCCGCGAAAGCGCCGAAGACACCACCCCCTCCCGCAAACTGTATGTTTCCGGCGAGGAATCCTTCAAAGGCCTCCTGTAGACGGCATCCGGAATGGGAGAGGAAAGGATCGCGGTCGTCTTCGACTGCAATATCTATATAACCTGCGCGGAACTGACTGGCGTTCCCTTTTCCTTCCGACAACTTATGAACCGAAAACCCGCCGATCTCGAAGATCGTGGCCGGCAGCTTGCTTTGCTGAGCGGATATGCGGGCGGTGTGAGCTTGGCCCGGTACTCCGTGTTCTGGTCTGGGCATATCATCGATGAAGTCCGCAAGCATCTCAGAAACGATTCCTTTTGGAGCATCGGAGAGGCGCAGGAATACATCGACACGATACAGACCCAGCTCATCGATTACAGCGGGGGACGTACCCTTAACAGGTTCGGCGAAGGTTGGGGCGGACTGCCCGATCATGAGGATCGGATGGTGTACGAAACCGCTCTTCAGCTTGCTATTGACGACCCCACTCTGTTTGTGCTTCTCGTCAGCGCCGATCGAGATTTCATCAGAATGGCGCGAGCCCGATGCAATAGGGGAAACGGTTCCGAACGACGGGTAATGCCCCTGGACGTGGAAAGATTCCTCCAAATAGGAGGCTGATTCCGTCATTTCCAAAGGCTTCCTCCTTCCTTGTAATCATCGTCGTCCAACGTCCATTCACGGTCCCCGTCCGGCCCGGTCTCGAATGCGATGGTCGTATTGCAGGTTCCGCATCGTTCCACGGTGATGGAGGTGCGCCTGTCGGCCGTCAATCCCTGCGCCCACCATGGCTGGAACGGGTGCCCGCAGCCGGAACACGGTTGCGGATCACGTCGCAAGCCGTTGTTCTCACAGGGGAACAGTGCTCGGGCTTCGATGGGCTGATGCCACCCATGCCAGTCGACGGGCCGTCCGTCCCATGCGGGCGGCAGCCGGAAGTCGGTCAGGTCGGCCGGCCATTCCGGCCATGGAGATGATCGTCTCCGTCTGCAATCGGACGGACATATCATCGTCCATACCGGTGGCGTACTGCTGGCTGGTCTCTCCGGTATCGTCCTCCCGCAGCATGATTCCTTGTTGCGTGTATCCGAACCGATGGCCGACCACCGCTTGACCCGCCTCGTGCAGGCGGAGGCGCATCGGAGGTTCGGGCGGCTTGGAATGGCGGATTGCCCGGAGTTTCGCGATCCACCAGTCGTAGGCGGAACGAATCAGCTCCATCATCTGCGGTCTCCGAGCATCACGTCCAATATGACGGCCAACGGGACGACATCATGGTTGGCGTGCAGCTTGCACGCCGGCCCATACACGCCCTCCTTGGGCAGGAACTCGCAATCGTCGTACCCGTCGTCGCGTGTCCAGCGGCGGATGGCGACGGGTGGTTTCCCGCACATGTCATAGTTCTCGCCCTTCCAGCAGCCGGCCGCGCAGCCGAGCCGCAGGGTCAATGGGTCGCATTGTTCGGCGATGAGCTTCGGCTCATACGGCAATGGCTGTTTGGTTTCACTCAAAGTCTCGACTCCCCTTTCCGCTGTGATATGCGTTCGCGGGTCAAAGGTTTTCATTCAGCCGGCTTGCTTCCATCGCGAAGTGGGTAATCATCAGTGTTCCTGAGGTTGCGAATCCGATTGATGCGATGACCATTGCGAGCCCTGTGACTCTCCACATGAAGCATGCGCAGAGGACGCATGTTATGGCGAGTATGATGTTGGCGTTTTTTTCGAAGTTCTTGTACGTGTTCATTGTGGTTTCTTTCATTCTATGTGGACATATTCAGTATAACATGTAAATGAAAAAAATCATGCAAGGTATAAAAAATCCCCCGATGCCATACGGCACCGGAGGATTATTTGTCCACATAGAATGACGTTTCAAAGAAACCAATGATCCTACGACAGCAAAAGCTGCAAGACCCAAAGTAGGTGAACTACTGGACATGCTCACACAAGATGCTATGGCGCGGGAAAATCACTCGCCGTCCATAATTTTTGGCTCTGTTAGACCAAGGTTGACCTAAGAGGATATATGACAGAAACCCGCTTGTTTAACTGTGCTGAAAAGTCAAACAAGCAGGTAAATGTCAGTTTACTTCAGGGACAGATCGACGATGGCGCTCAAATGTGCGAGTAGCTGCTCTTCCAGCATGGACGCCTTGTGGTCGGGCCGGCCAGCCTGACGCACCTTGCGAGCGATGTTGCTCAATTCCGCTTCGATTTCCTCTTTCGGCCTGCCTTCTGAGAATAGCTTGAAGAACGACACCCAGTACTTCGCTTCGATACCCGCCATGAGCGTGTCCATGGATTCGTCCACCCAATTCGCCATGAGACCATCCACTCTGGCGATACGCCCAAAGTTGCCTCCTCCGTCTTGATTGGGAACATCAACATATTGCGTTCCCGGTTTGGGATACGGGGTGGTTTCCGGATGATGGATGCCACAGTCTCGTTTGGAGTTGTCTCCTCTGCGATGATTCCAGTAGTAAGTGCGCATGTCGGAGGCGAATTTCGCCTGTTCGACGTAGGGTTCGTAGACCACGGGCTTGCCGCTGAGAACGTTGGACAATCCCCAAGGAACACAGCAGATTAAGTCCCATTCAGTCACTGCGTCGGCTGATGCCTTGTATCGTAGAGATGGCTCGGATTCCTTGGAAAGCAGATACCACCCTTTCAGTTCGATGCCGATGAGCGGCGAATCATCCTTGTTGGAGCCTACAAGCCTTACGTCCGGGAAGGATTCGGGATAGCGTCGGAATTCTTTGTCCGCCCATTTGCCTTGCGGGTCCCATATGCTGCGCAGGGAGTTCAACAGCATGACGGTCTGGGCCTCGATGGTGCCGCCGAGCAGTGTATTGATTGAGAATAGGTCATTGACCTCGATGCCTTCGACGTTGATGGGCGATGTGAAGTGCATCGGAAGGGCATACAATGCTCGGACTATGCCGTTGCGGAGTTCGGTCCGTTCGTCCCCGTCGGGAAGCTCGTAGTGTTCAGGTCGGTCCTTGCCGTCGTAATCGGTCATGCCTGCCTTCTTTCGAGGGTCATCGTGTCATTTGCGTTTTTCGTGTCGTACTCGTCTTCGGCTTCCGCCAATCGTCCAAAGGCCAGGTTCTGGAATTCCTCGTCGATTTCCGCCGTATAGGCGATGCGACCGGTGAGCACGGCAGCGACGGATGCGGACGCCAGCCCGCCGAATGGCTCCCAGACCACATCCCCCTTATTGGATGCGGCGTGAATCTGACGGTCCATGAAATCCAGAGGCTTCTGGTTGAGATGCGCCGCTGATTGTTTGGAGGGTTTGTAGACTCGTGGCGCGCTGCGTTGCAGGGTCCCCTTGAGGCGTTCTCCGTCGTGAAGCGGTGGGCGTGACCACACATTAGTGAGTCCGTTGACATGGTTCCATACGGCACGGAGGGAGTCCCATTGTTCGGCCGTGATCTCGGTATGCCCGTCGATGGAGAAGTAAGGACGGCTGGTGGGCTTGCCGTTTTTCTTCGCGTATTCGGCCATGCGTTCGACCATTTCCCCGGGCGGCCAATACCATAGCCAGTCGGCGGTGAGGTACTTGCGAGTGGCCGCGTTTTTCACACCGCATGCCTCGTTCGCACGGCAGAGCGGCAGGCCGGAACGCCGCCATTCGGCACGTAGCCATTGCTGCACTCCGAGAACTCCGCCATCCTCTGTGGGAAGCGTCAGCCTGCGACGGTACAGGGCGGAAACCTCGGTGACCACGGGGAATTGTCGAATGGTGTTGCCGTTCACGTTGCCTGCGATATGCGACAGCCCCTTGTCCCAAGTGACCAGTTGCACGTATTCCCAGCCGTTCGCCTCCAACAGCGGATGCACCGTGGCCCAGCCGACCTCGGTGTTCCAGAACCACAGCGAGGTCGAAGGTTTCGCCCGTTTCGACCATTGGGCCACATGAGGCGCATACCAGTCCACGAGTCCATCTGCACTCACGGTGTCACCTCGGAATCCTCGCACGCCATAGGCCCCATCGCTGACTATCAGGTCGGGGGCCTCCCAATCCGGATACGCATCGAGTACGTTTCCGCGATGCAGCGTATATCGGTCGCCACGCACGTCTTGAGGACGGAGGTCTTTGATGCGGATGACCTTATCTGCCATTCGAGGTTTCCTTCTTGACCTCAAACGGGAGTCCCTGTTCCCTGACGACGGCCTTCAGGAAGATCGTGACCGCGCCGGAGAGGGTAAGCCCGAGGTCTTCGAGCACTTGGCTGGATTCCTCTTTGAGCTGGGGCTCTATCCTCATGGTCGTGGTGGGTATGCTCGCCATACGCGCCTCCTTGTCCTATGTTTCGATGTTCTGACTGTACATCGTATGCACGATGTCATGCGGCTTTTTGCCAGTACTCCATGTACGGCGGCATCATACGCTGGTAGTCGCGACGGCGGATGCGGTACAGGCCGTTGCCGAGCTGGCGGGCAAGCAATCGGTCGTCGTCGGTCTCGCCGAACCCATCGGTAAAAGCGACGAGCCATTGGAACCAGTCCAAGTAGGCTTGCAGGTACTTCGTGGACACGCCGTGGAAGCCGAACATGAAATCCTCCAAACGGGCGTGCAGCGTGTTCACCCTGTTGATCGCGTGACCGTCGGCGGAGGCTTGCGTGAGGTTCGCGCCCAGTTCGGCCAGCGGTTTCACGTAGGCGGGCGCACCGTCGGTCAGCACGTCGGTGCCGCGTCCGATGTGGACTTTCAACGCGCTCATGGCGCGATCCTTGGAGATGATGCCGCGCCCGCATACGGTCAGGAACGACCGGCCTGCGTCATCCACTCCGGTCGCCACGCATATCTGCTCCTTCGACAGACCGCGCTTCCTTAATGCCTTGGTGCGCTTGTGTGCCTTGCGGGGCATGACGAACACGGCGGACTTCGTGTGGTTGCCTTTGAAGCTCTCACGGAAGTACGTCTCGTCCAACTGGACGGACATGCCTGCCTCGGAACGCAGTACGGGCGTGTATCGGCGGATGCACTCGATGACGCGCTGGCGCATGAGGAACGCGGTCTTCAGGCATACTCCGCAACGCTGGGCGCACTTGCGCAAGCTCAGGCAATCCACGAAACATTCGAGGAACCGCATCCATACGCCCGCCTTGAGCTTGCTCATGCCCATCACCCGGTTCGTGCGAACGCCGAACGTCCTGTTGCAGTTCATGCACTTCCAACGCTGGGAGCCGTCACGTCCACGCCCTTTGCGGATGATGCGGATGCTGCCGCAGCGCACGCACGCCTCCATCTGGTTCGGGTCGCTCGTCGCCGCGTCCAACGCGAACCCCTCGTACAGGGCGGCGCGTAACGCCTTGACAGCAAGGTCGCGCTCCTGCGGCGTCAGTTCGCCCAGTTCCTTCCTGACCCTATCGGCTATACGCGCCACCTTGCCCGTTCTCATACCACTATTGTAGCTACTCAGCAACTACAATACAAGTCAAAAAGTCAACCTTGGTCTAACAGAGCCTCTTTATTTAACCCTAACCCGATGTTCGCATTGGTGCTGTTGGCGTGCGTAGTTGCGGCGAGGAAGACAGTTGTTGGCGAACGCGAGCCTTTGCATTGACCGGCCAGCCCGCCATTTTGGCCTATAACCCCCGCCGGAGTAGGTACGCGACGGATATGCAAAAGCCTCGCACAAGGCGGGGCTTCATTATGGTGGCTCCGAACGGCGTCGATCCGTTGACCTAGCGATTTTCAGTCGCTCGCTCTACCAACTGAGCTACAGAGCCATGAACAGTCAAAAACCCGGATAATCCGGGCTTCATAACCATTCCAGCGACCCCGGCCGGACTTGAACCGGTGACCTCCGCCGTGACAGGGCGGCGCTCTAACCAACTGAGCTACGGGGCCATTGTTCTCACTTGCGTGAGGCAACAGATGTATATATTACTGAAATTCGCCAGTCATGCAAACTTCGGCGTGTTCCGCATAATTTCAAGGTTTTTGCTATCACCAGCACGCGAACACGTCTGTCACAAACATCCACAAAACGACGAAGGGCGCGACCGGAACCCCGGCCACGCCCTTATGGACGGAAACGCTTCGCGGCATCCACCGCAAAGTGACCGTCAATCTCAGTCAGCCTGCTTCCAGGTGTCGACGTCGATGTGGTGTTCGGGGTTGGCCTGCCAGGCATCCCACGCGGACTTGACGATGTCTTCCACGTCGTACTTGGCATGCCAGCCCATCTCCTCGTTGATGCGCTTCGGGGAGCCGATCAGGTGCGGCGGGTCGCCGGCGCGGCGGGCCATGACAGCCTCGGTGAACGGCAGACCGGTGACCTTCTTGACTTCGTCGACGATCTGGCGCACGGAGGTGCCTTCGCCGGTGCCGACGTTGAAGGCGTCGTACTTGCGCTCGTCACGGTCGAGGTACTTGAGGGCGGCGATGTGGGCGTCGGCCAAGTCGGAGACGTGGATGTAGTCGCGCACGCAGGTGCCGTCCGGAGTCGGGTAGTCGTCGCCGAAGATGGCGGGAGCCTTGCCCTGCTTGAGGCGATTGAACAGCATCGGGATGAGGTTCAGGATGGCCGGATCCTCAAGCTCCACCGGACCGCAGCCGGCCACGTTGAAGTAGCGCAGCGCGCAGAAGCGGATGCCGAACGGCTGCTCGCAGGCGCGTGCCATCCACTCGCCGAACAGCTTGGTCTGGCCGTAGGGGTTGATCGGCAGCATCGGGACGACGTCCTCAGGCACCACATCGACCGGCGGCACACCATAGGTGGCGGCGGAAGAGGAGAAGACGAGCTTCTTGGCGTTCTTGGACTGGGTCATGCCGGTGAGCACGTTGAGCATGCCGTTGATGTTCTGCTGGTAGTACCACAGCGGCTTCTCCACGGATTCGCCGACCTGCTTGCGAGCGGCAAAGTGGATCACGGAGTCGACGCCTTCGGCATCGAGGATTTCGGCCAAACGCTCACCGGCGCCCGGGGCGGCGATATCCATGCCGTACAGGCGGGAGCCTTCGATGCGAGTGGGCTTGCCGTAGCTCAGATCGTCGACGACAACGACCTTTTCGCCGGCCTGATGGAGTGCGTGAACGACATGAGCGCCGATGTAGCCGCAGCCGCCGGTGACGAGAACTGTCATAGTTGACCTTTCCTTGTGCGGGTTGCAAGTGTCGGCCGTGGGGAGTTCAGCGGCTGTTCACTTTTGGTCCGCTTTGTTACCTTTTGAAACAATTTGAGTATATCACACGAACATAATCGCACAAAACGGTGGTGTCGTCCGGCAATATCTGCATTCATTAGGTCGATTTGGCGTTCATTAGGTAGGTCGGCCCGGAGCCGGCCCGCACGGACACCGGGTAAACGGCTTGATATGGTGGTTGGTATCGCACACCACCTACCTAATGAACGCCAAATCGACCTAATGAATGAACAGCGGTGCGGCGCACAAGGAAAATCCGAGGAATATATGACCAATCCCGAATCCACAGCAATCGATCCCGTCGCCGCGATGGGCACAGACCACACCGAGGCACCGGCGCACCCCCTGCACAAGGTGCTCTCCTTCGTACGCCGCTCCGGACGTTTGGACGATCGCCTGCAGCGCGCATGGGACAACTATGCCGGCACATATCTGTTGGATATTGCGGCCGGCAACCTGCTGGACGTGCGCGAAGGCGTCACGCTCGACCGCGCGTTCGTGGAGTCCGCATGGGGCAACGATAATCCGCTCATTGTGGAAATCGGCACCGGGCAGGGAGAAAACGTGGTGGCAGCAGCCGCAGCCCACCCGGAGACGAACTTCCTTGCTCTAGAGGTCTATGACCCCGGCGTGGCCCACACGCTGCTGCTCGCCGGCAAGCAGGGGCTGACCAACATTCGCGTGGCCCAGGTCAATGCGCCCGAGCTGTTCAAGGTGACCGCGGCCGGCACCGTGGCCGAGGTATGGACCTTCTTCCCCGACCCTTGGCCCAAGAAGAAGCACCACAAGCGCCGCATCGTGCAGAAGGCCATGGCCGGCGACATTCATCGCGCGCTGGTCACAGACGGCGTCTGGCGTATCGCCACCGACATCGAGGACTATGCCCTGCACGTGCACGAGGTGATGGACGGCCTCGATGGCTGGAAGAACCTGGGCAGCGTAACCGTCAGCCTGCCGCTGGAGCACGTGGGCAAGGGCAATGCCGACATGGCCGCCGATATGCCGCACGCCGACTTCACCGAATCCGAGCGATTCGAGGGCCGCGTGCTCACCAACTTCGAGAAGAAGGGCCTGGCCGCCGGCCGCGTGATTCATGACTTCACCTATCAGGCCGTTACCCTGAACTGATTGCGACACGCCGAAATGCCGTCGATTTGCATAACCGAACAACCTCCCGTAAAGTAATTCGAGTTGTTCGCCCCCATCGTCTAACGGTTAGGACACCAGACTTTCAATCTGACAACGAGAGTTCGACTCTCTCTGGGGGTACTTCACTAAAGACCCCGGTCATAGCGACCGAGGTCTTTTCGTATTCGCGGGACCAGGTCTGAAAGCATTCGGCCCGCTTGATATGTGCTCATGGTTTCATCTCAGCACGTGTTCGCGCCCGCCACAAGGACTATCCCACCGTAGACGATGTGACATCCTCCACACTGTGACTTCGCGCACAGGGTCCCGACGCCACCCTCACCCCGTTTATCGACACCATGCGTGTATAACCGCATATGGCATCATCGGCGAACATCGGCCGGCAGACCAGTTGTACAAGGAGAACATCATCCACATGGCAGACACCGCCAACACCAACACCAACGCCTGGCTGCCGGCGCTCAAAGCGGCGTTTCCGCTGACCATACCGATTTGCCTGGGGTTCCTGTTTCTCGGCGCCTCGTATGGCATTCTCATGGGCACCAAAGGCTTCTCCTTCGTATGGCCGATGTGTATGAGCGCGTTCATCTTCGCCGGTTCAATGGAATTCGTCACGGTGAATCTGCTGCTCTCCGCGTTCAACCCGCTCGCCGGCTTTCTGCTGGCCCTGATGGTCAACGCCCGTCACCTGTTTTATGGACTATCCATGCTCGGCAAATTCAAAGGGCTCGGCTGGAAGCGCCCATACCTGATTTTCGGTATGTGCGACGAGACTTTTGCCATCAACTCCACCGCGAAAATCCCCGCCGGCATCGACCGTGGCTGGTTCTACTTCTGGGTTACGCTGTGCAATCAGCTGTATTGGGTGACCGGCGCCACACTGGGCGGGCTGATCGGCGCGCATCTGCCGTTCAATACCGACGGTCTTGATTTCGTACTGACCGCGCTGTTTCTGGTGATCTTCCTCGATCAGTGGCTCGACGGCAAGCATCGCGAGCGACTGTCCGCCGTCATCGGTGTGCTGACATCACTGGCCTGCCTGCTGATATTCGGGGCCAATGATTTCATGATTCCCTCAATGATCGCCATGCTGATACTGTTCGTCGCGCTACGCCCGCATCTGGACGTGTTGCGGCCGGCCGCCGACGCCCCGGAAGCCACGGCAGACCATGCCATGAGCCACGCAGCGGACCAGCAGAAGGAAGGACAGACGCGATGACGATGACCATCTGGCAAGGCGCAATCACTATCGTGACGGTGGTGCTGGGCACGATGTGCACCCGTTTTCTGCCGTTTCTGGTGTTTCCCGAGTCCAAGCAGCCGCCGCGCATCATCGAGTATTTCGGCCAGGTCCTGCCCTATGCGATGACCGGTCTACTGGTGGTATACGCACTGCGCAACACCCCGATTCTGACCGGTTCACACGGCCTTCCGGAACTCATCGCCTGCACCGTCATCGTGCTGCTGCACGTATGGAAACGCAATATGCTGCTTTCAATCGCCGGCGGCACAATTGTATATATGTTGCTGGTGCAACTGGTGTTCTGAGGCACCCGACTCGTTAGTCTCTCCCTCCGCTTCGCTATGCTCAGCACCTCCCTTACAGAGGGAGGTAATCTTCTGTACCTTCCTCTGACGAGGGAGGCGGCACCGCGAAGCGGTGACGGAGGTAGAGACCCGCAGTCGTAAGACTGCGAAACACACAGCATCGGCCACAGGCCGATTCCTACAGCTGCTTCGCCACCCAATCGACGATGTACGGGGCGACTTCCTCAATCTGGTCGATGGCGACCTCGAACTCGTGCTTGCCGCCGTACCACGGGTCCACCAGATCGATCTGATCTTCGCGGCCGGGCTTCGGCTTGGGCAGATTCGGGTCGAAGCTGCGGTACATGTGCACTTCGGCGCGCTTGCCGGCCGGCAGCATGCGCAGCAGGGCGCGCATGTGGGAGGCGGTCATCGGCAGGAACAGGTCGGTACGGTCGATTTCCTCACGCGAGATGCGGTGTGCGAAGTGGTCACGCGGAATCTCATCACCATAGCCACGTTCGCGTAGCACGCGCACGGCACGCGGGTCGATCGGGTGGCTCCACTCCTCGTCGGACACACCGCTGGATTCCACGTTCACCTGGTCGCCAAGACCGCGCTCATTAAAGAAGTGACGCAGAATGATCTCACCCATAGGCGAACGGCAGATATTGCCGGTGCAGACGGTCATTACGGTGTAGGGCTGGGTATTGCTCATAGCTTTGAATCAATCCTCAATCGGGCTTCACCGGGCCGCACACGGCCCGACTGTATTGTTGGGGTCGAATGAATATGAATCCGGCTCATGCCGCTATAAAGGGCATAAGCCGGATTCGCATGCTTACTTGGTTTTGGCCAAGATACGGAAACGATAGGAATCGATGCCGGACTCCTCCTTGGCGGGCGTATGCCACTCGCCCACTTCGGCTTCCCGCCACATCCCGGCCTCGACCAGCGACGCCATATCGGGCGCGTAGCTGTCGGCATCCACGGTGGCGGCCAGATCAGTCACATAGGCTTTGTCCGCGAACGGCAAAGCCTTGGCGAACAACTGGGCGCCGCCGATGATCCAAATCTCCGAACGGTCCAGACCGTCGTCCGGAATCGCCTCCTGACGGGCCATATCGAGCGCGTCGTCAAGACTGGTGACCACAGTGGCCCCCGGCGCACGGTACATCGGATCGTGGGAAACGACGATGTTGTCGCGGTTGGGCAGCGGCCGGTACTTGCCCCCCAGCGATTCCCAGGTCTTACGACCCATAATCACCGGATGGGAGACGGTCAGCTCCTTGAAATGCTTCATATCCTCGGCACAGTGCCAAGGCATGCCACCATTGAGGCCGATGGCACCGGCGCGACCTTCCTTGTCACGGGCTTCGGCCCAGATAAGATTCACCGAGAAGGTCTTGGGATAATCGTCACCCCAGTCTTCTTCAGTGGCAGACAGCCCGGCAGATCCGGGCTCGGGTTCGTGATAGCCGCTACGGCTACTGTCATGCTCCATTTCGCTTACTCCTCCTGGATTGCGGAACTGGGCCTTAGTGTAGTGGACAGCGAAGACTCGGGGGCCGTCACCTTCACAGTATTCGCTGTCCACGAAACGGTAATCAGCATCAGACCGCAACAGGTGCCTTAATAGTGGGGTGATGCTGGTAGCCGACGACCTTGAAGTCCTCATACTGGTAGTCGAACAGGGAATCGGCCTTACGGATCTCGATGGTCGGGTACGGGTAGGGCTTGCGGCCCAGCTGCTCAAGGAACTGGTCGACGTGGTTGTCGTAAACATGGCAGTCGCCGCCGGTCCAGACGAATTCGCCCGGCTTGAGCCCGGCCTGCTGCGCCATCATCATGGTGAGCAGCGAGTAGGAGGCGATATTGAACGGCACGCCGAGGAACATGTCGCAGGAACGCTGGTACAGCTGGCAGCTTAGCTTGTCGTCGGCCACGTAGAACTGGAAGAGCGCGTGGCAGGGCGGCAACGCCATCTTCTCCACCTCGGCCGGATTCCACGCGGAGACGATCATGCGGCGCGAATCCGGATGATGCTTGATGAGGTCGAGCACATTGGAGATCTGGTCGATGGTGCGATTCGGGTCCTCGGGGGTCGGCGCGGGCCAGGAACGCCACTGCACGCCATAGACCGGGCCCAGATCGCCGTTCTCGTCCGCCCACTCATCCCAAATATGCACGTTGTGCTCCAGCAGCCAGTTGATGTTGGAGGAACCCTTCAAAAACCACAGCAGCTCATAGGCCAGGCCTTTGAAGAACACGGTCTTGGTGGTCAGCAACGGGAAGTACTTCGACAGGTCAAAGCGCATCTGCTGGCCGAACAGGGAAATCGTGCCGGTGCCGGTGCGATCGGACTTCAGCGTGCCTTCGGTCAGGATCTTGCGCACCAGGTCCTCATAGGGCATCGGAATGTCCGTTTCGGGACGTGCGGGGATACGGGAGCGAATATCTGCGAGTTGTTCTTCGGTCAAAGCCATGTGCACCAGTGTAGCTTAGGGGCATAATAGAGAAGTCCGATGATGCGGGAGAGCGGCCAGGTGCCGCGCTCCCCCGCTGGCATGGCGATGGGCCAGATCGCCGGCGGCTGAAAATAAAGGAGCAGCTATGGGTAAGCGACTGTGGGTTGAGCGTAACAAGGACGGTTCGTGGGATGCGTTCAGCGACGATGGCGCACACATTAAGTTCGGCAAGGATCGTGGCCAGTTCACGCCGGGCGATCTGATGAAGGTCGCGCTGGCCGGTTGCGCCGCGCTGTCCAGCCAGTTCGCCATCGAACATACGCTGGGTGAGGGCAAGGGTGCCAAGATTGTGGTGGATGGCACGTACGACCCGGAAAATGACGCCTACACCGGTTTCGAGGAGCAGGTGGTGATTGATGCTTCCGACGCCGGTCTGTCCGAGGAGGATGCCGACAAGCTCAAGGAGCGCGTCACCCGCCATATCGACAAGGGTTGCACGGTCAAGCACACCTACGTGCAGGAGACCCCGGTGCGCATGAACGTCACCGTCAAGCACTGAGACGGGATATAAATTGAAGAGGCTCCCTGGCGGGAGCCTCTTTCCGTATATTCGGACTTTACTGGCGATCGGGATCGATGGTCTTTTCGATCTGCTGGGCGACTTCAGGCTCGGCTGCGGACACCGGAATCTCCTCGACGCCGGCAATCTCCTCCAGCGACTTGGTAGGCACTTCGGCGGGCGAGCTCGGCACGGTGTCGAGACGCGATTCCGCGGCCTCAACATACTTGCGTGGCACCACGTACACCGGGCCGACCGCATGCTGCAGCAGGCCCTGGCTGGTGGAGCCCAGCAGCAAGCCAGTGAAGCCGCCGCGACCACGGGAGCCGACAACAACCACATCGTGATCGTAGCTGGCCTTGGTCAGGGCGCTCACGGCCGGGCCGGAAACGATCTGCTTGTTGATCTTCAGATCAGGATGCGATTCCTGCAACGGCTTGATGCGCACCTCAAGATCGTCCTTGTAGGACTCCATGACGGCGTCCTCGCCGTCCACACCCTTCAGGTTCGGCACAGCGGAAATCACGTCCAGTTCCGCACCCCAGCACGTGGCGAAGTCGGCGGCAATGTCCAGCGCCTTCAGACCCCACTTGGATTCGTCGGAGCCGACGGCCACCTTGGTGATCGTGTTGTTCAGGTGCATCAGGTTACCGTCATCATCGGTGTACGGCACCACCACAATCGGGCAGTAAGCATATGCCGGCAGCGATGAGGACGTAGTGCCCAGCAGGCGCTCGGCCAGACCGCCCTTGCCACGGTTGCCAATGACGATCAGATTGTAGTTACGAGACAATTCGACGAACACCGATGCCGGATCTCCGGTAACAATCAGTGTGGCGGCTTCGACGCCCTGCTCGTCTGCGATGGCCTTGGCCTTGGACAGAATCTCCTGAGCATCGGAATGCGCGGCGTTATCGTCCCCCATCGCCGTGTAAGTGGCATCGAACGAAACGGCGGCATAGCTCGGCAGGGAATATGCGCAGACAATCTGCAGCGTCAGCCCCGCGTGCTTTGCATAATTCGCGGCCCACCATGTTGCCTTGTAACTGGCATGCGACCCGTCAACGCCGACGAGAATAGCCTTGTCGTTAATCATGACGACCTCCTTGAAGTTATTGCGGCACGAATACCGCGTATCTCAACAATACCCCGCGACACTCGGTTTGGCCGGTATCCTCCGCTCAAAAAGAAATCCGCGTATACGAAAAAGGCACACCCCAAAGGACGTGCCTTAATACGAATTCGCTTACCGCATAATTCTTGTCACATCACGCGGCGAATGGAATATCCAGCTCCACCGAATACGGAAACGTCGCTTACTGCCGTTCCCTGCACCGGGTTCATAGCATTCATCACCTGTCCGTTACCGATGTAAATGGCCGCATGAGTACCATTCGCAAGAATGTCACCCGGCTTGGCATCCGCCAAGCTTGCGACCGGAGTACCCACGGTGGCTTGAGCACCAGAGGTACGAGGCAGGGAGATGCCAAACTGGGAGAAGACGTACTGCACAAAACCGGAGCAATCCCATCCTGCCGGAGTGTTGCCGCCGGCAACATACGGATAGCCTTGGAACTTCAGTGAGAAGCTAGCAAGCTCAGCGCCAGTGCCAGTCATTTTACCCAAGTCAACCTGTGGAATCGACGCACGCTGTTCAGAGCGGCTGGCTGCCGCAGCAGCAGCGGACTGGGCTGCAGCAGCTTCATCAGCGGCTTTCTGAGCCGCCGCCGCTGCAGCAGCTTCCTTCTCGCCCTGAGACTCGGTCTGTGGCACATCAAGAGTCTCGATGCCACCCCATTTAGAGTTCTCATCAACCGAGGTGGAGGTGGATTCGGCGAACAAATTCTTCTTCACCGAACTCGCCTTCGGGAAAGAACGTGAGGACACCACAGCACTCGTCTGCGCGGAATCGGCAGAGGCAAACGGGGCTACGCACGCAAACATGGCACCCGTGGCGATAATCGCCACTGATGTGGAAATAATAGTCTTAACGCTCATCATCAACGCCATACACTAGCACACATGGGTCGATTTCATAACAGGAATAGCATTTCGAAGATGATGTCGCGGGTGCATCATTCGGCAGGAGAACGCAACAGGCCTCGGATACCGATCGGCATCCGAGGCCTGCAATAAATCAATCAATAAGACTGCATCACGGGATACGCACCACGATGGTGAGCTTTTCGGTCATGGCACTAGCGAGAGCCACGCTATAGCCATTCCATCCACCATGGACCGCCTGACCGTTGCCGACATACAACGCCACATGATCGTAGTGTGCACCACCGTTCCATCCACCGGTGTTGGCATAAATCAGAATATCGCCCGGCTGCAGGGATCCGTCTGTGACTACGTGGCCACCAGGAACATTGACGTACTCTTCAGGCCAACCGTGGAAGTTAATGCCACGGGCCGCCAACGCTTGACTGACCAATGCGGTGCAGTCCATGCTCTGTCCGATCAAAGAATACGCACGGTCGATAGAGGCACCGGCACCAGCGGAAACCGAACCACTGGCATCGGAATAAGTAACAGAAGAGCGAGACTCATTACGGCTCGCGGCGTTGGCCTGCTCCTGGGTCGCCTGAGCCTCGACCTCCGCCTGCTTCTCGGCCTCCTCTTCGGCAGCCTTCTTGGCCGCTGCGGCATCCTTTTCCGCCTGAGATTCCGTCTGCGGCACATCGAGGTTCTCAATGCCGCCCCAATCAGCATTGTCCTCAACGCTCGTGGCAGTGGCTTCAGTCGTCAGATCTTTGCGCACCTGGGTGTACGAGGGGAAGGACTTGGTGGAAGTCACAGTAACACCCTCAGCTGCAGTTGCTGTAGGAACAAACATAAACAAGCAGGCACAGGAGACAATCGCGGCAACAATGGAAGAAGCTACAGTTTTGGTCTTCATAGAACCATCACCCTACACGGTGCGCATTAACTCGTACAGGATGGAAGAAATAAAACACCCCGGAGCTATTGGGATATATCGGCGTGTCGGCACAGGTCAGTTCGGACTAATACGCGGCCGCAACACTTGAAATGTCATTTCGCGCGAACGATTGCCGATAGGGCGACGTCACATCCGAACAGTAATCACCGAATGTAAGCCAATGAAATGAATCAGTAGTGAACGTACTGGAACTTACCGGCTTCGGCGGCGCTGAACGTACGGGTCGAAATCACACCCAATCCCTTGGCATTGGATTCGGAGATCTCAATGGAGCCGTCGGCATTGATCTTTTCCAGAACGGCAACATGGCCGTACGCGCCATCGGCATCGGCCTGGCCAGGAGCGAACACCACAGCATCACCGACATGGCGAGGAGTGTTGTCCACCCAATAGCCCAGAGCGGAAGCTGACGCCGCCCACGCGCCACCATTGCCGAAGTTGCCGCTGGAAGGCAGGCCCAGTTCGGCACGACGCTGGTACGCGTACCACGTGCACTGACCCCACGGATAGTTGTTGGAGTTGGTGCCAACGGCATGGTTCGGGTTGAAGCCAGCCGGCACAGCATCGCCATCGGCATCCACGAGAGCCGACACCACAGGATTGTTCGCATTATTGCGATTCATCAGCTTGGCGTCCAAGGTGCTGTCTGAATTGCTCAGCCCCCAGCCGCCTTCATTGGTGGACTGTGCGGTAACGGAGGATGAACTCAAATCAGTACGCGCTTCGGAACGAGAAGCCGCAGTCACATCGCTGATGCGCTTAATCTGCGTGGTCGTCGTGGCCGGATCAGCCACGAACGAGTTCGTGGCGTCTTCATTGTTGGAAAACGCGAGAGCACCTGCGGCCGTGCCGACCAGAGCGGCCAGTGAGGCCGAGGCAAGAATATGGCTACGGCGTTCAGCGGCACGAGCGGCCTCACGAATGGAACGGCGGGTCTGGGGAGCGATTTCGTTGATCTTCTCGGCAATGGCCGGATCAAGCCCCAAAACAACGGCGTCGCTACCAGCGGATTGCACCGCACGCACAGCACGAACGGAATGAGAACCCTTGCCGGAGGCAAACAATGCCTTCGCTAAGCTGAACTTCTGGCGCGAGACCGTGGTCGCTTTATGCGAAGCATGCTTCATACTACGTTAACTCCTTGGATGGGTTCGGCGGGGTCATTTCGATGACCTCGTATGACCGTCACAATTGAGTACTGTACAACGAACAGAGGTCAATCCTCAATGTGATCCCCCACCATCCGGGTGTGTCAAACGATTTACGTAACCGTGCGGCCGGGTGAAAAAACTGCCTTGTTTCCGCCCGTTCACGAACCTCACTATCCGGTTATCGGAAGAATCACTAACTCATGTCATTCCGACACACCGTAACCATGATGTGCTGCGTACATTCTGCACTGCATTCCGCATTGCCACCACTGCCGCCCGGCACCCCGGAATTCCGCAGTAACCCCGCAGTAATCCCGCACACCGAGCATTATCCGCGATATTCCCCAACACTGGTCTACCCTTGAAACCATGACTATCACACTGAGTATTCCCGAGTCGCTGAAGCCCGAAGATGGTCGCTTCGGCTCCGGCCCCAGCAAAATCCGCCCCGAACAGATCGCCGCGCTCGACGCCGGCGCCACCACCCTGCTTGGCACATCACATCGCCAGGCACCAGTCAAGCAACTGGTCGCTTCGATTCGTGAAGGTCTGCGCGAGTTCTTCCACCTGCCTGAAGGGTATGAGGTGGCGCTTGGCAACGGTGGCGCCAGCGCGTTCTGGGAGATTGCCTGCGCTTCGCTGATCACCCGTCGCGCCGCATTCGGCACGTATGGCTCGTTCAGTGCCAAGTTCGCCGCGTCCGCCGCGAACGCACCCTTCCTTGAAGACCCGGTGCTGTTCCCCGGCGAGCCGGGCACTTACCGTCTGCCTGAGCTCACCGAGGGCGTGGACACATATTGCTGGGCTCACAACGAGACCTCCACTGGTGTGGCCGCCCCGATTCGCCGCGTGGCCGGAAGTCGTGAAGCTGGTGCCTTGACCGTCATCGACGGCACCAGCGCAGCCGGCGCTTTGCCTGTGGACATCAGCCAGACCGACGTCTACTACTTCTCACCGCAGAAGGCCTTCGGTGCCGATGGCGGTCTGTGGGTCGCCATCCTCTCCCCCGAAGCTATCGATCGTGCGGCAGGCGTCGAATCAAGCGCTCATCTGGAAGGCGCACATCGCTGGGTGCCGCCGTTCCTCTCGCTGACCACGGCACTGAACAACTCCCGCAAGGATCAGACCCTGAATACGCCCGCCGTGGCCACCCTGATCATGATGGAAAACCAGATTCGCTGGCTCAACAACAACGGCGGCCTCGCCTGGGCCACCACACGTTGCGCCAAGTCCGCATCCATCCTGTACTCGTGGGCCGAGCGCTCCGAATACGCCGCTCCGTTCGTCGTCGATGCGGACGCACGCTCGAACGCCGTGGTCACCATTGATCTGGACGAGCGAGTCCAGGCCTCTCAGGTACTGTCCATCCTGCGCGAGAACGGCATTGTGGACGCCGCCGGCTACCGCAAGCTGGGCCGCAACCAGCTGCGCGTTGGCGTGTTCCCCTCGGTGGAACCGGCTGATGTCATGGCCTTCACCAAGTGCGTCGACTATGTGGTCGAGCACCTGTGATGGCGGTCTATGCCTCGCATGGCCGACCATATATGCCATGCACATTGATCGGTCTCGACTGATACCGATTGAATAAATCGTAGGGAGAGGTGTTTGACGCCCCTCCCTACTCTTACTACAGTGCATGAGTATGAAGTTCGCGCCTCTCATTGACCCTGCCGTCCGCAAACCCGCGCCCAAGCCCGTACGGGTGGACCTGCGTAAGGTGTTTGCCATCGGTACCGGTCTATGGATTGTGGCGTTGATCGTCGTGCTGATTCTGCTGGCCGTGGGCTACAGCGTAATGCCGTTGGTGATTATGTGCGTGGCCGGTGTCATTATTGGCTTGCTACTGCTGGTCTGGGAATACTTCGACCGCTGGGACTACCGCCGCCTCGGACAGTAACGCAACACAAGCTCCCTCTGATGACGGGAGCTGTCAGCGTAGCTGATTGAGGGAGAGACCGCGGCCGCAGGTCGCTCATCAAACAGCATTGGTGGCATGCAAGGCATGCCACCAATTCCTTACCTCACTGCGCCAACGGCAACGTAAGGCTGAACGTACTGCCTTGCCCGGGCGCGCTCCATACGGTCACATCGCCATGATGGGTCAGCGCCACATGCTTGACGATGGCCAAGCCTAGGCCCACGCCATCCGCCGTGCGATTGCTCTGTTCCACGCCCCGGTAGAACCGCTCGAAGATGCGCGCCTGGTCCTTCTTAGCGATGCCCGTGCCTTGGTCAATCACGCGAATCACCGCGCGGTCGCCATCCTTGTCTTTGGATGCGGACACGCTGACCACGCCATTTTCCTTGGAATAGCCGATGGCGTTTTCGATGAGCTTGGTCACGGCGCTGTCGATCTGGTCCGCCTCACCATTGATGACTAGATCATCGTCGCCCTTGATGTTCAGCTGCACGCCAGCCTCGGCTGCCTGCGGCTCCAGTCGCGCCGCCGTGGCCCTGAGCTGTTCCATAACGTTCAGTCGGTTGGCGGAAGACGGCGTAATCGGCTCCTGCGCGCGTATGAGCAGCAGCAAATCAGACACCATGTGGTTGAGCTTGCTGCAGCTGGAACGCACCTGGCGAGCGTCGGCAGCCACCTGCTGTTCGTCCAGATTGCCGGACTCCAGCGAATCGGCGAGTTTGGCCAGAGCCTCAGTGGGGCCCAACAATTGCTCGGACACATTGGTAATAAACGAGTCACGCACTTGAGCGAAACGAATCACATCACTGACATCGGTAATCAACACGATGACGAACTGCTCGTTGATACGCCCTACAGTCACCTTCAGCCAGTTGGGGCGGTGGACGGACTGCGTGGCGACGTGATCGCCCTTGTTCTGGTCTGCGACGTACCGCTCCGGAGTATCGGTGGTCAAGTCGAACTGGCGCTTGCCACCGGACTTGCGCGCCTCGTGAATGGCATCCAGCACATGCTGCTGGGCAATGGCGTCATCTGACACCACACCCAGGCGGTAGGCGGCGGGATTGCAGCGGACCACCTCGTCGTGCTCGTCGACCACCACGGACGCACCTGGCAGCATGGACAGCAGCGTGGCGGTGTCGTCGGACAGATCGTCATTGTCGTCATCATCGGCCAGCGGCGATTCCATGGACACTCGATGTGTCGCAAATCCCACGATGAGCGTGATGATTCCTACCACAAATAAAACAGCCGTGACAATAAGAGCAATCGCGGCGACGAGCGGCATCTGTGTCATGCCCCCCATTCTTTCACACCACACGCCGGGATTGCGGTTTGCCGGCACGCCGGTAACATGAATTTCAGGTGAACAACCCAATGAACAGTAGAACAACTTGAGGTTGCCATTACCTACGTTGAAGTGGGGAACAAGTACTGGAATAATACACTGGTACAGGTTGCAATAAGCAAGCATGAAAGGCTAGAGAAATGCGCGTTATTTTCAACGAGGAGCTGAAGCAGGTTGCTGACGACCTCGACCGTATGGCGCAGAACGTACGCAAGGCGATCAAAGGAGCTGGGGAAGCCCTGCTGAATCAGGACGTTGAAGCCGCACAGACTGTGATTGACGGCGACATCGAAATCGATGCCCTGGAGTCCTCTGTGATTGACCAGTGCGTCAAGTTGCTCGCCAAGCAGAATCCGGTGGCCACCGATCTGCGTGTGGTCGTTTCCACCATGCGTCTGGCTTCCACGTTCGAGCGTATGGGCGATCTTGCCCGCCACGTGGCCGAGGCCGCTCGCCGCACCTATCCGGCCGCCGCGATTCCTGAATCCGCTCAACCGGTGTTCGCCGAGATGATCGACTTCCTGGACAACACCGCTGACCAGCTGGTGGCCATGCTCTTCGATCGCGATGCCAAGACCGCCGAGGCCATCATCCTGGCTGACGACAAGCTGGACAATCTGCACCGCCAGACCTTCGATCTAGCGCTGTCCGATGACATCACCCGTCAGCAGACCGTGGATATCGTGCTGCTGGGCCGCTTCCTGGAGCGTCTCGGCGATCACGCCGTGTCCGCCGCCCGCCGTGTGGTGTACATCGTCTCCGGCTTCGACCCCACTAAGGAGCCGACCCGCGACGAGGGCACCGACATCGACTGATTGGGACTTGTTCTCACATTGGGCGAATAACTGAACACTTGTTCTCCTGTGGTTTGAGGAGGATGCCCGAAAGCGGCGATCCGGCTACGGCTGGACGCCGTTTTTTGTTGCTTTTGGGCGGTACACCGGCGTATCCATGGGGCGGCAAAACACCCATAGGGCGGTAACTTGCCCATGGGGCGGTTTGAAGGATATGTGAAACCGCGGAATTAAGCCATTCTGGCATACCGCCCCATGAGGGTTTTACCGCCCCATGGGGTAATCACCGCCCCATGGGGGATTTGGCAGGCATAGCAAAGGGGAGCCGCACGTTATGTGCGACTCCCCTTACAGCTTGTACCGTGTTAGCGGCTTAGGCTCACTTCTGGCCCTGAGCGGCGACAGCGGCGGCACCGGCAGCAGCAGCCTCCGGGTCCAGGTACTCGCCACGCGGCTTGATCGGCTTGAAGTTCTCGTCCAGCTCGTAGAGCAGCGGGATGGCGGTCGGGATGTTGACCTTGGCGATCTCTTCCTCAGACAGGTTGTCCAGCATCTTGACGATGGCGCGGAGGGAGTTGCCGTGGGCAGCAATCAGCACGGTCTTGCCGGCCTTGAGCTCCGGCTCGATAGCGGACTCGAAGTACGGCTTCACACGCTCAACAACGTTGGCCAGGCACTCGGCTTCCGGAACCGGATCGCCGGCGTAGCGCGGGTCGTTGTTCTGGGCGTACTGGTCGTTCGGGTCGATCTCGGGCGGCGGGGTGGCGTAAGAACGGCGCCACAGCATGAACTTCTCGTCGCCGTACTCTTCGCGGATCTCGGTCTTGTTCTTGCCCTGCAGAGCGCCGTAGTGACGCTCGTTGAGACGCCAGTCACGCTGAACCGGAATCCACAGACGATCTGCGGCATCCAGAGCGATGTTGGCGGTGTTGATGGCGCGACGCAGCAGGGAGGTGAACACGATGTCCGGAAGGACGTTCTTCTCCTTGAGCAGCTCGCCGCCACGCTTGGCTTCGGCTTCACCCTGCTCGGTCAGCGGTACGTCGACCCAGCCGGTGAACTGGTTAGTTTTATTCCATGCGCTCTGTCCATGACGGAGCAGTACTAGTTTATAAGTCATACGGTTCAGTCTACAGCCGCGTGCGCCCAAACACGAGTATTCGTCTTATTATTTCGCTCTCAGAGCGTCACGGAAACCGCCAGCACCACCGCAAACAGCAAGGTCTGGAAGCTGGCGGCGGGCAGAGCCGGGCGGAATTGACGTTTATTCACGCTGGAGACCATGCGCACAGGTATTCCGACGCCCGAGATCAACAGCACTGCGCCCCACGGCCACCATAGGGTCGCGCACATGAGCAGGGCTATGGCCCACGCGGCCACGCAGCACACAATCAGCAGCGTACGCGCGCCGGATTCACCCAGCCGTACGGCCAGCGTGCACTTACCATGCTCACGATCCTCGTCGATGTCACGGATATTGTTCACCATCATGATCAGGCAGGAGAACAGGCCAGCCGCCACAGCACCCAATAGTCCGCCGACGTCCACCGTGCCGCACAGCGCGTATTCGGTGCCCAATACCGCAGCCAAGCCGAAGAACAGGAACACGCCGACTTCTCCCAGCCCGACGTATCCATACGGATGCTTGCCACCGGTGTAGAACCAGCCGGCCAGCAAGGAGGCCACACCCACGGCAAACAGCCACCAAGCTTGGGAAATCACGATAGCGGCAATGCCGCATATGCAGGCGATGGCGGCGCAAATCATCGCCGCGAACAGTACATGCTTGGCCGGTACCAGTCCGGATGCGGTCAGTCGCTGGGGTTTGCCTGATTTCGATTCGTCCGTGTCACGCCCGGCGTCAGTGCCGCGGATGCCGTCGGAATAGTCGTTCGCATAGTTGACGGCGATTTGCAGGAACAGCGCGACTAGCAGGCACAGGATGGTCACCGGCCAGAATCGGTCCATCAGCAGGGTCTGCTGTTCACGGGCCGTGGCGCAGGAGGCCGGTTCTGGATATATTGCGATGCAGGTGCCCGACTGCTCGATATGCGCGTATGCCATCGTCGCCCCAACCATCACCGACGCGATGGAAGTGGCCAAGGTCTTGGGACGCGCGCCCCGAACCCACAAGCCGATGGACATAAGCAATCCCTTTCATATATAACTCGGCTCCCCTCTCTGAGGGGAGCCAGAGTATGCCTAATCAGCCAACGAGCGGCTTGACCAGCGGGAAGGTGATGGTCTCGCGAATCGTGGCGCCGGTCAAGGCGATAAGCAGTCGATCAATACCCATACCCATACCGCCGGCCGGAGGCATGCCCACGCCGAGAGCCTCGAGGAAGTCCTCATCGATGTCGCAAGCCTCTTCGTCGCCAGCGAGCGCGTCCTTGGCCTGAGCCACGAAACGTTCACGCTGCACGATCGGGTCGTTGAGCTCGGAGTAGCCGGTAGCCAGCTCGAAGCCGCGCACGTAGAGATCCCACTTCTCCACCACGCCGGGCTTGGTGCGGTGGCCCTTGACCAGCGGGGAGGTTTCGACCGGGAAGTCACGCACGAAGGTGGGCTCGTAAAGCTTGTCCTCGTAGAAGTGCTCCCACAGGTGTTCGACGAGCTTGCCGTGGTTCTCCACGTCGTCGCGCTCTACGCCGAGCTTGTCGGCGATGGCGCCCAGGTGCTCAACGGAGGTGCCGGGGGCGTCCGGGCCGCCGTTCGGCACGATCTCCTCGCCCAACGATTCGGACAGGGAGTCGTACATGCTGATGGTCTTCCATTCGCCGCCGAAGTCGTATTCGGTGCCGTCGAGCAGGGTGACCTTGTGCGAGCCGTAGACGTCCATGGCGGTCTTCTGCACGAGCTCCTTGACCAGCTGGCCGATGGAATCATAGGTGCCATAGGCCTGGTAGGCCTCGACCATGGTGAATTCGGGGGCGTGCGTGGCGTCGACGCCCTCATTGCGGAAGTCACGGTTGATTTCGAACACGCGATCGATGCCGCCGACCAGGCAGCGCTTGAGGAACAGTTCCGGGGCGATGCGAAGGTACAGGTCAAGGTCGAAGGCGTTCATGTGCGTGGTGAACGGGCGGGCGGCCGCGCCACCGTGCAGGGTCTGCAGCATCGGGGTTTCGACCTCGAGGAAGTCGTGGTCGTCAAAGGTGCGGCGCAGGGAGGCCACGGCCTTGGAGCGGTTGCGCACCATGTTGCGGATGTTCTCGTCCGCGATCATGCCGATGTACGGCTTGCGGGTGCGGGTGTCTTCGTTCAGGTCCTTGTGCAGGGCCGGCAGCGGCTGCAGGGCCTTAGAGGCGATAGCCCACTCAGTGGCGAATACGGACAGCTCGCCGGTCTTGGAGGCGATGACGCGGCCCTTGAGGTACAGGTGATCGCCAAGGTCGACGAGCTGCTTGAACTGCTTGAGCGAGTCGGCGCCAATCTCCTTCTTGGAGATCATGCCCTGAATCTTGGTGCCGTCACCGGCGGACAGCTGCACGAAGCACAGGCCGCCCGCGTTGCGCAGGAACAGCACGCGGCCAGCAATGCCGACCATGTCTTCGGTCTCTTCGCCAGCCTCGAGCTTGCCGTCATACTTGGCGCGGACCGCCTCGATGGTGTCGGTGACGTCCAAGTGCACCGGGTAGGGGGCGATGCCGGCCTCAAGCATCATCGCGCGCTTGGCCACGCGCATCTGCACCTGCTCGGGGTGGGCCAGCGGGCCGAACTCCTTGTTGGAGGGGTCCACGGCTTCGTCCAGCGTGGCACCGGACTTGATCTTCTCGCGGATGGTGGCGTCCTGCTTGAGCAGCATTTCCGCACGTTCGACGGTGCTCATCTGCGGGACGGCCGGGGTTTCATTCTCAGTGTTTTCGGTATTTTCGACAACTTCAGCCATGATTCATCAGTGTACGCAAGGCCGGCGATTATGAGCCCGGCAGACCGCACGGCCATCTGAACACCCGCTCACATGACGCAAAACCGGCCCTGCACAAGGCTTGAGAGACCTGTACACATGGCGAATCCACCATCACGCAACACTCGCGACATGCCGATTTGCATTGTCCACCACCACAATGTAATATCTACATCTGTTGCCAAACGGGCTGTAGCGCAGCTTGGTAGCGCGCTTCGTTCGGGACGAAGAGGCCGCGGGTTCAAATCCCGCCAGCCCGACAACTGGACCGGATTGTTGAGAAATCAGCAATCCGGTTTTTCGTTTCCTGTCCCAACAATCAAACCAAGCGATCGAACAGCGGTAAACAACCCGCCGCACACAGCGACAAACCACATCACGGCAAGCCCCCGTATTTGTTGGCGGACCACCGTAATATATCGCTCGAATCAATCGATTGCCGCACTGTTTTTGTAAGTAATACTGAAGTAATTAGAGGAACCATGAAGAAGAGTCTGCTTGCACTGGCTTCGGGCGCGTTCATTCTCGGTGCCGCCGAGTTCGTGATGATGGGCATTCTGCCGCAGGCCGCGGCCGCCACCGGCGTGGACATCCCCACCGCAGGCCATTACATTTCCGCGTATGCGATCGGCGTGTGCTTCGGCACACTGATTCTGGTATTCGGCCGCAAGGTGCCGCCGAAGGACCTCATCATATTGTTTATGGTGATTGCCTTGGTGGGCAATCTGGCTTCCGCATTCTCCGTCAATGCCGCCATGCTGGTCGTCGCACGATTCGTCGCCGGCCTGCCGCACGGCGCATTCTTCGGCACAGCCACACTCATCGCCAAGACTCTGGCGGAGGAAGGCAAGGAGGCGCAGGCCGTATCCGTGATGGTCACCGGACAGACCGTGGCCAATATGCTCGGCGTACCGGCGGGCACCTTGATGGCCGAGTTCCTTTCCTGGCGTCTTGCCTTCGGCATTTTGGCCGCTTGGGCGGCAATGACGATTGTGCTGGCGTCGGCGTGGATTCCGTACGTTGCACCGATCAAGGACGCAGGCATCGCCGGTCAGTTCAAGTTCCTCACCCGCCGTGGCCCGTGGGTGATTTTGGCCGCCGTGTTCACCGGCAATGCCGGTGTGTTCTGCTGGTGGAGCTACGTCTCCCCTTGGCTGCAGAAAACCGGCGGATGGTCGTCTTCCCTGGTGCCGATGCTGATGATGCTTGCCGGCTTTGGTATGGTCATCGGCGGTCTGCTTGGAGGTCGTCTGACCGACCATTGGAGGCATGCCGGCGCGGCCGCAATAGGTCAGTCCATCTCCTGCCTCGGCTTGTTGCTGGTGCTTATCACTCCGGGTAATCAGCCGATGACCGCTGTACTGACGTTCTGGATCGCCATCGGATTGTTCTTTACTTCCGCTCCACAGCAATTGCTGATGACCGAAGCCGGCCAGGGCGGCGGCGAGCTGATCGCCGGCGCGGCTGTACAGGTGGCGTTTAACTTCGGCAATGCCATCGGCTCGATTGTCGGCGGCGCGATGCTCACCACCTTCTCGATGAACTATCGCTATACCGGCCTGGGCGGTATGCCGCTGGCTCTGCTTGCCGTAGGGCTGCTGGCCTTCTACTCGTGGCGCTGCGAAACCGATACCGACGCCATTCACCGCTTGCGCGAAACCAAGGTGGACTGAGACCAAGCTCACAGCAAACTCCCTGACGTGTTTGTTCACAGTATTAATAGACTGAAATCAGACACGATTCAGGGAGGTCTGGCGGTATGGATGAGGAAGCACTGCTCAAACAATTCGCCGCGCAATTCGCGCATGGTCCAGACGATGCCGACGACACCGATGCGGCGGCCGCAGCACAAGGTGCCGATTCCACGGCGAACCAGGTTGCGGACGATGCCGATCAATCGCCCGCAACCTTTGATACCCAACAATTCCTGAACGGACTGGACGCGATTTTCGATCGCCACACGGCCGCCACCGAAGCCGGCCCGTACTTGGAACAGGCGATGGTGGACGCGGAAAACGCCGGCGACGAGGCCGGACTGCTCACCGTGCTCAACGAAACGATGGGCTTCTATCGCTCGCAAGGTCGGCACAAGGAGAATCAGTGGATTGTGCAGCGAGCGCTGGAACTGGCCGCTCGTATGGGCTTGACCACCGGCACATCCGAGGCGTGGGCCACCACGCTAATCAATTGCGCCACCTCGATGCGCGCGGCCAAACAATACGATCAGGCCGAGGATTTGTATCATCAGGCGCAGAGTGTCTGCCGGCATTCGCTGGCGCCCACCGACCGTAGGCTCGCAGCACTGCACAACAATCTGTCGATGCTCTACAGCGAGACGAATCGGCCCGACAAGGCGGAACTGGAGTTGCGTGAAGCGCTGCGCATTATCGAAGCCTCGAGCGTGAACCCGGACGCGGATATCGACGTGTCCAGCTCGCACACGAATCTGGCGTTGACCCTGCTGACCGAACACAAGTTGGAGGACGCGCATTGGCATGCAGCCAAGGCGCTGGAAATCTATCGCACCGGCCATCTGGAACATTCCGCGCATTATGCCTCCGCACTGGCGGGCTTCGCGCAGGTGTGCTTTGCCGAGAGACGGTATGCGGATGCGGTTACTGGATACCGGCATGCGCTGGCCGTGATCGAGGAATGTTACGGCAAGGACACCGATTACTGGCGTATCACCGCCGACAATCTGCGGCAGGCCGAGGAAGCGGCGGCGCAGGCCGGGGTGACGGTTGACAATGCAGGTGTTGCCGGCGATGCAGGCGCGCTGCCCCAGTCCGGCTCGCGGCTGCCGAACAGCCCGGCACAGGGCAAGACCGGTGCGAACGCGGCATCTTCCCCATCCACCGTTTCGGTGTCGACCGGTTCTGCGGGCGCGGCCGAGGCCGTTTCCGCATGCCCGGTGTCCGGACTGAAGCTGGCCCGCGCGTTCTGGACGCAGATGGGCAAGCCGATGATTGCGGCGAAGTATCCGCAGTATGCCGGGCGTATCGCCGCCGGTCTGGTGGGTCATGGCTCGGAATGCTACGGATTCGATGATGCGTATTCGCAGGACCACGATTTCGGCCCGCGCTTCTGCCTGTGGCTTACGGATGAGGATTACGCGGCGATCGGCGAGCAACTTGAGGTCGATTACGAGGCACTGCCGCGCAAGTTCAGCGTGGATGCGCAAGGCCGCGTGACGTTCGAGGCGCATGCCAGGTCCGATGCTTCCGGAGCATTCCCCTCCGCAGGTGCAGGCTCCACCGTCATACCCGATGCGGCAAACGCACCCACCCCCGGCACCGCTACGCACGATACCGCCACTGCCGAGTCAGGCGCGGCGTCCTCTGATGTGGCGGAAGCGATGACGACTCCGATTGATGCACCGCTCTCCCCCGTCACGCCGCGCGCACAGGGCGCGAATCGCCGTGACGGCGTGTTCCGCATCGGTGACTTCTTTGAGTCGATCACCGGGTATCACACTGCGCCGGCGCAGACCGCGCCGCATGAGTGGCTAATGCTTCAGGAATCGACCTTGGCCGCCGCCACCAATGGCGAGGTGTTCGCCGATCCCACCGGTCTGTTTTCCAAGACGCGCCAAGGGTTCAAGAACATGCCCGACGATGTGCGGCTCGCGCTGATCTCCAAGCGACTCGGCATGATCGCCCAGGCCGGTCAATATAATCTGCCGCGTTCGTTGAAGCGCGGCGACGGCGCGGCCGCATGGCTGTCCATCCACGAGTTCGTGCAGGCCACCGCCTCGTTGGTGTTCCTGGTTAACGTGCCGATGGTGGTGGGCTATATGCCGTATTACAAGTGGCAGTTCGCAGCATTGCGCAAGCTGTCTGGCTCGATGTTCGCGCTGTTGCCGAACGTGGGCGAACAGTTGGAAACCGTGATGCGATTGAGTTCGGCAGCCTGCTATGGCGGGGCCGGATTTGGCGAAGGCGGCAAGGGCGCGGCTCCAGCAATCGAGAAAATCAACGATATTGTGGAGCAGATTGCGGTGGATATCGTCAAGGAACTCAAACGCGAACACCTGACCACGTCCGGCGAGACCTTCCTCGAATGGCAGCGCCCGTATGTCGAGGACCACATCGCCTCTGATGATCCGGTGCTTAAAAGTTTGTAGATTCAAGCTCCCTCTGCCACGGCTTCGCCGTGCCACCTCCCTCATCAGAGGGAGGTATCAGTGAAAGGAACGTCGATGACCAACGAACTGACTGATGATGAACTGCGCGAGGCTATTGTGCGTCATGAATGGGATCAGTTCCAGCGCACCAACAATGAGGGTGGACGCGCGGCATGCCAAGGCAACTGGCCGGTGTTCCACCAGATGCGGTTGGCCCAGTTCCTCACATGGGAGCGGCCATTACTCACCAGCTATGCCGCTGATCTTGACGCGGCCGACCACGTGGGCCGCAACCTCGTGACCGAAAAATACGGCCGCATGATGGCCTCCACCGCACCGGAAAATTTCACGAAGAACATAGAGCCGTATATTCCGCGTCTCTCTGAAGAGCGCGCGGCCCGTCAGGAACAGGTCATCGCCCAGCAGGTCGCCTGGGCCAAGGATTTCCGCGAGCGCTACCCCAAGCTCGGCGAGGCGATGCGCGCACTCACCACCACCGAAGACACACCATCTGCCACCTCATTCGAAACCTATCTGCGCGGCGAGCTTGGTACGTATTCCGACCAGACCTTCGAACGTTACGAAGCGATGATTGGCGAGCGCGCCGCAGCCAGCCCGCAACGCAATATCACTGAGGAAACCTTGTTGCACACAGTCCAGCTCGGCGGTTTCGACACCTTAGAGGAGGCCGAAGCCTCCCAAGCGTAATACTCAGCCATTCACTGTGTATCGGACACCCCGACTGATGTACGTCGGCCGGCCATACCCAGGCCAACGCAATCTGCCGATTGCCCCACACCCAGACCACCAACGCAGCCTGCCCGCCAGGCCCCATTTACCAGCGCACATCGGCAGAATTACAGCGAGAATAGGCCCCAAAATGCCAGTGTCATCAGTGTGGCGAGAGTGCCGAGCGCTACCATCACGCATATGACGCGCCGCACACCGACGATATCGGCGCGGCAATACCAGACACGTTCCATTTCCCAAGCAAACAGCACCACCAACAGCATGGTCGCTATTCGCAGCACCACCCATCCGACGGCAAACAGCCGCGGTTGAGGCATAACCAATACAGCCGATACGCCTACGGCGCTCATATAGCCGTACAACAGCCCAGTAATCACCATCACCGCTGTGCCGATACCGGCAGATAAGCCGGCAATGCCGTGCAACGTACGCTGTTGGGCGGCTCCCAGCCCACTCGGCGTCGCATGCATGGCCCGCACAGTCGCCACACTACGTCGCCCGGCCAGCAACGTCTGTAGCCAAGAAAACACAGTCAAGCCAATACCTAATATCGCCGCCATCACGATCAGCACGGGCCCTGCCACCATCAGACCGGCCAGCACGCCGAGCGAGCCGACGATACCGGATCTGGTACGTTGCGGCGCGGCGAAGCGCTGGTGAGGTGTCGCACCGGCGACTTGGGGCGTTGCCCATCCATCGGCTTTGGTTCCGGCAGTCACACCGTTCACCCAATTTTCCAGCGCTTGCGTATAGCCTTCGGCCAATGGCAGGTTCGGGGTGAATAAGCCCTCACCAGCCCGCATCTGATGGTTGCCGGCGAAATAGCGTACGGTGACGTTCTCGTTGCCGGACTTGTTGGCCGTGGCGATGATCCGCTGCGCCCCCTGTTCGATGGGCATGGCCGTATCGTAGGTGCCGTAGTTCACCAGCACCGGCATGGTGAGGGATTTCAGATACCGGTCGGCATCAAAGTCGGCATAGGCCAGATCGAATGGCGCGTAGTCCAGCGACATCAATTTGGCCATGTCTTTGACCACGGGCTTGGGCGCGCCGGCCTCATGCGTATAGGCGCTGACAGCCATGGCCATTTGCTCACGTCCATTGAACACCGGTGCGGATGTAAGTATGGCAAAGGCAATGTCTTGCCGTTTCGAGGTTAGAATCGTGGCGATCCAGGTGCCTTCGGATTCGGCGTAGATGCCGGTTTTGGCGGGGTCCACGCCGATTCTGCCACGCAACACGTCGAGCGAACGCCCGTATTCGCGAGCAAAACGCGGGTAGTCGCGATGCAGCACGGTGTAGTTGTCGTTGCGCTTGGCCGGCACCAAGGTCACGATACCGGCAGAGGCCATGGCGTTGGCGATATCGCCGAAATCCTCGGCACCACTGGTACCGGACCCGTGAATGAACAGACAAGCCGGGCGTGGCCCGGGAGCGCCGACCGGTTCACGTAGTACGGCGGGTAGCGTGACGCCGTCGCCGGTCTTGATGGATAGTCGGGTTTCACGCGTACGATATCGCCCCTCGTGGGGAATGTTCGCATGGGCAGGGGTGATGGTGGTGTCGGCAGAAGCGATAACGATGTGCTTGGTGTAGGGCCGTGTGTTCCATTGCGGCATCATCGCCCAGCCAAGTGTGGCGAATACCAGCGTCATCGCCATCGCGGTGGCGATGACGCTCGCTACCCGCCGCACCGAAATCCGCTTCATAGTTACTATGCCTCCCCCCATCAGCATAGAACGGTCGGCTCTTATCGGTCGGCTCCCGTCATAATGTGCTTCTACTGGGACCGTAATGCAATGGTTTGTAACGCTATTTTCTCTTCTTGACGGCACCGACTATGGCCCATACAACGGCCACTATTACCAGAATCAGTCCCACTACGGCGCAAATAATAGCCGTCAGCAATTGCGGATTCGGCGAGAACAACGAAATCATCCGATCCGGAGATATGTACCCGAAAACCAGCGCGATCACGCCGATAATCACGCCTAATAGTCCGAATACCACAGTAGGCGCGCTGGTGCTCTGTTTCTGGATGTTCTTGGCACTCTTGACATCCTTAGCATTCTGGACGTTCTTGGCGCTCTGGACGTTCTTGGCGCTCCCCCCAGGCTGGCATGGTTTGCCGGCGGTCTGAGACTGCCCATAGGGAGGTCGTGCTGAAGATGCTGCGTACATCGGCACATCATCGGCAGATGGAATCGGCCCACCATCTCCCTCCACGGCATCGGCAACTGTTTCCAGGGCAATCCGATCTGTGGTTGGTTCGATGGGCGATGGAGAGGCAGCTGTTGCCTGCGTATCCACATCCGAGACCGACGCATCCGCATGATTGTCGGGGACGGGCAGCACAGCCGTTTCGTCATCATCCGCTGCGGATGGCAGCACCGTGGTATCGGTTCGGTCATCGACGGTCACCATGGTTGTGGTCGCGGTGGTCGCGTCGGTTTCGGAAGGTATGGCCGTGGTCGGTGTCGCATCCTCGATGGAGGCGAATTCCTTGGTTTCATCAGTCATGATTCCATCTCCTAGTTGCAACGGCTTGATCATTCCGATTGTTCGGTTGTGTTCTTGCTTGTACTGTTGCCGTCGTATATATCGGCAAGCGGCTGGAACGTAGAGCCTTCCCAATCGGAGGCGTACACCACGTTGACACGTGCTTCCACCACATAGGGAATATTGATTTTTAATTCTGGGCCGTTGTCCGGCATGGCGGATTCCTTATACAACCATTCGTGATCAGGCCCATTGGTGGCACTTTCAGCTTCGAAGAAAACAAAGCTTGGACCCATGTAGTTGTTGTATACCATCTCGTATTTGCCGCCAACGTCACTCGAAGTGGAGTAGTAGGAGTCGGCGGTGCCGAAGGCGTAAGTGCAGGAATCCGGCAGAACGATATGCACTTGCGCCTGTGTTGCGGCTATGGTGATGGTACCGACCGGGCAATTACTGATGGAAGTTTTGCCATCCAGCATCTTCACCGTGTGCGGTCCATGTGTCTTGTCCCAATCGGACCAATCAATGATTGCCTGATCGGTGTTGTAGTTTTCACCGCTGAACGCCACACCTTGCTGCAATGTTTCAAACGTGGCATCGCTGGCATCGGCAACGAAGATGCCATCCTTTTGCACATCGTTCATGCCGTCGCTGTTTCTCGCACTGACAGATTGGCTCAGTGAAACAACAGTATTGATGCCGCTGGCACCAAAATCACGGTAGTACACGCCATACGTGCCTGAAACGATGGTCATGCAGAGCGCGCATCCACCGGCAACCAGTCCGAGAGGAATCAGACCACCGGTACGCCGCCCTCTGAATCCGAGAATGATGACCACCAGCCCCATCACTATGCATACTGCGGCAATCCAGATGGTGCTCAGACGCATAATGCCGATAATGCCCATGTCGTTTACCCAAATCAGTCCCATCAGACCGGCAAAGGAGAGGAAGGTAAGGCCCAGTATGCTCAAGACCACGATTGGGCCCGCCGGCTTGCGGCGCTTGGACTCGGTGGGGGCATAAGCCGTCGCATTCATACGGTCGGGGGCAAACGGCCCGTTGGGTACTGTGCCGGGCATCGCGCTGGGCACTGTGCCCGGCATCACGCTGGGCATCGACTGATAGACAGGCTGTGAAACAGGCTGTGAAACACTAGTCTCGGTTCGTGAAACAGGTTGTGAAACAGGTTGCGGAGCTGAATACAAAGGAGATAGAGGGACCGGTTGCGCGGCTGGATATGAGACAGGCTGTGGAGCTGGATACGACACAGGCTGTGAAACCGGTCGCGGCGCAGATGCCCCGAATCCGTACCCTTCCTGCTGGCGAATGCCGCTTTTGGCCAACAACCATAGCGCTAAGGCGGCGAGCGCAATACAAACCCACCCCGCACCTGGAATCACGATTGCCACGGCGAGGAACAGGAAGCATCCAAGACAATTCCAGTCCCATTGGCCGGCAATGAGGTCCTCGGCCAAGATGTGCCCATCGCGTACATCCGGCATCAGAAACCAGCCGAGTGCGTACAGAGCTGCGCCAAAACCGAAGAACAATGTACATACAATCACCAACGCACGTACTAGTGTGGGGCTCCAGCCAAGCCGTAAAGCGATGCCGCTGCATACGCCGCCGATCCACCGGTCGTCGCCGCGAACCAGTCCACTGGATCGCACCCAAGTGAAGAAGCGTCGCGATGTCTTGTTTTTTTGCGGACCAGGCTGCGGCTGTGGCTGATATGGATTCGCGTTTGGATTGCTCATGATTCCATTACACCGCCCGACCACTGCCACAACGCTCGGGGAACACCCTGATTGTTCCCTGAACACCGGGTAAAACCCCGGCCGCAACGCCCTGAGCGCGGCACAATAGGAGTATGACGTCATCTCCCGAACCATTGCTGCCTGCGCGCATGCCGTTGATGCGCCCCCGGCAGGGCCGTTGGCTCACCGGTGTGTGCAAGGGCATCGCCCTGCACTTGGGCATCGGCGTGGCATGGATTCGGATTGCGTTCATCGCTCTGACCTTCCTCTACGGCGCAGGCATCATCGCTTATGTATTCCTGTGGGTGTTCATGCCTGCCGGAGACCCGGTGGCGGCTGCGGCTCGCACAGTGCCCGTTAATCAGGCGCCGCTTGCGCGAGGCAATCAGCCACTTGCCGCTCATGACGACGAATCGGCTGCCGCACCGGAATCATTGTCCGAGGCCATCCAACGTGCTCCGAAACCGGCCGTCGTGGCATTGGCCGGTTTCGCGTTGATGGCCACTGGACTGTTGCTCACCAGCACCGGTGCGGATGTCCAGATTGTGTTTCCGCTGCTGGTAGGGTTGGGCGGCATCGCACTGGCATGGATGAATCTTAGTCCGCGAGGCACGCAGCTGTTGTCTATGTTGGGCGGCATCGCACTGATTTTCATGGGATGGGCATTGTATGTGCATAATGTCAGCATTCCTGGGTGGGGCACCTCTCCTCGACGCATTGTTGCCAGCGGATTCATGATGATCGTCGGTATCGTGGTGGCGGTGATGCCGTGGGCGAACGCGATGCTGCAACGACTCACCCACGAGCAGGCATTGAAGGAGCGCGAAGAGGAGCGCGCGGACATGACCGCCCATCTGCATGATGGCGTGCTGCAAACGTTGGCGCTGATTCAGCTGCACTCCGAGGAACCGACCACCGTATTCGCCCTGGCGCGTAGCCAAGAGCGCGAGCTGCGCGAATGGCTGTATCAGGAACGTTCCACATCGGATCGTTCGGTGGGAGCCGGATTGAAGCAGATCGCCGCCGAAGTGGAGGACGAGCACGGCAAACCGATTGAGGTGGTCACCGTGGGCGACGCGCGGCCGAGTGCCCAGACCGATGCGCTGCTGGACGCCACCCGTCAGGCGTTGGTCAATGCGGTCACGCATGGCGGCGAGCCGGTGTCTTTGTATTGCGAGGCCAGCGACACGATGGTTGAAGTGTTCGTGCGCGACCATGGCGAAGGCTTCGATATGGACGCCATTCCGCCCGACCGGCTGGGCATCCGCGAATCGATTATCGGCCGCATCAAACGGCGCGGCGGTACAGTGGAGATAGTGTCCAGGGCCGGCTGGGGCACCGAGGTCAGAATGCATATGCCAATCGCGCTGAAAGCGGCGCAGGGAGAACATCGATGAGCGAGAACGAGACAGCCAAGATTCGTGTGGCCGTGGTCGATGACCATGAGATGTTCCGTGCGGGCGTAATCGCCACGTTGCGTGATTCCTTCGATATCGTCGGCCAAGCGGCGGACGTGCCCGGTTCGGTGGCGATGATCGCACAGACCAAGCCGCAGGTGGTGTTGCTGGATGTGCACGTGCCCGGCGGTGAAGGTGGCGGCGGTGCCGAGATCCTCGCCAAATCGCGGCCCTACTCCCCCACTACCGTGTTTCTGGCATTGTCGGTTTCGGATGCGCCGCAGGATGTGGGGTCGGTGATTCGCGCCGGCGCCCAGGGCTATGTAACCAAGACGATTACCGGCGCTGATTTGATTTCATCCATCAAGCAGGTGCATGAGGGCTATGCCGTGTTCTCGCCAAAACTGGCCGGTTTTGTACTTTCGACCTTCCAGGGTGTGCCGGCGGCGGGGTCTGATGGCGGCGCTGATGGTGCGGCACGGGCTCATGATGAGGAGCTGGACCGGCTGTCCGCCCGCGAGCAGGAGGTCATGCGGCTGATCGCGCGTGGTTACACATATAAAGAGGTGGCGGCCGAACTGTTCATTTCGATCAAGACGGTCGAAACGCACGTGAGCTCGGTGCTGCGAAAGCTTCAGCTTTCGAATCGCACCGAGCTCACCCGCTGGGCCGCCGATAGGCGCATCGTGTGATGAAACGACAATGAGCTCCCTCATCAGAGGGAGCTCATCTGCTCATATCACTCCGCGTCGCGGAAACCGTTGGGGTTCTTGGTCTGCCAGTTGAGGGAGGAGGCGGCCATGTCGTCGATGGTCAGCTCGGCCTTCCAGCCAAGCTCCTTCTCCGCCTTGGAAGCGTCGGCGTAGCAGGCGGCGATGTCACCGGGGCGACGCGGCTTGATCGCGTACGGAATCGGATGACCGGCAGCCTTCTCGTAAGCCTTGATAACCTCAAGTACGGAGTAGCCGTGGCCAGTACCCAGGTTGTAGACGAACACGCCTTCCTTGTCGATGTGGTCAATGACGGCCACGTGGCCCTTGGCCAGGTCGACCACGTGGATGTAGTCACGCACACCAGTGCCGTCGGGCGTGTCGTAGTCGTCGCCGTAGACCTGGACTTCCTTGAGCTCGCCGACCGCGACCTTGGCCACGTACGGGGTGAGGTTCGCCGGAATACCCTTCGGGTCTTCGCCCAGCAGGCCGGACTCGTGCGCGCCGACCGGGTTGAAGTAGCGCAGCAGCACGATGGTCCAGGACGGATCGGCCACATGCACGTCGCGCAGAATCTGCTCCTGGAACAGCTTGGAGGTGCCGTACGGGTTGGTGGTGCCGCCGGTCGGCGTCTCCTCGGTGATCGGCAGTTCCTTCGGCGTGCCGTACACGGTGGCGGAGGATGAGAAGATGATCTTCTTGACGTTGTGCTTCTTCATCACCTTGAGCAGCACAAGCGTGGAGTACAGGTTGTTGTCGTAGTATTCGATCGGCTTGGCCACGGACTCGCCCACGGCCTTGAGACCGGCGAAGTGGATGACCCAGTCGATGTTGTTTTCAGCGAAGACGCGTTCCATGAGCGCCTCATCGCGCACGTCGCCGTCATAACGCTTGACCGGCTTGCCGGTGATTTGCTCGACGCGCTCAAGCGCCACGGGCGACGAGTTGCCGTAGTTATCTACGGAAATAACGTCGTAGCCCTTGTTGAGCAGTTCGATGTCGGTGTGGGTGGCGATGAATCCAGCACCGCCCGTAACCAGAACAGTAGTCATATTCCCTCCTTTGGAAGGACTTGCCTTCGGTTTTTCCTTCAGTATTGAGCTTACTTCACTTGACCTGTTTCACCTAGCGGCAAAACCAAGGCTTTCGAGGAATGTTTGCGTGGTGGCTTTCTGCTTGAAGACGGCCGTGTTGCCGAGGATGCGGTAGCAGACGCTGCCGAGCTCGTCGTGTACGGCTTGGCGGATGGCCTCGCGGTCGTGGTTTCCGGCCAACGTTTCAGCGAGTTCGCCCCATTCGAGACTGAATTCGCTGACTTCATCGGGCAAATCGCGGCCTTCGGCGAGCGCCTCTTCGACAATGCCGAGCTGGTCGACGAGCCGTCCGGGCAGAATGAACAAGCCTTGGGCCTCGATCAGTCCGATCGGCTCCTGCTTGACCGGCCAGTATTCGGGGTGTGCATGGAAAATACCTTCCGGGTACTCGTCGCTGATCGCATTGTTGCGGAAGATGAGACTCATCTCATAGCCACGTTCGGTGATGATCGCGCTGGGCGAGAGGGCGGATTGGCGGTTGCCGTCCGCGTCATGGCTGGCGATGCCGTTCGCCGCGTCGTCATAACCGACCCATGCCTCGCGGATGATGTCGGATACGTCGATGATGCTCTGGCGGTTTTTCGACGCCACGCGCACGGCGGTGCCGGGCCAGTCAAGGATTTCAACCACGGCGTCCGGATAGTCGGCAAGTGTGAAGGCGGCCCAAGTGGCGGCCTTGTGCATCGGCAGCAGTTCGCCGCCGCCCTGGTAATGGTCATGGGCGAGCACCGAGCCGCCGATGCGAGGCAGCGCGGCGTTGCATCCGAGGAAGTATCCGGGGAAACGGTCCACGAAGTCGAGCAGATGGCCGAAGGTGTCGCGGTCCACATGCATCGGCGTGTGGTCGGTGTTCACGCAGATGCCGTGCTGGTCGAAGTAGCCGTAGGGCGAGAACTGCCAGAACCATGACTCGCCGCCGAGCGTGACCGGCAAGGTGCGCAGCGTGCGCTTGTCACGTCCGGCGAAGCCCTCGTTCTCATGGCAGATCGTGCACTTCGGGTAGCCGCCGGCCACGGCGTTGCCGGCCGCCGCCTTCTTCATGTTCTTGAATTCGGGTTTGGCGAGGTTGATGGTCACCGTCAGCCCGTGCGAGTCGAAGCGCGGGTTCCGGTCGAGCTGGGCACGCTTGACATAATTGTTGGCCACACAGTAGTCGTAGAACCATTGCATGGCGGCCATGCCGCCATCCCGGTGCTCGACGAGCAGGAATCGGTCGTCGAGATCAGCGGGGTTGGCGGAGAGGATGCCCATGATGGTGTCGGCGTAGGCCGGGCCTTCCTCCGGCTTGAAAAGGCCGGCGGTTGTGGCGGCGGCGCGGAAGGCGGCGAGCAGGGGGTCGGGGGTCTTTTCGCCATAGGGGGCCTGGCTTCGGCTGCCAACAATGTCTTGGACTACGTCTGACACTGACGCCGCCGACGTTGTGGTTTTGGGTCCGGGGTAGGAATCTAGGCGGAAGAGGGCGAAGATTTGGTTGCGGGTCCAGTCTGCGTTGCGTGGGTCAAGGTCAAGATGGGCCAAGGCATAATCGATCAGGGCGTCGATGCTGGCGTATACCTCGGTCAGCTGATCGTTCATTGCTCTGCCTCCATCATGCTGGTTCGGGTATGGTTCGGCTGACGGCTCACCTGGCAGCCTCCATGATGTCGGCTACGATGGCGCGGGTTTCGCTGGCCTTCTGCTCCATCTCCTGCACGAGTTTGATCTGGGTGCGGGTGCGCACCAGATTATGCTCGGGGTACTTGGTGGCAAAGTAGATATCGCCTTCCAAGTAGTCGGCGAGAAAGCGCATGCCGCATTCCATGGTGAGCAGGTTGCCGCTGAACGGCAGCAGTTCGGCCTCGCGCGCGGTGATGCTGCCGCGTAGTTCGCCCACGAAGCCTTCCGTGTAGGCGCGGAACAGCTCGGTGCTGAAATGCACCTTGCTGAGGTCCTTTTCGTCTTCCAGAGCAGTGGACGCACCAAAGCGTATGGAATCGCCGAAGTCGAACAGCATGGAGCCGGGCATGATGGTGTCGAGATCGATGATCGCACGCGCCTTGCCGGTGGTGGCGTCCATGAGGATGTTGTTGAGCTTGGTGTCGTTGTGGGTCACGCGCAACGGAATCGAACCGTCCCTGAGCCCATCCATCACGACGGCATACTGGTCGGCGTGGCTCAGATAGAAGTCGATTTCCGGCTGGCATGCGGCGGCGCGGCCGAGCTTGTCCGCGGCGAGGGCGGCCTTGAAGTCCTCGAAACGATGCGGGGTGTCGTGGAAGCGGGCGATGGTTTCGGTCAGCTGGCTGGCGTCGAATTCGGACAGGAAGTTCTGGAAGTCGCCGAATGCGCTGCCGGCCTCGCGGAACACGTCCGGGTTCGGCACGAGGTTGTACGACACGGTGTGTTCGATGAACTTGTAGACGCGCCATGCGCCGCCATCGATCTCGGCCCAGGTGGCGCCGGAGGTGGTGGGCACAATGTCCAGCGTCTCTTTGCCCTGAGCCTTGAGAGTGGAGGTGACCAGTTCGACATTGCGCATCAGATTCACCGTATCGGGGAAGATGCTGGTGTTCATCTGTTGGAGGATGTAGCGGGGGCCGTCCGTGGTCACCAGATAGGTGGTGTTGATATGGCCGTCTCCGTAAGGTTCGATGCCGGTCACGGCACCTTCCAGCGCAAAATGCGAGGCGATGCCGAATAAAACTTCATTGATTTCGGTCATGATGGGTCCGTTCTCCAAAACGCGGGAATCAGGCTTCACGCCATGCGATGCCGCTGTCGGGCAGGTCGAAGTCCTCGGTGGTGCCATCGGCCAGAGTCACCGTGGTCCGCTGCGGCTGATCGGTGTTGTTGATTACGCAGTACAACCCTTGCTCGGGGAAGTGCGCCACCTCGCACTCCGGGTTGGACGAGCTCCAAGCCGCATACTTGTCTTCGTTGTGGGAGGCGTAGAACAGCACGCGTTCCAGCAGTCGGGCGTTGGCCGCCGAATAGGGCAGACCGGAGATGTACACACCGCGGCCTTCGCCATAATCATTGGTCGCGAGCTGCACCTGCCCGCCGTCCGCGCGCAGCAGGGTCACGTTTTCATTGACCGGATACGTGTTGAGCACGGGTTCGCCGAAGTCGATGCCGCCCAACGGCTTGATGGACTGGCCACCGCCGCAACCGCTCAGCGGGATGCGGTAGCCGGCCTGTTCCCAAGCCTCGCGGGCCGCCGGGTCGACCGGCACATCGGCGGTGATGAAGTGGTCCGGCACCACCGGTGGGAAGTACTTGTCCACGGAGAGGGTCTGATAGCGCTCCTCGTCCACGCCAATCACGTCGGCCAGCTGGAAGAACCGGCCCGCTTGGAAGCGCGGTGCCGAGCTCGGCTCGCCCACGCCCACGAACGCGCCGCCACCACGCACCCAGGCGCGCACGGTTTCCACGAGCTTCGGGTTGGTCCACACGTCGCCGCCGGTGAATGCGGTGTCGACCGGGCCGCCGTTGATGATTACGTCGATATCACTATCGATGCCATGCGCGAGTACGTCGTCGAAGCTGATGAACCGCACGTTCACGCGCATGCCGGACAGGGATTCCAGAATGCCGTAGTAGGAGTAGGTCTGCTTGTTGGGCAGGGCGTGTGCCACGGTGAACGCCATCCAGGAACGCATCTTGCCCCAGGAATTCAGAATCGCCACGTTGAGCTCGCCTTCGGCGGCCACCCCACCGGTGCGGTCGTGGATGTCGCGGAATTCGTCGGCGATATGGGTCACCGTGTCCACGAACTTCGGGAACTTGGCGGCCAAGGAGAGGTAGCCACCGTAGCCCATACGGCCGATCGGCGAACGCAGGATCGCGCGGCGGGCCTTACGCCAGTTGTCGAGGCCTTCGATGCTCGGGTCGTTGCCCTCGTAGAACGTGTCGGGGAAGAAGTACGGCAGGAAGCGTCCTTCCGTGTATTTGACGCCCGGAATGTCCGCGATCATGCGGGTGGTGGTGCCGTCTCCGATGGAGCCGACGACCGCATCCAAACCCAGCTTTTCGAACCCGTCCTTATACGGTTCGGTACCGATCCACTGGTCGCCAAGGAACATCATGGCTTCCTTGCCTGCCGCGTGCGACATGTCGGCAAGCCGCTTGACGTTCTCGCGCACGAATCCGGAGAGGAAGTCAATCCAGTCGCGTTGCGCCTTGCGGGGCACGCGCCACGCGGAGTTGTAGGCACCGCCATCCACGAAATCCTCCGGACGCAGACGGTAACCGTACTCCTTCTCGAAATCGTCCAATGCGCGCGGGCTCACGGTGCAGGCGCAACCGAACCAGTCGACCACCTTTTCGCGACGCTTGGCATCGAACAGGAGCGTGAACTGGTAGAAGAACGTGGTGAAACGCACCACATCCACCTGCGGGCTGTCCTTCAGCCACTGCTCGAACGTATCGAACACGAACTTGCGGGTGGCCGGATGGTAGATGTCGAACGGAATCTCGTGTTCCTTGTCTCCCCAATCATTGGTCAGGTGGTTGTACATCTCGACCGGGTCCCAGATGATGTAGGCCAGGAAACTCACCGTGTATTCGTGCATCGGCACGGCAGCGGTCACGTGCACGGTGTCCTCGCCCGGGTCGAGCGTCCAGCCGGACGGGTCCACGACCTCGCCCGTGGTGCGGTCCACGACTTCCCAGTACTTATGAGGGTCGGCGTCACGGTTAGGCTTGAGCTGTTCCTCGAAGAAACCGTCCATCAGCGGCACATCCACCGCGTTGGACTCGGCCAGGATACGGGCGGTCAGCAGGTAGACCTGCGGGGTCTCGTCCATGTGCAGGGTGATCCACTCGTTGTGGGCGCGGGTCGGGAAGTAGGCGCTGTAGATTTTCTTGCCAAGAGCGAGCACTGCCTCGTCCAGATGCGTGCCGTCGGAGTTGCGGATGGCGTCCGCACCCCACAATTCGGCGAGTTCCTTGGTCTTTTCGGCAAAATTCTCTTCACTGGGCAGCGTGAAGCGGCCGGTGCTGGTCATGAGTGCTCCTTTGTGGGGTTGGTCATCAAAAAACTACAAAGCGACGAATTCGTCGCATACAAAATGACCGGCGTCATCGCGGGCCCTGGGACCCTGACTGCGTAGATCCTTGACGCTTACGGTGACGCCGGACGATTGGAATCGTGTCACTGAATATGGGAGGGACGTTGCCCGGCACCGGAAGGAGTGACACGACATGCCGGGCAGCGGATTGGTTAGCCCTTGACGGCACCGGCGGCGAGGCCGGACTGCCAGTAGCGCTGGAGGCCGAGGAACAGCACGATCACGGGCAGCACGCCGAGCAACGCACCCATCATCAGGGCGCCGCGATCGGTGAACGTGGCCAGCGAGACCATGCCGTACAGACCGAGGGTCACGGGCTTCAAGGTGTCGGAAGACACCATCATCAACGGCAGCAGGAAGTTGTTCCACGTGGCCACGAACAGGAACAGGAAAATCGTCACCATGGCCGGGGCCAGGAGCCTCAGCACGATGGTGAAGAAGATCCTCGCCTCGCTCGCGCCGTCGATGCGGGCGGCTTCAAGCAGTTCGTCCGGCACCGAACTCTGTGCGTACGTGCGGCCCAGGAAGAAGCCGAACGGCGAAACGCAGCACGGGATGATGATCGAGAGCATAGTGTTGGTCAGGTGCAACGTGTGGAAGATCGAGTACATCGGGATGGTCAGCAGGGCGGACGGCATGAGCATGCAGGCCATAATGATGCCGATGGCCGCGTTCTTGCCGCGGAAGTTGAATTTTGCGGTGGCGTAGCCAGCCATCACAGACACGATGGTGCCGATCAATGCCGAGACGCCCGAGTAGATCAGGGAGTTCAGCACCCAGCGCCAGAAGTTGCCACGAGTCCAGCCAAGCAGCTTGGAATAGTTAGTGGCGATGGCATTGGGCAGCTGGTCAAGCGGCACAGCAAACCACATGCCGTTGCTACCGGTCATCTGGGCCGGCGTCTTGGTGGACGCGATGATGGCCCAGTAAATCGGGAACAGGAAGTAGATCAACACCAGTACCAGCAGCACCACGGTGAGGGTCTTCACGGCCGCGGACGGTCGCATGGAGCGAGGCAAATCGTGTTGCGCAGCCTGACGCTGCTTTTCGAGCTTGCGCTCGGCCTTTTTGCGGGCGCGTTCTTCAACGGTTGCGGAGCTCATTACTCGTTCACCTTCCTTTCGGCCAAGGTGTACAGCACGGCAAGCACACCTGCGATCAGAGCCATGACAATGGCGATGGCCGAGGCCGGACCGTCACCAGACGGGGTAATGGTGCCCTGAGAAGTGTTCATGGCCATCATCATCGGTGTATACGACTTGGAAATACCCGGATCAGCCGTAGACATGATCTGCGGTTCGTTGAACAGCTGAATGGTGCCGACGATGGAAAGCAGCATGGCCAGCAGGGCCGCGCCACGCACGTTCGGCAGCTTGATCTTCGTGGCAATCTGCCAACCATTGGCGCCGTCGATACGGGCGGCCTCATAGAGGTCATGCGGGATGGCCTGCAGTGCGGCAAGGAAAATCAGCATGTTGTAGCCGGTGAAGGTCCATGTGGTGATGTTGGCCATCGAGCCGAGCACGATGTTCTTGTTGAAGAAGTCCACATTGACGCCGATGGCGGCAAGTCCCTTGACGATCGGCGAGATTTGGCCGTTGTACAGGTAGACCCAGATAATCGAGGCCACGACGCCGGGGATGGCGTAGGGCAGGAAGTAGCCCAGACGGAAACCGGTGACATGCTTGACCACGAACGAGTCGATGACGATGGCCAACGCCAGTGCGGCGATGATCATGATCGGCACCTGAATCAGGGTGTAGATCAGCACCCTGCCGACGCCGGACCAGAAGTTGCCGGAAGTAATAGCATACTGGAAGTTCTGGAATCCTACGAATTTATTGACCAGCTCGCCACCGCCGTATGCGCCACCGCCCTCGGTGACCTGACGGAAGAAGCTGGAATAGATGGCCCAGATGATGGGCAAGATGAACACGAAAGTGAACAGGACGGCGAACGGTGCCATGAACGCCCAGCCGGTGCGGTTCTCGCGCTTCTGAGCGCCGGACCGCTTCGGCTTGGCGGCGGCACGCCTAGGTGCTTTGCCCTTCGCCTGAGTAGTGGATGCAGTCATAATACAAAACCTGTCTTTGCAAAGAACAGTAAAACAAATGACAAGGGCCACAGCGCCCCTGCAGCAATACCCCCAAACAATACGGAAGGCCGGAGTATGTGCCCCGGCCTTTCGCTATGGTGATGCGAGGCATCGGAGGTCTTGGACGGCCGGCTATTTCAAGCCGGCCCGTTGACAAGACCTAGTGAGGTCACTCCTTGACGGACAGACCGAGGTTCTTCAGCGTATCCACCGAGGTCTTCTGAGCGGTGTCGAACACATCCGAAACCTTGGCAGAACCATCGGCAGCCTTGGCGGCGGTCTGTTTCATTGCAGCGCCGACTGCGGAGAAGCCAGGCATGTAGGTGAAGTCACCCATGTTGTCGTTCGCGGTCTTGAACTCAGCCATGACATCCTGTCCGCTGAAGTAGTCGGACCACTTCTGCGGGGTCTTGGCATCCGCGGTGGTAGCGGCCACGACAAGGCCCTGGGAGACAAGGTCATCAACCTGGGTGTTGAACCAGTCAAGGAACTCCATGGCTTCGGCCGGGTGCTTGGAACCCTTGAGCACGGCCACACCGGAACCACCATTGGCGCCGGTCTTGGTGCCATTGCCGAACCAGTCACCGAGCTGGGTGACCTTCCACTCACCAGCACCAGTGCCACCGGCGGAATCGATGAACAGTGGGGCTTCCCAAGCGGCGGCCACGGTGCCGATCAGCTGACCGGACTGGATGGAGTTATCAAACGATGCATCCCAACGCGGGTTGGTGAGGGCGGCCTTGTTGTCGATCAGCTGCTGGTAGACATCGGCCACGGCCTTGGAGCCCTTAGTCTGGGTGTTGACAACCCAGGAGTTGCCGTCGACCTTGTACCACGGACCGGAAGCGCCGGCCTGGCCGGACATCATCATCATGGCCTCATCAGGTGTGAAGGTCATGATGTACTTGCCTTGGGCAGCGGTCTTCTTGGCGGTCTCAATGAGCTCGTCAGCGGTCTTCGGCACGGTGATGCCGAGCTTCTCAAATTCAGCGGCGTTGTAGAAGTAAGTCAGCGGGCCGGTGTCCTGCGGCAGACCGTAGGTCTTGCCGTCCACCTGCATCAGTGCGAACGGGCCGGAAGCGAAATCGTCCTTGTACTTGGCGGCCTCATCGGTGACATCCTGCAGAAGGCCCTTGGTGAAGACCTCAGGAACCTCGGCGTAACCGACCTGAGCCAAATCCGGCGCATTGCCAGCCTTGACGTCGGTCTCGAGCTTCTTGATCATGTCGGCGGCATTGCCATCGAACTTGGTGGCCTTGACCTGAATGTTCGGGTGCTCCTTGTTCCACTTGGCCACAATGTCGTTGACCAAGGTCATGCCTTCGGAATCGGGCAGACGATGCATATAGGTGATGTTGACCACACCGCCATCGCTGCCGGACTTCGTGTCGCCGGCAGTGTCGCTGCCGCCGCAACCGGCCAAACCAATACCCATTGCTGCTACCGCGGCAAGAGCAGCCACGATGCGCTTGTTGTGCGATACCATATCTCTACTCCTTCCTAGTGAAATCATCACCTCAGCGTGATGACTGATTGCTAATTTAGGCCTTTGCTCTTTTATTGTCAACTTAGCTAACAATTACCGCGCGTCCCGTTGAGGTGAGTGGCATTAAACCGATTCGATGCTCGATTGTGCGGGTTTGTTCATTTCATTAACTCCGCTTACAAAGCAACGTACTTTTGGTCCACCGGTAGACCTAATGAGATATTGGATAGCGGCAACAATCCAAGACGTTAGCTTGCAATCGTCCACCACAAATTGCAAGCACTTGCCAACATTATCGGTTTTCAGGTTGCCGGCGCAATACCCGACTAGGGGGGGCACCGCGCCTTAATGAGACGCTACACGAGCAGTCTCGGCAACTGGTAGAGCTGCCACAGGCTACGCACGTTGAAGTGCGTGCCGTCAACCGTGGCGTTCGCCTCGCCATCGCCCACATGGACGATCACGGTGCGCCCGTTCACGGTCAGACTACCGTGCATCGTGATATGATTCATCTCGCAACCTTGTTGATTAAAGGCGCAAGCCGGTAATCAACGCAAAGGCCCGATGCTGCAAACGTCGGGCCTTTTCTTATCGGCTCACGCCGATTGGCCCGTCATATCAACGGGGACACCGCATGTTACG
>SKDY01000082.1_pt1 | contig 78848 bp, 92 predicted proteins | sample 4826591 | NCBI WGS metagenome assembly SKDY01 (sample SAMN11008823, study PRJNA524170) | human gut metagenome | biome: Human fecal sample; material: Feces; isolation source: fecal sample from pouch patient p10, p22 | host: Homo sapiens | place: Israel: Tel-Aviv | collected 2016-06-15 | reverse complement strand
GATGATTTTCATCGTATACGCGCTGTATCTCTTTCTTCAGCCAGTCATCGCGCTGCGCACGGGCACTGCGTTTATCCGGATGATGTCGCTGTTGCTGACAGTGGTAATACGTTGACGGGGCAATATGCAGTTCGCTGCATAGCGGTCCGACCCCGTACTGCTCACGCAGCTTATCCAGCAGTGGCATCATTTTTTCCAGAGGCGGTCGAACTCCGCCTTCGCAAAATAAGCGGAAGCCTGGCGAAGGATATCGTTACTGCGGCGCAGTTCACGATTTTCACGTTCCAGCTCTTTCAGACGCTGACGTTCAGCGGTGGTGAGCCCGCCATCACCGCCTCCGGTATCCCGCTCATGCTGGCGTACCCAGACACGCAGAGTCTCCGGTGTACAGCCAATCTTTGGGGCAATGGAACAAATTGCCGCCCACTGTGAGTCATATTCGCCCTGACTTTCCAGAACCATACGAATCGCCCTCTGACGGACTTCGGGGGAAAAACGAGTATTTTTAGTCATCCTGTTTACCTCTTTCTCAGGGAGTTTAGTCTCCAGGATTCCCGGGGCGGTTCATATGATGAGGCATGTAGTGTGTTGTCTAGTTATGCCGCTTTTAATGTGGAGCTGAGCTTTTGAAAATCAATCATATTGAAGTTAGTAATTTTAGAAAGTACAAAGCTGCAAGGTTCAGCTTTCATCCAGAATTTACGGTTCTGATTGGCAATAACGCATCAGGGAAAACAACCATACTGGATGCCATAGCGTTGTTACTGAATACCTACTTTCAGGGATCAGGTTTGACTACCGGTGGTGGGACGTTAAAAAAAGACGATGCCCGCTATATCCATACCCGAAAAGAAGAACAAGACTTTCTTGAACCTCAGTCACCCGTCTGGTTAAAGGGGGTTGCCGCGCTTGCGGGAGAGACGTGTGAATGGGTAAGAGAAATGGGGGATCGAGGTGGAAAGGCTAAAGCTTTCACGGCTTATGGGGCACTTGAACGTGAAGGTGTTGCCAAAGGTCAAAGTCCCTCGCTGCCTATGCTGCTTTATTATGGTGCCGGACGTCTGTGGGATTTACATCGTGATAACAAAATGGATACAACAGGTTCTCAATTGGGTGCTTATCGCTACTGCCTGGACCCCAAATCAGATCAGTATTCATTTATAAAATGGTTTATCAAACTGACGATGACAGAACTGCAGCGCAAAACGCCAGTACCTGCATTACGTGCTGTTGAAAGAGCTGTTTTGCAATGTGCTCCGGGTGCAAAATCCTTTTATTACGACGTAGGCTCAGAGACTATCTTAATAGAACTCAAAAAGGAAGGATTGGTTCGATTTAGCGATTTGAGTGACGGATACCGTAATATGGTTGCTATGATCGCAGATATTGCACACCGGTGTGCCCGATTAAACCCTCAGATGGGGGAAAATGTTACTTTCGAAACGAAGGGTATCATTCTCATTGATGAACTCGATCTTCATTTGCATCCTAAGTGGCAAAGACGTGTCGTACCCGATTTACGTAAAACATTCCCCAACATCCAGTTTATTACGACTAGTCATTCGCCCTTCATTATCCAGTCGATGAACCCGGGGGAAATTATTGATCTTGATAACATACTAGCAGATGAACAACCTCAGTCTGTTCCAGAAGGTATTGCTTCACCAGCACCCAGTATGTCGTTCAGCGCAAAATCCATAGAAGATATTGTAGAAAATGTAATGGATGTTCCGCTACCCCAGCGTAGTCAGCGTTATCAAGAAATGCATGATGTTGCAGTAAAATATTACCAGCTACTTGAACAAGGTCAAAATGCTGAAGGGGCAGAGGTTCTTCGTCTTAAGGATGAGCTGGATGCGCTGTCGGCACCCTTTAGTGATAACGTTGCATATCATGCCTTTCTGGAGATGGAACGAGCAGCAGCGGGCCTAGGCAGGTCTCGTGGAGAAGATGAATAATGCGACCAATCGAACGAGGAGGATGCCCGGTTGATAATAATCAGCAGAAAATCGTTTTTTCGCATTATTCTGATGCAAGAGGAGAACTGATTAAAAGAATGGGGCAGTATTGTTCCTACTGTGAAATGAAGCTAGATGCCTCACTGGCCGTTGAACATGTACAGCCAAAAAAAGCCCGTGGCAGTAATGTGGTGAATCAAACACTGTTACTGGACTGGGAGAATTTTTTACTCGCATGCACTAACTGTAATTCGACAAAAGGTAATAAGCCAGTTGTCCTAACGGATTATATTTGGCCTGATACAGATAATACCTTCAGAGCGTTTGTCTATTCTACTGGTGGAATCATCTCAGCAGCCCCAGGACCAGTGCACCAGGAAGCTAAAAATATGATTGCTTTGGTCGGGCTCGATAAAAAACCCGATACCGCGGATGCTTCCGATAGGCGATGGTCTAACAGACTTGAAACTTGGGGCATGGCTGAACGCGCCAGAACGCGCTTGATAAATCGCGACTCTATTGAACTTCGTGAAACAATAGCGGAACATGCTTATTCCCAAGGATACTGGAGTATCTGGATGACGGTATTCAGTCATGATAGTGATATGCTGCGAAGGATAATCGCGCAATATATGGGAACAAGTGCTTTGTGCTTCAATAATACTGGGATGGCTCTTCCCAGGCCACAAGGGAAATGCTGATGAGGCCAATTACTAATATGCTGCGGAATGACCGACTCGACACAGAACGATGTATTTAGCTGCAATCTGACTGCTTTTCCAGCAGGTACACAATCAGTGTTTTTCAGTGCGCTTTGGGTAAAAGGCAGCATGATGGCGCCCACCTTGGATGAATTGCTGAGGTTGTATAATTGTGTTCTTTCGGCGGGTTCTACAGAGGTGTGAGGTAAATCCTGCTATGGATGTAACTATGCGAACCGATCGTACCGGCTTGACGCTCTGTTCGTTGAGTTCAATAGTGACGCAGTGCTGCTAGCGTGGATTCAGTTCACAAGAAGTCAACATTAATTCCATTTGGCTGGCTAGGTGTGAGAATGTTTCATTCAATTCAATATGTTCGGCGTCACTGAATTTACCTGTGATATTGGCCCGGTCACCCAGATATAGCGTGAAATCCCGTTGTAACCTCCATGTAAAGTTACTTCTCATCGGGCTTCTCCTTTATTGTCAGTACAGGGGGACACTCATCAGACAGGCATAGGGCCCATAGTGGTCCTGGCGGCGTTCGGTGCTCACCGCCAGTACTCCGGGAATGTCAGGAACTACCTAATCGGTGTAATGACAAACACCTCAAAGCAGACCATGTTCAGCGAACGACAATATCTGCGTACCACCGACGATAAGGTGGTCAGGCACACGGATATCAACGAGCTGAAGCGCCTGTACCAGACGCTGCGTTATGGTCTTATCTGCCTGGCTGGGGGTAGTGTCGCCGGAGGGATGGTTATGCGCCAATATTACCGCCGCCGCATTGAAGTACAGGGCGCTTTTGACCACCTCACGAGGATGTACCTCGGTACTGCTAATAGAACCGGCAAACAGGGTTTCGTGGGCAATCAACCGGTTCTGCTGGTTCAGATACAGCACCATAAACTCTTCGCGCTCCAGTCCCGCCATTTTCAGTTTCAGCCAGTCACGGGCAGCCTGAGTGGAAGTGAATGCTACGCCTGTTTCGCGCAGGTGTCGGTCAAGCAGCGTTAAGGCGCGTTTTACCGTGCGTTGTGCTGTTAGTGGTAGTACCGGAGTCAGTGGGATAAGTGACTGTTCCATCATGAGTATCCTTAATCAATAATGCGCAGAATGGCGCTGGATTCAGGGTGCTGCAGGGCATAGTCCCGCAAGCGATAATAGTGTGCGGTCATTGCGTCACATTCTGTACGACAGGCGTGATGGCTGTATTCAATCAGGCAAACAGCGATACCTGCGGCTTCTGCGCTCATTTCCGCACCATTGCCGTTCATGCCGTTGTGCAGATGCCATTTATCGTCACTGTCAGCATCAGGAGCCATAAACGCGCCGCCATTACTGAGCGTGTAAAAGGACCAGATACCGCCGTTGTACTCATCACAGAAGCGGTCCATCCAGGCGAAAATACGGGGTTCCAGCGATACCCACTGCGGGATATCGCCAAAGTACAGCGGCCAGAAATCGAGACGCTGTTCGTCAGGCACTGGTGTTGCAGTGAGGTCAAATTGAGGTTCATTAGCGGACATCAATTCGCATTGAGTTTGTGTCGTCATGGATATTCTCCGTCAATAAAAACGCCAGCAACGATGGCTGGCATATGGGAAATACAGGATATGCAGGGATGGTGAATGGGTGTGATCAGCAGGAGGATGCTCTGAGCATGCCTGACTTGCGGATATAACGATTAAGTCCTTCGCCAGCATCAGGTTCAAAGCACCATGCCCGCCAGACCATTCGACCTTCAGAGTCACGAACCACCAGGCGGAAGTGGCTACCCTGGTCGTCTTCAATAGCGATATTTTGATACCGGTGGGTAACAGCTTCAGCCTGCTGTCGGGTGAAAGATCCCGGTGGCAGCATGTGAGATTCAGACATTCGGTTTACCTTAAAAGCAAAAGCCCCTGACGCAGATGCGTCAGGGGCTGTGGGTGTATGCAGGTGTGGGGGGATTATCAGTAACCGGTTTTCACCTTATACAGCCGCAGGGTTTTGCTGCCCCGGATAATTTTCACGTACAGGGCATTATCTTTCGTACCACGCACAAACCCGGCCTGCACATCGCCCTTACAGTCACCACCGTCGTAAGAAATGTTGACGCCGGTCTGGCGCACCAGGTCGATAACCCCGAAGCTTAGGTCCTCACAGGCCGGGCCCGGCAGGTCCTGAATCAGGGCAAATTTATGGTCGTCGCTGACACCGGTCAGTGAGCACATGGAGGTATTGATGTCGTTTCCCTGGCACCAGTACTCCTGGCCGGGATTGTCTTTATCCATCAGGCTTGCCGGAAGTTGAGCGGCACCGGCACTGAATGCAGCAAGTGACAGAATGAGGGCGGGTACAGCAGAGGTCATCATTTTCAGCATGGTTTTCTTCCTGAATTAATCCAGCCCGCTGTCGGGCAAAATGAGAGAGATTGATATCGGGTGTTATCAGAAACGCCGGTAGCGAAACAGCTCTTTGCCCTGGTACAACGCCACCAAGTCGTCATATTCCGGCTTCTTCTGGTTGGGCTTAAAGGTCACTACCGTGCCCGGACGGCACAGGTCTTTTACGGTGAGACCGAATTTCTTGTCCGGAGTAATGGTGAATCCCTTCGATACATCGTTGCGCATGATAGTTATCCAGCCCCACAGGCCACCTTCGCAGTCCTTAAAGGGTGCTGAACGAACTGTTACCATCCCACCCAAGCGGTCAACAGACATGGCTTCACATTTTCCGGTAACCTGACGATGTGCATCACACCAGAAAATATTCCCGTTGTTGTCATTGACGACAGCAGGTAGCGTCCGGTTATAAGGCTGGGCCTGAACTTCTGTACAGAGCAGAAGGCTGCCAGTAATACCCAGTATTTTAATCAGTGTTTTCATTACGTTGGTCCTTAACAGAGAAAGTCTCAGGTAGCGATGATTCAGGCCCCGACGGTCAGGCCCAGCATCACCAGCCATACCCAGAAGTAAGCCGGTTTCTGACCAAGGGCTTTCGCCCGTCGCCACAGATAGAACGGCACCAGCCAGGCCAGTTTGCCGAACGTGGTGGTGTCCACTCCGGCCTTACGCAGGCGTCGTTCATCGAGATACCCCAGAGCGATATTGAGCAGCAGCATGATAAACCAGTACTGCCCACCCGAGACGGCCTCATATGCCTCGTCAAAAGACATTCCGTTCAGCCCTGCCATCCACAGCTCGAGCGCATAACCAATGAAAGGAGCAAATGCCAGCGTCCATACCACTCCGCCCGGAATGCGACTCCCCGGCAGCGCTGGTGGTATGGTGCTGTGGAGCAGCGCCGAAGCCAGCGGGGTGGCGGAGACCGGTTGCCAATCCGGCATGCCCTGTCGCCACACCAGCGTGGCAGCAGTGAGTTCACCGCGCTTAATCAGGCCAGTGATGTCGTCTTCGGTCACATTGTCGTGACGTATGCCATTTTTCTCGTAATGCCAGGTCATTGCTTTTCCTTCTTAACAGAGGTTATTAAATCAGTGTGTTGTCCGGCTTCTCCTCAGAGGGACCAGGAGACAGGACTTCACGGATGCAGCTGAAGTGCGGAAGGGCCCGGATAAAGCCCGCCTGTGTGGTTAAATGGCTGAGACGTTTTCGCGGGGTAAAAGTGGTGTTCAGAACTGTCACCGCATGGATAGTCGCCAGAGGATGCACGGTGATATGCCCGTTAAGTTCACCGGTGAGATACCAGCAGCCATCGAGTGATATCAGGCGGTATGGGGCCAGCCCGTCACAGCGTTCTCCCTCGGCCAGCAGCAGCACCCGCTGACAGGCGGTTATGGCACTGACGAGACGGTAGAACACCAGTGAGATGGCCGGGGAAACAGACTGTGGCGGCTGCCATACCAGACACGGCATCCCTCCTGCAGTGAGCAGCATGCCCGCCAGACGCCGGTCCAGCCCCGGAAAAATATCGGCCAGTCCGGCCCGGTGAGCAAAGGTCAGCGCATCCAGCTCACCCTGTACGCCTCCACCGGCACTGCGCAGGCGGCATTGCCCCCGTCGATACTCAAGGTCGAGGTACATCAGACGTTCGCGAAAATCCCGTCGCAGGGTACGGACTGACACACCAAACTCTGCAGCCAGCCGCGCCATGTTCAGCGTTTCACCTGCAACCAGGCGGCTGATTATCAGTGACAGCCTGACAGCCAGCCGGTCATGACGGCGCTCTGCCTGTGTCATCTTAAATCTCCGTAATAGTTAACTGACTGAATATGAAATGATTCTAAAGAGGGGGGCGGACAGGGTATGGACATGGAATGAACTATTTTTTATCTGCCTCCGGAAGCAGGCCCGACGCGGCACACCGTGAAGTGCGGTGAAAAAACGCTCAATGCAATGGAGGCAAAACGGACAGGGAGTGTCCTTTTCTAACATGCTGATAACAAGCTCAGGACTGAAACCCACCCAGCATCGCTTCAGCCATCACCCAGAGAGCTCGGTTGAGCTTCACATCTCCGTCGATACCACGCACGGCGCGGGTATGCGTTCGCCCGCCTTTTGCACTCCGACCACTGAGCCCGCCCTTAATCAGGTTTTCCTGAATACGCTGGTATGTGGTCCACAGATCATTGCTCTCATCCTGCCAGCGGCGTGGGGAGAGTATCTGAGGTGCTGTCACCGGCTGGTGGTCCTCACCGAAACGGTACGTCAGTGCAGCCTGTGCCAGAGCCTGTTGTGCAGGTGGCGGCAGTATCAGCGACTGCATGGCATCCCGCTTCTCTTCCACACGGTCAAAAATACCCAGCACTTCATACGCCCCCTCAATCACCTGACTCACCACATCCCCTTTATGCGGCACCCGCACTTCACCAAACGATTCGCCGCAGACGAGCCCGTTCTGACATACCGCACGAAATAATCCCGGCAGCATCTGATACGAGCTGGTGCCATCATGGGAGTTGAGCAGAATGATTTCTGGCACCTGTTTACCAGTAATTTGCCCCTCACGGCGTAGGCGCAGCATGTGCTTTGTATGTTCGCGACGCCCTAGGTCACGAACTCTGGTCTGACAGGCAAGGAACGGCTGAAAGCCTTCCCGCTGCAGGCTTTCCAGCAGGGAGATGGTGGGGATGTATGTGTAACGTTCACTGCGGGATTCGTGTTTTTCCTCGCTGAACACACTGGGCACCACACGAAACAGCTCTTCACGGGTTAACGGACGATCACGACGAATAAGATTTGCTGCGCCAAAGCGCGAAGCCAGACGGGTCATAAGCAGACTCCTCATGATGGGAAATAAAGACAAAAAAGCCCTGCCGCTCAAATGGCGACAGGGCTCAGGAAACGACGGATTAAGTGGCAATATTCAGAAGAAGAAATTCCAGACGGCACGGGCAACCGACACTACGGTATCGCGTACAGCCTGAATGATGGTCCGAACCGGGGCTGGTATCAGGGGTAGGGAACTTACTGTATCCAGCACCGAGCCGACGGTTTCACCAAAATCGTCACGAGCTTTTTTATTAACAGCATCAGTACGAAGTGGCTCACTGAGCTGGACCACCACCGGACTGCTGGCCTCTCGCGGCAGACAACGAATCATCCGCTCAGCCATCACCCTAAGCCCCCATTGCAAACGAACCGATACCGCACAGACCGGATTTACAGGCTGAAAAAGTTCATGCAACTGGCAGATTTTACGGCTGATGTTTTGTTTCTGTTCCGTGGACAACTTATCACCGCAGCTGATTGGCTCGACCTTGTCGGCCTGACTGATGACAAACAGCACCTTATGCCGGTACTGCTCGCCAATCACCTGACGGTAAAAATGCTCATCTACCGCCAGCGCCCGGTCATCGGCCTTAATCAACCACAGCACTAGGTCAAACTGGGGAAGCTGCTGCCGGTACAATGTGGCATACTCTGCATCACGGGTCTGGCTTTCCCCGACACCAGGCAGATCCACGATGCTCATCACGCGTTCCCCCACCTGCAGTCGAAAGCGCAGTGGTTCGCGAGTACAGGCAGCCACATCGCTGACAGGTGAAACCTCACTGGCAAACAGGGCATTGCACAGGCTGCTCTTTCCCGCCCCGGTTTTACCCATAATGCCGATCACTGGCTCATAGCCGGTTAACTGGCTTACCTGGTGCAGAATACGTTCAGACACCCATTGCGGCAAGCTGGAAAGTGAGTTCTGCAGCGACTGCAGACCTTCAGGTTTTTTCATCACTACTCCTCTGAAATGAAAACAAAAAAGGCAGAACCGTGAGGTTCTGCCTTTAATGAGGTATGTTCAGTTGAATGATATATATCTGAATATTTTTACAATGCTGATAGGCCGTTCTGTGCCAGGAGCGGACGTTGAAAGTAGGAGCGCCCTAGAAATGATGATAATCGGTTTATTACAAACTGATTTTAAGCATGTAAAGGTATACAAAAAAGTCATATTATGTTTTGATTTTCCTAGACCTAAAATCATTGACAACATAACAAAGCCATACCAATTATAGGTGGCTGAAGATTTAAACCATTAATAATCAGATAAGGAATTATGAGTGTGATGAACATTTCAGATGGGAAATTTATGGATTTAAATGATGAAAAGAGAGCGTTCTTAGAACTAAATGTTTTTAAAGGGAAAATACTAAAGCCACTTAAAGGTCGAGGTGGTCTGATATATATAGTTGAGAGAAATTGTATTCCAAAATTCGTTGCTTATAAAACCACTCAGGAATTTGAGAGGCTGGATATTTCGAGTATTAGAGTCGAATCCATTGTAAATATCGAAAGGGAAGCAGGGAATTGGTTTAGATATTCCAATCATCCTTTGCTAATAACACCATTTTCAGTAACATTGGTCAATAATTTCCCTATAATTTGCATGCCCTGTTGTAATGGAGATCTTAGTGTCTTCACTCGGTCTAAGCAAAAATTTACCAGTGTTATTTTTTTATCATTGCAAATTATTAAAGGATTGATAGAGGCGAATAAAGCAGGTCTAAAACACCATCAAGACTTAAAGCCGGAAAATATACTCTATATTGATCTAAGTGAAAAATTTATAAACTACCCACCTATAGATGTTGATCCCTTTTTGAGGTACTCAGTTAGAATTGCAGATTTTGGTGTGGCAAATGCATATCTAAATGGTCACCCTGGCGGGACAAATGTATATAAGGCACCGGAGCAGTATGATATTGAACTGTTTTCAGGGTGTTTCGAGCCAGATATTTTTGCTGTAGGAATTATAATTGCAGAACTTTTCCAAGGCTACCATCCAGCTGCCTTAGATAAAGATAAAGATAAGCGAATTAGGAATTGGAAGGGTAAAAAACTTAAGCGTTGGGCATTATCTGGGATAAGAAACTATAAAGCTGCCGAGAGTGACAATGAAGTTTCTTTAATAAAATTAATAGATGAAATGTTATCGCCCAATCCTAGTTTAAGGCCATCCTTCGAGTCATGTTATAGCGTCTTGAGTGAGATTCTAAGGTTGTCAGATGCAAAAAGCTTTGAGTTTTTAGATGCGCTAATTTCTCATTATGATCGAATTTCCAATATAAGTGGCATTCAAGGAAGGTTGTTTAATTTAATAAACTTATCAAAGATTAAAAGCCAATTAACTTCAATCTTAGAAGAAATATCTTTTGAACTTGATACTCTAATGAGCACTAACATATATAATGCCAAGCAGATGATAGCCATTTTTCATTATGCGAAAGCGCTATATATAATATCCCATAACAATGGGGTTAAAGAGTTTCATGCGCTAATGATGTCTGCTTTTGAAAGTATAGTATATTTCTTACTAGAACACCCTGAAGATATTACATCATCTCAATTGTATCCAGTCATTGATAATTCAATCTCTATAGGTAGCGATTTTGAATCGAGCGCTGAAGTCTTTAATGAATCATTAAAGATCTTATCTTTCTTGAATTATGCTGGGGAATTAAATATTTTAATACGCAATTCAACTGACAACGTGGTTAAGGCATTTGTTATTTTCGGTATTGCTCAGGATTTAAGGTTAGCTCATCGTCACGACGAGGCTTATCAGAAACTTTCCGAATTAAGATTATTAATTCCTATAAATTCAAAGTTTGAAGAGGTTTTTGCTCATTGGGAAAAAGAAATTGTTCTCTGGAGTAAATTCAATCACCTTACTGAGGATGAATAATTTTTTAAACTGCTGCTTCAAGCCATTGTGGGGCAGCCAAATTATTAACATCCAAGAAAACAGTCCATTCGCTCCTAAAAGTCTACCTGATTTTTCCGGAGTCAAACGTCCGTTGTTCGCTCGCAGCGGACATTATAGCCTTGCTTGCTTGCTTGCTTGCTTGCTTGCTTGCTTGCTTGCTTGCTTGCTTGCTTTCTGTCTGCTCCGTGCCAGAAGCGTGCGGCGGGGTGTCAGACTGAATTAGAGATTGGTTGTAGAATTGTTCTTGTTGCTAGTTATGTAAGTGATTATTAACACTCTCGGTGTTAATAATTTGTTATTAATACTGAGAGTGAGCGAAATTAAGGCTGCTACATCTTTAAATAATAGTTAAAGACCATAAGAGAAACTATTCATAAAATTTTCAAGTTTTTTAGAAGCATGCCTTGGGTTAGGTTGGCATTGTACTCCAATCGTTTTAAATATATATAAATCTATCCAAGAAAAACTTTCTGAAATTAAGTCGGTAATATTTTTTTTAGATGGATATACGGACTTATCAAACATTCCCTCATGTATTAATTTATTTCTAAGTTTTACAGCATCAAAGGTTAATTTTTGGATTCCTACTCGATCTGCGGCACCAGCCAAATAATCATAAAAACCAACCCGGGATCCTCTTTGCGATGCATGAAAACTGGCAAATGGTCTTCCAGATGTTTTTTCAGTATCTCCAATGATTTGTAATATAGTTGTGAGAAGGGTATATTGATTTTCTAAAGACCAGGCAGAAATAGAATCAAGATAATAATGCATTATGAGTAACATTTTTTCCGTGCTAAAAATTGTATTGTTGTTGCAGAATAATTCAACAAAATCTATATAATCACCTAAAATATTCAAGCAAGGCTCAGGTGAGTAAATTGAATGATCTCTTGGGAATGCTTCACCTGGTTGAAATAAACTAACTTTGGAGTAGGTCGTTGAACTGGTTGGTCGAACAGATGTGCCATTAATAAAAGAAAATGCAAGACATGCCTTCAAGACATTATCCATGATTTTATCGAAATAGCTACTTTCAATTAACCCAGACTTCCTTAACTGGTTGTTTGGAATATAGGTTGACATGGAGTATGTATTAGCGCATGCACCATTTTTAATCTTATCAATAACATTGTTAATATCAGGGCGTTGAATTTTTTCTAAATCCCAGAGGATACCGTTAGTGGTAATGGAAAATTCATCTGGCATTCCAGGTGGAAGTAAATTAGTTAAGTAAAAACCTTGCATCTATTAATCCTTTTTTTAAGAACCATATAAACTAGATATTTTTATAAATACTATCTCTAGTCAAAAAAATTGTGAGGGATAATTTTGTGTTCCCATTTTCCATTCGCAGCATGATCTTGAAAGAAATTGACTTTAGTAATGGTACAGGCGCCTGATAATTGTAAATAGAAAATCAATGTTTATCAATTGGTTACATGGGAAATAATCTCTTTAATAATGCTATTGTACACTTTTTTGACCTCTTATGTAGAGAACACCTCTCTGAAGAAAATTAATTTCGGTGGCAAGAAAGTCTCTTCTGCAAAAAGAAACAGAATAATCTTAATCTAAGTAAGGCTTTCTCCATTTCAATGTCCGCTTCTCGCTCATTGCAGACCTTATGATGTTGGCTTCAGTCCGCTCCGTGCCACATCCAGATGCTCTCAGCTTTCACCGGCAAGCTGGCTATTCAAATTAAAGCTTTCCATAGCGTGACGTTGCCTGCAGCGGGCAACTTGTTCCGGAGTGAAACCCATCAGCTTTTATCCGCAACCGCTGCCCAGCGAACCGGCCGTTCGGGAAGATAATAGGTATCAGGATGTTCGTCCTGCAGCCTCAGATAGTTTTCAACATCGCTGAGCTGCCAGCTCGAATATATAATGTTTGAAAAACCTACGTTAAACATATCTATAGTTGACATAACCTGATCAATATAATCATAGGAGCACTGGTATATTCTCACTTGAGAATGATTTTCACAGCAAAGGACCTGAGGGGCTGGGCTGAAAATCCTGATTATCGGATCCGAATAGAAACCTTTCCCCGGTCGCTGATTAAATCGCAGAGCGAAGTTATGAGAAAGTGGTAAATAAATGACTTTCTCATCAATTAAGGGACAAAATACATTAGGGGAAACAGTAAAAACTGGTCTTGGTTCGGTACTGTTTAATTCATGGCCAGTGTGAAAAACATCAATGCCGTAAATACCGGAGAATATCTCGTCCCTCAGATAGGCAGCTGTTCCCACGGGCGTCGGTTTTTTTTGCAGAGCCAGCAAGGAATAAACAACAAACATGGCATGTGCTTTTTCCTCCACTTCGGATGAAGAACCAGCGATGCGCATCAGTTTTTGGTAAATAGGCTCAGAGGCAAGAGCAGGTTGAGTTACAGGAAGTGAAAGCGCTGCTGATATATGTTCGTCAATGTTATTAAGCAAAGGGGTTATCAACGTTGCTTTTAATTTATCCTTGTCAGGAAATCGACTTTGCGGGTTATTAAGGTTAAGTATCATCTGTAAAACAGCAAAGCTTGACAGTTTTTCCACTGGAAAGTCATGTATATGGCAATTTGCCAGACGGGCAAATTGATGATGCTGCACAAGCTCCCGGACAAGAACGGACATATCCTGTTCATACTCGCTGAGCTCATGCTCAATATCGAAAAACTCACCTGTATCACGATCCTTCAGACGAAAACAGTCCTTACAGATGGCTACGCTGGATATGGGTAGCGGGATATCCTTGATGTCATTTTCGCCTTCCGCACTGGGCACCACGACATGACACCAGACACGCTGTTTATCCTTCGGCCTCAGTGCCGTGTCATCACTACGAAAGTTTCGCAGAACCCACTGCGAAAGAACATGCTGGTTTCTGGTGTATGCCATGTTTTCCCTTCTGACTATTGTTTCAGAACCCGGAGATTATCTGATAACGCTTAACTCTTTTGAGAGCTGATACTTCCATTCAGACTTCGGTATTCTGATAAGGCCTGAAAGATCACCGGGAAATTCAACACTTTCCTCTACGATCGCCGCGACATTTTTACGTGAGAGTTTGGAAATAAGCCACCCGTGTTCGAATACAACATTTTGTCGTGCCCGGTCACTCAATTCCGCATCATTTCTGGCCTTGCCCTTATCACAGGCAGTATAAAGCACAACGGCATATGAAACCGTATCGATATGCTTTTCCAGTTTTTCTATAATAGTCAGTCCTTCATTTATCTCATGATGAAGAATGACAGGCTCGAACCCTTCTTTGCTGAGAAAGATAAAAACTTCATTTTTTAAGTGTTCATCATGCCCATGAACAATGAAGACTTTCTTTTTTACATTACGTACTGAATCGCTTGCCATTGTAGTTAACCCACTAACCTGTTCAGTGGTTTTAATGGTATTTATACTAACAGAATGTCCGGCGAACGATGAATTATTGTAGCTCGAAAGCATGTTCATCATTTCACTCTGTAAATATTGACGTCTTCTATCCCATCCACCACTGCCTCCCTGGACGTTTAAACCCACGCTATTCTTCACTGCTGCAGGAGTTTGGGAGAAGTGTATCCAAGAAGGGATAGTCATGACATTGTTCAGTTCAAGGATTTCCTGGCGCAATGAATGATAGGCAGTAACATGCTTCTCGGGGTGAGATGCATCATCATTTACGATGGTAATACATAATGCAATGAACGACTGCACTAGGGAAATAACTGACTCCGGAACCGCCGTTGAGGTGGACGATATAACGTGTCCCGTAGTTGCTTCTGTCGTTCGTCTAACCTCTGCCTGATAACCTGCGGGAATACTCCCTAATCCCTGTCTGAAATTTGGCTCGATAACGACATACTCTTCAACACCACCATGCGGCATACTGCGAATAAGAAGATCACCTTCTCCAATAGCAATATCGCTTCGATAAATGTATATCTTATCCTTCTGAACGTTCCCTTTTATCCCATCGGTTCTGCTTCCATCCCGCTTAACAAGGGATAAAGTGTCACGCATTAAATGTGCTAAGGCCATGTATTACCCCGGAAATAGTCAAACTGATTTGGGCGTTAGCATAGCAGATGGAATGAATAACTTCTCGCTCTCAATTCTTTCCCGAACGCTACCCGCGCACAACAAAGTGAGAACAGTCCTTCAACCAGAGCACTGAAAGAAGCACATCTGAATCCGAATGAACTGATACAACTTATGGCTGAACCTTATGACTGGTACCAAGGGGAACTGGATTTTATCTGGGAGATTGACTTGTGGGGACACATCAGCCGTGCTGTGAAAGCCTCTGAAGCTGACAGCGATCCTCAGAAGGCGCTACTTGAGCTTGCCCCGGTTAAGCATTGTGGATGATGTGGTAAACGGCTACTGGATTCTGCGGGGTATTCAGCAGCAAATTGCACTGGCTAAGGATAATGAGAATACCCTCACTGAACGTTTGATGCTGATCAAAGCCCGCACCGATGGCGGAGCTCTTGATGAGACTGATTTCGAACGCCAGCGCAGCGAACTGGCCGCGACAATAGCAAATCTAATAGAGCTGCAGTCACAGGAAGGTGTGGCGACAAACCAGTTGCTTCTTATGCTGAATGAACACCCCGGTGCACTTAAAGATTTGCTCCAGTACAAATCAGACAGCCTGTTGCCAGGCGCTTTACCTCAATTAGCATTGGGGATTCCTTCGGATGTCGCCTTAAACTGGCCTGATATCATGGCCTGTTTATATCGACTGCTTCAGTATGCCTACAGGAGAAAGGTGACTTCGAGCCTGCAAGTGGACACTGGTGGATCGGCGAGGTAATGTCTTTAAGGGGATCATTTAGTCATTATTTGACAGTATCTTGAGGGATTTAGAGTGCGCGTTAAATCTATTAAGTTGACCAATTTCAAGAAATTCAAAGATGATCATCTTGAGTTCAACGATGACGTAAACATCTTTGTAGGCGATAACAACGCCGGTAAAAGTACGATTCTGGAAGCCTTGGAAATAGTTCTTAATTACAACTATCGTGGCCGTCCCTTTAACAGCGAGTTCACACCTGATATTTTCAACAAGGATGCTGTTCAGCAGTTCTTGGCTTCAGACAAATCAGCCAAGTATCTGCCTAGCTTGACGCTCGAGGCATTCATCGACGGAGTGCCTGAATATCGAGGGTCGAACAATTCCTTGAAGGTCGATGCTCAAGGGATCACGGTGCAAGTGCGCTTCGATGCTACGCTTGAGGACGTGTATGCTGACTACTTGCAGACAAACCCTAATATTACAAGCATTCCGATCGAGTTCTACAAGCTGGAGTGGTTGGATTTCGGATGGAATCCCATTAAGGCTGTAGCCAAGAAATTCAAGGCATTGTACATCGATCCGACACGCATCCATCCAACTTTGGGTAAGAACCAGTACATCTCGACCATTTTGAACACTGCTTTGAACAAAGAGGAGCTGGCTAAGCTGACTCTCAATTATCGCGAGAATCAGCAGGTATTCAACAATTCGGGTGAGGTCAAGATGGTCAATACTGGTTTAGATACGGACCACTTGATCACGGACAAAAAACTCTCCATTGCCGCGAGTACCTTGCCAGCCGGATCTATTCAGACCAGTCTTCAACTTGAGGTAGATGACGTACCTTTCCAGTTCATCGGCAAGGGTGAGCAGAGTAACGTGCAGATCAAACTCGCGATTCAGAACAAATCGAAGGATATCGATTTGGTGATGATGGAGGAGCCCGAAAACCACCTTTCGCACACCAATCTTAATAAGCTGGTGCACTACATCGAGAGGCAGCGGGGCACCAAACAGCTATTCCTTACAACTCACAGCTCGTATGTGCTCAACAAGCTGAGCATTGATAAAATTTGCCTTGTCCACTCGGGATATAAGCGCCTTCATAAGCTTGATCCTGCCGTCGTCAAAACCCTTAAGCGATTGCCTGGCTATGATACATTGCGTGTGGCATTGGCGCGCAATGTGATTCTAGTGGAGGGACCGTCGGACGAGCTGGTGCTTAAAAAGATTTACCACCGCAAACACGACCGCCTGCCGGAGCAGGACGGAATAGATATCATTGTGGTGCGCGGAGTCGGGTTCGATACTTTCATTTCCGTGGGCATGGAGATTGGTACCAGTATCAACGTGCTCCGGGATAACGATGGAGCCTATGATGAGAACGTCGTGAAGGCCCGTGACGCCTATGCTGCCTATCCCAATATCAAGCTCATCTCTTCTGCGAAAAATGAGGAGTTTTCGCTTGAGCCAGCGATGATTTATGCCAATGCATCAGACTTAAAAACGCTGAATGCTTTCGCTAAGGAAGTGTTATCCAAACAGACCTACAACCTCTACGCAGAGGTTGCTGGCTTGAACAAACGGCGCGAATTTCTGATTGAATGGTTTCGAAGTGTTAAGGGGAACGGTAAGGGCGCTCGTAAAGTCGATTCGGCTATCAAGCTGTTTGATGGGAACCTAGATTTCAAGTATCCGGCCTTCCTCGATGAGGTATTCAACTTTGGCTAACGAATTTTGGATCGCCGGAGCAGGATCAGGTAAAACCTATAAAATCATCCAGGACGCTATTAAGGTGATAGAGGATGGAGGGCGTGTATTGGTGGTTACCTATACTACGAACAACCAAGCCGAGCTCCGTTCTCGTTTCGTGGAACTATATGGCAAAAGCAGTGATGATTTTGTCGTAAAAGGCCTATTTTCCTTTTATCTGGAAGACTTAGTGAGACCCTACCAAAATGTCGTGTTCCCTGAGCGCATTTCCACCACAGCGTTCACCGAGCATAACCCTCACTTGAGGCCTGGTACGAATAATTGGCATCCCAATAGGGGAGAAAAAATTGGTGGGGCTCTAAACCCACTCCACTATCTGACCCCCTGCAAGACAAAAGCATATACCGGCCTACTAGCTAAGCTGGCTACCAGGATCGCCAGCTCGACAAAGAATGCTCCTGCCAAGAGGTTGAAAGATATCTATCATCGGGTCTTTTTCGATGAGGTTCAGGATTTAGTTGGTTGGGATTACGATGTTATCAAAGCGCTAAGTAAAATAATGCCTGACACGATTTGCTGTGTCGGCGATTTCCGTCAAACTATTTACACTACTACCTTCGGCCATAAGGCACCGCAAACTCCTGCGCAAAAGATCCACTATTTTCAGAAGATGAATTTTGAGCAGCGCTCGCTTCCGAGAAACCGCAGATGTATTCAAAAAATCTGCGATCTGTCCGATACGATTCATGCAGGTCTCTATGAAAAGACTCTGTCAGAGGTGGAAAATGTTCCTGAAGAGATGGTCCATCATTACGGTGCCTTCGTCATCATACCTTCACAGGTGAGCGATTATCTCGCCATGTTCAAACCTCAGGTTCTGCGATGGTCATCATCCATGGGGAGAGCCTATTTGCCGCCTGACTTGGCCTGTCACACCTTTGGCTCCAGCAAAGGTCTCGGTTTCGATCGTGTCCTGATTATTTCACCGGAGAAACATCTCAAGTATCTAGGCGGCGACCTCAGGGTATTTGACAACGATAAAACTGAGGAGTCTAGAAACAAGCTGTACGTGGCTATTACCCGAGCTCGTTACAGCTTGGCGTTTGTCGTTGAGGAAGAGCATCTAGCAGATATCAAACTGCCACGTTGGGTTGGGCTCGTGTAAGTTGATGCTAACGTCTAACCATCTAACTTCCTTAACTTCCATTTTTCGCTGTGAGTTTAACGGGGCGATGCAACACTATCCTTAAAGAAGGAGGGCGTTGCTCCAGATGGGAGGTTGGTCAGTGCCAAAGCGGACATTGCCAACTTGATGCAATCATCAATAAGGAACCTAGTTCTTAGACAGCGTCATACCTGTAATTATTAGCCCAAAAATGTATGTCCTGATCTCTGAAAGCTGCTACAGCTGCTACATGTAGCAGGTTGTAGCAGGGTACCGAGACACTGTATCGAATTTTTTACCGAGAAATGTATCAATTATGTTAATGGACAGGGTGAGGATAAATACCTCACCCAGAGTGCTATTAACAGGCTAATCCGCCTAAGCGTGGACACTGGCTTGCGCCAAAGTTGCGGTAACCGCTGTGGGCATCCTTAGTTCTGGTTTTGGCTAAGTACGCCAGTCGAATCAGGAAATCCCAGTAGACTGTGCTACGATCCAAAGCATCGAATCTGCTAAACCTGTAAACAGCATTAGGTGGGAATTCAGCTAATGTTGAGTAATCTTCGTGAGCAAGCCCTATAGCACTGCACCAGGCTTTCTGTATTCGGGTTGCCATATTTTTAGCATTGAGTTCTTGGTAATTGCCCAAGTATCCATACACATCTGCATTAAACAACAACATCAGGTGGTAATGGGGATGCTCGCTTGTGTCACGTTCTCTGCACCATCCATAAGATAGCAACGTTGGGTTACCCGGTCTCCCGGACCGGTTATGATCTGCGCGTAGCTGGCTTTTCAGTGACTCGAAGGAGCGAGTTATTGCCTGTGCATCATCGCGCTGGAAGCACAGGGGTAGATCAGGTTCTCCTGGTACATGAGACTGGGCAAATCTCAGATCAGAACGAATACCTAGTATTCGGTTATTCTGCTCCAAAGTGCCGTAGACCATGTTAAGTAGTGGGTTGAGAATATTGAGGTCAATGGGTGAACTATACTTTCTGGAGGCTATTTCTACCAAGTCATCAATTTCATCGTTGGTAAGCGAATATTGTGATTCCATAATAATCCTTCATTCTGTAAATATTAATCATTAGATAATGGGTAGCTCTCACACTACCCATGTGATGTTGGATATAATCCCCGTAGGGGTTGTCACTCTTGATGATTGTTTGTGCAGGAGTAGACCTTTGATAAAGGTATATTACATATACCGATTAAAACTCATGAGCTGTCCTCCTCAATAATTTAAGCTGAATCCTTAGTGTTACTCGGCTTAAGAACAAAATAAATATTAATCAGGAAGAGCCTGCTTACTCTGAAGTTATTCAGGTAAACGTAGTTTACTCATCGCAACTGTTCCTGAATCTAACAACGGGATATTAGTCTTTTCAGCTAGTTCACTAGGTTCCATTTTGGAACCAATAAATTTGACATAATTAACCCCACCTCGTTCAAATAGTTGTACTATTCCTTCAGATTCAAGTTTTTCTAAAGCAGAATTCAGACTTTCTGAACGCCTGACTGAATATGGACCTTTTTTAATGATATCATTCCTCTTGAAATCGTAAGAACCATTACTAACAAGATGCTCCTCCATGAACCATACCAATTTTTCTGCAGTTGTAGGTTTTCGGGTAGTATCGACCTTAGTGATAAGGTGATTAATAATCCATTGTGTTATTTTAGTAGCTGACATTAACGTTTCCTTGGTAATTATTGGTGAGTCGGGTGTAATAAACATTTGCATTACTGCTGCGATTCTCGTAGCTTGTTCCATAATTCTTGAGGCGAAATCATCATAGTGATGCAACTCCTCTCCTTTTTGCATTAGTTCCCTGATTCGTTTACTTTGTGTATCCCATGACGCTTTCGCCTCTTCAGATAAAGTAATACAGATACGTTCTTCATTTTTTTCTCTACGCTCTATCCCGTCTTGCAAATGCTTAACGAGAATAGAGAAAAAACCATCAAGTCCTGGTTCATCAGACCATGAACACGCATCAGGGATGTTGCATAGTTCAGGAAGTTGCTCCAGATCAATCAATAATAAACGCGCTAAGAATCCTGATTTTCTTAATTTTTTCCCCTGCTTACTTATAAAGTCGTTAAACAATTCAGGCTGTAACAACAGCAATACGGTCAGCCGGACATCATCAATATCGTAGCTGTCACGAGATGCTCTGCTGTCAGAGATTCTCCCTTCTCCCCAAAGAGAGTTAAAAACTGATATATTGCGAAAAAGATTGCTGTCAATCACTCCACCGGCTTCATCAGAGCCGAGCATCAATGATGGAGAACCCAGCGCTAATGCCTTTCTAAGCCCCTCACTTGTCGAATCATTTTTAGTAAGATACTTTCTTTCTGGGACAGATGGTTTTCTTCTTTGGCACTCCTCCAACGCCTCAAGTGCCTCAGTTACATCAACCTTCTGACGAACAGCTTTGCCAAATTGTTTTTTAAGCTCTTTTAGCTCGGTTTCCCAGGATACTAGTTTAAGCTTATGAATTTTCTCTTTTAACAGAAAATCATTTCGCAGCTCTTTTTCCAGTTGATAAATCTCCCCCATCAACAGCCTGAATACCGTTGATTTCCTGCTACCTGAGCGTGCCAATAGCATCAGATAAAGTGATGTAAAGGTTCTCCCATTTTTAAGCTGAATATCAAATTTGTCCTGGCAGGCAAGTGCCATTACCCCAAGTAACACTATTAAAATAAGTTCAGCGGCGGCTCCTGTTTTATAATGTATGTAGCTTATTAACCGTTGTGCAAAAGTGGGAAGCGTCTGGAACTTTAGTCCAAGTTCTTTATTTTGCGTTGAGCTGTTTTTTTTAGACATACATCCTATCTAACTCCTCTTTATAATTAATTAATAAGACTACGATGTAACAACCATTCATCAATTTCTGATTCAAGCCATCCAACTGATTGTGTTCCAAGCTTTCTTTTCTTCGGAAAAGTTGGATCATATCGTGGCGACCTCGGGTTCAACCAGTCATAAATTGTGGCTCGCGAGATACCTGTTTTATGGATAACAGCAGGTAAGCGGAGTATCCTGACTGCTGATGAAGTGTTCATACTAGTTTGCCTCTTGTTAGCTCAGTTTGGTTCCAGCAAAGAATAGCTGCAAGGATTCTTCGAAAAAATACGGCTAGCAAAGGTTTATTTTTAACAGGTTTAACTTGTTGATATTGTGGGGCTAAATGTTTTCTATTGAAATTTTTAGTGAAGAAATTAGTCGAAAACGCAGTGCTCTCTCCAGTGAGATTAAAGACTGTGAATGGCGCATGTATGCCCAAATTCTGGATGAAAAGCATACATACATGCAGGCTGAACTGACTATGATGAAAGAGCGGGCCTGGAACTCCAAAAAATTTGGTCCGGGAATATTATTGTATTCATCCTCTTATCTGAAAAAGCATAGGTACACTGACTCTCATAAGGACTTTCCATCAAATGAGAAAAGCATTGAGTTAGCTACGCTTATTGAACGTTATTGGAGTTCATTAGAGGCTGAACTTCTGAGGGATAATGTTGCTGTCATTATCCCTGAATATATCTCTATGGATGAACTCTTTAAATTTCATCTTAGGTATGCACAGAAGTGCTATAAATGGGGTGAATTAGTTATATCAGACAATGAGGATGTTGCATTTGAAGCATTTAAAAAAGCATCTGAGTTATTTGATAAAAGCATGGGGATGGTTTGGTATAAAACTTCTGTAGATAAACGAAATAAACTTTTAAGTATCAGAAAGGAGTCTGGGCGAAAAGGAGGGATGAAAAAAGCTGAAGTTTATGGAATTATCCAAGGAAAGCTTGTGGAGCTTATTAATGTTTTAGCCCCAGAGCAGGGATGGGGAAGTAAAGCTGCTGCCGTGAGAGTTCTCATTGAACCTTTGTGGGAATTTGTTGAGGAATCAGATTTTATGATTGATAACCAAAGTAAAAAATATAGATTAGCAACTGCTAGTCAAGATGCTTTAGCTGAAACTATCATAAAATCTTGGTCGCAAAATAATGAAAGTATTAAACAAGCTTTTGATGCGAATGTAAGAAAAAAATAATCAGTTATTAATCGGAGCTTCGGATTTGAGTGAAAGATATAAGCGCCAGTTTGAGGCGCTTATATAAATACTATCCGACGAGCCTTATACCTCGAATGCCATCTCCAATCATATTTCCGTGATCAGCAGCCATAACGAAGTCAGCCCACCACTGCATCATCGGGCGTCTCTGCTCAAGATAATCGCTGCGGTTATATGCTCGACGTACCTCATTCTTATCCACGTGGGCCAGTGCTGCCTCAATAACATCAGGCGGAAAGCCTTGTTCATTAAGGGCTGTACTGGCGATAGATCGCAGACCGTGTGAAACGAGCACTCCACCAAAACCTGCGCGTTTTAGCGATGCGTTTACGGTCTGACTGTTCATAGGTTGGTTTGGCTTGATGCGGCTGGGAAAGATAAATTCTCGATTTCCACTTAACGGCTTCATCATCTCTAGTATCGCAATTGCTTCATCTGACAATGGAACAGTATGGTCGCGGTTCATTTTCATGCGTGCTGCAGGAATCTTCCACTCTTGTGCTTCTATGTCTATCTCTTCCCAGCGAGCTTCAGCCGCTTCGGCAGGGCGGGTAATAGTAAGAAGTTGCCACATGAACAGGCAGCGTGTGGAAAGGCTAATGCTGGCTGTTCGCATTGTCTGCATCAATTGAGGTAGCTGATCCGGTCGAATGCTGGGCATGTTCTTTTTCTGAGGCTTCTCGAAGGCTTTACCAATATTAACGCTGGGAACAGCATCAATCAGCCCTGTGTTTTGGGCATAGATCATGACCTCATTAATGCGCTGGCACAGGCGACGAACGGTTTCCAGTGCTCCTCTGGCCTGAACCGGTTGGACGGCCTGAACCAGTGTGTGAGCTTTAATATCTGTAACGCTAACGTCGCCAATCGCAGGAAAGACATCTCTTTCAAGAGAGCGCCAGATATCTTCCGCATAGTCCTCTGTCACGCTGGCTTTCTTCACATTCCACCATCGTTCAGCTACGAGCTGGAAAGTATTTGTTTTGGCTTCAAGCGAACTGCGCAGTTGTTCTTGCTGATGCTCCTGAGGATCGATTTGTTTCGCCAGGAGAGAGCGAGATTCTGCTCGATAGTTTCTGGCATCGGCAAGCGTAACTGACGGGTAGGGGCCTATGCTCTTCTTCGCACGTTTCTTGGTGACAGGGCGAATGTAGCGAAACTGCCAGATTTTACTCCCACTGGATTTAATCAGTAGCTCAAGGCCATCGCCATCATAGAGAACGTAGTCCGCTTCCTTGGGTTTAGCAGATTCGATTTCTTTAACGGATAGAGGTTTGGTTTGTCTTGCCATTGCCGGGTTTCCATAGTTTTAGGCACCTCAAAAACAATAAAGCTTTACGAGGTGCCTAACAAGGTGCCTAAAAGGTTCGGATTTAATTAGTTGGCATCAGACTTCGCGGGACAAATTGCAGGTACAAAAAAGCCCGCAGGGCTTGCGCCGTGCGGGCTCTTAGGACTTCATCGGATGACTCTGGTAATCACCGATGGAGAATTTTGGTGGAGCTGGCGGGAGTTGAACCCGCGTCCGAAATTCCTACATCCTCGGTACTACATGCTTAGTCAGTCTTTACATTCGCTTGCCAGCTGCGGACGGACACGCCACTAACAAACTAGCCTGATTAAGTTTTAACGCTTCAACCCCAGGCAGGGCTTCCACGCGATCTCTTTTGGGTTTGACCTCTCTTGATCCCCGTCCTAAGAGCGGAGGCTAGGGAGAGAGGGCTCTAAGCAGGTTATTAAGCTGCTAAAGCGTAGTTTTCGTCGTTTGCGACTATTTTTTGCGGCTTTTTACGAGGCCAACCGCCCCTCGGCATGCACCTTGGGTTTCGCAAATCCCGTCGAATCCAGAATCAGCCCCAATGTGTAACGGCAAGTATACCAGATTTATGAGCGCCATGACCAGCCTCAATGGCGTTATCGTTAAAGATTTAGCACCCATGTAGCCTGATTTTTATTCGATTAAGCAATGGGATGGCAACATTTGTGTCGGATGTGATAGCCAATAAGATGTTCATTCGCGCCGCCGGAGAGGGAGGCGCGGTGAGGAACTGGTCAATAATTGGAGTGCAGGTTTAACGGTGGGCGTTTTTCATGATACGCGCTTTATCCACCTGCCATTCGCGCTCTTTGATATCTGAACGTTTATCGTGCTGTTTCTTACCTTTGGCGACGCCGATTTTCACTTTGCACCAGGCATTTTTCCAGTACAGGGAGAGCGCCACTACGGTATAGCCTTCTCGATTGACGCGACCGTACAATGAGTCCAGTTCGCGCTGGTTGAGAAGTAACTTGCGGGTACGGGTAGGATCGCACACCACATGCGTGGAGGCCACAGCCATTGGCGTGATGTTAGCGCCAAACAGAAATGCTTCTCCATCACGTAGAAGGACGTAGCTGTCGCTGATATTGGCTTTTCCTGCGCGCAGGGATTTAACTTCCCAGCCTTGCAGGGCAAGTCCCGCTTCGAACTCTTCTTCGATAAAGTATTCGTGCCGGGCGCGCTTGTTAAGCGCGATGGTCGCTGAACCAGGTTTATGTGCTTTTTTCTTCGTCATAAGCGTCGTGAATCATCGGTAATCTGAAATCGAAAACACCCCATATCAATCCTGCGGGGGACAAGGCTCTATCTTAGCATGAACCCGATGTTACCCAGCGCCGGGATAGCGTTTTTTTTACAGCAGGATAAATGATATTATTTGTTGGATTTTTGTTGATGGAAATTGTTATGCCTCAGATTAGCCGGACCGCACTGGTACCCTACAGCGCGGAGCAAATGTATCAGTTAGTGAATGACGTTCAGTCTTATCCTCAGTTTTTGCCGGGTTGTACCGGAAGTCGGATTCTGGAGTCCACTCCTGGGCAGATGACTGCGGCGGTAGATGTCTCTAAGGCTGGGATCAGCAAAACGTTTACTACCCGCAACCAGTTGACCAGTAACCAAAGTATTCTTATGAATCTGGTGGATGGGCCGTTCAAGAAATTGAACGGTGGATGGAAGTTTACGCCGCTGAGCCAGGAGGCGTGTCGTATCGAGTTTCATCTCGACTTTGAGTTTACCAATAAGTTGATTGAACTCGCCTTTGGTCGCGTGTTTAAAGAGCTGGCGGCTAATATGGTCCAGGCTTTTACGGTTCGTGCGAAAGAGGTTTACAGTGCCAGGTAAAATTGCCGTTGAGGTGGCTTATGCGCTACCTGAGAAGCAGTACCTGCAGCGCGTGACGCTGCAGGAGGGCGCGACGGTTGAAGAAGCTATTCGCGCCAGTGGCTTGCTGGAATTGCGTACCGATATCGATTTAACTAAAAACAAAGTCGGCATTTACAGCCGTCCGGCAAAACTGAGCGATAGTGTGCATGATGGCGATCGGGTGGAGATTTATCGCCCTCTCATTGCCGATCCGAAAGAGCTGCGCAGGCAACGAGCAGAAAAATCAGCGAATAAATAACAGACAGAAAAAAGGTGCTCATTGAGCACCTTTTTTAACGTCTTTGAGAGCAACTTTATTATTAGTTACCACTCAGCGCAGGTTTGTTATCAATATTGGTCAACACACCGCTACTGTTAAAGGTCAGCGTCAGCGTTTGCTGCGTTACACCTTCATGACCTGGTTGCTGGCGGAAGACATAGAACCAGGTATTCGTACCAAATGGATCGGACATCAGCGGTGTACCCAATGCGTACGCAACTTGTTGTTGCGTCATGCCAACACGTATTTTGGATACGTCGTTAGCGGTCAGATAGTTCCCCTGGTTGATGTCAGGACGGTAAACCACTCGCTCCAGAGTGGAACAGCCTGCGGTCAACATCAATAGTACTGCTGCTGCAGCAGTCAGCGTTTTACAGCGCATAGTGATTTGATTCCTTTTCGGGCCCGAGCAGTACGTGGCTCATCTGTAATATGCCGATGATAATAGACCTTTCATCACTTTAAAACCTTTTGCTTTCCGGTCTTACGGCGTTTTGCTGTTTACTCTGACCGTGAAGCAGGAAAAAAGTTTACGCTGCAAGCAGTTCTTTCGCATTCGCCAGTGTGTTACGTGTGACTTCACTGCCACCAAGCAGGCGCGCCAGCTCTTGTAACCGCGCTTTTTTATTCAGGGATTGCATATGCGTTTCTGTCATCGCACCATCGGTTTCTTTGCTGACAAAATAGTGTTGATGACCACATCCCGCGACTTGTGGCAGGTGGGTAACACACATCACCTGAGTTGATTCGCCGAGTTGACGCAGCAGTTTGCCGACAACTGCCGCTGTTGGACCGCTAATCCCTACATCCACTTCATCAAAAATCAGTGCCGGGGTTTCCATTTTACGCGCCGTGATGACCTGGATTGCCAGTGCGATGCGGGACAATTCACCACCGGATGCGACTTTGGCAATAGGCTGCATTGGCTGACCTGGGTTGGTGGTTACCCGAAACTCAATACGATCGGCACCGTCAGCGCCCAGGTGATGCTCGTCAAATTTAACATCGATCGTAAACTGCCCATGCGGCATTGAGAGCGCATGCATACTGTCGGTGATCAGCTGTGCAAGTTCTTCTGCATATTGCTGGCGTTGTTGGTGTAATGCGCGCGCGGTTTCCAGTGCCTGCTGATGATGTTTCGTTACCGCCAGCGCGAGCGTTTCTTGTGAGTCGGCCTGATCGTCCAGTTGCTGCTGTTCTTCCAGTAGCGACTGGTAATACTGTGGCAATGCCTCAGGGCTGACGTGATGTTTACGTGCCAGCGAAATCTGTTTTGAGATGCGCTGTTCAAGTTCAAACAGTCGGTTGGGATCGAGATCCAGACGATCGCAGTAGTGGCGCAGTTCATCGCTGGCTTCAGCAATCTGGATGGTAGCTTCTTCCAGCATATCAAGTACGCCGGACAGTTTGCTGTCCATGCCAATCAATTCGCTCACCAGTTGTTTAGCCGTGTAAAGCTGACTTTGCAGGTTTGCGTCTTCACCGTCGGCCATTAATGCCAATGCATTCTGGCTGGTGGTCAGCAATTGACCGCTGTTCGCCAGACGTTTGTACTCTTCGTCGATTTGCTCAAACTCTCCGGGCTGCGGATTAAATTCGTTAAGTTCTTTTAATTGGTATTGCAGCAGTTCCGCACGGGCAGCGCGTTCCTGACTTAACTGTTGATGATGCGCGAGGTCACGGCAGCTTTGATGCCACAACTGATAACGTGCGGTCATTTCCTGGAGTAGAGAGGTTTCATTGGCATAGCCATCAAGCAGGAACTTTTGGTGCTCGGGTTTGGTGAGTAACTGATGAGCGTGCTGACCATGGATCTGAATCAGCAACTGACCCAGTTCGCGCAGTTGTGACAGAGGAACAGCTGTACCGTTGATGGAACCACGAGAGCGACCATCGCTGCTGATTACGCGACGAAGCAAACATTCATGCCCGTCTTCAAGCTGGTTTTCTTCCAGCCAGCGCAGGGCCGCTGGCGTATCTTTCAGAGAAAAACGGGCGCACAGGTCAGCGCGAGCAGCGCCGGTACGCACCATGTCGGCTTCAGCGCGACCACCGAGACAAAGACCGAGGGCATCTATTGCAATAGATTTACCCGCGCCGGTCTCGCCAGTTATTACGGTCATGCCGCTATGAAAATCAATCTCAAGCTCACGAACGATAGCAAAGTTGCTGATGGTCAGTTGTGCCAACATAGTCGTTTTCCTGTATGAAAAACCATTACTGTTATTGTGTACAGTATAAACTGGTTTTATATACAGTAAAGAGGCTGGCGTAAAATTAGAATAATTTTTTTGACCAGCCGAGCTTGGTGCTTAATGTATTGAAATAACTGTAATCTTTCGGATGAATCAGATTCAGATGGTAATCACAGCGACGAATCAGGACATCTTCACCTTCCTGAATCGGCAGTGCTATCTGGCTGTCGCAACTGATTTCCAGGTCGTTACGGCGATGCGAAAAACGCAGACGGATCGTGCTGCTGCTGTTTATGACCAGTGGTCGTGCTGACAACGTATGCGGGAACATGGGCACCAGGGTAATCGCATCCAGAGAGGGGGTCAGAATAGGACCGCCCGCAGAGAGGGAATAGGCGGTGGAGCCTGTTGGCGTCGAAATAATTAGCCCATCAGAACGCTGAGAAAACGCAAAGATCTCGTCGATATACACTTCGAACTCTATCATATGCGCCACTTTGCCTGGATGAAGTACCACTTCATTTATCGCGGTGCTGATGCGCTTTTGGCAATCTTGCTGACAGACTTGCGCTTCCAGCAAAAAACGTTTCTCGCTGATGTAGTGACCTTCCAGCACATCGGCTAATTGTTGCTGGGCGTTATCGGGGTCAAGGTCAGTCAGGAAACCCAGGTTGCCACGGTTGATTCCAATAACTTTAATATCGTAACGGGCGAGCGTGCGCGCCGCGCCCAGCATATTACCGTCGCCACCAACGACTACCGCGAGATCAGCCAGTTGCCCAATCTCCGCGAGCGTGCCAGTTTTCACATTCTTCAGTTGCAGTTCGTGAGCGATTTGCTGCTCAACGATGACCTCGTAACCTTTTGTGCACAGCCAGCGGTAGAGCATTTCATGTGTTGTCAGTGCAGTGGGGTGCCGTGGGTGTCCCACAATGCCAATACACTTGAAATGATTATTCATTTTTCCGAGGTCCTTGTTGCGAAGATTGATGACAATGTGAGTGCTTCCCTTGAAACCCTGAAACTGATCCCCATAATAAGCGAAGTTAGCGAGATGAATGCGAAAAAAACGCGGAGAAATTCATGAGTAGTAAAGAACAGAAAACGCCTGAGGGGCAAGCCCCGGAAGAAATTATCATGGATCAGCACGAAGAGATTGAGGCAGTTGAGCCAGACGCTTCTGCTGAGCAGGTGGATCCGCGCGATGAAAAAATTGCGAATCTCGAAGCTCAGCTGGCTGAAGCCCAGACCCGTGAACGTGACGGCATTTTGCGTGTAAAAGCCGAAATGGAAAACCTGCGTCGTCGTACTGAACTGGATATTGAAAAAGCCCACAAATTCGCGCTGGAGAAATTCATCAACGAATTGCTGCCGGTGATTGATAGCCTGGATCGTGCGCTGGAAGTGGCTGATAAAGCTAACCCGGATATGTCTGCGATGGTTGAAGGCATTGAGCTGACGCTGAAGTCGATGCTGGATGTTGTGCGTAAGTTTGGCGTTGAAGTGATCGCCGAAACTAACGTGCCGCTGGACCCGAATGTGCATCAGGCTATCGCAATGGTGGAATCTGATGACGTTGCGCCAGGTAACGTACTGGGCATTATGCAGAAGGGTTATACGCTGAATGGTCGTACGATTCGTGCGGCGATGGTAACTGTAGCGAAAGCAAAAGCGTAATTTCTGTTTTCGTAATAATTCACGGCCCTGCATGCGAATGCAGGGCCGTTTTCGTTACTCCGCCACACTCTCGCGCAGCGGTTTCACAGGAAAAACTTTTACCTGCTTAATCATATTGTCCTGTACGTCGAGAATATCTATATCGTACTCGCCAATACGCACGCGGGTGCCTGCGACAGGGATCTCTTCCAGTGCCTCAAGAATGACGCCATTAACCGTGCGGGCATCATCTTCCGGTAGATGCCAGTTAAAGGCTTTGTTGATTTCCCGCACGTTGGCGGTGCCATCGATAATCACCGAACCGTCGTTTTGCGGCGTGACTTCTTCGGCAAGTGTTGGCGACATCGACGTAGTGAAATCGCCGACAATCTCTTCCAGAATATCTTCAACCGTCACCAGCCCCTGAATGTCTCCATACTCGTTGACGACCAGGCCGACTTTCTTTTTGTTGCGCTGAAACTTCACCAACTGCGTGCTGAGCGGCGTACCTTCCGGCACAAAATAGATCTCGTCCGCGGCGCGCAGCATGGTTTCTTTGGTGAACTCTTTTTTCTCCGACATCAACCGCCAGGCTTCACGTACTCGCAGCATACTGATGGCGTCGTCCAGCGAATCACGGTAGAGCACGATGCGCCCGTGAGGTGAGTGGGAGAGTTGGCGCAGAATAGATTTCCAGTCATCGTTGATATCAATACCGATAATTTCACTGCGCGGCACCATGATGTCATCAACGGTCATTTTTTCCAGATCGAGCACCGACAGCAGCATATCCTGATTGCGACGGGAAATTTGTGAGCGCGATTCGTGCACGATAGTGCGCAACTCTTCTTTGCTCAAAGAGCCGCTAACCACGATATCGGTTTTGATACCCATCATGCGCATCAGCATACGGGTGATAGCATTCAGCAACCAGACCAGCGGCATCATCAAAATTTGCAGCGGAGCCAGCAGAAAACTACTCGGATAAGCGACTTTTTCCGGGTACAGCGCGGCAATGGTTTTCGGCAATACCTCAGCAAAAACCAGTACGACAAAAGTCAGCACACCAGTCGCAATTGCCACGCCCGCATCGCCGTACAAACGCATCCCAACAATAGTGCCGAGCGCGGAGGCAAGAATATTGACCAGGTTATTGCCGATTAACACCAGGCTTATCAGGCGGTCTGGCTTACGCAGCAATTTTTCGACGCGTTTGGCCGAGCGATTACCCTGTTTCGCCATATGTCGCAGACGATAGCGGTTGAGGGTCATCATTCCGGTTTCGGACCCGGAAAAATAGGCTGAAATGACCACCATGATGATCAGAATAATGATCAACGTAGTAGTAGAAATGTGTTCCAGGGGAAACTCCTTTTCTGGGTTTAGCTGATTAACTGCTGGACAATTCGGCTGCCGAAGTAGGCCAGTGTCAGAATGACTGCACCCGCAACGTTAAACCAGACGACGCGACGTCCACGCCATCCTTCATGATAATGTCCCCACAGCAGCACAATATAGACAAACCACGCCACGATAGAGAGCACAGCCTTGTCGATATTTTCCATGCTAAATAAGTTGTGCATGTAGAACAGGCCAGTGCAAAGCGTGAGCGTTAGCAGCACCACGCCAATCTGCGTGATGTGGAACATTTTACGCTCGATACTCATCAATGGCGGCATTTCCTGGTTAAACGCCAGCTTCTTGTTCTTCAGTTGGTAATCAATCCACGCCAGTTGCAGCGCGTACAGGGCGGCGATAATTAGCGTGGCATAGGAAAAGAGCGATAAGCCAATGTGCACCAGCATCCCAGGCGTTGCTTCCAGATGGGTGATGTATTCATTGGGCATGAAGGTCGCCAGCGCCAGGTTGATAAGCGCAAAGGCATAGACAATGGGTAGCAGCAACCAGCCACGATTGCGAGAAGCCACAATGGTCATTACCGTACAGATCATCAAACTGACCAATGAACCAACGTTCAGCAGGCTGAGGTTTTGTCCGCTATCACCGTCGGGCAGGATGCGGGCTTCCAGAGCGATTGCGTGGCAGACCAGCGCAATGACCGCAGAAATAATAGCCATGCGCCGCCAGCCGCCGTTTTTTTGCAGCAGACCGGGAACAATCAGCGCAAGACTGACGGAGTAGGCGACAAGCGCGAGCAGAGCAAAAACGGGCATAGTGATGTCGACAGTTTGAGCAATAAGAAAGAGAAGCAGTATAGCGTCAGGTGAACGCTGCTCCAACCGTTGCATAACAACAAAGACGCCTTCATGTTATACTGCGGCAAAATACTGATGATGTGTCGCGATTGCGGCCAACCGTTTCCACCCCAGGCGAGAGACAATGTTTGATAATTTAACCGATCGTTTGTCGCGCACGCTGCGCAATATCAGTGGCCGTGGACGCCTCACTGAAGACAACGTAAAAGATACGCTGCGCGAAGTGCGCATGGCGCTGCTGGAGGCGGACGTCGCTCTGCCGGTAGTGCGTGAGTTTATCAATCGCGTAAAAGAGAAAGCGGTTGGTCATGAAGTTAATAAGAGCCTGACGCCGGGGCAGGAGTTCGTCAAAATCGTCCGTAACGAACTGGTTGCGGCGATGGGCGAAGAGAACCAGACCCTGAACCTGGCTGCGCAACCGCCTGCGGTCGTACTGATGGCGGGCCTGCAAGGTGCCGGTAAAACAACCAGCGTTGGTAAACTCGGTAAGTTCCTGCGCGAGAAGCACAAGAAGAAAGTGCTGGTGGTTTCTGCCGACGTTTATCGCCCGGCGGCAATCAAACAGCTTGAGACGCTGGCAGAGCAGGTGGGCGTTGATTTCTTCCCTTCTGATGTTGGTCAGAAGCCGGTAGATATCGTTAACGCGGCGCTGAAAGAAGCCAAACTGAAATTCTACGACGTGCTGCTGGTGGATACCGCTGGTCGTCTGCACGTTGACGAAGCGATGATGGACGAGATCAAACAAGTCCATGCGTCGATTAATCCGGTTGAAACCCTGTTTGTGGTTGACGCCATGACCGGTCAGGATGCGGCCAATACGGCAAAAGCATTTAATGAAGCGTTACCGCTTACCGGCGTAGTGTTGACCAAAGTGGACGGCGATGCCCGCGGCGGTGCGGCGCTCTCTATTCGTCACATCACTGGCAAACCGATCAAGTTCCTCGGTGTTGGCGAGAAAACTGAGGCGCTGGAGCCGTTCCATCCGGACCGCATCGCGTCGCGTATTCTCGGCATGGGCGACGTACTGTCGCTGATCGAAGATATCGAAAGCAAAGTTGACCGCGCGCAGGCAGAGAAATTAGCCAGCAAGCTAAAAAAAGGCGACGGCTTCGATCTCAACGACTTTCTTGAGCAGCTGCGCCAGATGAAAAATATGGGCGGCATGGCTAGTCTGATGGGCAAGCTGCCGGGCATGGGGCAGATCCCGGATAACGTCAAGTCACAGATGGACGATAAAGTGCTGGTGCGTATGGAAGCCATCATCAACTCGATGACGATGAAAGAGCGCGCTAAGCCAGAAATCATCAAAGGTTCGCGTAAACGCCGTATTGCTGCCGGTTGCGGTATGCAGGTGCAGGACGTTAACCGTCTTCTGAAACAGTTCGACGACATGCAGCGCATGATGAAGAAAATGAAGAAGGGCGGAATGGCGAAGATGATGAGAAGCATGAAAGGGATGATGCCACCAGGATTTCCTGGTCGCTAAATGACCTTATGCGACAGAGTTATTAACTGCTGATTGCATTTTCTCCAGAAATCAGTAAAATTTTCGGGCTTTTAATATGACACCGGACTCCGTTCCTCGATGGGGTCCGGTTGTTTTATTCACACAAGAGGATGTTATGGTAACTATTCGTTTAGCACGTCACGGCGCTAAAAAGCGTCCGTTCTACCAGGTTGTTGTCGCTGACAGCCGTAATGCACGCAACGGTCGCTTCATCGAGCGCGTTGGTTTCTTCAACCCAATCGCTAGCGAAAAAGAAGAAGGCACTCGCCTGGATCTGGATCGCATCGCTCACTGGGTTGGCCAGGGCGCAACTATTTCTGATCGCGTTGCTGCGCTGATCAAAGAAGTAAACAAAGCAGCTTAATCTGTCACGGTGGTCATGATGAGCAAACAACTCACCGCGCAAGCACCTGTTGATCCCATCGTTTTGGGAAAAATGGGTTCGTCTTACGGTATTCGTGGGTGGCTCAGAGTGTTTTCTTCCACCGAAGACGCCGAAAGCATTTTTGACTATCAGCCCTGGTTTATCCAGAAGGCGGGTCAGTGGCAGCAAGTCCAGCTGGAAAGCTGGAAGCACCACAATCAGGACATGATCATCAAGCTGAAAGGCGTTGACGATCGTGATGCGGCGAACCTGCTGACGAATTGTGAAATTGTCGTGGATTCATCGCAGCTGCCTCAGCTTGAAGAGGGGGACTACTACTGGAAAGACCTGATGGGCTGCCAGGTAGTAACCACTGAAGGCTACGATCTCGGTAAAGTCGTCGATATGATGGAAACCGGATCTAATGACGTTCTCGTCATTAAGGCAAACCTGAAAGATGCGTTTGGTATCAAGGAACGTCTCGTACCGTTCCTCGATGGGCAGGTTATCAAGAAAGTCGATCTCACTACTCGTTCAATCGAAGTAGATTGGGATCCTGGTTTTTAAACCACCGGATAAACGGTAAAAGACGGCGCTATGTGGATTGGCATAATTAGCCTGTTTCCTGAAATGTTCCGCGCAATTACCGATTACGGGGTAACTGGCCGGGCAGTTAAAAATGGCCTGCTGAGCATCCAGAGCTGGAGTCCTCGCGACTTCACGCATGACCGGCACCGTACCGTGGACGATCGTCCTTACGGCGGCGGACCGGGGATGTTAATGATGGTGCAACCCTTGCGGGACGCCATTCATGCAGCAAAAGCCGCGGCGGGTGAAGGCGCAAAGGTGATTTATCTTTCACCACAGGGACGCAAGCTTGATCAAGCGGGCGTCAGCGAACTGGCAACGAATCAAAAATTGATTCTGGTGTGCGGTCGCTACGAAGGTATAGATGAGCGCGTGATCCAAACCGAAATTGACGAAGAATGGTCAATCGGCGATTACGTTCTCAGTGGTGGTGAGTTACCAGCAATGACGCTGATTGACTCCGTTTCCCGGTTTATTCCGGGAGTACTGGGACATGAAGCCTCGGCAACGGAAGATTCCTTTGCTGAAGGATTGCTGGATTGCCCGCACTATACGCGGCCTGAGGTGTTAGAAGGGATGGAAGTTCCGCCAGTGTTACTGTCGGGCAACCATGCCGAGATACGTCGCTGGCGTTTGAAACAGTCGCTGGGCCGTACCTGGCTTAGAAGACCTGAACTTCTGGAAAACCTGGCTCTGACTGAAGAGCAAGCAAGGTTGCTGGCGGAGTTCAAAACGGAACACGCACAACAGCAACATAAACATGATGGGATGGCGTAAGCCCCCGAGATATCAGTTTACCCAGGATAAGAGATTAAATTATGAGCAACATTATTAAGCAACTTGAACAAGAGCAGATGAAGCAGGACGTACCTTCCTTCCGTCCGGGTGATACCGTGGAAGTGAAAGTATGGGTTGTTGAAGGTTCCAAAAAACGTCTGCAGGCATTCGAGGGCGTGGTTATCGCTATTCGTAACCGCGGTCTGCACTCTGCATTCACTGTTCGTAAAATTTCCAACGGCGAAGGCGTTGAGCGTGTCTTCCAGACTCACTCTCCGGTAGTTGACAGCATTTCTGTCAAACGTCGTGGTGCTGTTCGTAAAGCTAAACTGTACTACCTGCGTGAGCGTACTGGTAAGGCTGCTCGTATCAAAGAGCGTCTTAACTAAGATTTCGCTTAAGCGACATCCTGTTAAGAAGGGCTGGCCAATTGGCTGGCCCTTTTTTTATCTGTTTGCTCGTGTTTTAAGGGGTAGTAATCACCACTGCGACGCGGCGGTTCTCGGCGCGGCCCTGGGCGGTCTTGTTACTGGCTATGGGATATTTTTTTCCTAAACCCTGTGTGGTGAGATTGCTGCGCGGAATTTGTCCACCCTTAGCCCATGCATCGGCCACGACATTCGCCCGTTTCAATGATAAGCCTTCGTTGTAACTATCTTCACCATAGTTATCGGTGTGTCCATCCATACGGGCATGTGTTAGCCCTGTCGAGGCCAATTTGGCTGCCATGGTTTGGATCTGTTGCTGGCTTTCCGGGAGCAATTTGTAGTCATTTTTTGCGAACAGAATGGCATCTGATAAGCCCAGCGACCAGTCGCCGGCGGATTCAGTAAATCCATAAGATTGCATAGCGGCGACTTGCTCAGGAGTAAACTTTCCCTGAGGGGACTGGCAGCCAGTCAGTATTAGTGAGGTGAAAATCAGGGGTGCTACCAGGTGCTTTATCATATCGATATATCCTTGTTATCTCACCAGCTTTTCGGCACGCTGGTGTTTGGCCTGATACATATTGTGATCGGCAAGCTCTTGTAATTTTTCCGCAGAGGCGTGCTCAATGGTCATCGCGTAACCAATGCTTAATGTCATGGTGGTCTGATGGCCATTATGAAGATCAAACGGGAGATTAAAGATTTGTGTCAGTGCTGAGCATATCTGCTGCACTTCAGATTCCGACTGTACATCATAGAGCACCATAGCGAATTCATCGCCGCCCAGGCGGTATGCTTTATGTCGCAGCCCGCCAAATTCAGCTAACCGTTTTGCGATTTCAATCAAGACTCTATCGCCCGTCGCATGACCCCAGGTATCATTGATATATTTGAAATTATCGCCATCAAGAAATAGTAACGCCGACGTTTTTCGGGCATCGGAATTGTTCATCAACGTATTGATGCCGCTACGAAACGCTGCGCGGTTAGCCAGCCCGGTTAATGGGTCATGTAGCGCGGTACGCAGAAGCTGCGCATTTTTGGCCTGTAAACGAAGCTGCCACTCTTCCATTTCATCCAGCAGACTGTTGAAGTCGAGAGCGAAGCGGTGAAACTCAGCGATACGTTCTTCCGAAACTCGTCGGGAAAAATTGCGGTTGGAACGCACATCATGTACGACATCGGTGATATTTTTCAGTGCTTCCACCAGGCCATTGTGCAAATGGCGGGTGAGGGTAATTGCGATTCCTGATGCCAGCAGAATACAACCGGTCAGTACGGCGAGCGAAAACCAGATAAAATTGCTGATTGAACTGTCGCGAGCGGTTAAGCGTACTTCGCCAATGGTTTCGCCATTGTGACGAATCGGCTGAATGATGGGGGCAGGGAAGAGCCAGTGGCTTATGAAATTGCTGAAAGTATCGCCTGGATCCTTACGGGTGTAATGCCAGGATGCCAGAATGCCAGAATGCCAGAATATTTTGCTGCTTATCACGTACTTCTGCAGTTGAAAATTGCCCTTGCTGGCCCAGCGCTGCCAGTGTTTCAGTTGCTGCAGGGCCATCGGCAAAAACGACAGCTGCTTCCAGACTGTAAGTCATTGTTGCTGCTGTCAGTGCCAGGTTTTTTTGCGCGTACTGTTTCAGGGTCAGCACCGAGGTCACGGAAAGCAGCAACCAGATCAGCATCATAGTGATAAATATGCTGGTCATACTGATGTTGCGTAATGCTCTTTTAAACGTGGGGCGCTTATTAAGAGAATTATCGTTATCCATCATTTTTCTTCCGTGCGAGCATCAAGACATCCGGGTTGACCTTTACACCGCTACGCGATAAGGCATCCAGGTTTACGGCAAATCTGACGTCATTATTGTGGATGATCAGACAAAAGGCGCTACCAATAATGCACTCGGTATTTTGTTCGGCAATTAATAATAACGCCTTTGACGGATATTGTTCGGTTAATTCCATCTGGAATGTCGGTGACTCGTTGCCAAAATAAAAACCATTGCAGCCTGAAATCATCGCCTCTTGTTGAGTGTGAATGATGACAGGCAGATAAGGCAAAGATGTCGCGGCATTCTCTTGTAGGGCGGTACTAAAACGTGAAGATGAAAAGATACATAACTTTGGTGGCCCTGATAGCGCAGGCCAGCGGGTGTAACTGACAATACCGGAAACCATCATACGCACGTTTTTCGCAACGTCAGAAGGTTCCTGAGCGAGTATTGGTGCTCCCGTCAGCAGGAGAATCAGCAGTAAGAACAGTCGGTGAGAAAAACGCATTCAGGGATCCTCACCATCTTCGCTCGAAATGCATCGATATTTTTTCAGAATGCTCATTAAAATATCATTCTTTCATGCGGTCGTCATCAATGTGAGAAATAAAACACAATGAGTAGAATCTCATGTTTAATTTATTTGTGGGGGGTTAATTAATTTAATCGTATTGTGCTGGCATTTTCATCAGCCCCTTTTTGCCATACTTCATGCAGTTGACTGGCATTTTCAACATTGTTGCAGCTGGCAGGAAAGCTTTTACCGGAAAGGCCCCGGGCATAAGTAAAATCGGTCTGGCAAGTTTTCTTTTGTCCTTCGGCATATCCTTTAAGGTATAGACCGCGATCCGCCTGTGAATCGCTAAATGCATCGTCATCTTTTATGGCGCTGGCCGATATCGCATCTTCCATACCGACATCATACCAGTCGGTGCTGGTCAAGGTTGGCGCGTGAGTATAAGGATCAATCTGACATCCGCTAACCAGTAAAGCCAACAAGGGGGCGATAAACTTTTTCATCATTTCTTTCTCCTTTTTCAAAGCATAGCGGATTGTTTTCAAAGGTGGTGTAAATTTATCTATACAGAATCAAGGGTTGAAAGCGCGAATAAATTGCTTATGTAAAGAAAAATGTACGAAATATGGATTGAAAACTTTACTTTATGTGTTATCGTTACGTCATCCTCGCTGAGGATCAACTATCGCAAACGAGCATAAACAGGATCGCCATCATGCAAAAAGACGCGCTGAATAACGTACATATTACCGACGAACAGGTTTTAATGACTCCGGAACAACTGAAGGCCGCTTTTCCATTGAGCCTGCAACAAGAAGCCCAGATTGCTGACTCGCGTAAAACCATTTCAGATATTATCGCCGGGCGCGATCCTCGTCTGCTGGTAGTATGTGGTCCTTGTTCCATTCATGATCCGGAAACTGCTCTGGAATATGCTCGTCGATTTAAAGCCCTTGCCGCAGAGGTCAGCGATAGCCTCTATCTGGTAATGCGCGTCTATTTTGAAAAACCCCGTACCACTGTCGGCTGGAAAGGGTTAATTAACGATCCCCATATGGATGGCTCTTTTGATGTAGAAGCCGGGCTGCAGATCGCGCGTAAATTGCTGCTTGAGCTGGTGAATATGGGACTGCCACTGGCGACGGAAGCGTTAGATCCGAATAGCCCGCAATACCTGGGCGATCTGTTTAGCTGGTCAGCAATTGGTGCTCGTACAACGGAATCGCAAACTCACCGTGAAATGGCCTCCGGGCTTTCCATGCCGGTTGGTTTTAAAAACGGCACCGACGGCAGTCTGGCAACAGCAATTAACGCTATGCGCGCCGCCGCCCAGCCGCACCGTTTTGTTGGCATTAACCAGGCAGGGCAGGTTGCGTTGCTACAAACTCAGGGGAATCCGGACGGGCATGTGATCCTGCGCGGTGGTAAAGCGCCGAACTATAGCCCTGCGGATGTTGCGCAATGTGAAAAAGAGATGGAACAGGCGGGACTGCGCCCGTCTCTGATGGTAGATTGCAGCCACGGTAATTCCAATAAAGATTATCGCCGTCAGCCTGCGGTGGCAGAATCCGTGGTTGCTCAAATCAAAGATGGCAATCGCTCAATTATTGGTCTGATGATCGAAAGTAATATCCACGAGGGCAATCAGTCTTCCGAGCAACCGCGCAGTGAAATGAAATACGGTGTATCCGTAACCGATGCCTGCATTAGCTGGGAAATGACCGATGCCTTGCTGCGTGAAATTCATCAGGATCTGAACGGGCAGCTGACGGCTCGCGTGGCTTAAGAGGTTTATTATGGTTGCTGAATTGACCGCATTACGCGATCAAATTGATGAAGTCGATAAAGCGCTGCTGAATTTATTAGCGAAGCGTCTGGAACTGGTTGCTGAAGTGGGCGAGGTGAAAAGCCGCTTTGGACTGCCTATTTATGTTCCGGAGCGCGAGGCATCTATGTTGGCCTCGCGTCGTGCAGAGGCGGAAGCTCTGGGTGTACCGCCAGATCTGATTGAGGATGTTTTGCGTCGGGTGATGCGTGAATCTTACTCCAGTGAAAACGACAAAGGATTTAAAACACTTTGTCCGTCACTGCGTCCGGTGGTTATCGTCGGCGGTGGCGGTCAGATGGGACGCCTGTTCGAGAAGATGCTGACACTATCGGGTTATCAGGTGCGGATTCTGGAGCAACATGACTGGGATCGAGCGGCTGATATTGTTGCCGATGCCGGAATGGTGATTGTTAGTGTGCCAATCCACGTTACTGAGCAAGTTATCGGCAAATTACCGCCTTTACCGAAAGATTGTATTCTGGTTGATCTGGCATCAGTGAAAAATGGACCGTTACAGGCCATGCTGGCGGCGCACGATGGCCCGGTACTGGGGTTGCACCCGATGTTCGGCCCGGACAGCGGTAGCCTGGCAAAGCAAGTTGTGGTCTGGTGTGATGGACGTAAGCCGGAAGCATACCAATGGTTTCTGGAGCAAATTCAGGTCTGGGGCGCTCGGTTGCATCGTATTAGCGCTGTCGAGCACGATCAGAATATGGCGTTTATTCAGGCTCTGCGCCACTTTGCTACTTTTGCTTACGGGCTGCACCTGGCAGAAGAAAATGTTCAGCTTGAGCAACTTCTGGCGCTCTCTTCGCCGATTTACCGCCTTGAGCTGGCGATGGTCGGGCGACTGTTTGCTCAGGATCCGCAGCTTTATGCCGACATCATTATGTCGTCAGAGCGTAATCTGGCGTTAATCAAACGTTACTATAAGCGTTTCGGCGAGGCGATTGAGTTGCTGGAGCAGGGCGATAAGCAGGCGTTTATTGACAGTTTCCGCAAGGTGGAGCACTGGTTCGGCGATTACGCACAGCGTTTTCAGAGTGAAAGCCGCGTGTTATTGCGTCAGGCGAATGACAATCGCCAGTAATAATCCAGTGCCGGATGATTCACATCATCCGGCACCTTTTCATCAGGTTGGATCAACAGGCACTACGTTCTCACTTGGGTAACAGCCCAATACCTTCATTGAACGGGTGATTTCCCCTAACTCTTTCAATGCTTTTTGCATTTCCGCTGATTCAAGATTGGCCTGAATATCCAGATAAAACATCTCTTCCCATGGATTACCGTGAATCGGGCGTGATTCCAGACGGGTCATAATCAGATTGTGGTTGCGCAGTACCAGCAACGCTTCAACCAGCGCACCGGCTTGTTGCCCGGTCGCCATTAACAACGTCGTTTTCGCCGGAACCTGATCAGACACGTTAATGGCTTTACGCGCCAACACCACAAATCGGGTGAAGTTTTGTCGCTGATTCGCTTCAATCCGCTCCAGTACCTGCAAACCGTACAAAGTGCCGCCAGCTTCGCTTCCCAACGCAGCAACATGCGGTGATTTTGCCTGTGCAACCTTTTCCATTGCCGCAGACGTACTTTCGGTATATTCAATCTTCCAGTGCGGATAACGATTAAGGAATTTGCTGCATTGCTGGAATGGCTGCGGATGGCTGTAGACCGTATTGATGGTGGATAAATCAGTAGTGCCGGAGACCAACAAACAATGGTCGATAGTTAACGTCATCTCGCCAACAATCGACAAACTGGTATGTTGCAGCAGATCGTAAACGTCATTTATGGCACCGGAGCTGGTATTTTCAATCGGTACGACGGCATAGTCGGCCTGGCCGGTTTCCACCTGATTAAAAATATCGGCAAATTTGGCGCAGCCACTTTCAATGAATTGCTCAAAGTGACGGGCAGCATACTGGCGCGCCGCAAGATGGGAATAAGAACCTTTGGGGCCGAGAAAAGCGATGCGTGCTGAGTGCGGATTAATTTTATTGAGATGTTGCTGGAGCAAAGCCTGCTGAGTTAATACGGAATCTTCAATGATGAGCTGGAACAGGCGAGTAATGTAATGGGCGTCCAGATGGTGCGCTTTACCGAGCGTAATTAATCTTTCCAGTAAATCGCGTTCACGATCAATATCACGTACCGGGCGATGCGAGAGCAGTTTGGCTTTTCCCACCTCGACGGCCAGTTCGCGCCGCTCTGCGAGTAATGCTAATAATTTTTCATCCAGCGCGCTGATTTTCTCTCGCAGCGCCAGTAACGGGTTTTCCGATGTCATAGTGTTGCCTTTTTGTTATCAATAAAAAAGGCCCCCCGATTTGGGAGGCCTTATTGTTCGTCTTCGCATTCTGTTTCATACGACGAAACGCCTCCCATTCAGGGGAAGGTAAAAAAGAATGCGAAGAAAAACGGTGTGTGTTTCATGTTTGTTTCCTTAAGTGACTTTAGTACAGTACCCGTACTGTTTTCACGCTGTCAACAAAAAACGCGCCCGAAGGTGCGTTGTAAAACCCACTGAATTCAATATTTTCCCTTTGTTTTCAGTGGGTTTTGTTATTGGTGGGGGTTACTGATTACCCTATAAAACCCACTTATGTGGATGAAATGTGGATGCCTCCTTTTAACGGATTAAGTGAAATTGCATCCTGGAGGAAATCAGGAGCGAGGTGCGCATAGGTCATAGTTTGCTGGATCGTGGCGTGCCCCATAATTCGCTGGAGCGTAAGTATATTTCCTCCATTAATCATAAAGTGAGCAGCAAAGGTATGGCGTAGAACATGTACAGCCTGTCCTTTTGGTAGGTCTGGCTTAACACTGCGAAGCACCTTGCGATATTCCTCATAATTGACGTCAAACAAAAGGCCGGATTTCTTTGTTTTGATCTCACTAACAACTTCATCAGAGACAGGAATAATTCGAACTTTTCCGTTTTTAGTTTTGTTAAACGTCACGCGATTATTGATGATGTGTTCCGCGCGCAGATTTTTCGCTTCTCCCCATCTCGCCCCAGTACTGAGACAAAGTAGCGTAATCCGCCGGGCATCACCGCTTACTGCATCCAGTAATTTGGCGATTTCTTCCGTGGTGAGATACGTCATTTCGGGTGATTTTCGTTTCAAAGAGGGGAGGGCGCGGAGCGGATTTTCTCCGTGAAATTCCCCGGCATTTGCTAGGAGTGTAAACATTCCTCCGAGATCCGACTCATCACGCCGAACAGTAGACTCTTTTACTCCCAAGGATAAACGGGAGCTTCGATAAGCGGCCATGAAACGAGCATTAATCTGGCTAACCCTTGGATCATTCATTTCTTTGATGATTTTTTTCAACCTGGTTAGAACGCCGTTAGCATATGGCTTATTGCGTCCACCCAATTCCCACCATAACGGAAGCAGATCTGAGAGATGACGTTGCTCTGTTGGCTTTTCAAGCCATTCCTTATCGTGCATGTGGCTGAGAACATAACGCTCAAAGGCCACTGCATCTGCCTTTTTCTTAAAAATCCGCTGAATCCGACGTCCACTTCGGCCACGCGGTCTAACATCCACTTTATACCGTCCACCATCGAGTGCTTTAATTGCCATTGGCAAGCCCTCCGGTGAAACGAGGAAAGACATTTCCAGTTTGTAAAATGTAAGAATAATAAAGGGTTAACCAATTTTCCTTTCGGATGGGGGTAAATCCGTTGGTTCTTGCCCATAGTGTGCGAGAGCCGGAGCTATCTGCCCGGATTCAGGCGCAATTTTTCCAGTCATAAACCACAACGCATATTTCTCAAATCTGGGGTTGTTTAGTATTTGCTCAATTACTTCAGCATTAGGGATAGTTTTACCGCTTTCATATCTCCACAGAGCATCACGGTTTAAACCAAGCATTTTTGCTGTATCCGGGAGGCTAGTAAGTCTCTCGCTTTCACGCATGATTTTTATGCGCTCTCCAATAGTCATACGCATGTTGCAATTCTCCAACGTCTGTATTAATGTTTATACAAATGAGTTTGATTTGGGGCATCCGTCGCAAGAAATACCCCAAACAGGGAGATTATCACATGAATGAAGAACTATTGAGGGCATTGTTTAAGATCCCAGACCCCATCACCGTCGATGAGTTTTCCCGCCGCACAGGTAAGACCGAATCAGCCGTAAGAAAGTTGGTAGAGCGTCGACTCATCCCTCTAACTACTGAGCGCGAGGTTTTAGGCGAGGAAGGGAGTTCGCGCCGTCTTCTCATCCTTTGGAATGAGTGGCTCGAAATGGTCTATGACGCAACGAAACAGCTTCCTCCTGAGCGTAAAGATTGGCGCAATCACTGGCTTAAGAAAGCCAAGAAGCTGGCGGAAGATTTGGGATTAGGCTTTCTTAATTTTGCTGCATGAGATGCAGGGAGTTTTGATATGAAACAGCAACGTAATTCACGCTTTCGTAATGGTGCTGAACGCCACGCTAACCGTTTCGCTACCAGTGCATCACGCAGCAACATCCGCTACAGCCTGAGTGATACACACGCAACGCCGGATGGCTACCCAGTAAAACAAATCGGCGAGCATGCCTGGCTGATTGAGAAAGCTGGAATCGTGGTCCACAAATGCCCACGCAATCCGTTTACCGGAAACCGCATTTTTGCATTGAGCTGCGGCGACAATCAATTCGGGCAGGATTTCACATTATACGAAGCACTTCGCACGGTTGATCGTCTGCTTCGTGGGCAAAGTTTTATTAAACAGGCTGATTTATAACAGGTGCTTTATGACCAAAGAGCATGCACAAGGTGTATTTATCCGTTTTATTGATTTTCGCGGTGAACTGTTATTACGCGCATCAGCCATTGACGGAGTTGTTCCATCCGAAAAAAACGCAGCTACTTACGTTTATCTGAACGGTACGCGCCTGACTGTGGAGCTTCCGTACCAGACCGTGCGAGAAATCATTAGCGAAGCTGAAAAGGCACGTCAGGTTAATGGCGATGAACCATATATCGAAATTATTTGTATGGATTCAGAAGCTGAAATTCAGAAAGCAGATTAAAGGGCGTTGCGATGGGCAAAGAATATAAAACTCTCATTAACAAAGCACTTGAACGATTTTATTTTCGCTTAAGTGCATCAGGCGCTCATGCTGAACGTGCAGCCCGTGACTCATTGACCAGGGCAATCCGGAGTTTGTATGACGTCGCTTTTTACGCTGATGATCTGGATGCACTTAACGAACTTTCCGAGCTGATCTGTGCCGCAGAATGCGGGGAACATATTGAACCGTATAAGCTGGGGAATATCGCATGAGTATATTTATCTCATGGCTTGTTCTGATTATTTCGGTGGCCTGCGCCATTGGGATTATGCGAATTATTCATTCAGTAAAAAAGATTGAACGCTTTTTCACTGGCGAATAACAGAGCAAATAAAACCACAGGTTAAATAAGAAAATGTAAAAACAATCCGCATTCGCGGAGGTATTCGCACACGCCAAGGAGGCGTAATGGCAATTAAGCATTTTCCTGTCGTTCGTTTTACCTCCAGAGGACGTGAATACGAAGTCGATGAACGCCTGATTACCACAATCGACAAACACCGTTCAGAAAAGGATGCACATCACATCTATCTCACTGACGGCACTTACTTCTGCGCCACGAATGTGGTGCGGGTGAACCTTATCCGACAGGTACAGGAGTCACGCAGATGACCATTCTGGACTATATCGCCGCCAATCCGGGGTGTAGTGGTGGAGAAATCGCCGTAGCACTGAATACCCCAACCACAGCCATTAATGCGGAGTTACGCCGACTCTGGCGCAGCGGTTCAGTCATAAGAAAAGAACGCAAAACAGGCGGTCGCTTTTCTTACCAGATAAACCCGATGCCGTTCGGGTGCGGCAATCCACTTACCAACATGTTTAACCAGCTACTGAAGGAAGCCAGAGCATGAACGCCATCAACCTCCAGGAATTACGCGAACTGGCGATTGACCTGCAACGAATGGCAACGCATCAAAAATTACTGGCGTTTCGCGCAATGCTCTCGCCGTCTGCCGTGCTGGCACTGCTGGATGAGCTGGAGCACGCCAGAACCATGTCTCCAGCCATTCGCCTAGCGCTTCATCATGAAATCGCTGATTTCTGCGCACCACTGGGTTCGCCTGGTGAACCAGAAACGCCGGAAGCAATGCAACGAGAGCTACTGCAACGCATCGACAAGGTTTTTGATTTCTTCCTTAACCAGTAAAGGACCGCGATATGAACAAAAAGACCTGGTTTCGCGCATACATGTGGGCGCTGGTATGCGTCCTCGTTTCTCTCATTCTGTATGCAGGACTACTCCCCCGAATGATTTCATCAGACAGCTCCTTCCTGGTATTGCTGGGCATTTTCATTGCCATGCTGTACCCGGCAGGCGTTGTTCGCCTTTTCAGTAAGTACATCAAGGAAATCAAACAATGAAGAAATTCAAACTCTTTCAGATTCTCCCGCTTTTTGCTGCCATCCTGCTGGTTGGTTGCGATCGCGTTGAGCCAGGTAATGTGGGCATCAAAGTCAACAAACTGGGCGACGACAAAGGCGTCGGTGAAGTGGTTGGCGTTGGCCGCTACTGGACAGGCTGGAATACAGAGGTTTACATCTTCCCAACCTTCAAACAAATGAAGACCTACGATGAGCCGTTCAGCTTTCAGATGAGTGACGGCACAACCATCGGCTATCACATCGGTGTGGCCTACAAGGTTGATCCATCCAAAGTTACTACAGTGTTTCAGACCTACCGCAAAGGCGTGGATGACATTACCGACACTGACCTGCGCCAGAAGATCGCCGACGCACTCAACCGACTGGCCAGTAAAATGACCACCGATAAATTTATCGACGGTGGCAAGTCTGAACTGCTGGATTCAGCACTTAAAGACATTCAGGCAGAAATGACACCTATCGGCATTCAGGTAATGAGCCTCTCTTATGTCGGTAAACCGGAATACCCACCAACCGTTATCGACAGCATTAATGCCAAAGTCACGGCAAACCAGAAAACTCTGCAACGCGAACAGGAAGTCAAGCAGCGCGAAGCAGAAGCCAACATGCTACGCGCAGAAGCAGCCGGACAGGCTGATGCCATTCGCACAAAAGCCCAGGCTGAAGCCGACGCCATTCGTTTGCGCGGTGAAGCTCTGCGCCAGAACCCCGGCGTTATGGAGCTGGAAGCTATCAACAAATGGAACGGCACGCTGCCGCAATACATGACCAGTAATACCGCTGTTCCGTTTGTTCCGGTGAAGTAATTAAACCCGGCCAGTGGAAACCGCTGGCCGGAGCAGCATCAGGATTTTTTAGTATGCCGTTCTCACAAAAAAACCGCTTGCCATGCCGCAATCAGTCAGGTTACATTTCCGCTGCACCTCATAAAACGGGTGCCGGGATTTCCACCCCGCTGACTATACACGCGCACAACCGCGCCAGCGGTTTTTTTGTGCGTACCGTATCGCCACGTCTTTTTCGCGTCAGAATTATGGTGGGGCGTATGGGGCCGACTTCGGTCGGGCCGGGTTCGTGTATAGCCGGTTGTGGAAACCCTGTACGTCTCACCACCCCGAGTTTTCCACCTCTGGATGGTGAGTTTTCAAAACTTACTATACACGAGGCCACACCATGGCAAACCGCAAACAGCACCGCGCTATCGCGGAGCGTCGTCACATCCAGACTGAAATCAACCGCAGACTTTCCCGCGCATTCCGCGTCGCTAAAATCATGCACATCAATATGCTGCATGAGCGTAGCTGCGAACTTTCAAACCTCTATTCATCCGCTGTTTTCAGCTATCTGGCGGATGATCTGCGCGAGCTTCAGCAGCTCATCCAGCAGCAAAACAAACTCCATTAATTCCTGTTCCGGGCCTTTCCTGCACCTTGCGGCGGGAGGCCTTCGCACATCTGTAGTAAAGAGAATTGCAGCATGATTGACGCTCATGACTTCACAAGATGGGTGCGCACACAGGACACCCGTCTGGCTCCCGTTCTTCAGGGATTATTTGATCTTTACATCCGTGGTCGTGACAACAGAGCACGCACTACAAAACCGGAGAATGCGGACACCCTTTATTTCACAGTAGACGACTGCTACCGCGTGGACTTCACACCACACGGGCTGGCGTTGCACTGCCTGACACCACACGGCGAATCACTGCTGGCGTATTACGACTCCCCGGCCTCCGTATTCGCGGCAATGCTGGCGCATCGCACTGCTGGCGGGTGTGCCTCGCTGAGTGAATACACCGCTGAATTTAACCGCCTTTCCGCCATCTTCTCGCAGGAGTGGCAGCGCGTGACGGGATACCAGCCATGAGCGAGTTTGCATGGAGCTGGAATGAACCACGGCCAGCCATTGATCCGGCCAGATTTACGGAGCGCAGGCAGGAAACTGAAACCGACCTGCAACGCGCCATCCGTTACTACCTTGAGGCGGACAAAAGGGCACAGGAAGAACAGGAAGCGAAGGAAGAAGCCTTTTTCGCACAATCCGCCATGGGTAAAAAACTCATGGCATCCCTTGAGGAAGCCGGACAGCGTGAAAAGCTGGCACAGAGCATCATCAGTAAGCGCCGGGCAACAGAACAAGACCCGGTAGCCCGTGCCTTTGCCACACTAAAGGCACTACCTGTTTATCTGCGTGAACCACTGAGCCGCCACCTCTCTTTCCTGCGCAAAAAACAGGAAGCCGATCGCCAGAAAGGTAAAAAGAGCTGGCAGGCGGAACGCTATGCACGCGGACCCCTGCGCAAAATATTCGAACGTCTGGATCGCACTGACGGACGCTGGCTGACACCGGGTTATCGCTCCCTTGCCGGGCGCGAACGCCTGGACGATTTGCTTTACCTGCCGCAGCTCAACAAGCACCAGATACAGACGCTGGCCACCATGACCGCGGCGATGTTCAGCAGCACCTTCGAAACACTCTGCGATGGCTTTGGTGCCAGAGATGGCGAGCTGACCATGGATGTAATGTTGAAGGCTTACCGGATGCTGGCTCGTATCGCATTACGCCTGCACATCATGCCGCCACATTACGAAGCCCTGAACAAGAGCGAACCGGATACGGAACTGCTGCCGGGCGCAATCCTTCGCCTGACCTGTGCGGACTGGTGGAAACGCAAACTGTGGCTGTTACGTTGCGAGTGGAGAGAAGAACAACTCCGCGCCGCCTGTCTGGTTTCCAGAAAAACATCGCCTTATCTGAGCCAGGACGCGTTAAGCGAGTTTCGCGCACAGCGCGAGAAAACACGCGATTTCCTGAAAAGTTTCATGCTGGAAAACGAAGACGGGTTCACGATTGATCTCGAGACAGTGTATTACGCGGGAGTAAGTAACCCGGTTCACCGTAAGGCAGAAATGATGGCCACCATGAAGGGGCTGGAACTTCTGGCCGAAGCCCGTGGTGACAAAGCGGTGTTTCTGACTGTCACCTGCCCGTCAAAATACCACGCAACAACGGAGAACGGTCATCCGAACCCCAAATGGAACGGGGCCACCATGCGCGACTCCAGCGACTACCTGGTTAACACGTTTTTTGCGGCGGTCCGCAAAAAACTGAACCGCGACGGCCTGCGCTGGTATGGCATCCGCACGGTGGAGCCTCACCATGACGGCACCGTACACTGGCATATGATGGTCTTTGCCCATCCGGAAGAAATCGACACCATTGTGTCCCACACCCGCGATATTGCCATTCAGGAAGATCGTCACGAGCTGGGTGATGATATTACTCCGCGCTTTAAGGCGGAGTATGTAGACGGCTCAAAAGGCACGCCAACCAGCTACATCGCCACCTACATCGGAAAGAACCTGGACAGCCGCGCCGTGGATGGCATCGACCCGAAAACGGGCAAACCACGCGTTGACCACGAAACCGGAAAATCAATGGCCGAGAGCGTGGAGCGCGCCATCGGCTGGGCGCGCCTTCACCGGGTTCGCCAGTTCCAGTTCTTTGGCATCCCCTCCCGTCAGGTGTGGCGTGAACTCCGCCGCCTTGCCAGCCAGATGGCACGCAACCCGGAAGGCCCGCAACGGCTGAAGGATGACGCAATGGATGCGGTACTCGCTGCCGCTGATGCCGGATGTTTTGCCACCTATATAGAGAAACAGGGCGGCGTACTTGTTCCACGCAAGGACTACCTGATTCGCACCGCCTACGACCTCGCCGATGAGCTGAACGATTACGGCGAACAGAGCGTACAGATTTACGGGATCTGGTCACCACTCATCGGGGAATCCTCCCGTGTGTGCACGCATCCGGATAACTGGAAGCTGGTAAGACGTAAACCGGAAGCGGAAGACAGCGCCCGCGAAAATGGTTTTGACCTTCAGGGCGGCCCTGCCGCCCCTTGGACTCGTGGCAATAACTGTCCCCGTGTACAGGAAACGGACAACAACGGGACAGAACAGCCGGAAGAACGGCCAGCACCGTGGCCGCAGATCCCTGACGGTGTTGAAGTGAACGAATGGCTGCACTCACTGAAACGGCACGAACGCCGGGCGCTGATGCGTTCGCTGCGTGACAAACAGGCAAAAAACAACAGTGATGAAATGCAGAGCTGGACACAGAGCCGCAAACAGCAGCGGCCTTTGCCTGATAACCACGAATTACTCGCTAAAGAATGGCGGGAGTCTGCTGAATCCCTTGGCCTGCATATCGGTGAACAACAGATGCAGCACCTGTTACGGGGCGGCAGTCTGTACGTTGACGGCAGCATCATTGCACCGCAGGGATTTGAAATTGTACGCAAACCGGATACCCGCCCGGACAGCCGAATCACGCAGCTCTGGCAGCGCCTGAGCCGTAATCACGATGTAAGCAGCACGGAGATCCGCCATAACCCGGTCGCCAGCTATCTGGCACAGCTGGGGGCATCAGACCCTGAAGCCGCCGCACGCCTGGCATCCACACTTCAGCAGGACCAGAACACCATGAAAACACCCGTTACCGTGCTTTCTGACATGCTGCGCGCCATCCGCGACGCAGAGCACGCACAGAGAATCAGTGAAACCACTGAACGCGCCCGCCGCAAAGCAGACCTGCTGCGGGGTGGCCTGACCAGTGGAAACAAAAAACAGACAGAAACGGGATTCACAAATCCCATAAATGAGCAAAAAAACGCGCCGCGATATATGAAGCGCGCATAAAACAGGCAAAAACGGGATTTCAGAATCCCGTAAACGATTAATTAATCAACATAAGGAAAAGCGACATGAAAATTTGTATCGACGACGGCTCCACCAACATCAAGCTGGCATGGACTGAGAACGGCGAACGCCGCAACGCCATCAGCCCGAACAGCTTCAAGTCGGAATGGTCTGCGCCGTTCGGTGGCTCGCAGCCTGCGAACTACATGCTTGATGGCGTGCGCTATGGTTTTGATCCGGTCAGCGATCGCTTTGTCCAGACGACCGACACGCAATACCAGTACAGCGATGTGAATGTCATTGCCATTCATCACGCGCTGGTCAAATCAGGCATCACGCCACAGGAGGTGGATGTGGTTGTCACCCTGCCACTGAGCGAGTATTTCGACACAAACGCACAGCCGGACATGGCCAACATCAACCGCAAAAAAGCGAACGTTATGCGCCCGGTGGAGTACCAGAACGGCGAAGCATTCACTATCCGTAACGTGCGGGTTATGCCTGAATCCATTCCGGCTGGCTTTAAGGCACTGGCTGACATGAGTCCGTTTGAATCCCTGCTGATTGTAGATTTGGGCGGAACCACGCTGGATGTGGCAAAGGTTCAGGGGCAACTGGCAGGTATCAGCCAGGTGTTTTGCGATCCACACGTAGGCGTTTCTCTGATGGCCGATGCCGTACTGTCGGTGATGGCCACTAACGGTATGCGCACCAGTCACCACATCGCCAATACCATTATCGAACATCGCCATAATGAAGCCTGGCTGCGCCAGCACATCCACAATGACGCGCATTACGCCAGCCTGATGGAGGTTATTCGTGAAAAGGAAGAAACACTGAAACAACGCGTGATCCGCGCGCTGGCGGGTTTTTCGGGTTACGGGCGGGTGATGGTTGTCGGTGGAGGGGCGGAGATTGTGGCACCCGCTATCCGCGAAGCCTGCGGAGTTAATGCGACTTTCATCGCGGACGGGGTGCCACAGTTTGCTCTGGTTAATGGGCTGTACGCAATGGACAAGGAGTAAACCAATGACGACACCAACCAGACGGATAAGTTTCTATCTGAAGCCCGCCGCCGTCAAGAACGAAGGCGAAGCATGCGCCTGGCTGGACAGCCTTACACCAGAAGCCCGCAAAAGCGGCCAACGCGTGGCTTTTCTGGCCGGGCTGGCACTTCTGAAAATGAATCCGGCAGAGGCTTACCGACTGGCTGCATGGGCTGACGATGAGGCGTTATCGGTGACACAAACCAGGACAGAACGCCCCGCGTCACAGCCAGTATCAACCGCACAGATAACCAGTCAGATGGCCAGAAATATCCGGGCGTTATTTCCCGAATAACACAACATCAGGGCGCATCCGCCCTGATGACTTTAATCCGGGAACATAAACAAGGGGGACACAATGCAACACATTGACAGAGAAAAAGCGCAGCGACTGATTGAGCGAATGGAAGCGCTGGCGAAAGAAGAAAATGTCAACATCCAAAAAATAGCTGAATGTGGCCAGATAGTTCTTCGTCGTGAAAAAGACATCAAGCAACTGATGTCTGGCGAAATCAGCAAAACATGGACTTCAGGCAAGAAGACGATTTATTGCAGCTTCTGCAATAAATCCCAGCACGAAGTCATAAAGGTGATTGCCGGACCGTCTGTTTACATCTGCAATGAGTGCGTGGATTTGTGCAATGAAATTATCAGAGGAGAAGTGACAGACCATGAAGAAAAAACGCATGAATGACGAATTTGACGGCTTTTAATTTTATCGGGGCGCACTGTCTCCCCCCCCCGCACGAGGAAAACACGATGAAAAAATACGAATACATGCTAATGAAAGAAGCACTGCGGGCTGGTCTGGCTCCCTGTCCTGTATCCGTAGAAGCTGTTGTTGGGAACACGATTTTCCGAACGCTGCGAAATCGCGTATCCGTGAAGATGATTCACCAACCACCCAAATCTACCAGCATGATCTATCTGCCGCTGCCCGAGGCTATCAAACTTATGCGTTCGCTGAAATTTGCGATTTGGATGCAGACACAACTCAACAAAGCGGTGCAAAACACCTTCGTTAAGAAACTGATGCCGGAGCTTGCTGCCAGATGTGCAAAATGTACCAGACCCGCACTTCAATTTGATCTGTCATTGATTCAACAAGCTACGGAGGCAGAACTGTACCGCCTGTCACCTCTCCATGATGTTCACACGGAAGCCTCAGAAATGTTCCGGCTCATGTTTCAATTTAATTTTGCCGTTCGACGCACACGCGTTCAGGTCAATCGCATGATGCAGGCGCAGGAAGAGCTGACGCAACACAAAGGAGGCAACCAGTGAGCAAGATTGACTATCAGGCATTACGCGAACGCTATTCACCTGCGCCAGTACCGAAATGCCCTATTTGCGGCGAGGAAATGTCAATTCAGCGAATATCTGGAGCACAGGTTGTTTATGCCTGCTCCGGTTATGGTGATGATGGAGATTTCAAAATTGGTCGAACTCTTGCCGACGAACATTATGAAAAATCGCGCGTAACAGTGTTGGATGTCGGGGATCCTGAAGTATTGGCGCTACTTGATTGGCTGGAAACTAAAGACAACCGAATCGCTGAACTGGAAAAAATCGCCACTGACTATGCACTTAAATTCCAGAAAGCACAGGACGCATTAAAGCATGCCGCTTTGCTGCATAGCCGGACGGCGCAACAAACAAATAATTTTGCAGTATCGCTTCCGGACATAAGCGAATATTTCATTAATGACGTATTTCAGCCCTTGCGATACGAGCGGGATGTTGAAAGAGCCATCATAAAGGCTGGCGGAAAAGCATTGTGGCAGGAGAAACACGACGACAGATAAAAATAACACCTGATCTCCCTCAAACCAGGGCGATAATCGCGCATCGCCCTGCTGCACAATAGTGCACAAATTTGCACAATTTTTTTGAACGACTTTTTGCCCTTCCGGCCCGCGTGGCGGCTGGATCCGTCAAGGATCCGTGCGTGCACAAAAAAACGCGTTTTTTCTGCGCGCAGGTGACGGGGGAACAGCCCGCGTTTCAGGGGGTAAATAGCATCCCCTGAACGATGTCGCAGCAACACAACAGAATGGCTGTATTTCTCACGCTGAGCGTGAAAAAGACGTGAGGGCTTTTGATTTGATGGGGTGAAAGGTAAGGCCGTCAAAATCGCACTGAGGCGGCGAGAACATGCAGTTAACGCGGTGGGATTGCGTAAGAATCTGACCGTCGATGATGGCAATAAGCAGGAAAGCGTCGTGAAATTATCTGACTGATACAGGAGCTGGAGAGTCGGGGCATAAATTTTTTATGCCCCGGCGAAGCAGCAGACAAGCGAAGCGCGTCAGGATGTGGGCTGGGTGTCCAGCAGTGCATAAGGGTTAAAGCGGATCACCTCTTCGCCAAGCCAGTCATTGATGTGCTTCATGGCCTCCATGACGGGCATCAGCTCGTTAATTGCGTAAACCCGCGCGGCCTTCTCCACATCACCAAACGCACTTTTTTCACCCGGCATCGCCCCCATCAGTTGCGGCGGAACGCGGTGCGCAGCCAGCACATCATCACGGGATGCCGCCTTAACATTCATGAACTCATCCTTTGCGGTGATCTGCTGGAACGGCAAAATTTGCACCCCCTCTTTGCCCCCGTTGGGCGCATGAATGAGCACGTTTTTAAACGCACCACCACCACGCGCACCCTGTAGCGTTTCTTTCAGGGAGTCCATGCTTTCGCGGTTTACCTGCGCTGCACCGATGTAGATGATGCACCCGGCGTGGGATCCGTTGTCGTAATACAGTTTTCTGAACATGTCCGCCGAATGAGACAGGCTGGCCGAGAGTAATGCGCCGAGATATTCCGGCATGCCGTAGATTTCCTGGTTAATGTCAGGATTCATCAGGTGGCACACTTTGCCTGGGCGAAACTGAAACGCATCCTTGCCATCCTGCACATACCACCATGATTCAAGATCGCTTCCGCGTCGCATGTATTTCGCCAGGGCGTGCCGTAATTTTAGCGGTTCGCTGAGCATATTGCTTCGAAGCTCAAGGAATGCGTTACCGAACACAAACCAGTCCAGCGCCAGCGCCGAGAAATCCTGCCGGGAAAGCAGCGGGTGCGGGATGTAGCAACCGAGCAATACATTGCGCTTAAAGTAAAGCGCAGACTGATGCCAGGACGTTTGCCGGGCGGCTCTTGCCAGACCGTACCAGTCCACCGGGGTTTCATACCACCGCCCGTTATCAGCACAGTACATATTGTCCAGCAGGTCATGCCCGGTCAGGCGATAAGGACCATCAAATGTGAATGCACTGAGCGATGATTCTTTCCTGAGCGCATCAGCGAGATCAATGCGTGAACTCATGCGCACTTTTTTATTTTTTCTGCTCATCAGAACTCCATAACCGTGAAACGCTCGTTTTCTCCTTCGCCGCCAATCGGTTCGTTAATGACAGCAAGCATGGTTGCCCACGCAAGGTCGCCGTGGCTGATCCCCCTCGCGCGGTCCGTTTCGTAAGTGATAAAGCCGCCCGGTGTTTTCACCTTACGCACGGCGTTAAAGGCCGCGACCAGCTCGCGTTCGGCGCGATCGTATTCCCACCGCCCGGCACGCATTATTTGCAGCATTTTCAGTACCAGCGACCGTTTTGATGACAGCGTGAAGGTGTACGGAATAGCAGCAGGGAAAAACCGTTTCACTATCTGATAAACAGCCTCCCCGTTCCCACCCGTCACATCAATGCCGATGTGTTCCACGTTGTAGCGACACGTGAACTCTTCAATGACTCTGGCCTGTTCTTCAAACTCCAGCCCCTGAACGCGTCGCGTCTCCACCGTTCGAAAACGGCCACCAGGAACAGCCGGAGGAACCACCACGGACACCGCGCCGCTGTCGCCGTTGCCACTGCTGCCGTTTGCGTCATACCCAATCCATACCGGACGATTCCCCATCGGGCGGGGAGCAAAAGGTTTCCAGTCTTTCCAGTCGTCGTATCCGTCAACACCGCAGCCAATCAGGATATTCAGGTTAAATGCCGATTCCCCTTCGCGGACAAACTCACACATATAGAGATTGCGGAACTCGTCTTCGGTGTTTTCATCACGAATTTCATCAATATCGGTGTGTTTCCAGCCGTGATTAACCACATCTTCCAGCGTGACAATTTGCCGCCACGTCCGGTCAGGGCAGATAAGTCCGTTATGCAGCGTTTCCCAGTCCACAGAAAAACGCTGGCGTTTATGCGAGGCCTTTTTCTCGTTCCAGCGGTCGCCGTTCCAGTAGGCGTATGCCTCGTGCGTTTCGGTGGATGGCGTGGAGAAGTAGGTGCGCCGCAGTCCGCTGAGGGTTGCCATAGCGCCAGCCACCTTGCGCAGTTCAGCAAAGCGACTGACCCAGAAAAATTCATCAAAATAAAAATTGCCCGTATAGGACTGTGCCGACGCAGCAGAAGTGCCGAGAAAATGCAGCTCTGCGCCGTTGGAGAGGATGATTTTATCGCCCCCTTTCAGCTCCACATCAACTTCAGCCGCGGCCTTCTGAATAATGCTTTTAAACTGGAACGCCTGACGACGCGACGCAGACAAAAAAATCTGGTTACGCTGGTAAGGTTGCGCCACATCGTCACGCAGCGCCATCAGCAGTGCTTCCTGTGCAAAATACCAGGTCGCCCCAATCTGTCGGGATTTCAGGATCATCCTGTTACGTATCCCGGCTTCCCTGCAAAGGGTCAGGGCGTCAAACCAGCCCCGCTGATGCCACTCCAGCCTGCTGATGATTTTTTCCCGCAGTGCGGCAATCTGTTCCGGCGTGAAATGATTTTTGAGTTTTTTCGCCCGGCCTTTCTTTCCTGTGGCCGTCGCATCCGGCTGGCCATCATGCAGTTTTTTAAGCTGCCGGGTCAGCAGGTCTATTTCCTTAAAGTCACCGCCTGTTTTATTCTGTTTTTCAGTAAGCTGGATGAGGCGCGCATCGATGGACTGCGTGACACGCTGCACGGGTGGCGTTTCATCCCACTGGTCACGTTTTTTCCACGCATAAATCGTGTTCGGGTTTATTCCCATCAGACGTGATATTTCTGCGGGCGGATAACCCTGCCAGTAAAGTTGCCGCGCACGCTGGCGCACAAAAGCGTCCTGAATCATTGCTCCCCCTGAGTAATTACAGGAAGATTACCCGCGCGCGAAACTGTTCTCCTTAACCCCCTGTTCTGGCCGTTTTCTTACAACAAAAGCCCTTTGTATCAGCCTGTTACGCTTTGCCATCATGACAGAAGAACCAGTCAGAGGGGCAAAAACTATGGCTAATGAAAAAAAGACATCCCGCAAAAAGTTTCGCGTGGCTGTCTCCGGATCAACTGTTGATGGCCGCGAAATCAGCCCGGTACATCTGCGTGAAGCCGCCGAGAACTTCAATCCGGATGTTTACGCTGCCCGCGTGAACGTTGAGCACTATCTCTCGCCATGCCCGTCAAGCGAATTTTCCGCAATGGGCGATGTCACCGCGCTGAGTACGGAAGATATTACGGAAGGCCCGCTGGCCGGACGTACTGCGCTGTATGCAGAAATCGAACCGACCGAGCGCATGAAGCAGCTTGTCGCTGACGGCAAGAAAATCTATTCCAGTAACGAACTGCACCCGCAGTTCTCCGTTAACGGGCGCGCCTATCTGGTCGGGCTGGCGATGACCGACACCCCGGCAAGCCTGGGCACTGAGCGCCTGAAATTCACGGCACAGCAGCGTCAGGCGGTGATGACGTTCAACAGTATCCAGGGTGAAGCACCGCTTATCTCCGAAGCCATCGAGTCTGAAATCATCGAAATGGCAGAACAACGCCAGGAAGAAGGCACCCAGTGGTTTAACCGCGTAATGGGGATTATTGGTCGTGGGCGCAAAGCGGATGACGCCAGTTTCTCCCGTATTCAGGAAGCGGTGGAAGGCGTCGCAACGTCACAGGCCGACATTATCGACCGTTTTAATGTGCTGGAAACCCGCCATCAGCAGGACCGCCAGAAAATCACGTCACTGACCACAGAGCTGGCAGCACTGAAGGAAAAACTGCGCACGCAGGACGGCGATCCGCAGAACCGCTTCACCGCAACAGGCGCAGCCTCCGACCAGCTGGCTGACTTCTGATAAGACAAAGGAGCAAATTTTTATGAATCTGGTGATGTCAGATATTACCCGCAACAAGCTGGGTTGCTATATGGCGCAGCAGGCGTCGCTTAACAACATCCCGGTATCTGCACTGGTATCGCGATTTACCGTGGAACCCTCGGTGCAGCAGCGTTTTGAAAACGCAGTAAAGGAGAGCACTGAATTTACAAAAAAAATTAACGTGTTCGGTGTGACCGACCAGAAAGGCGAAAAAATCCTCCTGGACACCACCGGGCCGATTGCGCGCACGAATACCAGTTATGACGGCACAAAACGCCGCAACCCGAATAACGTGGTTGATCTGAAAAACCGCAAATACCAGTGCGAACAGGTGAACTACGACACGTTTATTTCGTATCCGCAGCTTGATGCCTGGGCGGCACACCCTGATTTTCAGTCCCGCGTCAGCACACAGATTGCCCGGCAGGTGGCGCTTGACCGCATCATGATCGGTTTCAACGGCACGTCTCACGCAGATGAGTCCAACTTCAGCACCAACAAGCTGCTTCAGGACGTTAACGTGGGATGGCTGGAGCACATCAGAACCGACGCCAGCGAGCGCGTAATGAATGACGTGACGCTGACCTCCCGCAACATGGACAACACCGTGGCGCACGCGGGTAAGTATGCGAACGCTGATGCACTGGTACAGGACGCGCGCTCATCCCTGCTGGATGAATGGCACAAGGAAGCTGACGACCTCGTGGTGATTATGGGGCGCAACCTGTTTAACTCGCTGCGTCTGCCCGTGCTGAACAGCATCAGCGGCCAGAATCCCAATGCGGAATTACTTGCCGGACAGCTCATCCTGTCATCGCGCGCCATTGGCGGACTGGATGTATTCCTTGCGCCGTTCTTCCCGGATTCAACGATGCTGATCACCTCGTTCAACAACCTGTCGATTTACTGGCAGAAAGGAACAATGCGTCGCCTGATGAAAGACGAGCCGGAATACAACCGCATCGCCACCTACCAGTCCATCAATGACGCTTATGTCGTTGAAGACTATGGCAAGTGCGCGATGGTCACTGGCCTGAAGTTCGCCGACAGCTAATCAAATCACGGCGGGCATCATGCCCGCCTGTAACGGAGAGAAAAAATGATTACTCCTGCACAGCAACACTGGCAGAACGTGATGGCACAGCGCGCAGGCCGGGCGAATGAAGGCGTGGACCACGCCGCGCGTACCGCGCATGAAGAGGTGCTGTATCGTCTGCGTCTGGCACAGGCCCGGCTTAAGGGCGTACAGGCCAGAAGCGCGAAAGCCGCCATCAAAAAAGAGTTGTTGCCGGACTTTTCCGGCTGGATTGAGGGAACGCTGGAGGCTGACGGCGGGCAGCAGGATGAAGTGATTGCCACGCTGATGGTGTGGGCGATTGACTGCGGCGATCTTCCGCTGGCGCTGCGTATTGGTGCATATGTGGTCCGTCACAACCTCATCATGCCGGATAACTTTGGCCGTACTGCTGCCACGGTACTGACCGAAGAAATCTGCAACCCGGTACTGACGCAGGCCGGGACGGATGCCGACGCGGATTTGTCCGCCTTTATCGAACCACTGGACACCCTCCGGGAGATTGTCACCGACCAGGACATGCCGGACGAAGTGCGCGCTAAATTATGCAAGGCGTGCGCCTTTGCCCGTCGTGGTCTGAGTGATGCGGACAGCATGGCCCTGTCACTGAAGCTGCTGCGCGAAGCAATGCACCTGAACCCGAACGCAGGTGTGAAACGCGAGATTGCAACCCTTTCCCGCGCCCTGAAAAAAGCCGATTCCGCAGCCGCACCAGAAGATGCCAGCACACCGCAGGCGCAGGACGAAAGCAGCAAAAGTAAAAAGACAACGCGGAAGCCTGCAACACGAAAAACCACCGCGACGCAGAAGGCGAAGCGCGGTTAACGACTGACCCCGTCAGCGGGCGGCGTGCGCGGTGTTCCGGTCTGACTCCGTGACCGTTTACACCGCGCACCCACCGCCCGATTTTTTCAGGAGTGAACCCCATGAGTATGGTTGCCAGAACCAACCCCGGACCCGCAGAGGACGACATCACCGATACCGATGATGGTGATACCCGTATTTCAGCAGGTGCATTCTGGCCGGATATTGTGCTGCGTGAGCTGCGTCTGGCGGTACGACTGCCGGGGCGCGTGACCACCTCCCGCCTGCTGCATACCGCCACCGGGGCCGTGGCACACGTTACCCGCGAGCTGGAAGCGTGGCAGCAGGAACAGCAGGCGGCTGGCCATCAGACGCTGGCCGATGTTCCGGCACCCGTAATTAACGGAGAAAGCGTCAATCTCTGGCACTGGCGCAATGCGGTTTACACCGCCACACGCGCCCTGATTCTGGAGCGTTACCGCGATGCGGACACAACGGACAAGGGCGACCGCCGGGCGGACGCACTGGATATACAGACATCGGATTTGTGGCGCGATGTGAGCTGGGCCATCTCTGACATTCTGTGCCGCCCGCGAATCTTTGCGGAGTTGTGCTGATGAAAGTGAAGGCACTGGAAGGCGACACCGTGGATTCGCTCTGTTTCCGGTACTACGGCACGACGCAGGGCGTCACCGAAAAGGTGCTGGATGCCAACCCCGGACTCTGTCAGCAGGTATTTCTGGACGCCGGGCAGGAGGTGGAGATGCCGGAGCCGGAGAAGAAGAAACGAGAAATGATTCAGTTGTGGGGGGAGTAGCAGTGAGCACCATTCAAACAGGGATCACAGAGCAGGTTATTGCGTGGCTCTTTGACCACCTGCCAACGGTGTATGCAGTAGGCGCGGCGGTCAGCATTTCCGCGCTGATGAGTCTTTATGACGGACGAACACTGGTTCAGACCGTAACGGGATCGCTGGCGTGCGGCGTTCTTGCCATGGCCGTGGCCGGGTCGTTGCGCTTCTTCGGGTTTCCTGAAGATGCCGTGACGTTTATCGGCGCATCAATCGGTTTTATGGGTGCAGAGAAAGCACGCGACAAGGTTATTGCGGCCTTTAATCGCAGGGTGAAGGAGAAGGACGAATGAGCAACACATTTAAATTCAGCAGCCGGAGCGAAAAGAATTTGCAGGGCGTAAATCCTGATCTGGTGAAAGTGACCCGACGGGCACTGGAAATCTCGGAAGTGGATTTTGGTATCACCGAAGGGTTGCGCAGCCGTTACCGCCAGAAGCAACTGGTGGCCACGGGTAAGAGCCAGACCATGAACAGCCGCCACCTTACGGGGCATGCCGTGGATGTTGTGGCTTATATCGGCAGCCAGGTGTCATGGGAATGGCCGCTGTACGAAAAAATCGCAGCAGCATTCAGACAGGCCAGCCGGGAACTGAATATTCCGGTGGAATGGGGCGGCGACTGGAAGACCCTGAAAGACGGACCGCATTTTCAGTTACCACACGGAGCCTATCCGGCATGAAGCTCTGGCCCACGCTGGGCGTCGCTTTCCTTCTGATTGCCGCATGGGGAACATCCATGCGTCTGTCGTGGTCGCTGGGCCGGGAGAACGCCAGAAACGAAGCGCAGGCCAGCGCCCTGAAAAGTACCGTCGACACCCTGAATATCATCAGCACCGGGGTACAGGATATGCAGCAGGTGCTGGCGCAACTCCGCGTGGAAAATCAACAGCGAAATCAGGACGGAGAGGCCAGACGTGAACAGCTACGCAACGATATTGCAAAAGATGAATGCGCCCACGCTTTGCCTGACGCTCGTTTTACTGACAGGTTGCGCAGGCACGCAGAACGCGCCACGGCCAGCGCCGTCAGTCCGGCTTATACCGCAGACGCTGACCATACCAGTAATGCCTCCCCCCTTCCCTGATACTCCCACATGGGGAAATCTCGGTATATGGGGCGACCGCCTTCTGGATGCACTGGAAACCTGTAACGCGGATAAACGGGCCATTGAATTACTGGAACAGCGCAGACTGCAACGACTGAACAACGAGGACAACAACCATGCTGAAAACTGATTCCCTGCGTGAAGCCATGACCCGTTCATGCCGATGGTGTCAGGCCAACCCGGAAAAATTCACCATTTTCGTGGAGAGCGGCAACATTGAAACGACCGGAGAAACGCCCTCGTTTGTTTACCGCTATCAGATGGTGATGTTTGTCATGGATTACGCCGGGGAGCTGGACGACCTCACGCTGCCGCTACTGGCGTGGTTATCAGAAAATCAGCCACAGTTGTTGCTCAATCCGGAGCGTAATCAGGACATCAAATTCTCCGCCGTTATCAATGACGATGACAGCGCCGATCTCCTGTTTACGCTCCCCTTGCGGGAACGCGTTCGCATCACGCGCAGCAGTCAGGGCACGCCGCAGGCAGAACACCTGCCGGAGCCAAAACCCCGCCTGCCATCTTCCGAAGGCGACTGGTCGCATGTATTCCAGGATGTGACGTGGGGTGAAAGCGATGGATAAGGCATTCACCCGCGTGGATGAAACCTTTGAGGCCATCCGCGACAGCCTGAATCAGCAGGCCATCAATAACATCGCCAGAAAGCTGGCACAGGATTTACGCCGCGCCCAGCAGGCGCGTATCCGGTCACAGAAAGCGCCGGACGGAACCGCATGGACACCACGCAGACGCCGCGTAACCCGGATACAGGAACGCATTCGCTTTATCTGGAATAACGAAGCACGCACGCTGAAAAACTGGCATCACGACACGGGGAAATACGGGCGAACCATTACCGGGTGGGATGAGGATAAAAACAATATCCGCACGTTTTACCGGGATGACATCGACCGTTTTCTGGAAATACGCACCCGACGCATCAACCAGGACAGCACAAAGCGCGTCCCCATGTTCGTAAAACTGCGCACCGCCCGCTACCTGAAAGCCCGTGCAGATGCTTCCGGTGTGACGGTGGGTTACAGCGGCGTGGCCGCACGTATTGCACGCGTTCATCAGTTCGGTGAGCGCGATCAGGTTGCGCCGGGCATTTTCACCGATTACCCGGTACGTGAGCTGTTGGGCATCAGTCAGGCAGATGAGCGCCTGATTTATAACACGGTGCTGGGCCGGATTGCGGAGGCTGTACGGTGAGCGCAGAACTCATGCGACTGCTGAGCAACATCATCCGCACCGGGATCATCTCTGAAGTTGATGAGGAATCCTGGTGCGTGCGCGTTCGCAGCGGCGAACTGGAAACAGGCTGGTTGCGCTGGAACACCACGCGCGCGGGAGCCTTCAATGTGTGGCTGCCGCCATCACCAGGCGAACAGGTGGCAATTGCCTGCATTGGCGGCAACCCGGAAACCGCCATGATAATTGGCAGCCTGTGGAGTGATGCCAATCCGGCACCCGGCAAAAGCCTGAAAGAAATCGTGATCAGCGCGCCGGACGGCGCGGTGTTCCGCTACGACGCGGACGCAGGCGCACTGAGCGCCAGCGGCATGAAAACGGCCACTTTACAGGCATCCGTCAGCGTGAAACTGGATACGCCCGTCGTGGAATGCACAAACCTTCTGAGAACGGCGACGCTTGACGTCACAAAAGGAGGAAAGATGAGCGGCAATATCACGCACAGCGGCGGCAACTTCACCTCAAACGGCATTACCGTGCATACGCATAAACACGGTGGCGTGAAAGGCGGCAGCGATTCGACAGGAGGCCCGCAGTGACAACCCGCTACACAGGAATGAATCCGGACGGGACGGGAAACCTGAACGATATGGAGCACCTGAAACAGTCAGTCAGGGATATCCTGACCACCCCGCTGGCAAGCCGGGTTATGCGACGGGAATATGGCAGCCTTGTGCCTGATTTGATTGACGAACCCATGAATAACACCACGCGTCTGCAATGCATGAGTGCTGCCGTGATTGCGCTGACACGATGGGAACCCCGCATTGCCCTGGATGCCATCGACGTTGTCTGGAAGGCAGGAGGCCGCGCCGGGGTGACGCTGTCGGGCACTGTCATGCAGACCATGCAGAATGTTGAATTAACCATCACGCTGAGAGAGTAAATCATGCCTGCTGTTGACCTTTCCCAGTTACCGGAACCCGCCATCATCGCGGAGCCTGATTTTGAAGCAATTCTGGCTGACACAAAGGCCATGATGATTGCGTCCTATCCTGCCGAACAGCGTGAAGCCGTCTCCGCCGCGCTGGAGCTGGAATCGGAACCCCTGAACGTTATCGCTCAAACCATGTCTTTTCGTGAAATGCTGTTACGCCAGCGGGTTAACGAGGGCGCACGCGCCTGCATGTTAAGCCACGGTTCAGGGACAAACCTGGACAACCTCGCGGGCAATATGAACACAAAGCGCCTGGTTATCACTCCGGCAACGGATACCACCGACGCGGTGATGGAGAGCGACACCTCGCTGAGATTGCGGGCGCAGCGGGCGTACGACGGCCTGAGTGTTGCTGGCCCGTCAGGCGCATACGAGTATTTTGCACGCAGCGCCAGCGGTCTGGTGCGTGATGCGCGGGCCATCAGCCCGTCTCCGGCCTGTGTGACGGTTTCCATCCTGTCCACTGAAGGCGACGGCACGGCAACGGAGGCGTTGCTTAATACCGTTCGCGCCGTTCTGAATGCAGAGGATACCCGCCCGGTGGCCGACCGCCTGACCGTACAGAGCGCCAGCATCGTGACATGGCGGCTGAATGCAAAACTGTACTTTTACCCCGGTCCGGAATCCGAACCTATTCTGGCTGCGGCTGAATCGTCATTCAGGAAGTGGCTGGCTGAACAGGGGCTTATCGGTCAGGACGTGGCGTTGTCCGCCATTGCTGCCGCACTGCATGTGCACGGTGTGCAACGCGTGGAAATAATCGAACCCACACAGAATATGGCCATCAGCGACATACAGGCGGCGCGCTGTGAGTCATTCACCATCAGCGAAGGTGGACGCAATGAGTAATTCACTGTTACCACCATCAGCCAGTAATTTCATGCGTTGTGCCGAAGCCGTCGGAACACGCATTACAGACATTCCGGTAGACCTCAACACGCTGTGGTCGCCGGACACCTGCCCGGTGCATCTGCTGCCTTATCTCGCCTGGGCGTTTTCCGTTGACCGCTGGGATCGCAACTGGCCGGAAGAGACAAAGCGACAGGTGATTCGTGATGCATGGCTGATACACCGACACAAAGGGACCATCAGCGCACTGCGAAGAGCCGTGGAGCCTCTCGGCTACCTGATTGAAGTAAAGGAGTGGTGGCAACTCAACGAGGAGCCGGGAACATTTCGCATTGTTGTCGGAGTACTTGATCAGGGCATCACCGATGAAATGTATCAGGAACTTGAGCGCCTTATTGCGGATGCAAAACCAGTAAGTCGCCATCTGACGGGGCTGGCGATCAGCCTGAGTGTGAACGGAAAGATTTTCGTTGGTACGGGATGCTATCACGGCGATGCCCTGACGGTTTATCCCTACACCCCGGAGTCCATTATTGTCGAAGGGGATTATTTCCCTGCCCCAGCCATTCATTTAATTGATAATCTGAGAGTAAACGCATGACAGTGAAATACTACGCCATTCTGACTAATCAGGGCGCGGCACGACTGGCTAACGCGACGATGCTCGGCAGTAAGCTGAATCTGACGCAAATGGCCGTTGGTGATGCAAATGGTGTGTTACCAACACCAGACCCTGCACAAACAAAACTGATTAACCAGAAACGCATTGCACCGCTGAATCTTCTGAGTGTTGACCCTAACAATCAGAGCCAGATTATTGCGGAGCAAATCATCCCTGAAAACGAGGGAGGATTCTGGATCCGTGAGATTGGTCTTTATGATGATGAAGGTGTACTCATTGCGGTGGCAAACTGCCCGGAAACGTACAAACCGCAGTTGCAGGAAGGCAGTGGACGCACCCAGACTATCCGCATGATTCTGGTTGTCACGAACACCGAAGCCATCACGCTGAAAATCGACCCGTCTGTGGTTCTGGCAACCCGCAAATATGTGGATGATAAAATATCAGAGCACGAACAGTCACGACGTCACCCGGACGCCTCGCTGACCGTAAAAGGTTTTACTCAGTTAAGCAGTGCAATTAACAGTGAATCAGAAACACTGGCCGCAACACCGAAAGCGGTTAAGGCTGCATATGACCTGGCTAACGAGAAATATACCGCCCAGAACGCCACCACTACACAAAAAGGGATTGTTCAGCTCAGTAGCGCCACGAACAGCACGTCTGAAACACTGGCAGCGACACCAAAAGCTGTTAAGGCGGTAATGGATGAAACGAACAAGAAAGCACCATTAAACAGCCCGGCACTGACCGGAACGCCAACAACACCAACAGCGCCACAGGGGACTAATAGTACCCAGATCGCAAGCACGGCTTTCGTTATGGCCGCGATTACCGCACTTGTAGATTCGTCACCTGATGCACTGAACACGCTGAACGAACTGGCTGCGGCGCTGGGCAATGACCCGAATTTTGCGACCACCATGACTAACGCGCTTGCGGGTAAGCAACCGAAGGATGCCACCCTGACGGCGCTGGCGGAGCTTGCTACATCAGCAGATAAACTCCCATATTTTACAGGGGCAGATCGTGCCGCGTTAACCGCGTTGACAAGTGTTGGACGTGCCATTCTTGGTAAAACCAGCACTCAGGGAGTTCTTGATTACCTTGGTTTGGGGGAAGGCTCTGCACTGCCCGTTGGTGTGCCCGTTCCGTGGCCTTCAGCAACACCGCCAACGGGGTGGCTGAAATGTAACGGCGCAGCATTTTCTTCTGAAATGTACCCCAATCTGGCAAAGGCTTACCCAACGTTAAAATTACCTGATTTACGCGGTGAGTTTATCCGTGGTTGGGATGATGGGCGAGGTGTGGATGCGGGAAGGGGCATCTTAAGCATACAGGGGTGGTTAACAGGAAGTCATTATCATAATATTCGGTCATGGGACGCGTGGGATAACACGGTACTGGTGCCAAATGACAAAGGAGGGGATAGTCTGTTGTCGACAGATAACGCCGTCCGGCAAGGTGCAATTAACGGTAGATTTACCAGTCAATACAGAACGGAATCCTCAGTGGGGAATGAAACCCGCCCACGCAATATTGCCTTCAATTATATTGTGAGAACCGCATAATGAATAACGCGATATTAAATGATGACCTTATTGCCGTACAGGCAGGAAACATCGTCGTTTATAACTATGATGGTGAAACACGGGAATATATTTCCGAATCAACTGAATATCTTGCTGTGGGTGTCGGTATTCCGGCAAATTCCTGTTTAGATGCCCCGGGCGCACATAAAGCGGGCTATGCTATCCGCCGTTCGGAGAATTTAAGTTCATGGGAGTATGCGCCAGACCATCGTGGTGAAACCGTCTATAACACTGACACGGGAAACACCGAAGAAATCACGACGCTGGGTGACTACCCGAAAAATACAACCACTATCGCCCCGTTAACACCATACGATAAATGGGATGGTGAAAAATGGGTGACAGATACTGAGGCACAACATGGTGCCGCAGTAGAAGCGGCAGAAACCAAGCGCCAGTCACTGGCTGATGCGGCAATGGCTTCCATAAGTCTGATTCAGTTGAAGTTGCAGGCCGGGCGGAAGTTGACGCAGGCAGAAACCACCCGGCTTAACGCCGTGCTGGATTATATAGACGCACTGAACGCAATGGATATAAACATGGCACCAGATATCAACTGGCCGGAAATACCACTGGCAGCAGCCAGTTGAATATAACTAAGCCGCCCTCACGATATAGTTAAATGCAATATTGCGGGGGCGGGTTTCACTACCACCTGTGTTACCAATACTTCCTCGTGAATGAAGCGTTGGTGATGGAATCAAACTCCCTCCTGTATTTGTGGCATCAAGCCCCCTGCCTTGTGTATATGTTTTTTTGAAAATCGTGGCCAACTCCCATTCATCCTTTGTGTCATATCCATCGTTAGCTACAACAATATGGCGGTGTTTTTCCAACATCCCGGTTTGAATGCTCAATAAAGCGCGTGCTGCATCAATTCCTCGCCCATCATCCCAGCCACGGATAAATTCACCGCGTAAATCTGGTAATTTATTGGTGGGGTAGGCCTTTGCCAGTTTGGGATACATTTCAGAAGAAAATGCTGCACCGTTACATTTCAGCCAGCCCGTTGGTGGTGTAGCTGAGGGCCACGGAACGGGTACACCAACGGGCAACGCAGAGCCTTCCCCCAAACCAACGTTTTCATGCGGCTCTTACGATGTAATTAAATGCAACGTTGCGAGGGCGAGTTTCTGTACCTACATTTCCACTAATTTCACCAAACCGTTTTACATTACGAGAGCTAATGGCTCGTAGTGAGGAAGGCACCTTTAAACCGGGTTCGTCTGTTTTAACTATTCCCCCGTCCCCGTATGTAGCCAGTATTCCAGGGTTTACTCCTTTCCGTGCACTTCCCGCGGCAAGTCCATCCCCGGTCCATAATTCCATATAGTGTGCATGATCCAAAATTGTGTGTGGCTGCCAATTAAGCAAAGCGCGGCCAGCATCCACCCCGCGCCCATCATCCCAGCCGCGAATAAATTCGCCCCGTAAATCCGGTAATTTATTGGCGGGGTAGGCCTTTGCCAGATTGGGGTACATTTCAGAAGAAAATGCTGCACCGTTACATTTCAGCCACCCCGCTGGCGGCGTGGCTGAAGGCCATGGAACGGGCACACCAACGGGCAGTGCAGAGCCTTCCCCCAAACCAACGTTTTCGTTTTTATCCCTACCTATACCAACTATGTATTTTTCACGAAACAAAGAGGATGTTTTTTATGCAAATTGGCTATATTCGTGTGTCAACAAATGACCAGAACACGGATTTACAACGCAATGCACTGAACTGCGCAGGATGTGAACTGATTTTTGAAGATAAAATCAGCGGAACGAAATCAGCCAGACCGGGATTGAAAAAACTGCTCAGAACGCTATCAGAAGGAGATACGCTGGTTGTCTGGAAGCTGGACAGACTGGGCAGAAGTATGAAACACCTGATCACGCTTATTGAGGAATTGCGGGAAAAAGGTGTTAATTTCCGTAGTCTGACGGACAGCATTGACACATCAACACCCATGGGGCGTTTCTTTTTTCACGTCATGGGGGCTTTAGCCGAAATGGAACGTGAATTAATTGTAGAGCGTACACTGGCCGGGCTGGCAGCAGCACGCGCACAAGGACGCATTGGCGGACGTCGCCCGAAGTTGACAAAAGAACAACATGAGCAAATAGAAAGGCTGATTAAAAACGGTCATGACAGAAAACAACTGGCGATCATTTACGACATCGGTATATCGACGATTTATCGTTATCACCCTGTAGGCGATATACAGACTGAAGAAACAACCGGGCAGACTCAGGGAAAATAAAAAACCGCTAATCTGATCATTAGCGGTTTTGCGTTAATCAAAACAGCCCTTTAACGGAGCTGGCCGCGCTGTTAAGGGATGATGTGACCTTATCTTTGAAGCCGGACAGCATATCACTGAACGATGAGGATTGCAGGCGCTCTCGCAAATCCTCATCACAGCGTTCAAGGGTCAGTGAAAATTCTATCTTTTTCGCCTTACCGTAGCGATCAAACTCGGAACGGGTCGTATTCGTTTCAGTCAGTACATACATGCCGTAAATCTGCCCGACACCATCAATCAGAGGCCAGGGGCGTCCTGTATATGCCTGCGTGGTCAGCAACGAAAGCGACACTTCGCCACCTGTAATTTCAGGATAAAGCACACCAGAAAGAACGATGCGATCATCGCCTGCCCCGATATACTGCCAGCTTGCTGAACGGTTAACGCGTTCATTTTTCACATGCCGCCAGCTTTTGTTTTGCTGTAACTGCTGATGCGGCAACGTGCGCAGCTCAAAAACAAACATGCCGTAGATCATCATCATGGCCATGACTCCTCAATCTTTATCGTAAAAACTGCCACGCCCGGCACGGGCGCGCCGTTCCATTTCTGCCCTGACCATTTCACCGACCAGTTTCGCCAGTTCGCGGGGATTCTGCGTAACAACGTTATGCAGATGAACATGAATTTCACCGCCAAATCCGGAGACAACAGGCTCCCGGTTACGGGAAGTTGCAGGAATTGATGCCACTGGCGATCGTATGGCCTCCGCCACCGGACGGGAGCTGGCCGCAACAACAGGGACCAGCGCCGGAGGCAGAGGAGCCGGGACTACGGGTGTGATGTTGATTGCGGAAGCAGACTTACTGGCCTGCGCAATCTTCCGCTCCTGCCACTCCCCACGAACAGCAAGTGCGCGGGGCAGGTTCTTAAAGACAATATCGCCGGGGCCAATGCGTTTTTTCGTCTCATCAACCAGCTTACCTGTGTTATCAGCAATTTTGCTGAGTCTGCGTAGCGTACCGGTATTGCTGTCTGTGAGCGGTTTATTGTCTTTGGGTTTATCACCTCCGGTGCCATTGCCATTTTCCGCAGGCTTCGGCGGATTGATTTTCGCAAGGTCCCCCTGAAGCAAGGCAACCTTGTCCTGAAGAATGGCCGCACGCTGTGCGTCTTCGATTTTCTTGCGCGCCCTTTCCGCTTCATCCGGAAGGACGCCAAGTTTTTCAAGTATCCACGCCAGCGTATCCAGTAGCATTTTTGCAGGTGTCAGAACAAGCTGTAACGCACCGCCAAGAACGTTACCGAATATCTCGCCAGCACTGGTACATTTATCCAGCGTTTCCTTGCTGGACTCCATCGGTGATAGCAGCGATTTAAACCAGTTAAAGACCTGAATAATCCCATCACGCACGACATCAAAAACAGGACCGAACCGTTCAAAGGTTTCGCGCAACGGAGCCAGCCGTTCCATAATCCCACTGAACACCCCGGCATAAAACGCCTTGATGGGTTCCCAGTATTTCCAGATGAGAACCGCCGCAGCCACAAACGCAGCAACAATCAATCCAACCGGACTGAGCAGCGCCCCGATAGCGCCACCCAGCAACGAGATGGAACCTGTTACCATTCCCCATAGTGCTGGCAGCACCCTGACGACATTCATTGATCCTGTCAGGAGAGAAAAACCGAGACGTAACGTAGCCAGCTTCCCGTGAAGCACCCCAATAACCAGAGACAACGAACCAACCGTTGCTGTTGTCGCCAGCAGTGCACCTCCCGCTATCAGTAGCTGGCGCGTCAGTGCCGGATGGGCCTGCGCCAGCGCCGTCACCCTTGATACCACCCGCGTGAGCCACTGCGTGACAGAACGCAGCGGACCGTCAATCAGATCTGCAATGCGGATGCGCAACCCTTCCCATGCACTGCCGAGTGATTTCAGATCGCCGTCAAGGTTGTTGGCCATAACCTTTGCCGTGCGTTCAGCCTCACCGCGCGCGCCTTCAAGTTCTTTTCTCAGTTTGGGTAAGGAGCCGTCACCTGCCGCATCAACGAGGGCCATAAATGATGTGAAAGCCTCTTCTCCGGCAATGTCCTTAAAGAACGATACCCGGTCAACTTCCCCGTATTTGCGGGTGGCTTTATAAAGGTCAGCCAGCACATCCTCCATCGGGCGCATTTTGCCCCCGGCATCCGAGACAGACACGCCAAGCTCTTTCAGCGCCTCTGCTGCCGCCTTTGGCGGTGATGCCAGACGAGCCAGGCTGGCACGCATTGCCGTCCCGGCATCACTCCCTCTGATACCCATATTCGCCAGCACGCCCGCCATCGCTGCGGCCTGCTCCAGCGATATTCCCAGCTTACCCGCCACCGGACCTGCATATTTCATGGTTTCGCCCAGCGCGCGAAGGTCAGTGTTAGTACGGGTAAACGCTGCTGTAAGCGTGTCACCGACCCGGTCCATCTGGTCAGCGGAGAGGCCGAACTGCGTCAGGATATTTGAGCCAATATCTGCCGTCTCGCCGAGATCCATACCGCCAGCCGTTGCCATGCTCAGCACGCCGGGAAGCGCAGCCTGAATGGCCTGCGGAGTGAAGCCAGCCATTGCAAGAAATGCCTGCCCACTGGCGGCATCGCCTGCGGTGAACTGCGTTTCAGAGCCAAGTTTTAACGCCTGCTCACGCAGCGCCTTAAACTGCGGGCTGTTCTGGTCGATTCGCGTCAGTGCCTGAACGCGGGACATCTCTTTCCCGAACCCGATCGCAGGCTGCAAAAAACGCCCGGCAGCATAGCCGCCCGCCGCTGCCGCACCAATTGCCAGTGCACCACCTGTTTTCAGTTTTCCCGCTGTTTCCTGCGCGCGCGAATACCGCTCACGCGCCCGCGTTACACGCGCAAGCGCCTGCCGTTCGCGTTCAAGCTGGTTGTTATACTGTTCGGTGCGTCTGATGGCCTGCTGGATGGTGTTATCGCTGCCTGTCAGGGAAATGCCGTGGCGTTTCAGCTCTCCGCCAAGCTCCCGCATTTTCTGAATTTCCCGTGTGCGCGATTCATTCAGGCGTTCAAGCCGGGTGCTTAACTGCTGCATCAGCTTTTGTTGTTTTTCGCTGAGCACTGTACCCGTGCGTTGTAACTGATTAAGGGCGTTAAGCTGGCGTCGTGCTTTCACGATACCCGCATCCGCTTTACTGACAGCGTCGCGGGCGCGCTCAAATGAACGCGCCTGACGCTCGAGATTTTTGATCGCCCCCTGCGTTCGCTGGATGGAGTCACCAAACTGCCCCATCAGGCGGCGTGCGTTTTCGGCAGGTCGGGTCAGCCTGTCAACGGCGCTGAAAGCGACCCGGATATCAAGAGTCTTCATTGTCTGCATTCCCGCTGCGAAGTGCCGCCCGCTCACGCCAGCTAACCACTTCGCCGGGCGTCATCATGAAGATTTCGGCGGGCGACCAGTTAAAAATGGCGGCAATATCCGCCACAAAGTCTTCTATGTGCTCAAAGCACACAACCGTGATCAGGCTTCCGTCGCCTGTTCGTTCTTCCCGCCAGAGTCCGCACCGCTCAAAAAATTTACGGCAACCACACATAACTGAATAAAGTCACGGGATGCCATTTTTTTGATCGTCACTTCATCCAGTCGCGGTGATGTCACGCGTGACAGCAGCGTAAACATGGATTCCGCTTTCAGACTCAGCACATCAGACAGCGACAAATCTCGCAGAGATCCAGCCTGCTCAATAGCCCCGGTGATCTCCACATACGTGATTTTTTCGCCGCCTCGCTCAATGGGTTGGGTAAGTTTTACGCCACGCTCACTGGTTTCTTTCACAGTGTCAGCAACTACCGTATTTTCGGTATCGATGTTTTTCGTCTCTTTCATCAGGAAACTCCTTTCAGTCAGAGGCGACGCACTGCGCCGCCTGCATATTACTTATCAGCCAAGCCCGAGCGCGGAACGGATGCGATCGGGCACAATGTCCTTGCCGTCCTTCCGGTAAATGAAGTTCAGCAGGTCAATCTCCCACAACGGGCGATCGTTAACACTCAGCTTGTAGTAGGTGTTTTTAATGGCGTAAGTGTGTGATGTGGCTTCGCCCTGTTTGGCTTCCCCCATATCAATTTCCGTCACACGTCCGCGCATTTCGACTTCATACAAGTCGCTTTCTGCATCGGTGTAGTATTCACCCGCAAAACGCAGCAGCGTGCCGTCAATCGTGCCGCCATACTTAAGGAACAGCTCACGAACTGCGCCCCCCATGACAAAGCTCGCATCAAGCGCGGAGTCGTCCAGGCCGAGATCAATACTTACCGCCCCCATCATGCCACCACCCCGGTAGCTGTCGGTTTTGCGCGTCAGCTTAGGCAAAGTGACGGACGTCACCTTACCCACTTCGTTTTCACCATCCACAAACAGCGTAAAAAAGCGAAGATGTTTTGGCACAGCCATCAGGCACCTCCCAGCACCGCAAATGCGGGTTCAAAGTATTCATCAGTAAACGTCTGGTAAAGCTCCATGTCTTCCAGTGGCGGAACGGGCGTATATTTGTAGCGAATACGCACACGCCCCTGACGTAAATCCGTGGTGCTGTTATCCACCACGTCATACCAGCACTCCGCGCCAATCAGTTTCCCGGCAGTCACCAGTGAATCCAGTTTTGCCCTGATGGCACTGATAACATCCTTCACGTTCGCAGGCGTCAGTGGACTGTCGATGGTTTCAAACTGCGCTTCCGCAATTGAATCAGCCAGCACCTGTGCGGTTCGGGTATACACCTCAAAAATGTAGGCGTTCGTTTCCGGTGTGCGGTTGCCCCAGAAGCGGAACCCGTTGCGACGAATAATGGTCGTGATTTCTTTGTTGTTGAGGCTGTTGGCATCGCTGTCTTCGGCCTGCAACGACCAGAACACATGCCTCGACATCCCCAGCACATTTTTAACCGGAACGTTGGACAGCGATTTGTGCCAGCCCTGCTCATGGTCAATGTACGCACGAAGGCCGCACGCATAAGCAGGCGCGGGGAACGTTTCGTTTTCGCCACTTTTCGGGTTGTAGGCGATGAAGTCCGGCCATAAGAGCATTACTTCACGTTCGTTGAATTTCTGGCGGTAGGTAATCGCTTCAGCCATCGTGTTACAGCCGTGACATGAGGCATACACAAACGCGCGAAGTTTACCCGCAATCACGCACAGGGATTTTGTCACCGCCTCCGTGTCCAGCTCCGGCGCGGCCAGAATACGAGGACGGTATCCGATGCTTTCATCCTGCTCTGCAACAAGCAGCGCATACATCCCCGTATAGCTGCCGTCATCCTCAGAACCACCGATAACCAGTTGATCCTGCGTCTTTTCGTCTTCTTCTTTGTGTTCAGCCACGCGAACGACGATCACCTTTGTGCTCACCTGGTCTGCGATGGCCTTAAGCGCACGATAAAGCGTCCCCGTTGTTCCGCATTTTCCCAGCACGTCATTGACGCGGGTCAGCAGTGTGGGCTTGTTCAGCGGGAACAGCTTCGCGTCCGCATCATCCGCCGTTGCCACGATACCGATAACGCTGGAATCAACATCGTTAATCGCTGTTACCAGGTCGGTATTTTCCGTAACACGGGCACCATGAAAACGAGTTTCACTCATAGCTTCAGCCCCTTGTATCCGTTAAATGATTCGGCAACAATCATCACCCACCACGCGCGTAATCTCACCCCTGCGCCGTTCTCCCGCCACGGCGACAACAAAAAGCAGTAACCCCCTCCGCACGCACATGCGACCATGCCACACAGGGAGGGAGCAGATGACCGACACCACCATGCAATTGCTCAGTCAGAGCACAGACCCCGTGAAAATGCCGGATTTTGATATTCTTGCGGAGGGTAAAACGCTGTCCGGCGTGGCAGAGCGCCTGATGAGCCTGTCACTGACCGACAACCGGGGATTTGAAGCAGACCAGCTCACCATCACGCTGGATGATGCTGATGGTCAGTTGCAGTTGCCGCCACGGGGCGCTCGCCTGACGGTTCTCATTGGCTGGAAAGGCGAACCGCTGACAGAAAAAGGCACTTACATTGTTGATGAAATTGCTCATGAAGGACCGCCCGACAGACTGACCATTTCAGCCAGAAGCGCAGATTTTCGGGATGAATTTAACGTCAAGCGCGAAGTGTCCTGGCATGATGTGACCGTTGAGCGAGTGGTATCCGCCATCGCTCATCGGTACGGTCTGAAACCGCAAATCAGCGAAATGCTGATGGATATCGAAATCGACCACGCCGACCAGACCGAAGAAAGTGACATGTCCTTCCTTACGCGCATGGCGGAAATGCTGGGCGCAATCACCACGGTAAAAAGCGGTAATCTGTTATTCATTATGCCAGGTGGTGGCGTGAACGCGCAGGGAAAACCATTGCCATCGTTTGCCATCACACGCAGCAGCGGCGATCGCCATCAGTTTCGCATTGCTGACCGCGAGGCGTATACAGGTGTACGCGCCTACTGGCTTGATCTTAATTACGGGAAAAAGAAAAAAGTCAGCGTGAAACGCCGCAAACCGAAAAAGGAGAAAAGCAGCAGCCGTGAAGGTGATTATATGGAGGGCGCGGAAGGCAATGTGTTTGTGTTACGCAAGACTTATCAGAACGAGCAGGCAGCAAGACGCGCAGCGGCGGCAAAGTGGCAGCAGCTACAACGCGGAGCCGCATCATTCTCCATCACGCTGGCGCGTGGACGCGCAGAACTCTATCCCGAAATGCATGGCACGGTAACAGGATTTAAAAGCGAGATTGATAATCAGGACTGGATTATTGCAAAAGCCGAGCACACCATTGATAACAGCGGCTTTACCACGCAGCTTGAGCTTGAGGCAAAAATCCCGGAATGGATAGCGGAAACAGAGTGAAGAACTTAGAATAGCGGCAGCACCACGTTAAGGGAGGTCGCTATGTTCCGTTGTCCGCTTTGTGGCGCATCTGCCCGTATCCGCACCAGTCGTCCGGAAAATGATTCAAACACCGTGCGGCAAAAGTATTACCAGTGTAACAACCTGGAATGCGGCGTATGCTTCTCAACACTGGAAGCCTTCCATAAATTCACATCGAAACACGCCTCCGGCGTTCACTCATCAGAAGGTATCCCGTGGCATGAGCTGCCAGCTTCACACAGGGGAAACAATCAGATGAGTTTGCCTTTACCTCAGAATTAACAGGCAGAATTGCCGGAGTAACAAAAAAGCGATAGATTACGCGCGGGTGCCTTTCGGCTGATGGTCGGAGGGAATACCCGAAGGCCAGATGTGGAAAGGCCCCGGAAAACACTTTTGTTTAACCGAGGCCCTAACCGTCTACCCTAAGCAAGTGAAAGGTTAGCGCCTCTCCGGAAAAGGAGCAAGTGCTATGTCGCAAAAATCGCTTACAGCCATCACGTTCTGCGTGACGGTAATCCTCATCATCTGGATATTGCATGGTTCGCTGTGCGAAATACGGATGAGCTTCTGGGGCGCGGAGTTTGCGGCGTTCTTACAGTGTAAGCAGTAAGGAAACCGCGACGGGGGAGCAATCCCCCGTCAATCGGTTGCCTGGGTATGGTCGAAGTGGCACCCAAATTTAAATTGAGGCCCACCAGTAAGAGTGGTGGGCTTAACGCTTATTTAAATTTGAAAGGAACTCTTTATGAGTGAAATGGTATTTTGTCGCGGATGCGGCAAGGAAATACATAAAGATGCCACATCCTGCCCCAATTGTGGAGCACCTCAAAGAACAGCAAGTTCAAAAAGCAGAATGACAGCCGCACTACTGGCTTTCTTTTTAGGTGGTCTTGGTGCACACAAATTTTATTTAGGTAAAGTGGGGCAAGGATTCCTTTACCTTATTTTTTGCTGGACATTCATTCCGGCAATCGTGGCATTTATTGAGTTTTTTATCTATCTATGCACCTCTGATGAAGACTTTGCCCGCAAATATGGCTAATGCCTAGTGGGCGAATCAGAATGACAAACCCGCAGCGTAAAAACTGCGGGTTTTCTTTTTGGTGTCCTCACAAATGAGGGCACCACCCATAAGCAATAGGCATAACAGATCGATGCAATAAATCCGATCGATAAAAACGATCGATTTGTTATCATATCGGCAGCAGTAACCACACAAGAGGTGCCGCAAATGACGCAAAATGTACGATGCAAAAATTGCAACAAACTACTTGCCCGCGCCTCATTTCACTACATTGAAATAAAATGTCCGCGCTGCAAAACACTTAACCAGATAACGAGAGCCATCGAGCACCCCACACACATGAGGAGTTATGACCGTGGGGATCGCAATCCAGCACCAACCAGCACATACACCGGAACACACTAAGGTTTATCAGACTGACAATGCCACGCTCTGTCGTGGGAATGCGCTGGAAATATTGCCGCTGATTGAGCCAGAAAGTATTGATGCCTTAATCACTGACCCGCCTTACAGTTCGGGCGCGACACACAAGGCCGGACGCACCAACCAGGGCAGCCACGCAAAATATCTGAACGGCGAGAACCTTCATCGCTTTGATGGGTTTGCGGGTGAAAACATGGATGCCCGTTCGTGGGCTTACTGGACACAATTATGGATGGCACAGGCACACCGCGCAGTCAGGCCGGGCGGTTATGCCCTGGTATTTACTGACTGGCGACAACTACCAGCTTTAACCGATGCGTTTCAGGCCAGTGGCTTTACATGGCGCGGTATCATTGCGTGGAACAAGGGGAGGGGGTCACGAACACCCCATACCGGGTATTTCCGGCATCAGTGCGAATACATTGTCTGGGGCAGCAAAGGCCATTTAGATAAATCGCCTTCGGGGCCGTTCGACGGCTGCATGACGTTCCCGGTTATCCCGTCAAAGAAAATGCACCCGACCGGAAAACCAGAAGAACTAATGGCAGAGCTGGTCAGGACTGTGAATAGTGGCGGAACAGTCCTTGATCCTTTTATGGGGTCAGGGACAACGGGTGTGGCTGCACTGAAAGCAGGGCGAAAATTTATTGGTATAGAAACCAGTGATCATTATTTTGAGGTAGCAGCGCAGCGGCTTCGGGGGACTATTACCACAACCATTTCGGCTACATAAGACAAAGCCCGCATTTTTTGCGGGCTTGTATATCATTACTGATGTGGACAGTTTGTGGATGTTTATAAGAAATAAGCTAATAGAAACAATTTGTTAGCTTTACAAAAAACGCGCCCGAAGGCGCGTTGGCGATACACTCAATATAAAGGACTACTCTTCTTCAACTTCTTCGACGAAGTTGGCGTCTTTCACCGATGTTGCGGCACGACGTGCTTCGCCTTTGTGCTG
>SKDY01000081.1_pt1 | contig 79630 bp, 80 predicted proteins | sample 4826591 | NCBI WGS metagenome assembly SKDY01 (sample SAMN11008823, study PRJNA524170) | human gut metagenome | biome: Human fecal sample; material: Feces; isolation source: fecal sample from pouch patient p10, p22 | host: Homo sapiens | place: Israel: Tel-Aviv | collected 2016-06-15 | reverse complement strand
CGTGTGCTGCTGCTTGCTCTTCTGATGATGATGAACCTGCGTTCGTCGTTGATGACGTTGTGCCGTTATCAGCAGCTGATGATGTTGCGGGCTTGTCTGACGTTACAAGCTTGTCCGCTCCACCAACGGTCGTCTTTCCAGTCTCATTCAAGTAACCGTTAACGATTTCCAACAAATAGTGCTTCATCCATTGGAACCCATCCTGGGCTCCTGACGCAAGACTATTCAAATAATCAGTCGTAATGTCAGGGAATACTTCGCCACGAGTGACCTTGGCATACCAATCCGCATTGTGCTCACGAATGTAAGCAACTTCAATTGCAAGCGCATAATCTTCTACACGATCAACTTGGAATTGAATCTGTTGATCCGCAAAAGGCATACCATCACTATAAGAACCATTTGCTTGTGTGTAATCACCAGACTTAATTGTCTGAATCATGTCCATAGCCTTGCTAATGGCTCCCGACAAATTCCCTTGCCACACAGCATCGGTTCCAGCTAACTCCTGCACAAAACGATACCCATCAATCACAGACTGTAACCTATCGATTTGTGCCTGTTCATTTTGCGTCAACGAACGACCAGTCGTCGCAGCTACGACATTCTTCACATGCGTCAATTGCAAATTAGTCGTCGCAATTGGTGCGACAACCATCAAACCAACAGCACCTAAGGCAAGGCCTCGCGTTACCCAACGCTTACCATCCTTATACATCTTAAAGTGAACGTTTTGTTCACCACGATTTTGCATCTTTCCAAACACAACCAATCGCCCCTTTTCCCCACGAACATAATTTCTATTCGCTTTAATCTAAATGACCCACTTACTAAAAGTACATATAGTAATATAACCCAGAATTCCCGTTTTTTCACGTTTTTAGGGGAAAAAGAACCCGTTCCTGGGAGCAACAGCTCCTAAGAACGGGTTCTTTCCGATATTTAGTTCGGTTTTAGTGATTACTTCAAGAATTCAGGTGCCAAGTAAGCGGGGTTAGGGTACTTATAGAACCCTTCTCCCGATTCAACACCAATATGTCCAGCATCAATCATTGTCTTGACCTTCTTGGCAATTTCTTGGTGTGATGTGTCTGGGTTCATGATGTTAATCGCATAAACTGTATTCAAGCCAACCGTATCCATGATGGCAAATGGTCCAGCCGGAGCACCAGTAGCAATCATCCAAGTCTTGTCGATTGTCTCTGGATCCGCAATTTCATTTGCCCACAGTTGTGAACCAGCATCCAACAACGGCACTAGCAACGAGTTCAAAACATAACCCGGTTGTTCCTTCTTAACCATAATTGGCACCATGCCAATTTCACGTGAGTATTCCTCAAACGTTGCTGGCAATTCAGGTGCAGTGCCTGGGTGTGGCATGATTTCAGCCGTGTTGTTCTTCCAAATTTCGTTAGCAAAGTGGTAAGCCAAAAACTTTTCTGGACGACCAGTCGCCTCAGCGAAGGCTGATGGTAGCAACGTTGAAGAGTTAGTTGCCACGACTGTTTGTGGATCTGCCAACTTCGCAAACTTTTCGTAGAACTCAGTCTTGGTGGCAGGTGCTTCTGGCAACGCTTCAATCACCAAATCAGCGCCAGCAAGTGCCTCGCCCAAATCAGTGACATACGTTAAATGCTCGCGGGCAGCTGCGATTTGTTCGTCAGTTGCTTGCAAGTCGCGACGTACACCGTCTTCCCAACGCGCAACACGCGCTTGTGCCTTTTCCAGTGAAGAGTCAGAACGGCCCCACACCGTGACATCCTTACCGTGGAATGCTGATACGTAGGCAATTTGTGATCCAAGTGTTCCACCACCGACGATTGTTACTTTTTGATATGACATGTGATAATCCCCCATCATTTTTGATTAACTACACCATATCATGTAAGCGGTTTCTCATGCCAAAGAAAACTATCGAAAACAAAAAAGCATCCCCACAAATTGTGAGAACGCTTCTGAAAATCTATCTATTAGTCTGCAGACAATGCATCGATTGGGTTCAACTTTGCTGCGCGACGAGCTGGCAACAAAGCGGCCAAGAATGAGATGACCAATGCCAAAATCAACGTCATGACCACATTTCCAACTGAAATTTGAATCATGTCAAACTTCGCAATGCTGTACAAAGCTGAATTCAACAATGAGCCAATTCCGAAGGCCAAAATTAGGGCCAAAACGAAACTTGCCAAACCGATTAGCAAAGATTCTGACGTAAACAAGTTACGCACATCCTTCTTGCTTTCACCCAAGGCGCGGAGAATTCCGATTTCCTTCGTACGCTCTGAAACTGACATGAACATCGTCACGATAATCATCAAAGCAGATACGACCAATGAGATACCAGCAATGGCAGCCAAGACATTCGTTGCCAATGAGACAATTGTGTTAATAGTGTCCAAGATTGACCCAACCGTTACCGCTTGGAACAAACGCTTGCCATCATCACCCTTCATCTTGTTGATGTCCTTTTGGAAGGCCTTAACATCGTCAGTGTTCTTAACACGAACCGTTACGAACAACGCACGGGTATCGGCACCAGCTTCCTTGTAGGCATCTTCAATCGTGCTTGCTGTCGTTACGTTTGCCGTTCCAGCTTGACCAGCGTCGATAACACCTGCAATCTTGAACGTCTTGTTAATTTCAACTGGCGTCATACCGTCTGACTTAACTGCCATCCACTTAACCGTCATCGTCTTACCAACAACTGACTTCCAGTCCTTAGTATCGAACTTCTTGGCAACCGTCTTCTTATCAACCAAGATTTCGTTCTTGCCAGGTACATGACCCGCCTTAATCAACTTCTTTTGATAAGTTGCTGACCAAGTTTGCACTGTCCCAAGTGAGTAATCCTTACCTTCAAGATTTGCTTGGACATTGCCGGCTTGGTAACCCTTTTGCAACGTCTTCACGTACTTGTTAGCCTTAATTTTCTTGATTTGATCATCTGAAATGGTCGTCTTGTCCATATCGACACCGGCTGTCGCACCAGACGTTTGGCCAACGCCACCGTTTTCACCTTGGTGACGGGCGACCGTAACAGCCGTTGGGTTTGCCAATGAGTTAACTTGGTCGTTAATGTAGGCCTTAACCCCATTTCCCAAACCGGTGAACAACATCACAGCAAACAACCCGATCGCTGTTCCAATCATAATCAATGAGTTACGCCAGAAGTTATACGTTAAGTGCTTGAACGCATTACGGAATGACGCAGCTGCTGGTAATGGACGATCTGCCAAACGCGTATCATCAGCTGGCAACTCGTATGCTGGCTTCAAACGTGTGTCGGCGTCGATTTGACCATCAGCCAAGTGAACGATACGCGTTCCGTGGTCAGCCACTTCTTGTGAGTGAGTAACCGCGATAACTAGCTTACCTTCTTGAGCAATTTCGTCCAAGATTTCCAAGACTTCAGCCGTATTCTTTGAATCCAAAGCACCAGTTGGCTCATCAGCAATGATAATCTTGGGGTCAGAAGCCAACGCACGCGCGATTGCGACACGTTGCTTTTGTCCACCAGACAATTGGTTCGGGTGCTTCTTAATTTGATCCTTAAGCCCAACCTTCTCCAACAATTCGGTTGCGCGCGCAGTCTTATCCTTTTGACTCAACGTCGTCATTTCCAATGAAACCAAGACGTTCTCTAGGACAGTCAAGTGACTAATCAAGTTGTAAGCTTGGTAGATGTAACCAATCGTGCCACGACGGTAAGCATCTAATTGCTTTTCCTTCTTGTGGTCCAAGACTTGGCCATCAATCGTGACCTTGCCTTCAAACTCGCGGTCCAAACCACCGATGATGTTCATCAGCGTTGACTTACCACCACCAGATTCTCCAAGGATTGAAACAAACTCACCCAATTCAAAATCCAAGTCAATTCCCTTCAAAACAGGAAACTCTTCCTTACCCAGGTAGTATGACTTGCGAATATCTTTTAACTCTAAAAATGCCATTGTCTCTCCTCCGGCTCTCTACGCTTTTTGTCATGATAATTGTAATTAAGTTTACCGCCGTATTGAAATGGCGTCAAGAAAAGTTTAATCAAAATGCTTTTGATTAAACTTTTTATGTTATAGTAATTTTATAACTACTAGCGGAAAGGTGGCACACCATGAATCGTGAAGAAAAAAAGGCGCTCACACGGCGACAAATCATTGACGTTGCGACGCGTTTATTCCGACAACACGGCATCCATAATACCGATTTAAAAACAATCGCTACCGAGGCTGGCGTGTCCGTGGTCACCTTTTACAAGTACTTCGATAGCAAGGATGCCTTGATTGGCACCATCGCGGCCGAGCAACTCAATACGTTGTTCGATCAGATTATGGCGATTACCAACCAAACCGATTTACGCTTTATCGAAAAGATTAAAGCCTTCGCCCAACTGTCCCAACAAAAGCAGCAAGAAATTGCGAATACATTTGGGGATGAAATGATGCAACTGCTTGAAAAAGACGATTCAGCCGTTCGCGCAGTTGCCGAGTCACGCCGCGATGAATTTTTCGAAGCAATCATCGAGCAAGGCCGTGACGAAGGTTTCTTTACCACCAACGTTAGCACAACCGCTATTCGCGTGTACATTGATATGTTTGTGACTTACCCAAATGTTCAAGCTAGTTTGGCTTCAAACAGTGATTTAACCCGGCGTGAGTTGGATGCCCAATTGGAAGAACTTTTCTTCTTCGGCTTGATGGGATCAGTGGACGCCGCCCACCGTGACCAACTAAATGAAATCCGTAAACAACAAAAGGGATGAGCAACTGCTCATCCCTTTTTTGCGATTGTCTGCAACACACCATCATGATTGTTATCCGCAACTGCCACAGCATACCCATATGCAAATAGGCGCTTATCAGCGTTGGGCATAATCACCGGTTGACCGGCTACTGACAACATTTCCTGGTCATTCATACCATCCTCGAACGCCATTAAGTCAGCCGGTTGACCGCCCAAATGTGCCAACATCCGTTCCAAGCTCACTGCCTTATTGACACCAGTTGCCATCACATCCACCACCCCATTACCAGGTGTCGTAGCGTGAACGTCAATACCACTTTGCTTCACTTGATTAACAAACGTTTCACTTTCAGCTAACGTCCAAAATACCGTCACTTTAACAACCGGTACGTGCACTTCGCGTAGTGACACGACTTCACGCGGTTGCCCGTATAATTCAGCCATCATCGCCACAAACGCCGGTGGTACTTGGCCGTAGTCACGCACAACCAGTAATTCATCTGGGCTAAAAATCATCACCCCACCATGTGGTTTTCCAGGCATCAGGTCGATTTGGTCTTGCAAATCTGCTAATTGTTCAGGCGTCATCGTCAAGCGGTCTGATAACTGTTGGTCAGCAGAAAGCAACGTTGCGCCATTATCAGCCACAATGTTGACCTTATCCAAAAAACCACCGAATAACATCTGAACGTGTCGCAAATCACGACCGCTTGCCACAATGAATTGACCACCCTCAGCCGTATAAGCGTTAATAACCTGCGCAAATAAATCACGATTGTATTGCTTTTTGTCGTTTAAAAACGTGCCATCTAAGTCTGTCGCCACAAATTTTGCCATTATGCCACCTCACTTCATGTCATCTAGCTTAATCCTATTTATTGAATATTACGTTCGAAATCTATCAACTTTTGTTTCCAATTTTGACCAGCTCGGTACTGTCCCAGTGTCCCATCACTGCGAACAATACGATGGCACCCCACAAATACTAGCAATGGATTTTTACCCACCGCCGATGCGACAGCACGTACAGCCGTTGGTCGGCCAATCTGATTCGCTAATGTCGCATACGTCATCGTCTCGCCAAAATTCGTCTCAACTAAAGCGCGCCAAACTTCACGCTGTAATTCTGTTCCTCGCCCCTGCCAGTCAGGTGTGAAATCAACCCTGCGACCAGCTAAATAGTCAGACACAGCCGACCCATAATGGCGTTCCTGACTTGGCTTGACCGTCATTTCACCAAACCAAGCTTGATAGTCAGCTACCGGATCTTCAGCCAAGGACACAAACGTCATCCCCTTCTTTGAATAAAAGATTGTCAAGTGACCGCCTAAAAAGTCGTACGTTTCATATTGCATATCATCATCTCTTTCAAATGAAAAAAGCTACTCGTAATCATCGTTTACGAGTAGCTTACCAAATTATTTAAATGATTTCTTCTAGCTTAGCCAATACACCATCATGTTCGTTGTCCAAGTCAGCCATGCCGAACCCGCGATTAAACAAACGCTCATCCGCATTTGGCATCACATAAACTTGTCCAGCCAATTCCATCATTTCCAAATCATTCATGCCATCACCGAAGACGGTCAATTGCTCTGGTGCCAATGATAGCTTGTTGATGAGTGCCGACAAACTCGTTGCCTTATTCACACCTTCAGCCAAAATATCAACCGCACCATATCCTGACGTCGTTGGGTGCAACGGCATCCCTGATGCATTAATACGGCGAATAGCTTCATTTGAACTTGGCACGTCAAAGATAGCTGTCACACTGGCCAACGGCTGTGGAATATCCGTTAAGTGATCAACCAAGTGAATTGTACCGTACACATGTGTCATATAGTCTTGCAAGTCTGGTCGCAATTCGCCGTATCCTGACAAACGGTACATGCTGTCTTCAGAGAAAGCAATAATGCCATCCTTTGGTGAAACATCAACTAAGATACGTTCCAACTCAGCCAACGTTGATGCATCAAGTGTACGTAAGTCTGTTTCCGCAGTACCACGAACGTGCCAGGCAGCACCGTTATTTGTTACCAAGTGGACGCGGTCAGCTAATACGCCAAACTTGCTGCGTACCCACTTTGCTTCGCGACCAGTTGCAATAGCAAATTGATCACCGTTTTCATCGAGTTGATCCAAAATCTTAGCAAATCGTTCTGCATCAAAGGTCTTATCTTCGTGCAAAAATGTTTGGTCCAAATCCGTTACAAACAAGCGTGTCATGATAACCGCCTCCACTTTCCTTATGTCAGTAATAAGTGTATCAAATCGTCTGCCTTTGTAGCTGCCTAAAAGGAACAAAAAAGGCGATTGCATTCGCAATCGCCTTTCGCGTATAGCCCATCAGGGAGTCGAACCCTGGATGCCGGTGTGAAAAACCGGAGTCTTAACCGCTTGACCAATGGGCCATGATGTTTTAACAACCTGTCTCAACAACAAAATTAATATTACCAGAATAACCTGACCAGTGCAACCCCTAATTTTAAAACTCACAAACTTTCTTCCATAGACTTCCGACCATACGGTATAATTACTGCAGAGGAAATTAGGATGACTGACAAACAACTTGCCCACCCAAAGTGGTTGCTCTTTTTCGAAACGTTAACAGCCATCGGCGTTATCGTAGCCTTATTACGTTTCTTTGCATCACTTATCAATGGTATTTATCATCACTTTACCGGTCACACGTTTGCATTCGTTGAGGCAGTCAAACAAAACACGTGGCAAAATTATTTGACCCTAGCGATATTGATTATTGGTATTTTAGGCACCCGCTATTTGAAGACAAAGTTTAAGTAAAAAGGACGACCAATCGGTCGTCCTTTTGCTTTAGTTATTCGAATTCAGCATTCTTCTTCATTGTGGCGTTAATTGTATCAGCCACTAATTGGTTAAGATGTCCATCTTCCAGAACTTGCCATCCAGCAGCCGTTGAACCACCCGGCGTCATGACTTCATGCGCCAGCGTCATTGGGTCCTTCTTGAACTCTTCCATGTGGCGAGCCGTACCAATAACCGTTTGCTGTGCCAATCGTTCTGCCGTTTCTGGATCGATACCAGCTTGCACACCAGCTTGAATCATCGCTTCAGCAAACGCCGCAACGAACGCTGGACCAGAACCAGCCAAGGCACTGACAGCACCAAATTGCTCTTCAGGTAATTCGTCTGTACGACCAAAGTCCAGGAACAAAGCTGCGATAGCCCCCTTGATATCAGCGTCCATCGTGTCATCAAACGCCAAAGCTGTATAACCATACTTAAGCGCCACGTTCACATTTGGCAACGTACGTGCAATCAGAACATTAGGCCCCAACGCAGCGTGCAATTGTGCCAATGACACACCACCAAGAACTGATGCCACAATAACCCCCGGCTTCATCATCAACCCGAGTTGTAGTTCCTTGGCAACGTCAGCTAATTGTGCAGGTGGCATTGCCAAAACAACCATATCCGACTCAGCCCAAACATCCAAAGCAGACTGCTTAGCCTCTAATCCTAATTCAGCTGCAACTTTTTCACCTGAATGTGGTGAAAAAAGCACTTGGCGAATTTCGGCGTTTCCTTGCCAGCCTTGCATCATCGCTTTAGCCATATTACCAGCGCCGATAAATCCAATTGTTAACATCTCACACCTCGTTCATCTCGTTTGTAATGACCTAATCATATCATACCTAGATGATATAAGAAGCGACCCACCGTTTTGTTTTTGGTTGCCACTCAAAATACCAAATTTGTGAAAACGACTGTTTACTATATGACCCAGAAACCAACACCCCTGTCTCTGTATTTTCAACATAATCCACGACCGTGCCAGAAATACGGACGTGAAATTCAGTTGGTTTCGTTTGCACATATTGATCAATCAAATCCACCGAAACATTCTTAGTCACATTACGCTCATGTCGCTCAGTCATCTCGCCTAGCGTACGTAAATGCTCTGCATACAAACCAGGTTCATACTGATCGATTGCATCGATCAAATCCATGCGATTCCACGCCACCTGAATTGCCAAGAAGCGGCGTTCAATTTCAAGGCGTAAGGCCTCTTTTTCTCGTTTTGTTTTTCCTGGAAAACGACCGAGTGCATCGCGTTGCTCCTGGTAAGCTTGCAATTTTTTATTCGCAAAAACACCAACTCCAACCAAGCCAATCATCGGTAAAAGTACAATCGCGCCTACACCACCGCCCATTCGTCCACCATAATAGTGACTCGAACCACCTGTGGAAGTATAGCCAGTTGACCGCCCACCACCGCCACCAGTTGCATGACCGCCACCGCCAGCTGAATGACCACCAGCCATCGCATGAGCTGAAACTGGCATCAAGATTGCTAGAACAACTGTTAGCAATATCAATAATCCTTTTTTCATTATCCATCTTCCTCTTAATGGCATCCATTATCCTACTGTTAGCGCAAAATAAAAAGACCTCGAACCAAATCGAGGTCTTCATGTTCATTATGAGAACCCTTGGCGTTCAGATAATGAGAATGCTTTATTGTGATAGCGCATCGACATAATCAAACCGATACCCAACATATTTCCAACCAAGGCGGAACCACCCTGTGAAATAAATGGCAACGGAATACCAGTCAATGGCACCAATCCGATATTCATACCAATGTTTTCAAAAATGTGGAACAACAACATCATTACCACACCAGATGCAATGTATGCATAGAATTGATTTGACGTATCATTAACAACTTGGAAGATTTGGTAAATCAACAAGAAGTAAAGAACCAGTAGCAAGACACTTCCGACGAACCCGAAATTTTCACCAATAACTGAGAAAATCATATCCGATTCACGAACTGGCACCGCAACGTGCGAAACGTTGAAGCCAGTTCCGGTGATACCACCTGATCCAATAGCCTTCATTGCTTGCCATAACTGATAACCACTATTTGACGTATCCCCTGAAGGATTCATCCAAGCGTCCACACGGGCAAATTGATAAGCTTCAAATCCAACCTTTTCCAGAATGTGGCGTCCCCATGTTTGGGTAACAAACAGGATAGTTGTTGTTCCCAAAACTGCTGCAGCCCCAACAATCGGCCCTAAAATTGACCAACTCAAACCAGATACCAGCGTCATTCCGAAAACAATTGCCACGAACACCAGTGTTGTTCCAAAGTCGTGTTGTGCTAGAACAAGTACGACAATTGGTGCCGTCCAAGCGATAATCTTCAACAACAAGAACTTATCAGAATTCCAAGTGTGCTCTGGGTTTTCCAAATTATGCTGTGAAATCACACGAGCCAACATAATAATGAATGCTGGCTTCATAACTTCGGAAGGTTGGAACGTCAATGGTCCAATAGCAAACCATGACTTTCCTCCAGTGTTAGCGTAGTAGGCACGTGAGTAAAAAATCAAGACGGCAACCATCAAGAAGACACCTAACCCAAAAATATAAGGGGCTACTCGCCAAAGTTGCTCTGAATCGAATCTCATAATCACCATGACTGCAATGATTCCTACGATATAGTAAGCACCTTGCATAATCACCATGCGCCAAACGTTAACACCAACAGTATCATGTACTCCCGCAACATATAATGATGCTAAACCAATCAACGCAAGCATCATCACAACGAAGATGATTGACCAATCAATCACACCACCTTCGCTCGAGAAAAAGCGTTTGATCATGTTTTAACCTCTTTATTGATTAGTGATGCAAGTTAAATTCTGCAATCAACAATTCCATTGCGTCATCAAATGACTTAGCCGTAACCGTACGATTATCAGCGAAGCGGACCGTCAAAGGTGACGTTGACTCATCAATCGTACCCAAACGAACCTTGTTCACTTTCACTTCTGAAAGGTTATCTCCCAAATCATTAATTTCAACTGAAACAGGCTTATTATTACGTGACATAATTACTTTCCTTGTACTCCGTGCATGTGTTCTAGCAACTTACCAGCTCCAACGGCAACATTGTCCAATGGGCTTTCTGAAATCATAACAGGTACACCAAGGTGTCCTGAAATCAACTTATCCATTCCGCGTAGCAACGCACCACCACCGGTCAAAACAACACCGCGGTCGATAATGTCAGCAGCCAATTCTGGTTGGATAACTGACAAAACTTGGTGAGCAGCATTCACAATTTGTGCCAATGTGTCGTGCATTGCTGCCTCGACTTCGTTAGCATTCAATGTAATCGTGCGAGGCATTCCAGTGAAGTTATCACGTCCACGCACTTCCATCTCTTCTGGATCATCCAATGGCGTTGCCGTACCGATCTTAATCTTGATTTGTTCAGCTGTACGCTCACCAATTTGCAAACCGTGCTCACGCTTAACGTAGCCAGCGATGTCAGCGTTCATCTTATCACCGGCAACACGGATTGATTCTGACGCCACGATATCACCCAATGACAAAACGGCAATATCTGACGTTCCACCACCCATGTCGATGACCATTGAGGCAATTGGTGAGAAGATATCCAATCCAGCACCGATAGCCGCAACCTTTGGCTCGTATTCAAGATACACCTTACCACCACCAGACTTTTCAGCGGCACCAATAATGGCCTTACGCTCAATCTCCGTGATATTTGTTGGTGCGCACACCATGATGTTTGGTCGTGACATCACACCCTTGGCGTTCAACTTAGCCATGAAGTATGACAACATTGCTTCCGTCATATCAAAGTCTGAGATAACCCCATCCTTCAATGGACGAACAGCGCGAATGTTACCAGGCGTACGACCAACCATTTGATAGGCTTCGGTACCAACTGCCAAAACCTTATCCGTCTTGGTATCGATTGCAACGACTGATGGCTCGTTCAATACGATACCTTTTCCTTCAACATAAATCAGAACGTTAGCCGTTCCCAAATCAATGCCGATTTCCTTGGCCATGATTTTCACCTCTTAATTTTTTACCGAGCAAGCTCGTTTACATTCTTTTACGTATCTATAATAGTATACAACAAAAACCGACGTCATTTGCCCTTAGTTTCTACATCAGGGTAAAATAGACAGAAAGACAATAAAAGGACGATATTCAAAATGAAATTAACCCTTAAAGAAATGGTTACAGCCCTAAACGCCAGTGTTTCAACCGAGGCGGATGTCACTGTAACCAGCACGACATTTGATTCTCGCAAAGCAACCGCTGGCAGCCTATTCATCCCGCTGGTTGCCGAGAACGATGGTCACGATTATATCGCTAGTGCCATCGCAAATGGCGCAACCGCTACTTTGTGGCAGGCAGATCATGGTAACGTGCCAACAGATATTCCCGCTATCATTGTTCCAGATGCGCTAGATGCCTTTCAAAAGCTAGCTGCTTACTATCTAAAGAAGATCGCCCCAAAGATTGTTGCCATTTCAGGCTCAAACGGAAAGACAACGACGAAAGACTTTATTGCGGCTATCGGTGCCAGCACTTTCAAGACTGTCAAGACACCTGCTAACTTCAACAACGAAATCGGTGTCCCTACAACCATTCTTTCAATGGCTGAAGACACTGAATTATTAGTTGTTGAGTTCGGCATGGATCGTCCTGGCGACTTGACGCTACTATCAGAATTGGTCAACCCAGATATTGCCGTGTTGACAATGATCGGTGAATCCCACATCGAATTCTTCAAAACTCGCGACCGAATTGCAGATGGCAAAATGGAAATTATCAGCGGTTTGAAGCCCAATGGGTTGTTTGTCTACAACGGTGACGAGCCACTACTTCGTGAACGCGCTGCACAACACGAAAACCTCCAGACGGCGACTTTCGGACTAGCACCTGAGAATGATTTATTCGCTTCAACCATTGAAATGAACCCGGTCGAAGCAACTTTCCAAACGAATCAAACGGATGAAGCCTTCCGCATTCCACTAACCGGCCGTTACAACGTTTCAAATGCCCTAGCAGCCATTTCAGTTGGTCGTGCATTGGGAATTGCATATGACAAAATCCGCGATGCGTTGGCCAATGCGCCAATCACCGAAAACCGTACCGAATGGTTAGATGGTCAATTTGGTGGCAAGATTTTGTCTGATGTCTATAACTCAAATCCAACTGCTGCTAAGGAAGTGTTGCACTTCTTCGCTGAGACACCAACACAAGGTCGTCGCATTGCTGTACTTGGTGATATGTTGGAGCTTGGTGAAGCCGGTCCAACTTTGCACGCTAGCCTAGCTGATAGCCTTGAACCATCAGCTATCCAACGCGTTTACCTCGTTGGTGATATCATGGCCAGCCTTGAAGAAGCGCTAACTGCTAGCTACCCAGCAGGAGCTGTGATTCGTTACGCTAAAGATAACTTGCCAACACTGATCGATGATCTAAAGTCTGAGTTAACCGCCGATGACATCATCATGCTTAAGGGTTCTCACGGTATCCACCTTGAGAACGTGGTCTCAGCTTTGATTTAAAACTCAATTGCATAACACAAAAAGGACTATCGCGAGATGTGCGATAGTCCTTTTCTTTTTAACTGAATACTTACTCAACTTCGGGTTGTCGTTGCATCATCACTGGGAACGAGTTCTTCATCCCCCACAATGCAACTGCACCACCGATAATTCCAAAGACAACCAATGCGATTGTCGCCGCCCACACACTCATATATGGCGTGTGATTAATTAAAGCATCGTAACCTTGAGCTGCATACGTCGTTGGTAGAAACTTAGCGATCGTCGCTAACGTTGCATTCAAGAATTCACTCGGCACAATTTGACCTGACAAAACAATTTGCGCCATAGCCACAATAACTGAAATTAGCAAACCAACCGTGCCAAACAAAACATCCAACAGTAGCGTTACGAGCATGAATGCCGTCGCAACGATGAACGTAAACAAGAACGTTGCTAACAAGTTAGCATCAATCTTGAAAATCGCAATAACCCCGGTCATCAAGACAGCTTGCAATACTGGCAAAATAAACAACGTACGCAAACCAGCAATCGCGGATACCTCAGCAGTCATACGACGACGGCGCTCATTCATCTGAATTAGCAACGCGCCAATAAACAATGCAAAGGCCAACAACGCTGGACCGAAAACTGCCTTGTAATCAGCAACCGTCATTTGGCGATCAACTTGCTTTGAGGCAACTGGGCTTACAAAGTGATTAATTGTCTTCGAACCAAGATGGATTGGTTGTAGCTGCTTCACACCAGCTTGTAACCCATCATTCAACGTCTTAGTTCCTGTCACAGCAGTCTTAACACCTTCATTTAACTTATCATCCCCAGTTGCCAATTGTTGGGCACCTGAACTTGCCGTATGCAACGCATCAAGTAACGTTGGCACCTTGCCAGCCAACGTGTTCACACCGGCTGACAATTGACTAGCACCACCCGCTAATTGTTGGGCGCCATTTGAAAGTGCCGGTGTATTTGCCTGCAATTGATTTAACCCATCAGACAATTGACCAACCCCAGCAACAAGGTTCGGCGTCTTATTAGCCAATTGTTCATTACCAGTTGCGACTTGACTGGCGCCACTAGCAAGTTGGGCAACCGCGACATTAGCTTGTCCCAATCCTGTGTACAAAGACGGCATCTTCGCGGCCAATTGTTGTTGTCCGCCAGACAAAGTGACCAATCCCGTTTGCACTTGCAACGCACCGGCAGACAATTGTTCTGCTGATGAGGCTAGTTTATCAGCCCCCGCAACAGCTCCGTCAAGCTGTGATGCAATTTGGTTAACCTGCGTTGAAAACTTATCAATCGCTTGTAATGCACCAGAAGTTGCCAATTGACCGTTTGTTCCCATTTGTTGTAACGACGGCAATAGCGCTGACAACTGTGGTAGCAATGGCACTAATGGTGTTAGTGCATCCCCAACTTGTTGCGCTTGTGTCTCTGCATCCGTCACGGTGCCTACTTGTTGCAATGCTGTCATGTACTTGCCTTTGAACTCTGCATTATGGCTGTCATTCAAGAATGTTTGAAATTGCGGATCATCCACCAGATCCTTAAAAGCCCCAGCACCAGCACCAACTGTGGTCAAATCCGTTTTCAGGTTAGCCATGTTCGTCGCGAAGTCGACCTTACCGGCATCGCCAAGGCTAAGCCCTTTCGTTTCTTTCGAAATTTGACCCAATCCGTCGTTTAATTGGTTCAAACCGGCCGTCAACTTTTGCAAGTCAGCCGCATTAGTTGCTTGGCCTTGTTTGATTGTTGTTAAACCAGCTGATAGTTGCGTTGACAGTTGCTGTGCACCAGCCGCTAGTTGTTGGTTACCTGAAGCAACTTTTGTAGCCCCAGCAGTGAGGCTTTTTGCACCATCACCCAAAGCCACGACACCATCGCTGGCAGCCTTAGCCCCCGCAACAAGCGCCGGTGTATTTGAAGCTAATTGATTCAATCCCATCGCAACTTGGCTTGAACCGCTCGCCAATTGTTGCGTCGCTGCTGGTAACGCGCCAACGCTATCACGCAATTGGTTACCGCCATCGGCCAAGCGATCAATACCAGTTGACGCTTGGTCAATCCCGTCGGCCAACGTACTAGCACCAGTGGCCAATCGATTTGAACCACCTTGCAATTGCGAAACCCCATCCGGCAATGCGTTTGCGCCAGTTTGGATTTCTCCCAAACCACTGGCTAGCGTGTGCAAATTACGATTGACTTCACCAGACCCGGAAGCTAGTTGGCCCATGCCATCATTCAGTTGCTTTGTCCCAGCAGCCGCCTTGGCGGTACCGTCTGACAATTGCTTAATCGACCCTAACAATTCTTTGTTGTAGGTCTTTTGGATTTCGGCAGTCACTTGCGACTTCAGCTGTTCCGTAACTGTATCGGCCAAAATACCACCAATGTAATTTGTGTGCTTTGACACTTCATACTTGATGTTTGACGTCTTTGGTTGCGCACTGAGCGCCGTCAACGTGTTGGCCGTAAAATCCTTAGGTAACGTCACTGTCATCAATGTATCACCGTCAGCTAGTGCACGTTTAGCTTGTGGGCCAGACATAAATTCCCAAGCAACACTATCATTATGACGTAGCTTATCAACAACTTTTTGGCCAACGGCCAACTTCGCACCATTATGCTTCACCGGTTGATCCGCATTAACAACCGCCACCTTCAAAGAAGACGGCCCACCAGCTTGTGTTGCATCCAGCAACTGAAACAAACCAAAAGCAACACCGGCTGGCACAACGACTGCCAACCCAGCAATCGTCATGTAGCGTGTCTTGCTACTCATCTTATCGAATAACATTACAGTTATTCTCCTCCTAAACTCGAAACACCCAATGGCCCTTATCATCGGGCAAAATTAGTTAACAGTAGTTAATAATTGCATAGTGTTAACAAATAAGCAAGGGCGTTAACAAATGAACACTATAGCATGGTTTGTTTAATTTTGGAATAGTAAGTAAAAAATAAGCGTCCGAACTTTATTGTTCAGACGCTTATTGTTAATAACAAATTATATTAAACTGACTTGATGTAGTTCACACCATCAGCGGCTGGGGCCTTTGACTTAGCAAAGAACACAACCAAGATTAGTACCGTAAAGACGTAAGGTGCAACTTGTAGGTAAACCGATGGTACTTGGTTCAAGACTGGCAATTGTGCCCCAACGATGGCCATTGATTGTGAGAAACCAAAGAACAACGCTGCCGCCATGGCACCAACTGGGTTCCAACGACCAAAAATCATAGCGGCCATTGACATGAATCCTTGTCCAACAATTGTTGAAGCTGAGAAGTTACCGGCGATTGATTGTGCGAACAACGCACCACCAATTCCACCAAGCACACCAGAAATCAAAACGCCTGTGTAACGCAAGGCGTAAACATTCAATCCCAACGTATCAGCAGCTTGTGGGTTTTCACCAACGGAACGCAAACGCAATCCGAAACGTGTCTTAAACAAAACCCATGATGCAACAAAGGCAATAATGATTGCAACCCAGGCCGTTGAAGACGTCTTCGTAAAGAAGATCGTTCCAATAACTGGAATCTTTGACAAGACTGGCACGTTCCAGTAACCAAAGTTTTCAGCAATCATTGACGTTTGACCCTTACCGTACATCAACTTGATCAAGTAAACACCCAAAGCTGGCGCCATCAAGTTCATAACTGTACCTGACACAATGTGGTCGGCACGCAACGTCACCGTTGCAACCGCGTGCAACAATGAGAAAATCAACCCAATAACTGCTCCAGCTAGCAAACCAAGCCATGGCGTCAAACCACCAAATTGACCAGCGAACGTCAAGTTAAAGACAACACCGGCGAAGGCTCCCATAATCATGGTTCCTTCCAATCCAACGTTAACAACACCGGCACGTTCTGAGAACGTACCACCCAATGCAGTGAAAATCAAAGGCGCTGAGTAAACCAACGTACTTGAAATCACCAATTGCAAGATCGTTTCCAAACTCATGATTACTCTGCCTCCTCTACTTTCTTCTCAGGTTCCTTAGGACCCTTCATCTTCTTGGCTTTTTGCTTTGCATCGTCTTCGTCAATCTTAACCAAGATCAAACGAATCAAGTAGTTAGCACCAATAAAGAAGATGATTGAGGCCGTTACAACAGAAACCAATTCAGTTGGCACACCTGAGGCCAATGGCATTCCCAAACCACCAACTGACAAAATTGAGAACAACAAAGCGGCAAAGAAGATTCCTAGGAATGATCCTGATGCCAACAAAGCAACGGCCATACCATCGTAACCAACTTGTGGGGCAGCTGTTTGAGAGAAGATGTTTAGGTACGTTCCCAAACCTTCTGTTGCACCAGCCAAACCAGCCAACAAACCTGAAATCGTCATGGCCGTCACAGCCGTACGCTTAGCTGACATACCAGCGTAGCGCGCTGCGTCTGGGTTCAACCCAACGGCACGAATTTCAAAACCAAGCGTCGTGCGCTTCATGATGAACCAAACGGCTACCAACGCAACAATGGCGATGATGAAGCCGATGTTCAAACGTGAACCACCCGTCAAGTTTGACAAGAAGTCCCAACGCAATGAATCGCTGGCGTGCAAGGTGTTCGTCATATCAGTTGTCGCCATCAACTTCTTTGGCAATCCTTGCACAAAGGCATTTCCACCATACAAAGCGATGTAGTTCAACATGATTGTTGTGATAACTTCTGACGCACCGAATTGGGCACGCAACCAACCAGGCAAAGCACCCATCAAAGCACCCGCAAGCGCTCCGATGATAACAGCCAATGGAATTGACAACCAAGGCGTCATTGATTGGTTAACCAAGACGAACCATGTTGAAGCAATCCACCCAACCCAAACTTGACCAGCAAGTCCGATGTTGAAGAATCCAGCTGATTGGGCAACCAAGAATCCAGCAGCCGTCAAAATCAACGGCGTCATTGAACGAAGCACTTCACCAATGTTCAATGATGAGCCCAACGCTGATTGCACCAAGCTAATGTAACCAGTAACAGGGTTAAATCCTGATACCAACATGATGATCGCACCGACCATCAATCCAAAGAAGACAGCCAAGCCTGCTACGAGACCTGTGCCGTATGAATTAATCTTATTCACCAGTCTACTCCCCCGCTAATTGCGCACGCGCTTCTGCCAATGACATACCGGCCATCAACAAACCAAGCTCGTTCTTTGACGTCTCGTTTGCATTAACGACACCAGTAATCTCACCGTGTGAGATAACAGCAATACGGTCAGCGACGTTCAAAATTTCATCCAATTCGAAACTTACCAACATAACAGCCTTACCTGCATCACGTTGATTGATCAATTGTTGGTGAATATATTCAATTGCACCAACGTCCAGTCCACGCGTTGGTTGCGCAGCAATCACAAAGTCGGCATCACGGTCCAACTCACGCGCGATAATCGCCTTTTGTTGGTTACCACCAGACAAAGCACTTGCCGGTACCAATTCGTTAACTGTACGAACGTCGAACTTCTCAATCAATTCACGGGCGTGTGAGTTGATTTGCTCATAGTCCAATACGCCAGCCTTTGACATTGGGGCCTTGTAGTATGTTTGCAAAGCAATATTCTCAGCCAACGTCATATCCAATTCCAACCCAAAGCGGTGACGATCTTCAGGAATGTGACCAACACCTGATTCAGTAATTTGACGTGGCTTCTTGTTCGTGATGTCCTTGCCCTTCAACGTGACCTTACCTGATGCAGTTGGCATCAAACCAGTCAACGCTGAGATGAATTCTGATTGACCATTACCGTCAATTCCGGCAATACCCACGACTTCACCAGCACGGAAATCCAAGCTCAAGTTCTTCACAACTTCAACACCGCGAGCGTCCTTAACCGTCAAATCCGACACAGACAAAACTGTGTCAGTTGGGTGAGCAGGCTCCTTTTCGGTAGAGAATAGTGAAACTGAACGACCAACCATGATGTCAGCCAATTCTTGTGATGACACACCCGCAACTGGGAATGAGTCAATTGATTGTCCACGACGGATAACCGTTACTTGATCAGCAACCGCCTTGATTTCATCAAGCTTGTGCGTAATCAAGATGACTGACTTACCTTCAGCTGCCAAGCCCTTCAAAATCGTCATCAATTCATCGATTTCTTGCGGCGTCAAAACGGCGGTTGGCTCATCGAAAATCAAGATATCAGCACCACGGTACAACGTCTTCAAAATTTCAACACGTTGTTGCATACCGACTGAGATGTCCCCAGCCAATGCATTTGGATCAACATCCAAACCGTATTGTTCTGACAACTTCTTAATATCAGCTGCTGCCGTCTTCGTATCCAACTTCACACCATTAACGGGCTCTGAACCCAAGATGATGTTTTCCGTAACTGTAAACGCATCAATCAACATAAAGTGTTGGTGCACCATTCCGATACCCAACTCTGCAGCCTTTGATGGGCTATCAACAATTACCTTTTCACCGTTGATCAAGATGTCACCAGCCGTTGGTTGCAACAAGCCAGACAATTGATTCATCAACGTTGACTTTCCGGCACCGTTTTCTCCCAACAACGCGTGAATTTGCCCGCGCTTGACTTGCAAATTAATGTGGTCGTTCGCACGGAACTCACCAAATTGCTTCACAATATCGCGCATTTCAAGCACAATTGGCTCTTCTGCCATAGTCATTTCTCCCTAGAAGCTTTCTTCATTCACAAAGGTTTCTTATTTGTGAAACAATATGTTTATTTTACCTATTTTTTACTAAATTATCCACTATTTGAGAGGCTATTATTCGTCTATTAACATGCCTGTAATACTATTTCGAGATAAGTTCATGGTTGTAAAAAGAAAAACAGGAACTTTCTTTCGAAAGCCCCTGTTTTAATTCGTCTTTTAAACGTTTTACTTCATAGTGCTTGGTACAGTAACTTCGCCTGACTTGATAGCTTCTTCAGCCTTCTCGACAGCTGCCTTTTCTTCGGCATCCAAGTTCTTCTTAGTGATAGCAACACCGCCATCCTTCAAACCGTAAACCACCGTCTTGCCGCCTGGGAATTCACCCTTCATTGATTGGTTAGCAACCTTAACGATTGAGCTAGCAATTTCCTTGATAGCTGACGTCAACGTGAAGTTGTCCGACTTGCCATCCTTAGTCTTGTAGTTACCTTGGTCGTTTTGGTCCATGTCAACGCCGATAACCCAAGCCTTGTCCTTTGATCCAAAGTCTAGGTCCGTGTTGATGTCCTTAGCAGCTGTAAACACAGCGTTTCCGGCAGGTCCAGCAGCTTGGAAGATAACGTGCGCACCTGATGTGTAGATAGCGCTAGCAATCGTCTTAGCCTTTGCCGTATCCGTAAATGACTCAACGAATTGTGCATCAACCGTCATGTTAGGGTCAACTGACTTAACACCAGCGATGTATCCAGCCTCGAATGATTGGATAACAACTGAGTTCATACCACCGATGAAACCAACCTTTGAGTCACCCAATTCCTTAGCCTTCGTCGCTGCGGCAACACCAGCCAAGTATGATGCTTCTTGTTGCTTGTAAGTCAATGAGGCAACGTTCTTGTATTGCTTCTTAGCAACATCGTCAATCAAAACGTAATCCGTCTTTGGGTTTTGCTTGGCAGATGCAACCAACGCGTCGTTCGTTGCGTAACCAACACCGATCAACATGTTGTAACCAGCAGATACACCTTGTTGGAAGTTCGTTGCGAAGTCAGCGTTCGTCTTTGATGCAAAGTAGTCGTAACCATTCTTACCCTTTTGAAGGTCGTGTGACTTTCCCCACTCGCTTACACCGTTCCAAGCAGACTCGTTAAATGACTTGTCATCAACACCACCAACGTCAGTCACCATTGCGACTGAAAAGTTCTTCTTTGAATCTGAGTTGTTGTTGTTCATTGCGGCGATACCAACACCAGCTGCAACGACAACCACAACACCACCGATAATCAAGTTACGACGTGAAACCATGTCTCATTTCCTCCAAAAGTACGATTTGTACTGTTCCTAGTAATTCCCATGTCTAGTTAACAAATGTTTTTCTTGTTAACCTGACTTGCCTTGATTAGTATATAAGGTTCGCTTAATAAAAACAATGAAGAAAGTGTGAATTTCGTTCGTTTAACTCGTTTTTCGTTAAACGTTTTACTGGTTTTAAGACATTTTATAACGTAAAACACGAACGAAAATAACGATTTTAGTCACATTGTTTTTGGTAAAAACGTTTTACTTGGTTTTGATAACCTGGTTAAACTCCTTATTTTCGTCACGCTTTTTTCTTTACAAAATAGTTACAAAACAAAAGGGCCGAGTTAACTCGGCCCTTCACTATCTACTATTAGAAATTTTGGTCAAACTCAGATCCTTCAGGGTGGTTAGGCACCTTGATATCACCAGCGATAATGGCCTTCTTTGCCTTAGCAACAGCGGCCTTCTCGTCGGCTGACATGTACTTAGTAGGCGCCGCAACGCCACCTTCCTTCAAACCATAAGCAACAACTGTTCCGCCTGGGAAGTTACCCTTCATCGCCTTGTTAGCAACTAGCTCAAGACCACGTCCAACACCAGTAATTGATGACGTTAACGTGAAGTTAGACTTTTTACCATCCTTGTCCTTGTAAGCGCCCATGTCTGATTGGTCCATATCAACACCGATGACCCAAACCTTGTCCTTTGAATCAGCCGTCATCGTTTGGTTGTTGTCCTTTGCTGCAGTGAAAACACCGTTACCAACAGTCCCAGCGGCTTGGAAAATCACCTTCTCGCCCTTAGCCATCATCGCCTTGGCAATCGTTTGTCCCTTAGCGGCATCCGTAAATGAATCCGCATATTGCACATCAACGTTCATGTTCGGATCAACTGACTTCACACCAGCCGTATAACCAGCTTCGAAGGCATCGATGATGTTACCGTGCATACCACCAATGAAACCAACAGATGAGCCACCAAGATCCTTCGTCTTAGTTGCGGCTGCGACACCGGCCAAATATGATGACTGTTCTGAACGGAACATCAATGAGACAACGTTCTTCGTCTTCTTCGTATCAACATCGTCAACCAACACAAACTCAGTCTTTGGGTTCTTCTTGGCCGCATTAATCGTCGCATCATGCAATGCGTACCCAATACCAGCTACCAAATCGTACTTACCATTAATTGCTTGCTGGAAGTTTGGTGCAAAATCAGCTTGGGTGTCGGATTGGAAATAGTTGTAGCCATTTTGACCCTTCTCAAGACCGTGTGACTTTCCCCACTTTTGAACACCTTCCCAAGCAGATTGGTTAAATGACTTATCATCAACACCACCAACATCAGTAACCATCGCTACTGTAAAATTCTTTTTTGCATCATCGCTCTTATTACCAATAACCGAAAATGCTGCAATTCCTGCAACTGCAACGACGGCAATGCCACCCGCAATCATCAATCGACGTGAGACCATGTTTATATTACCCCTCAAATTTGAATCATCTTGTTTTACGACCAACCGTCGTAAAACCACTTGCTATATAATACGAACTTCGCCTAGATAAATCAACCACTATTTTTCGTGTTTAGCTCGCAATAAACCATCGACTTACGTATTATCAATTAAAAATAAGTCTATTTACGAACTTAAATCGCGTTTTTAAACCGAACGTCAGCAAAAAGCCGTTTTATTCGATTAACGAAGTTGTTCACCTTGCAAAATAGCGAACATAATAAATGACCAAGTTTTTTCAAAAAAACTCGGCCATTTCATTCACCATTATTTAGAATTGTTGATTGAATTTCGAACCAGCAGGGTGGTTAGGCACCTTGATTTTACCTGACACGATATCATCCTTCGCCTTTTCAACCGCGGTCTTCTCATCGTTGGTCATATTCTTAGTTGGTGTTGCCACACCGCCTTCCTTCAAACCATAAGCAACTGTTTTACCACCTGGGAATTCACCCTTCATCGCCTTATTGGCCACCAATTCAAGTCCACGTCCAACGCCAGTAATTGACGACGTTAACGTGAAGTTAGACTTTTTACCGTCCTTTGATGTATAAGCGCCCATATCTGATTGATCCATGTCGACACCGATTACCCAGACCTTATCCTTTGAATCGGCAACTAGTTGTTGATTAGTATCCTTAGCTGACGTGAAGACACCGTTTCCAACGGCACCAGCAGCTTGGAAAATCACCTTCTCACCCTTAGCAATCATGGCGTTCGTAATTGTCTGCCCCTTAGATGCATCAGTAAATGAGTCAGCGTATTGCACATCAACCTTAATGTTCTTATCGACCGATTGCACACCGGCAACATACCCCGCTTCAAAGGCATCAACAATGTTACCGTGCATTCCACCAACAAAACCAACAGTATTCGAACCTAAATCCTTCGCCTTCGTCGCCGCAGCAACTCCCGCCAAGTATGATGATTGTTCTGATCGGAACATCACTGACGCCACATTCTTCGTCTTCTTCGTGTCGATGTCATCCACCAACACAAAGTCCGTCTTTGGATTCTTCTTTGCCGCATTCACAGTCGCGTCGTGAAGCGAGTAACCAATCCCCGCCACCATGCTGTACTTAGCCGTCACAGCTTGTTGGAAATTCGTTGCATAATCTGCTTGCGTCTTTGATTGGAAATAATTATAACCATTCACACCCTTAGTTAACTTGTGTGATTTCCCCCACTTTTCAAGACCTTCCCAAGCTGATTGGTTGAATGACTTATCATCTACGCCACCAACATCGGTCACGATTGCGACCGTGTAATTCTTCTTCGCATTCCCGGCATCGTTTCCTGACATCGCATATGCAGCGCCCCCAACGACTGCAACCGCCACAACACCACCAACTAACAACAATCGACGTGATACCATTTCAACGTCCTCCCAAAATAACATTCTGTTGTATATATCTCTAAAAATGTAACATTTCGTTACGTTCCCGTATTTACTCAGACTATAATACGCACTCCGCTAACAAAAAGCAAGCGCCACAATTACGATTTATTCGTAATAAATCCAATCAGCCTGGCACAAGCACCTGGTATTGCTACGTTTATCAAATAATTGCGAACTTTATTTATGTTTTCACTTTAAATAATACGCAATAATTCAGAACTAACATTCTGTTATGAGCGCACAAAAAAACAGCCTCCGAAGAAGCTGTTTCCAGTTATTTATTATTGAAAGCCGTTAAGCTCGTCATCCCCATCCGTAACTTTCTTCGTTACTTCTTGGCCATGACGGCGTTGGTATTCAGCGATAACACCCATTTCACCCAAACGGTTGGCAACTGAGTATGGCAAGTTAATCTCAGACTCGAAGTAGGTGTCCAAGAATGCCAATTGATCAACAGTCAAACCTGATGAAACGGCGTGTGATAACGTCGTAATAACTTCGGCCGCAGCTGGCGCGTTCGTTGCAATTTGTGCACCGTACACAATACCAGTTTCATAATCATAAATTAGGGATGCCAAAATATCTGACTTCTCACCCAAAGCGTGAATCGTTGCTGGTGTGTGAATATCCAAACGTTCAATCGTCTCGCCAATTCGCTCCTTGGCGGCCGTAACCGTCAAACCAGTCTTATAGAAGAAACGGTCAAACACTGAGAAACCAATAGTACGCAAGATTGGTTGGATTTGAACATCCACACCTGCCAATGCATAACCAGCAACACGGCCCATCTTAAGGGCTGCAGACATCAATGGGAAGTATTGATCGAACTTCCCATCAACAACGGCTGAATCACCGACTGCATAAATGTCAGGATTTGATGATTGCATTTGGCCATTAACGACAATAGCCCCATTGTCACGCATATCAACTTGGCCAGCCAACAACATCGTGTTTGGTTGCAAACCAGAAGCAATGGCCATAAAGTCAAAGACTTCTGAAGTACCGTTATTGAAGTTAACTTCAATCTTCTTACCTTGATTTTCAACTGAAACAACTTCTTGGTGCTTACGCAAAACCACCTTGTTGTCAGTCAATGTCTTTTCAAGGTCTTCTTGCACAGTTTGGTCAAAGTAACGTGTCATCAAACGCTCTGAACGCGTCACAAACGTCACGTGAACACCGGCGTGAACCAACGCAGCAGCCAATTCAGTTGAAACTGGTCCACCACCGTAAACCAACGCCTTCTTACGGAAGCACTTGGCAAACTTGTTGATATCTTGTGCGTCTTGTTCATCCTTAACAAACACAACACGATCCAAATCAGCCCCGACAAATGAAGGTACACGCGCTGATGAACCCAATGCGTAAACCAACTTGTCAAAACTTTCTTCAATCATCGAACCATCTTCAATGCGACGAGCGTACACACGCTTCTTCGTTGCATCAATACGTTCAACCAAGACACCGGCACGGTACGTCGTGTTTGGTTGAACTTCGAAGTGCTCGAAGTCAACTTGCTCTGCGCTACTTACCTTACCATTCAATGCTAGCTTGATACCAGCTGAAATAAATGGACGATCACGCAAATTCTTCTCTAGAATGACAATTTCATCATCCTTATTAACATGACGGAATGCGTTCACCGCAGATAGACCTGCGTGCGCACCACCAATAACCACAATTTTCATATTAACTACCCTATTAGTATCTATATTTTAAACCACTATTAACGCGTTTAGGCACGTAGCTTTTCAGGGAAAGATGCCCCAAAAACACGGTACCATTCAGATGCAAACAATGATTGGCGACGAGTGCGCTTCAACATCATTTCTGTATTCAAACGTCGTTCAATCTCAACCCACGTGATTTCTGGTTCAGTCATAACCATTTCACGGGCATCCGCCAACAAGTTTTTATCAACAAACTTCGCATCCAAAGCCACATCATCCAAAAATGGTGCTGATAGCAATGATCTAATTTCCATATCCATACGCTTAATTTGCGCGTCCATCGGTTGCAAACGCTTCTGCACCCATCTACGCTTCGAGAACAAGTCTCGATTCAAGACTGAATAGTAAATCAATAAGTACAAAGTTATAAAAAAAGCTAATGCCGTAGCACCAACGTAAATGATAATCTTATCAATCGGCAAGATTGGTAATCCAAAGAATGCAAGAACTGCCGCCAAAGCAGTTAGTACAAACGAAAGGATAAACGTCATCGTATTTTTGAGCTGTCCTAATCGGACACGTCGCTCAGCACGAAGTCGACGTCGACGGGATGATAAACGGGTTAACGTGTCGTTTAATTGTCGCAAATGTTCCAATAAAACGAGCTTGTCGTCCTTATCCATATGACTCAATATCCTATTCTCTAAAAAATTAACCTTACGAGGACTAGTATATCCCGATTAAAATTAAAAAACCACGAAAAAGCCCGCTTTCGCTTACAAAAAATACGCTTCACTATAATACGACAAAGTACGTTAAAATAATAGTATGGAGTTATCAAAAGAAATTCTTGTCCAAGAACAAGAAGCATTAAAGATTGCCAAGCTTCTGGCGAACGATTTGCGTTTGCAAATTCTTTGCCTACTGCAAGAAAATGGCGCAGCTACTGTTACCGAGATCATGAACGCGTTGCATGCAGAACAATCTCGCGTTTCTCACCAACTATCTGAGTTACGTGAATACCAGATGATTTCTGCCACTCGCTCAGGTCGCCAAATTACATACGCCCTTACCGATCCACACATGATGGAATTGCTTAACGACTTGCTTGAACACGCAAACCACGTGCGCTTGCATCGCGAGCACGGCGGCATCTAAAAAAACGTGACGAATCCGTTACGTTTTTTTAGTTTAATTGCGTATAATGAAATCAATATACTTCTAAGGAGTTCTCATGAAAGAATTTAAAAGCTTTATTCTCCGTGAAGACGTGCAAAAGTTCATCGCTCTTGGCGTCATTGTTCTAATCATCGCCTTGCTACATGACTTGATTAGCGTCCTGTTGCTAACGGCTATCATTGGTTACTTGGCCGTTAAAGCTGCTAATCGTGTTTCACGTTTGACGAAAATTCCCTATGGCTTTTCCGTCTTAATCGTCTACTTATTAGCGATTTTCGTATTTGTGTTCGCCATGATTTACATCGTGCCAACTTTGATTAATCAATTCGCGGTCATTCCCGACGAAATTATGAAGCTCATCAAAAAGTATCCTGTTATTAAGGAATACTTCGATGATACGTATAAGAAGCTCAACCTGCTTAGTGAAATTACTGACAACTGGAAGTCACTCTTGGCTAGTGGTATCAATACGATTTCAACAGTGGGCACTGTCCTATCTCGTATCGTTTTGTCAATCTTCATGAGTTTCGTACTTGCGATTACTTGGCAACGCCTTCGCATTTTCGGGACCCAATTCTTGCACTCCGATTATCCTAAGTTCTTCAAGCGCATTTACGACCTTGGTCGTACATTCATTTTGATTTTGGGTAGTGTCATTGAAGTGCAATTGATTATCGCCTTTATCAACACCATTTTGATGATGATTGGTTTGAGCATTCTTGGTGTACCGAGTGTCATGGTAATGGGATTGATGATTTTCATCCTTGGTTTGATTCCGATTGCCGGTGTCATCATTTCATTGTTCCCATTGAGCGTGATGTCATTTGCCGCCCTTGGTTGGGTTGGTATGGTTGAGGTTTGGATTATGATTGCGTTGATTCACATGTTCGAATCATACTTCCTTCACCCACGTTTGATGGCCAGCCGTACTGAGCTACCTGTTTTCCTAACGTTTGCAACGATTATCGTGATGGAACACTTGCTCGGTGCCTGGGGCTTGATTATTGGTGTGCCGATTGTCGCCTTCATCCTCGCTATTCTAGGCGTACAAGATGCAAGCATCAGCAAGCACGTCAAAGATAATAAGGTCGTCGCTGAAAAAGATTAAAACACGCAAAAACGCTAGTGAACTGATTAGTTCACTAGCGTTTTTCTGTATCTGTTTAAATTCCAAATGTGCCACCATGCACTTCAGTGACATTCGTCGTGACAATAAAGGCATCCTGATCGATATCGTGAATCAAGCGCAACATGTGTCCATAGTTGGCGTTGTCCACCATAACCATTAGCATTTCCTTGTTATTGTCAGTGAAGCCACCTCTCACATCAAAAACGGTCAAGCTATGATCTTCGCTGAGCAACATTTCTTGTATGTCAGCTAGCTTGTCGTTACTCATGATTGTGACTTGATGCTTCAAATCTAGTCCCGTTTCAATGTAGCGCATCACCATTGATGTAATCACCAACGAGAACGCGGCTAAGAAGAAAGCATTCGTACCAGAAACAAACAAGTTAAACACTGTGACCACCATATCGATGGCTAACAAAGAAATGGCCGTATTAATTTTAAAATACTTTTTCAAGATCATTGGCGGTACAGTTGTCCCGCCACTTGATGCTTCAAAGCGATATAAAATGGCAATTCCTGAAGCAAACACTGCCCCACCAATAATCACGGCAAGGACGGCATCTTCAACGACTTTATGACTTGGTGTAATGTACATTAATACCGGTAATAAAAAACTACCAAAGGCAATATTGCGCACCGTTGAACGGTCCAAGAATATCGCTGCCAGAATAATCATGGCGATATTAATAATTAGCACCGTCAAAGCACGGTTAATGCCAAACGCTGCATCCAGCAAAATAGCGACACCGGTTGCGCCACCAGCGGCAACGTTAATCGGTGCATAGAAAAAGTTAATCGAAAGCGCGATAATTTCCAGCGCTACTACAAGAGATAGCGCTCGAAACCAGCCCTGTTGACTCAATCGTTTGTTCATATGGGTCTCCTTATGGGTTGGAAAGGTATTTAAGTTATATATCTAGCATAACATTTTCGCGCTATTCATGTGTGCCATTTTTTTAAACACTACTTGGTTTCTTCAAACCATTCGTCAATTAAACGCTCACGCAACGGGATAAATAGTTCGCCAGCTTTTTGTCCAGCGGCCTGTCCATCAATCGAAACAACGCGACCAGCAAATAACAATGAACTCGTGATGAACACCTCATCTGCGGTCAAAAGTTCCTCTTTGGTAAAGGCACGCTCTTCAACTGGCATCCCCAAATCACGGGCTGCTTGGAGCAAGTGAACGCGAGCAATCCCAGGTAAAATCAACTTGTCGGTCGGCGCCGTTACCAACTTACCATCCTTAATCATGTGCACATTGGTATGCGATCCCTCGGTAACCCGCGTTGAGCCATCTGCGCAGATACGATAGTAGACTGTTTCATCCACCCCCGCTTCAGCTGCTCGTTGTGCCGATAGGACATTGGGTAACAAGTTCAGCGTTTTCACGTGTGCCATGTATGAGCGAATGTCTTCTTCGGTTTGAATACGGAAGTCGCGAGTTTGTGCCTCACGGGTCACCGTCATCGGCGTAATTGTCACGAATAAATTAGGTTTCGCATCTTTCGGAAATGAATGATGACGCTCACCACTACCACGGGTCACTTGCCAGTAAACCATGTAGGTCTCGTTCGACACTTTGCTAGATAAACGATTGAGCAAAGTCGCCAATTCATCTTTGGTGAAATCTGGCGTAATAATAACTGCATCCATACTGCGCCAAAAACGATCCAGATGTTCATCTAACGCAAACAGCTTATGATGACGTACGACTGTTGCATCATACACACCATCCCCAAAGTAATACCCGCGGTCGGTTGCTGGAATCATCATATCTTCCAGTAGCGACTCCTTGCCGTTGTAATAGGCAATATTATTCATTTTCAACACCCCCGCAATACTTTCTAATCATTTACTCATAATAGCACTATTTTAAGGCAAAAAAACACCCGAACTGAAAAAGTTTCGGGTGTTAATTCGCTTCATTATTTCTTTTGTAACTTAACGGCTGTTCCATACGCCGCAACCATATTCATGTCAGCGCCCATTGAGCCGGAATCAAAACGCATCATCACGACCGCGTCGGCGCCCATCTTAGCGGCATTCTCACGCAAACGCTCCAACGAAGAATTTCGCGTCTCTTCCAACAACGATGTGTATGCCTTGATTTCGCCACCAACAATCGTCTTCAGGCCAGCCCCAATATCAGCCACGACATTCTTTGATCGCGTCGTCAATCCAAACACTTCGCCTAGCGTTTCCACGACTTCATAACCGGCAACGTTTTCTGTCGTTGCCACAATTACGTCTTTTGCATTTGCCATTAGATACCCCCCTGACATACTTACCTTCAATATACTCGGAACCATTCCAAATGCAAATAAAAGACACTATCAACATCACTGTCGATAGTGTCTTTCAAATGGTTGATTAGTCTTCTGACTTCAAAACCTTCTTTGATACAACTGACAAGTCATCTGCCAAGTCGTATACCAAAGGCTCACCGTTAGCAATCTCAACACCCAAGATGTCATCATCTGAGATGTTTTCGATGTGCTTAACCAATGCGCGCAATGAGTTACCGTGGGCTGCGATAACAACGTTCTTACCAGCCTTCAAGTCTTGTGAAATGTTAGACTCCCAGAATGGCAATACGCGTTCCAACGTAACCTTCAAGTTTTCACCGAATGGCAACTCACCTTCAGGAACATCAGCGTAACGACGGTCAAAGGCTGGGTAAGTCTTACCCAAAACTTCAACAGTCTCTTCTTGCGTCTCTAGCAATGGAGGCAAAACGTCGTATGAACGACGCCATTGCAAAACTTGGTCTGCTCCCCACTTTTCAGCGGCGTCAGCCTTGTTCAAACCTTGCAAAGCACCGTAGTGACGCTCGTTCAAGCGCCATGACTTCATTTCAGGGATCCACAATTGACCAGCTTCTTCCAAAGCGTAGTGCAACGTCGTGATCGCACGCGTCAAAACTGACGTGTAAGCTTGGTCGAATTGGATGCCTTCCTTGGCCAACAATTCACCTGCAGTACGAGCTTGGGCAATACCCTTGTCGCTCAACTTCGTGTCTACCCAACCATTGAACAAGTTCAATGCGTTCCATTCACTTTGACCGTGACGGATCAAAACCAACTTTGCCATTGGTGATACCTCTTTTGTATTAGAATATTTCGTTACTATTGTAACAAAATTTCACAATAAATAGTAGTGATTAATTGTTCCCCAAAGTTTCACCGGTAACATTTCGCCTAAGACGACAACAGAGGTACCGCAACGAAATGCGATACCTCTGTCAAAATGTGTTATTTAAGTTAAATCGAGCATATCGGAACGACTAACTGATTACAAGTAATTATCGCTTGATCTCACCGTTCTCGATAACCAAACCAGATGAGTGAACTGGTCCTTGGCGATCTGGGTAGATGCGCTTGATGATACTGTTAACAGCCGTTGGCACTTCACCAAAACCAGTGGCAATCAATTCAGCCTTACCTGGGTACTCAGCCACGTCACCAACCGCGAAGACACCGGGAACAGTCGTCTCCATCTCTTGGCTAACCGTGAACTTCTGACGCTCAACGGCTGGTTGAATCGTCCAACCGGCAACAATCTTATTTTCGGACGTGAAGCCGTAGTTAACCATCAAATCATCAACGTTCAACACCTTCTTTTCATCTTCACGGACCTTAGCCAAAGTCACGTTCAATGAACCGTCTTCATCCTTTTCGACTGACTCGATGTTGTAAGGCGTCTCGATTTGAACGGCTGACTTTTGCAATTCTGAAACAGCGTGTTCCATGGCGCGGAACTTGTCACGGCGGTGCGTCAAGTGCACTTCAGCTGCCACGGTGTCCAACAACGTTGACATATCAACAGCTGAATCACCACCACCAGCAACCAATACACGGTGGTCACGGAAATCTTCTACATCGTTCAAGAAGTAGTGAATTCCTTGACCCTCTAGGCCGTTTTCAACATCCTCAGGCAAACGACGTGGCTCAAAAGCACCCTTACCCGTTGCCACGATAACTGACTTAGAGTGGAATGACCCCTTATCCGTCGTGATGTCAAACTCAGTGCCGTTTGGGACAACATCAATAACTGTCGTATCAAGATACAAATCTTGTTGGAATTGACGCATTTGATCATCAAGTTCCTTCACAATCTTGGCTCCCGTTGTGTTCACATAACCAGCAATATCCAAAATTGTCTTTTGTGGGTAAAGGTTAGCGACTTGGCCACCAACACTTTCCAAACTTTCGATAATCGTTACGTCTAGCTCACGCAAACCTGCGTAAAATGCAGCGAACATACCAACTGGCCCTGCACCAATAATTGTTAAATCTGTATCCTTAAATTCAGTCATGATTGTTTACTTCCCGTTTCTATCGGATTTTATTTTTCTCTTATTTACTTTTTGTATTATACGCTACAAAAAAATCCGCTGCATAGGATAAAGGACCATACAGCGGGTTATTCTTACAAATTACGGTCGTACAACGTTGTGAATTCTGACAAATCAACGCCGAAGTCGCTTGCTGAAACAATATCAACAGCGTTTCCTTCTTCGCCAGCCTTCTCTTCGAAAATCTTTGCGATATCAGCGTACAAAGCTTGGTAAGCTTCCTTGTCAGGTCCATCAACGACCAACAAGTAGTTCTCCGTACCAGTTGCTTCGTTCGTCAACCACAACAAGTGCATACGCTCAATCTTCCCCATGGCGTCATCAGCCAATCCAATCAAGTCGTAGCGCAATGGCGTTGGAATAACATCTTCAGCAGAAGAAATTTGCATCTCGCCTTCACCTTGTTGTGCTGCCAATAAACCTGCAATGTAAGCCAAGTTTTCACGTGAAATTGGCATACCATTCGTAAATGGGTTCAATGCCAATCCTTCAAGATTTTCAGAGTCTTCGTTTTGCAAAACTGGCAAGTAGTCAGTCAATGCCATCGCCCATGGGTGAACAGGCTCTTCTGAATCAATTGGTTGGGCGTTGAAAGCATCCAAATCCGTAAAGATTGGGAATACTGAGTGGCCGTTTTCCATCTCAAAAGTCAACAAACGCATTTCTGCGCCTTCAGGGATTTCAACATCCCCATCTTCCTTAATGATTGGTGGCTCACTAAAGTTAACTGGTGCAATAAAGACTGCTTCAATCAACGCTTGAATAAACGCTTGCTCCGTTGTGCCATTTTGATCTTCGCGAAATGCTGCCAACGCATCTAGCAACGCGTCGTTACGCAAAACATCTTCTTGGTTATCCATTATATTTCCCCATTCTTAATTCCTTGTGTTCTATCTAGTATAACGAAAAAAAGAGCACCTGCCCAGATGACAGATGCTCAATGTATTAGATTACTTTGTGTAGATTGGTGCGAATGCAGCGGCACGTGGGTAACCAATTTCTTGAACACCCAATACGTTCGTAAATGCTGGGGCACCAGCCATTTGAGCAAAGGCAAAGAATTGTGCCTTCGCTTCTTCAAGCTCACCATCCGTGTGGATAACGTAAATCAAAGCGCGCTCTGGTGCACGAACCAAGTCGATTGCCCAAACCGTTTGCAAGTCAGGCAAAACTTCACCCATACCCTCAGCCAACTTGGCTGCGAACTCTGTTTGATCATCAACTGGATCTTCCAACGTAATTGGGTCTTGCTCACGCATTTGCGTCAACGTTGCCATCACGTAGTTCATGTTGTCTTGGTTCATGACAACGTTTTGACCGTAGGCATTGATAACCAAACCAGTATCAGGGTTAGCTGACATCAAAGCAGCGTAAGTTTCCAATGAAACAGTCAACGCAACAACGCCTTCAGCTTCAGTTGACCACTTGTTGTACTCTTCCGTACTCGTGAAAGCTGGGAAGAATACTTCACCCTTTGAGTTTTGGATGACTTGGTAGTTCAATTGTGCGGCAACTTCTGAGTCGATTACGAAAGTACCATCACCGTTGTCAGTCAATTCAGCATCAACTTGTACTGGTGCTAGCAATGATGCGGCACCCAACATTGCGATGAAATCATGCTCAGTTTCAGGGTTAACATCTTTCTCGTAAGCATCTAGCGTTGCTTCAAGATCTTCATTTTCTAGTGGACGGTTGAAAATCACATCTGCCATGGTCAAATTCCTCATTCGTTTATTTTTTGTTAGTATACCCCAACTAAAACGAATCGTGTTGTAAAAAGGTCCTGACCGAAACAACCTAATCTAATGTTTCAGGTACGACGACTTGCTTGTCCAAAATGGCCGTCTTCGCGTCCTGCACAGCCATCCAGGCTTCTGTACTCATACGACCACGTGTCACCGACACACCATCATTAGCAAGACCATACACCAGGTGCTCACCACCAGGGAATTTGTCCTTCATCGCCAAGTTAGCAATATCATATACAACCTGATCCATTCGCTTTAACACTGATGTCAAAGTGAAATTTGATGATGCATCTAAAGCCTGATAACGACCACTTTGTGATTGATTAGTATCAACACCAATCACCCAAACTTTATCCGCACTACGGCGTTTTTCATTGATTGAGCGTGCTGCTTCGAAAACACCTTGACCGGCACCACCAGCCGTTTGATAGACGACGTCAGCCCCTGCTTGATACATATTGTTCGCTAATGTTTTGGCGGTTGCGTCGTTTTTAAAGTCGCCAACATAGTCATGCAAAATTTGAATATCGGGGTTAATTGACTTTGCCCCTGCAATGTAGCCAGCTTCAAACGCTTCCATGACAACTGACTTTTCACCGCTAACAAGACCAATTGTGTTAGTCTTCGTCGTCTTAGCTGCTGCAACGCCCGCTAGGTAAGATGATTGATTGGCTTGAAAGGTAACCGAGGCAACATTTGGTCGCGTCTGGGCAACATCTCCAACCATCACAAAATCACGATCAGGGTATTTTTGGACTGCTTCGTCCACAGCATTTATCTTGCGATAGCCAACCGCAAAAATCGTCTTAAAGCCATCATTCACCGCATCTGAAATTGCTGAGCGCGCTTCCGTCGCGGTTACCGCGTGAAAGGACTGATACCCATCGATTCCTTCAGCCAAGCCAGTTTCTAGCGCGTACTTTTTAACACCTCGCCAAGCGAGCTCTTGGTAAGATTGGTCATCAACTCCGGCCCCATCCGTGATCATTGCCACGGTTGCTTGAATTGGTTCTGTTTGCGCCTCCGTTGGGCGACTCGTCATCATCATTCCGGCAACCACTGCAATTAGCGTCGTTGCCGCAACACCAATAATCAAATTTCTTTTCATCTCTTTCCCTCAACATGAAACCAAATTAAAAGACGTTGTGCGTAAAATGCACAACGTCTCATTTAACCAAATTACTTTGAAGGAACTGTGATTTCCTTATCAACAATCTTCTTTTGAGCTGCTTGGACAGCTTGCCAAGCTTCATCAGACATGTTTCCGCGTGTCACAGCAACACCCTTGTCATCCAAACCGTAAACCAATTGCTTACCACCAGGGAACTTATCCTTGGCTGCCATTTCAGTCACGTCAACAACGGCCTTACCAACCTTCTTAACTGATGATGTCAACGTGAAGTTTGACTTACCATCCTTAGCCGTGTAGGCACCGTCATCGTTTTGGTCACGGTCAACACCGATTACCCAAACCTTGTCAGCAGCGTTCTTTTCGCTGTTCAAGTCCTTGGCTTCAGTGAAGACACCAGCACCGGCACCACCGGCAGCTGAGAAGATAACATCAGTACCGTTTTGGTACATTGAAGCGGCAATTGTCTTACCCTTACCGGCATCAGTAAAGCTACCAACGTATTGTACATCAACTTGAATGTCAGGGTTAACTGACTTTGCACCAGCAACGAAACCAGCTTCGAACGTCTTCACAACCGCTGACTCCATACCACCAACGAAACCAAGCTTGTTTGTCTTAGTCGTCTTAGCGGCAGCAACACCAGCCAAGTATGATGATTGTTCTGACTTAAACGTTACTGAGACAACGTTGTCACGCTTCTTTGCGATGTCATCGACAATCATAAAGTTAGTGTCTGGGTGCTTCTTTGCCTCTTCGTTAACCGTTGAAGTCAATTGGAACCCAATACCATAAATGTTCTTGAAACCGGCTGACACAGCTTGATCATAATTCGTCTTAAAATCAGCGTGTGACTTTGATTGATAGTAAGTGTAACCATTCTTACCTTGCTTAACGCCGTTTTCCTTACCCCATTTCTCCAAGCCTTCCCAGGCAGATTGTTGGAATGACTTATCGTCAACTCCACCACCGTCAGTCACCAATGCGACTGATGTCTTACCTGCTTCACCTGAAGCTGACTTGTTTCCAGATAGTGCGGCGTATGCGCCACCAGCGATTACTACTACTGCAGCACCAGCAATCCACATCTTTACGTTTGAAGCCATGTTGTTTTTTCCCCTTTATGAAAAACCCATTTATTTTTTCGATGACCAATTCATCTATGCCATAAATATAACGAACAAATTCATAAAAGTAAACGATTATATTCGCTTATTCACAATTTATTCACAGTTAATCGTTTTAAAAAGTTCTGAAATACAAGGTAAAACGTTTATAACGCGAACGTTACTTGTTTTGTCGCACAAAAAAAGCGACGATTTCCGTCGCTCAATCAGTTTTTTATTAATTTACCAGTCGAACCATGTACGTTTCTGGCACAAAACCACGGACAGCATTGTACAAACGTTTAGCTCGTGACGCCTTATCAGTAATTGCAAAGACCGTCGGACCCGTACCAGACATCTGCACCGCATCCGCCCCGAACTTACGCATCTTCTCTTTTAGCTTTACGATTTCTGGATACTTTGACGCTGTAACTGGTTCAAGCACATTAAACATCCCCTTGAACGCAGCATCAAAGTCACCGCGTTCAACGGCGTCCATCAACGCTGACATGTCACCGTGCTCCAAGTTGTCATAATCAATCATCTTCAGAATTTTAGGCGTCGAAACACTAATCGCCGGCTTTGATACAACCAGCCATAGCGGTGGAAACTTTTGCGTAAGTGGTGCCACAATTTCACCGCGCCCCGTCACCCGTGCTGGTCGTGAGTAAACACAGAACGGCACATCGGCATCAATCTTCAATCCAATTTCAGCAAGTTGCGCTTCCGTTAACGTCATATGCCAAATTTTATTTAAACCGCGCAATACGGCCGCTGCATCCGATGATCCACCGCCAAGTCCAGCTGCCACTGGAATATGTTTGTCGATATGAATTTCCACCCCTTCAGATACACCCGCCCGTTCGCGCATTAATTCAGCCGCCTGATAGGCTAAATTCTTTTCATTCAATGGCAACAAGCCACTAGTCGATTCAACGATAATCTCTTGATGATCTGTCGTTGTTCGAATTGTGACTGTGTCAGCCAAATCAATCGCAACCATCAACATGTCCCATTCTTGTTCGCCATCAGCATGCGCAAATGGCGTATCAAGACTAATATTAAGCTTCGCATATGCGCGTTCTAAAATTTCCATGTTAACGGTCATCCTTTCGCAGAGTTTCTTTCATTATAGCAATTTGCAACCGTTTACGAAACAATCGACCTTGCTTGAAAAAAGCCCCATTTATCGGACATCTCCTGTATACTTAAAGAACTATACAACGAAAGGTTGCTCATATGCGCTATCTCTACATTTTGCTCGGGTTGATCACGTTCGGTATTGGAACCGTAACGATTTGGGTGCCCGGCATTCCAACGACGCCCTTTTACTTGCTAACTGCATTTTTCTGGGGTCGTTCATCAGAGCGACTTCACGCCTGGTTAACCCAAAACAAACACTATCAAAAATATGTGCACGAAGGTATCTACCACCGCGGTTTGACTCAACGTGCACGCATCGTCATCTATCTTGTGACCGCAGCTATGATGAGTATTCCATTCTTCACTTCTGGCAAGACATGGCTACAATTCACTTTGATTGGCGCATCACTCAGCCAAATTATTTCGATGGAAGGTTTCTACCGTGGCTGGTGGATGAACAACTGGTTCCTACCTAAGGATGACGCTGAATAAAATAAAACCTCGACTTTTCAGTCGAGGTTTTTTCTTACATATCAAAGCGACCCTTAAGTGATGCAATCACGTCCGGTGTCAATCGAACACTGTTGGCTTGAATGAATTGTTGCACATCTGCCAACGTCTCAAACTTTTGCTTAACAGGTTGTACCAAATTAGCTTGCAACAACGCTTCGGCAAATTGCACATCAGCCATGTTAATCGTTGTCATCCCCCAAGGTTGTGACAACAGCAATTCTTCCCACGCGCCCTTAATCAGTGCCTCGGCACGCTCGTAACGACGGTCCTTGTTAATAAACGACCGCAAATCAACTGGATTCAAATCATTCTCTGCCATCATGCCACTCCTCTAACCAACTGGCAGCATCATCGCCTAACCATTGTTGGTTTGTTTCAATAAATTGTTCAAAGTCATCTGCGACATCAGCTTGTTCAACTAAGTCCGCTTCGTATAATGCAATCGCAAATTGCGCATCGGTTGCTGCAATCGTCGTCGGTGAAATTGGATGACTCACCACGAAGCGATTCCACTCATTCCACAACAAAGCAACTGCGCGTTCGTATTGTGGTGCCCGCAAAATCACGGCACGTAACATCAATGGATCAAGCGCCATTAATCTCCCTCCCATTTTGTTAATGTCACCACTTGGCCTACCGGTTGCAAAACTGAAAGTGTCGCGTCAGTTGGCAAAACCCACACTAATCGACGATAACGATTAGCTGGCAATTCTTGTTCACCGTCACCATCGGTAAAGATAACCACGACAGTACTCTGCGGTTGGTATCGCTCTGACTGCAACGTTTCAAAAATCGTCGCAAAGCGCGTGCCACCACCAGCACGACGGCGACCATCGGCAATCCAACTCTTATCGATTGCATGCACCTCGGTGTCAAAGGCAAAGAAATCCACCGCAGCCGCAAGTTGCTTTTGCATCTGGGCCACTTCAGCGATAAAGCGGCTCGCCGTGTCATCTGAAATCGAAGCCGAATTATCAATAAAGACTGCTATCTTAGTTTGCGTTGCATCAACTTGCCCAGGTAATTCCATGCGGTACGGTTGACGTCGATTGAAACGGGCACGACTATCTTGCTTGCCGGCTGGTACATTACTCATCGCCTTACGCAACAGGCCACGCCAGTTACGTCGTGGCGCCAATAGTTGTTCAATCTGACGTTCAACCTCACCGGCCATGTTACCGCGACCTGCAACAAGCGCATCATGGTTGGCATCGGCAACGACGTTTCGCAATGTCGCCTCTGCCTCTTCGCCAGCTTCAGCACCTGTCGACCAGCCTTTGTGATCATCCCCCGGCAACTGTGAACTAGCCCCTTCGTTATCAATCGTATCCATCAATGGATGCAATAGATTGTAATAGGTGCTTGAATCGGCATACGTCGGTAAATCTAATTCAATCATTTCCTCAACTTCAGCTAGCGTATGCGCGCCCGGAAATCCACCACGAATATACTGGTTCACTGACAAATCCGTTGCTAGTCCAACCATCTTAGCCTCGGCTGCGTTTTCAGCAATTTTATCTGCATACCGAATTGGATGCTCCCACACCATGTGTAGAACTTGATGAGTTAGCGCACCTTTGACATCTGCCACTGAGTGATAAACCTCTTCAAATAAAATCGGATTAATCCGCAACTCCCAGAATGGCGCTTGCCAAGAAAGCCCCATCGTGCCGCCGACAGTATCATCATACACACGATTTAATCTTAGAACGACCTCGCCATAAAAACGACTTTCGTCCAACAATTTCATCGTGGCTTTTTGAATTAATTCATCAATCTTCTGATAGGTCATATGCGGCCACCTTTGTGATGACATCGTAAAGTTCCTTCGCGTGGTCACCAGTCGAACTATAGAGTTGCTCCAACAAGTTACCCGCTGCTAATTGCTTAACGACTGCGTATTGTCCGTCCTTAGCCGTTGCTGTCAAAATTTGCGTAAAGCGGCCAGCGTTATCATCTTGGGCAATATCAATGGCGGCTAACGTTGACTTCAACAAAGCCAACTTTTGTACCTCTGGCAAACTGACAAATTTCGTCATCACTTGTTCTGGCACTTCTGGCCCCCATGGTTGGCTGACAAAGATATCCATTGGCGTCAATGTTTCTTGGTTTGTTTGCATGAATTGCACGAAACGTTGGGCAGCAGCTTCACCCAGGTCACCAGCCACAATGTCAAAAATCAATGCTTGTTGGGTCGCTTCAGGCAACGTCAACAATTCATATAAATTATCTGACACACGTTGCCAAGCACGTGGCGTAGGATTCAAGTCATCCCCACGTTCAGATGGGTAAAGTTGCGTCGCATCTTCTTGTAGGTAACGTTGAATCATCTCATGAATGTTCGGGCGTTGCTTCATCTTATCTTCAGTCGCTGCCCAAGCAAGCCAGTCAGCAACATCAACCTTCATCACCAAACGAACGGTACGATCCTTAATGGCTGCGTCACCGGCGACAACACCGTAATCTGCGTTTTCAAATCCAGCCATTGTTTCATCGGGATTTTCAGCAATCACCAACTTGACTTCTGATGGCAAAATCAATGAGTTAATTTGACGCTGCAAGACCAAATTCATCAACTCGCTTTGAACGGCCTGCGAACCACGGTTAAACTCATCCAAGAACCAAATAATTGGCTTACCTGGATGGGCTTGCGCAGTTTCGATAATCTCAATCAACGTGTGCGTGTAACCGTACTTCACGTCAGCTAATGAACCGTACTGCGCCGTTTCGACGTAGGCATCACTCGTCAACGGTGGCACTGGAATAGCTAGGTCACCCTTTTCTGACAAAGAAACAACGGTCGTAAAGAGCGTTGCGCCCATTTGACGGGCAATTTCAGCAACCAACGCTGACTTACCGATACCAGCTTCACCGACGATATTAGGCACATTACCACCTCGCAACACGAGTGGAACTGCCGTTACTAATTCCTGAAATGAAAGCGCCATGTCGTTTCTCCTCAATCTACTGTTAATTACTTATAGTTTACGCTGTTTTAAATCCTTTTTGGTGGTAAAAGTGGTTTGTGTCCTCCACAACGCATAGACACAAACAAAATAAGAAAAGCCACCAGATGCTTTAAGTTCATCTGGTGGCTACCATGGTGTTTCAGTTGTCTTTCTGTACGCGACAATCGCTTGGCAAAGTATCATGACATGAGTTAACAGGTTCGTCCATCTGTACACTTCGTTTTCCAAGGGAAGGTCTCATGTCGTTGATTCAATACCAGGTTAAGACTAGCTCATTGTTTGCGCGTTTGATATGAGCGTCATCGTGACGATTGGCAATCGAAGCATCAATTCATTTATGAATTATACGGAACACTTTTGCATTCGCCTAATAAAAAGGGAACTTTACTTCAAATACGCTGTCGCAACATCCTTAAACAAGTCAATCATCTTGAAGTAAGCCGCTTCTTCAACATACTCATCAGCCTTGTGCGCCGTTGCATTACCTGGTCCGATGACCGCCAATTGCATGTTTGGGTTGGCCTTGATAAATTGTGAGGCATCCGTTCCCAACGAAACCGCAATCGCTGGCGCTGCCATTGGTTCATCCAAATACTTTGGAATCGTTTGTTGAATCAATTGAATCAATTCACTGTCCTTTGGTGCTACCACTGCGCCATCGTACGCCTTCACATTCAAGCGCAAATCCATTTGTGGATCTGTCGCCATCACATCAGCCATCAACTTTTTCAAACGGCCAATCAACTCCTCAGGTGGCAGTTCCGGAATAATACGAGTTAGCACCGTTAACGTTGCAGAGTCAGGCACTGAGTTTTGTTGTTGTCCACCTTGAATCACATCGGGCCCGTATAGCGTACGGTCCAACACTGGACTAACTTCTGGCAAGTCCGCATAGAATTGCTTTTCCGCTAGATAGTAGGTAATCAAATGGTCAATCGCATTGATACCCAACTTTGGCATCGAACTGTGAGCTGCCTTCCCCTTCACCGTCACTTCATAAGCCAAAAAGCCCTTGTGCGCGTGGAAGATAAAGTGTTGTTCAGGCGCTTTGCTGCCACGCTTCTTTTCATTCAACTCAGTCAAAGTCGCTGAATCGATTACCGCACCACCACTGTGGAAATAGTCATCAATATCATCCAACGCCACGCCAGTTGGTTCAGCAATCACCATCGCTTCAACATCATCCAAGTAGCCGCGTTCAGTTAATAACTTTGCACCGGCTTCTGTCTTTTCTTCATCAACCGTCGCAATGAAACGAATCGTGCCATGTAATGGTGCACCTGATTCTTGTAACTCAATCATCGCAATCAAGAATTCAGCGATACCACCTTTCATATCCGTCGTACCACGGCCATACAAGCGACCATCCTTTGTAACCACTTCAAACGGATCTGTTGACCAGGTATCCAAATCACCTTCGTGAACCGTATCAATGTGACCAGCAAACGCCAGCACTGGTCCTTCACCATCCCCAATTTCGGCTACAATATTAGCACGCTGTGAATCATCAGCCACTAGCTGACTTTCGATGCCGTGGCGCTTAAAGACGTCCTGCAAATAAACCGCTACTGATGTTTCATTGTCTGCTACCGTGTTAATGGCAACCAAGTCTTTTAGTATTGTTAATTTTTCTTGTTCCCGCATAGTTTTCCCCACCTTTAAAACTTCTCATGTAATTTTAATCTATGTGGCCCAAATACGCAAAACAGCGATTAAGTATCATAAGAGATACTTAATCGCTGTGAACATTTTTACTCTATTAACGTTGTTGTCGTGCCTCAATCTCAGCAACGACTTCTTCTGGTTTCTTTGGATGAACGCCAATATTCATTAAGATGGCAATCACAGTTCCAATGAACGTATCAAACACACGTTCCACGGCGTACATATACGTCGCATCTGCTGGAATCGTCAAAGCAATCATCAGCAAAGCCGCTGTTGATCCAATGATTCCTTTATTATTACCAATGCCATCGTTGATCGAAATCAGTAGCATTAAGAAGGTCGGCAAGACCAGAATTTGAACAAGGCTCGCCTCGTTGAAGTATTCGTAAATCAAAAAGTACGCAATCGCAAAGCCACCACCCAAAGCGTTGGCTAGGACACGCGACTTACCAAACTCAACCGTCGTCTCGAAATCCTGTCTGAGCGAAAACACAGCTGAAAGTGCTGCAATCATAGGATTACCACGATCTATGAGGACGAAAATTGCCACGATAATCATGACAGCTAATCCCGTTTTAAACGTGCGCATCCCCAATCGAAATGATCCTAATTTCATACAGTTGCTTCTCCGTTGTTATTCGTATTGTGTTGCATGACGATAACCAATAAAGATCATCGTTGCAACGCCGACAAAGGCAATAAAGACAACACCTGCTCCGCCATAGAACAATGAGCCATAACCGCTCTGTTCAATCACGGCACCACCTAGCAAAGGCCCAATGGCACGACCAACGGACGGTGCCGCGGCCGTTAGTCCTTGGTAACGTCCCTTCAACTCCATTGGTGTTAGCTCATTAACCAGCGCTGGAATCATTGGGAAGGCCGTTGCTTCACCAATTGTTGTGACAACCATCGCCAACGCAAAGCCAGTGAAAGTCTTGGCGAATGGCAGAATTAAGAACGCCAAACCAAACATCAACAAGCCGGCGAAAATCTGAATGAACATTGATTTGCGATTAGCTGATAAGTTCAAAGCGTTCATGCCAAGTTGAATAACAGCAATCAAAATACCATTAATCGTCCACAACATTGAGTATTGCCACAGAGGTAGCTTCAACACACTCGACATGTAAACTGACAAATTACCAAGCCATTGTGAATACGAAATCCACAACACCATCAAACCGATGACACCGGTATAAACCAAGCGCCAATTCCACTTTGGTAATTTGAAACTCGACTTTGTTGTCTTTTGTTCCGTACGTTCCACTTTAATTTTGAAATGTGAACGCACAATGAACAAAAGGACAATATACATAATCAAAGCTAAGATAAACAACCACGTAATACCGTACGTATAGATAGGTCCAACCGCAGCCGTTGCAAATACCATACCAAAGTTTCCCATAAAGTACAGCATATTAAAGACAAATCGGCCGTCATGGCTCCGGACGTAAGTTCCGTACGAATTAATCGCAGCTGTGTTCCAACCACCGAAGAACCCAACCACGGCTAAAATAACCGCATAAGTTGGCCAACCGTGGAAAAGAATGAACAACACTTGCAACACAATCATGGCCACTGTTCCGAATTGAATCAGCTTATGTGGTGAGAAGCGATCAAATAATCGACCACTGACCAGCGATCCAACCGCCTGACCTACGGCATTGGCCATCATGACCCACCCGATAATGACTAGTGTTTGATAAAGTTCATCGTGCAAATACACTGACGTCAACGGCCAAATAAAGCCAAAGGCAACACTGTTAATGAAACTAGCCGTCAGTAACCAGCGAATTGACATGCCCTGTTCGTTTGTTTGCATCCCTTACCTCCATTATTTTGAAAAAAGAGAACGAGGCTACCAAAATGGTACCCCCGTTAATGACTGTTGTTATTACCCGAATCCACCTGGTTCTTCAGCGTGGAATTCAATGTTTGAGAATTTGTTGTATGACTTAACAAATAGCAAACGGGCCGTTCCACGCGCACCAGAACGGTTCTTTTCCAAGATGACTTCGATTTCTCCGACATCTTGTTGTTCTTCATCACGTGGATCATTTGGATTATCTGAATCATCGTTGGCCTTCTCATAATAATCATCACGATACAAGAAAGCAACGATGTCGGCGTCCTGCTCGATTGATCCAGATTCACGAATGTCTGATAGCATTGGACGCTTGTCTTGACGTTGTTCAACACTACGAGAAAGCTGAGAAAGTGCAATAATCGGCACATCCATTTCCATGGCCATCATCTTGATGGCACGAGAAATAGCTGAAACTTCTTGTTGACGGCCTTCGCTTCCCGTTCCTTCAATCAGCTGCAAGTAGTCGATAATAACCAAGCCAATTTGGCCTTCACGCTTGTATAGACGACGCAACTTCGAACGAATTTCCGTCACCTTGATACCCGCTGTATCATCGATATAAATCTTGGTGTTCGCCAATGACCCCATAGCAACGGCCAAGGCATTCCATTCCTCGGAATCCAATTGACCAGTACGCATGTGCTGTGAATTGATGTTCCCTTCAGCCGCCAACATACGGTTAACCAATGACGTATCCGGCATTTCCAGTGAGAAAATAACAACTGGTAAGTTCGGGTCAGCCACGGCAACCTTTTGGGCAATATTCAAAACGAACGCCGTCTTACCAACGGCCGGACGCGCAGCCACGATAATCATTTCACCACCGTGGAATCCAGTCGTTAGATTATCCAGCGCTGGGTACCCTGAGGCCAGCCCAGTAACCGTCTCAGTCGTTCGTGAGTTTTGCTCGATTTGCTCAAATGACTTCTCCACAACGTCCGCGATATTCTTAAAGTCAGCGCTCTTCTCACCGCCATTAATCATATCCAGCTTCGTTGACAGTTCCGCCACGGCATCATCGACTGAATCCGCGCCTTCGTAAGTCTGCGTCAAACTGTTTTGCAACGTATCAATCATGTTGCGACGAATCGACTTTTCACGCACAATACGCGCATAGTACAACGCATTACCAGCAACCGGCACCGTTGATGCTAATTCAGTCAGGTAGGCCATGCCACCCACGTTTTCGACTTGATTATCCTTATTCAGTTCATCGGTAATCGTCAAAATATCGATGGCACGTTGCGTTTCATCAAGCTTCAAAATTGCCGCATAGATTAAACGGTGTGCCGTTCGATAAAAGTCAGATGGTTCCAAGATTGTCATCAAGTCCGCAATCAAATCCTGCGGGTCAGTCGACAACAAAATAGATCCCAAAACGGCTTGTTCAGCGGTCACATCTTGTGGCACGCTTAGCGCAGTCGTTTCTGTTTCATCTGCCATGGGGGCACCTCCTTCATCTTCTTATTCATAAAATCTATTGTAACAGAAAAAGCCAGTGAAACATCACTGGCTCGTCACTTTATTTATCCACCGATTTTTATTGCTCGTCAGTGTGGATACGAATCTTTGCCTCAACATCGTGGTGCAACTTAACCGTTACAGTACGGTAGCCCAACGCACGGATTGGCTCCTTCATGTCCATCTTACGCTTATCAATCTTCAAGCCGAATTGCTTTTCCAATGCTTCAACAACTTGCTTTGATGAAATAGCACCGAACAAGCGACCATCAGTTCCGGCCTTCGCCTTCAACTCGACAACCGTCTTATCGTCTTCCAACTTTGCCTTCAAAGCTTCAGCTTCAGCCTTTTCTTCAGCGGCCTCACGATCGGCTGCCTTCTTTTGACCACGCAATGCAGAAACATTTGCGTTAGTTGCGGGCTCAGCCTTCTTGTTCTTAATCAAGAAGTTGTTAGCGTAGCCATCAGGAACTTCCTTAACTTCGCCCTTCTTACCGCGCCCCTTAACATCTTCCAAGAAAATAACCTTCATGATTATCGACCTCACTTATTAATCTTCATTATCACTATCATCATTTGCTCCCGCAAGAACAGACAATAATTGTTCATAGACAGCAGTCGTTGTCGTATCTGAAACCTGCGTTGCCGCATTGCTCAAATGACCGCCACCGCCCATCGCTTCCATTACTAATTGTACATTAAATGACCCAGTTGAGCGCGCTGAAACGGCAACTGTATTATCATCGCGTCGTGAAATCACAAATGAGGCTTCAATGCCAATCATTTGCAACAACGCATCCGCAGCCTGAGCGGCCACAACTGAATCATATTGCACATCATCTTCACCAATGACAATTGCCGCATTATTATGAATTTGCGCACGCTCAATCAAGTGGGCACGCTCACGATATGAATCAACCGTTTCCTTCATGAAGTCCTGTAGCATCTTACCATCGGCACCGACTGAACGTAGGTAACTAGCCGCATCAAACGTTCGCGTACCAGAACGTAACGTAAATGACTTCGTATCAACCTGGATACCAGCCAACATGGCAGTCGCCTCAATACGAGACAGCCCCTTCGTCCGACGTGGTTGATACTCGAACAACTCCGTTACCAACTCTGATGTTGATGACGCATATGACTCGATGTAAACCAATTGTGGTTCATCAGGGAACTCCTCGCCACGGCGGTGGTGATCAATAATCACAACTCGTTCAGAGAGTTGGTGATAAACTTCCGTCGATTCTGAAATCGATGGCTTAGAATGATCCACCATAACCAATAAGCTACGTTCAGTCGCTTCTGACAACACTTGTGACGGTGCCATCATTGCAGATTGATCTGACGGATCAGCCTTGAGTTCTTGCAACAACAGCTTAATGTCTGAGTGTTCTTGACCGGTTTCTTCATAGACAACCCAAGATGGCTTGCCTAGCATCTGTGCCAAACGACGTACACCAAGCGCTGCACCAAACGAATCCATATCAGAACGCTTGTGTCCCATAATGAAAATTTGGTCCGCTTGTGTCATCAAGTCGGCCAACGCCTGCGAAATCACGCGCGCACGAACACGCGTACGCTTAGCCATTGGATTTGTATTTCCACCGTAGAAACGGGCATCTCCAGTTGGTGACTTCACAACAACCTGATCACCACCACGGCCCAAAGCCAAATCCAAGTTAGCTTGAGCATTCTGTGCCAGAACATCAATCGCCGTTTCTTTATAAGCAATTCCAATACTCAAGGTAATGGGCGTATTTTGCATTGACGTCGCTTCGCGGACAGCCGTCAAAACGTTAAACTTATCCGCCTCGGCACGACGCAAGCCCTCACGATAACCAATCAACATGTACCGGTCGACTGCTAAACGACGCACGTAAATCTTGTGCTCAGCCATCCAATCAGACAACGTCTTCGTCACGAAGGTACGTAATGCAGAAGCATCCGAGTCGTTCATGCCTTCAGATACTTCGTCATAGTTATCCAATGACACAATCCCAATGAACAACTTGTGTGCCTCGTAGTCACTCATGACTTGTGCTGAATCAGTCGCATCCAACAAATAAGCAGCCCGAAGTTCTGGTTGCACTTGCACATTAAATACACGATCCAACCAATGCAATTGGGTCACACGCTTATCTTCATCCGGCCATCGTTTAATCAAGTCCGCCAATTGCACAGAAGCTTCTTGCATTGGTCGACCAACAATGACCCGTTCCCCAAGGAAACTTTGTAGATAAGGATTTACCCAGTTAATTTCATTCTGTTCATTGAACAAAATGACCCCCAAAGGCATCTGAATAATCGCTTCTTGTTCACCACGATTAACGCGGTATGAAAGATTCTCAATATAGTGTGTGGTGTCTTCGCCAATAATCTGCAAGGTCTTGAATATGACCATCAAAGCAATCACAACCAAGGCCAGCCAGACAATTCCGGCAACCCAATTCACCATAAAGGCTAGAATCGCGCCGATAATTGCCATCACCGAGACGAGCACTGCCATCCAAGCGAGGCGCCGATTTTGGAAGAACGCCGGTAAAGCATCCAAATTTTTCACGCGTATCACCCAACCTATTCCTTAATAGTTTCTTTATAAAGTAGTATACCATGATTACCAAATAGACTTGAACCGATAAATAATGGCTTTTTTATGTAAAAACATTTAGGGGCGTTGTGTGTCGTCGCTATCGCGCCGAGTTGGTCTTTGGGTGAGCGGGGTGGTGCTCCGTCCTACAATATAAGCTGGTGGCAACGGAGTCCCATTCTCCCTAAGCCTCAGCGTATTTCCGCGCCTGCCGGCTTGAAATCCACTGCTGCTAAGTGATAATTGGTGCTCCTGTCCTTGCTTGGTCACCGGCTAATATCGCAGGAGCTCCACACCACCCCACTCACCCAAAAACCAACAGCAGCCAATCAATACTCTAATTGTTCTAGTTTCATCCACCGCAACACTGCAGGTTAAACTGTTCACCCATTTATTTTCCGGTAGATGTAAATCCATAACAGACTAGAATATCTTGGCTGCTGGCATGGGGCTGGGGGATTTCGGAGCGATTTTCCGTGGGACAGAGAAGCCCGACCCGACCGCTGCCCGTCTATGTGCCAAAGCCCTAAGTTTCCAGTTTGGCACATGCGACCGGCAAGGGAGCCACGGGCAGTGCTCGCGGTTGGGCGTGTCCCACGGAAAATCTTTGTCGGAGAAATCCCCCAGCCCCATGCCTCGACGCAACGCAACGCGTCGACTCTAACCTCCAACTAAATTAAAAACGCACCCAACATAACGTCGGGTGCGTTTCTTGTTAATCGATCAAACCAGCTTCGCGAGCGCGTTGCTTGTACATCTCGATTTCGTCTTCTGCAGCCCAAACGAAGTGTTCAGGTGCAATTTCAACCATCTCACGGTCACGTCCGTCCATTTCGTCAGTTGGATCATAAACGATTGGCTCACGGGCCGTCTCAACTGATGGATATGGAACTGGAATAGCACTCAACAATGAGCGCGTGTAATCGTGCAAAGGCTTGTTGTAAACTTCGTCGGCTGGTCCAATTTCGACCATCTTTCCCCAGTGCATAACACCGATACGGTCAGAAATGTACTTAACCATCGACAAGTCGTGGGCAATGAACAAGTACGTCAATCCCTTGTCCTTTTGCAATTGCTTCATCAAGTTAACAACTTGCGCTTGGATTGAAACGTCCAAGGCAGAGATTGGCTCGTCGGCAATGATGAACTTTGGTTGCACAGCCAACGCACGGGCGATACCAATACGTTGACGTTGTCCACCAGAGAACTCGTGTGGGTAACGATTTGAGTGGTCACGATTCAAACCAACCGTCTCCAACAAATTTTCCACACGCTTTGAACGATCTTCGTCGCTCGCTGCCAAGTGGTTAACGTCGATACCTTCAGCAACGATGTCCTTAACCTTCATACGCAAGTTCAACGAAGCTTGCGGGTCTTGGAAAATCATTTGTACCGCTTGACGGAAGTCTGACAATTCGCTACGCTTCTTCAACTTAGCGATGTCCTTACCATCAAACAAAACTTCCCCTGCTGATGGTTCGTACAACTTCATAATCGTACGACCGATTGTCGTCTTACCTGAACCTGACTCACCAACAAGACCAAACGTCTCACCTTCGTAAATGTCGAAAGTTGCGTTTTGAACAGCCTTCGTTTCGTTGCTACGGCCCTTGTTAAACGTGATATCAAGTCCCTTGATTTCAACTAACTTCTTCTTTTCTTCAGCCATTAGTTGTTATCCTCCGTTCCAAGAACTGCCGTTGCGTCGACGGCGACTGCCTTCTTACGGTCAGCTTCTGGGTGCTCAGCTTGATAGCGAGCCCAACGCTTTTGTACTTCCAATGGTGGCTCGACTTCAGGCGCACGTTCATCCAACAACCACGTTGACGCAAAGTGCGTCTCTGATAGCTTGAAGAAAGGTGGCTTTTGCTTTTCATCGATTGCCAAAGCGTACTTGTTACGTGCCGCAAATGGATCACCAACTGGTGGCTCTAACAAATCAGGCGGCGTACCTGGGATAGCTTCCAACTCACCACGCGCCGTTTCCGTCGTTGGCATTGAGTTCAACAAGCCCCAAGTGTATGGGTGTTGTGGGAAGTTAAACACTTCATCAACAGTTCCAATTTCAATAATTTGTCCGGCGTACATAACCGCCACACGATCAGCCATACCAGCCACGACACCAAGGTCGTGGGTGATAAAGATGATTGATGAATCAATTTCCTTTTGAATCTTCTTCATCAAGTCCAAGATTTGGGCTTGAATCGTCACGTCCAACGCCGTCGTTGGTTCGTCGGCAATTAGGATTTCAGGGTTATTAATCATCGCAATCGCAATAACGATACGTTGACGCATACCACCTGAGAATTGGTGCGGATAGTCATTGATGTGGTTTTCTGAATTTGGAATACCAACCAACTTCATCATTTCCAATGCCTTAGCCCAGGCATCCTTCTTGCTCATCTTCTTGTGCTTAATCAAAGGTTCTGCAATTTGTTGACCAATCTTCATCGTTGGATCCAATGACGTCATTGGGTCTTGGAAAATCATGGCAATTTCTGAACCACGCAAGTGCTGCATGTCTTCTTCTGACTTACCAATGATTTCATCGCCCTTGAACTTGATTGAACCATGTTCAACTTCAGCGTTCTTTGCCAACAAGCCCATCAATGAGCGTGTCGTAACAGACTTACCTGAACCAGACTCACCCACGATAGCAAGCGTCTCACCCTTGTACAAATCAAATGAAATGTCGCGGATGGCTTGTACCTTACCGTTGTAAGTTCGGAAATTAATTTTAAGGTCCTTAACCTCAAGAATCTTTTCTGCCATGTCTTAACTCTCTTCCATTAATCCTTCGTACGAGGGTCAAAGGCGTCACGCAAACCATCTCCAAGCAAGTTAAAGGCAATCATGATGACAGCCAAGATAAGTGCTGGAATTACCAATTGGTATGGATAGAATTGCAAAGCCTTTTGTCCGTCGTTCAACAACGTACCCAATGAGGCCATTGGCACTGGAATTCCCAATCCGATAAATGACAACAATGCCTCGAAGAAGATTGCTGATGGGATTGTGAACATCAATTGCACAATAATCGTTGAACTCAAGTTTGGTACCAAGTGGCGGAAACCAATACGCCATGCTGATGATCCCAATGTACGAGCGGCCAAGATGTAATCTTGTTCCTTAATTGTCAATACTTGCGCACGTATCAAACGTGCCATTGACGTCCATGATGTCATTGCGATACCCAATGCGATTGACAACATACCGGGCTTCAAAATCAAAATCAACAAAACGAACACAACCAAGTTGGGAATTGATGAAATAACTTCGATGATACGTTGCATCACAATGTCGGTCTTACCACCGCGCCAACCGGAAACAATTCCGTATGTAACACCAAAGACCAAGTCCATGGCAGCGGCGATCAACGCAACTTGCAATGAGATACGCGTTCCGTAAAGGACACGCTTGAAGATGTCACGACCAAATTGGTCAGTTCCAAACCAGAAATTCTCCTTCTTTGAAACGCCAGCTGAATCGTATGAATCAACCTTGACACCATCCAACTTTGCATGACCAGTGAACCCTGGAATATCTCCCAAGACACCTGGCAAACGTGGTGGCAAGTTTTGCAACGTAACATCTTGGTGTGACGTTGACTTTGAGTTGGCAATTGGTGCAGAACCAAATGCTGCCACAAAAATGAAAACCAAAATCCACAATGAGATGAAGGCTCCCTTGTTCTTCTTCAAACGACGCCAAGCATCCTTAGCGAAGCTCAATGAAGGCTTCATAATCTTTTCGTTATCGACATGACGATCCGCTGGAAGCAGCTTAAAGTCATCTGCCGTCAAATTTACTTGTTCAGCCATGTGCTACTCCTTACTTTGCCAAACGGATACGTGGGTCAATGACACCGTACAAGATATCCGTAATCAACAATACAACCATCAACATCATGGCATAGACAATCGTCGTTCCCATGATGATTTGGTAGTCATTCGTCAAAATTGATGAAACGAATTGGCTACCGATTCCAGGAATTGAGAAGATTGACTCAACAACGATTGACCCAGTCATCAAGTTAACCGCCATTGGTCCAATCAACGTTACCAACGGAATCAATGAGTTACGCATTGCGTGCTTCCAAATCACTTCACGCTTTGACAATCCCTTGGCACGTGCCAATTCGATGTAGTCAGAACCCAAAACATCCACCATTTCGGTACGGATGAAACGGGCTGACGTTGCCAAAGGTGCCATTCCCAACGCGATTGTTGGCAAGATAGTAGAAGAGAAGCCCTTCCAACCAGCGATTGGCAACCAGTCCAACTTCAAACCAACCCAGTATTGCAACAAAGCCGCAAACACGAATGATGGAATTGAAATTCCCAAAACGGCGATGATTGACAAGATTGTATCCGTCTTTGTGTTACGACGAACAGCAGCCGCTGAACCAAGTCCGATACCGGCGATAACACCGAAGATCAAGGCTTGAATTCCCAATTGCGCTGAAGGTCCCATACGTTGTGCAATCAACGTTGAAACTTCTTGGTTAGCAAATTGGAATGACACACCGAAGTCGAAATGCAAGGCATCCCACAAATAAGTGACGTATTGAATGAAAATTGGCTTATCCAAGCCGTACTGTGCTTCAATCATCTTTTGTTGTGCCTCAGACAAACGCTCAGCATTCGCAAGCGGTGAACCAGGCATCAGCTTCATCAAGAAAAATGTCGCTGAGATAATCAGCACCAGCGTCAAAATAATGATTGCTAGTCGCTTAAGTAAATATTTGATCATAGCGATGACCTTCCCCTATTATTCCTGCTATTCATATTATGAAAGACTCACTTACGTTTAATTAAAAACGAGGTTAATATCTCTCACATATCCATAGTTTTTATTAGTATTTTCTAATCTTACCAGACAAGCCCCGATTATAAAAGGGTTTGTCAGGTAATATCACATGAGAATCAAAATTTCTTAACACTTACGAATTTGTTAGCGTTTACATAGATTTTGATATGTTTGTCCAGATTCTGGGACGCTGTTGCACTCGCCCTATATGTAAAACACGCATCTATCCATAGTAGATAGATGCGTGTTGTCTATTCAAACTTAACAAACAAGTGTCGTTTTGATTCTGCAATCAAAATTACTTCTTGTATGCCCACTTCCAGTCGTAAGGTGCACCAGCAGGGTTCATAACAACACCCTTAACTGACGTACGGAACAACGTAGCGTATGAACGGTAGTACAAAGGTGCCACACCGACTTCCTTGTCGATGATTTGCTCTGCTTGCTTGTAGTCGTCGTAACGCTTCTTGTCGTCGTTAACGTCAGTCGTCTTAGCAGCTTGCATCAACTCGTTGTATTGGGCGTTATCCCATGAACCGTTGTTGAATGATGAATCCTTCGTGTACAAGTCCCAGAACGTTGATGGATCACCGTAGTCGGCTCCCCATGCAGTGATAACCAAGTCAAACTTCTTTTCTTGTGACAAAGCCAAACGTTGCTTAAATGGTACCGTCTTGATGTCGATCTTCAAACCGTCCAACTTTTCCATTTGTGATTGCAAGAATTGAGCAGTACGCTTTGCACCGTCAGTGTCATCCGTTACCATTTGCAACGTCAACTTCTTAACGCCAGCTTCCTTCATACCTTCCTTGAACAACTTCTTAGCCTTAGTCTTGTCGTATGCAATTGCACCCTTTACTTCAGCTGCCTTAGCAAAGTCTTCGTTCGTGTTAGGATCAACAGCCAACTTAGTTGACGTAAACGTCGTTGCTGGCGTTGCAGTTCCCGTCAAAATCTTGTCTGACAAAGTCTTACGGTCGATTGAGTATGAGATAGCTTGACGAATCTTTTCGTTAGCCAAGGCCTTAACCTTCTTTTGGTTAAACTCCATGTAGAACGTTGAAGCTTGTGGGATAACCTTGTAAGCCTTGTTCTTCTTAGAAGCCTTAACTTGATCAGGTGACAAGTTAGTGAAGTCAACCTTACCTGACTTGTACAAGTTGTAACCCGTGTTTTGGTCCTTGATTGTTTGAACAACAACCTTAGGCGTCTTAACAACCGCAGCATCGTAGTACTTGTTGTTCTTTACCAATGAGTACTTGTTGTTTGAACCAGTCCAGTCCTTCAAGATGTATGGACCTTATGCCAACGTGTACTTAGCGGCAGTTCCGTACTTCTTACCAACCTTTTCCACAAACTTTTGGTTTTGTGGGTAGAATGGTGCCATCGTCAATACTGACTCAAGTTGTGGCATTGGCTTTTCCAATTGCACTTCCAAAGTTGTGTCATCGACTGCAGTTACACCCAATGATGACAAATCAGTGTTTTCACCTGATTGGATAGCATCAGCGTTCTTAATACCTGAGAACAAGTATGCGTATTGTGATGCCGTCTTTGGATCGTTCGTACGTTGCCATCCGTATACAAAGTCGTGAGCCGTCAAAGCGTCACCGTTTGCCCATTGCAAACCTGAACGCAACTTGAACGTCAATGACAAGCCATCTTCTGACTTCTCAACAGATTCAGCCAAAGCCAAAGCTGGCTTTCCTGACTTGTCGTTACGGTACAAACCATCACCAGTGGCTTGCAACGCATCAAAATCAACAGCAGCAGTAGACTTTGAAGGGTCCATAGTTCCCAAGTCAGCACCTTCAGTCCAGTTGATCGTCTTGTACTTAGCAGCATCTGCCGTCAAAGGTGCAACCGTTGATCCCAAAATCAAGGCCGTTGACAACAATGCTGACGTCTTCAACAATTTGTTCATAAAATAACTCCCCATATCCAGAAAATGTAAATAACGTTTTTCAATATGCATGTATCATATCCTGGACGAAAATGAGAAGCAATGCCATTTTTTAATACAAACTGTGAATTATGTTTGAATTTCAGACAATAAAACGTTTAAACCCCGCGTTATATCAACGTTTTTAAAAATGAGAATATTACTCATTTTCATGTCACTTTCACATGTTTTTTGTGATTTATTACGTTAGTTCGCAACAAAAAAGCTCGCACCTGACAAAGATGCGAGCTTTTTAGCACTGTCTATTCAATTAACGCAATGCGATTGCCATGTAGTTCATGAAGCGCTCCAAGTAGAACGGTGCATCAACCGCAACAGCTGCGTATGTGTTCTTGACTGGATCAGTCAAACGGCTCAAATCACCAATCGTACGACCATCTTCGTGGTCGACACGCATGTTAATCGGTAGCAAGGTTACCAAGTTAGGGTCAACTGCCACACCAACAGCCAATGGATCGTGCAATGCGGCTCCCGCCTTGTTGATGTCCAAGTTATAGTAGGCATCAATGTAGTAATCCATGATGTCAGCATAGGCACGTCCCTTTTCGGTACCCAAGTCACGCCATTGTTGCGTCTCTTTCTTTGTGAGCAAAGTTTGCAACGTAACGTCTAGTCCAACCATCACCAAGTGCTTGGCATTCTTGAAAACATAATCGGCGGCTTCAGCATCTTGATTAATATTTGCTTCAGTATAAGGGGTTACGTTACCAGGTACTGTTAGCGCGCCACCCATAATCGTGATATTACCAATCAACTCAGCGATTTCAGGATCCTTCTTAAATGCCAAGGCCAAGTTAGTCAAAGGACCAGTTGGCACGATAACCAAATTCTCTGCATATTCGTGAGCGGCTTCAATAAGGAAGTCAACAGCAGATTGATCTTCGATTGGACGCTTTGGTTCAGGCAAAACGACGTTACCAATACCATTGTCACCGTGGATGTCCTTTGAGACTTGCATTGCCTCAAAACTATCCGTGTTCAATGAGTGGTCCACACCACGGAAGACTGGCACATCCGTTGCACCCAACAACTCCAACAACTTCAAGCTGTTTACAGACGTAATGTCTTGTACGTTGTTTCCGTATGATGATGTGATTCCGATCAAATCTGCATCAGGCGTCGCCAATGCATAGGCCAAAGCCAAGGCGTCATCAACACCTGCATCCAAGTCCAAAATCATCTTCTTTTGAGCCATTTTTCCATTCTCCTCTATATATACAAGTTTTACTATTTTATTTAAGCATTCATTTGTTGCACTTGTGCCAAGAACCATTCGTTGAAACGCTCGGCATCCACATCAACACCAATCGTCGCATTAACGAAGTCATTTTCGTGCCAACGGTGTTGGAAATCCCACACTGTTGCACCGGCTGCTGGTCCTTCAGTGACAACGTCAACAGCACCATCTTTAACAGTCATGCATGATGGATCAACCGCATAAAGGATTGTGTTCACATCGTGCATCGGCTTACCGCCTTCATGAACATCACCATAAGCCGTAATAATATGACTCAACATATTACCAGCCTTCCCCATTTGCGTAATGGCTGCCATCGTTTCTGGTGTAATCAGCGCCTTCAATGTTACGTCCAGTCCAATCATGGTTTTCTTAACTGGTGCTTCCATGACAATCTTAGCCGCGTCTGGGTCAGTAAAGATATTGAATTCAGCAACTGATGAGACGTTTCCTCCTGAAACCGAACCGCCCATCAAAATGACCTCATCAATATTGACCAAATCAAATGGATAATTTTGGAACAACGTCGCAACGTTTGTGTAGGCACCCGTCGCAATCAGTGTTACTGGTTGTGAGCTGGTTTGCAACACCTTGTGCATCGCTGTCCCGCATCATCTTCAATCGGCTTGATCGTGGGTTCTGGGAAATCATATCCTGGCATCCCCGACTCACCATGAATGTTGGCTGCATCTGCGAATGCCTTCTTTAACGGCTTAGATGCGCCGGCCGCAACCGGGATGTCTTCACGATGGAAAAACTCAAGCAACTTCAATGCATTTTTTGTTGTCTTATCAACTGACACATTTCCAGCAACAGTAGTGATAAGTGACACATTCAAATCAGGGTGATTGACAGCAACTGCAATCGCAGCGGCATCATCAATTCCTGGATCCATATCTAAGATAACCTGACGCATGATTTTTTACCTCTTACCAAACAAAGATTCCGGCTGTAGCAGCAGCTAGCAATGAAACCAAAATACCTGAAAGCATCAAGTACCCTGCTTGAGAACTAATCAAATCGTTAACCTTCTTACCAGTCAATCCCTTGAAAGCTCCGATAATCATACCTAGCGTTCCAAAGTTAGCAAAACTCGTTAGGAACACTGCCGTAACAGCAACCGCGTGTGGGTTGTGGAACAAACCAGTTCCAGCCATGATTGACTTTGAAATTTGACCCATAACAACGAATTCGTTCGTAACCAACTTCAATCCCATCAATTGAGACAAGTTGAAGGCATCGGCTGGGTTGAATCCTAGCAACCAAGCAAATGGGAACATAACAACACCGATAATCTTCTCCAACGTCAACCAGTGGAAGCCAGTCAATCCAAGCAATTGGTCAATCAAGGCAGCCAAACCAACGAAGGCAATAACCGTAGCGGTGATGATCAAGATCAACTTACCAGCACCCAAAATTGAGTTTGACAAGAATGAGAAGAATGGCTCGCGTTGGTGACCTTCTTCAGTGCTTTCGTTAACAATAACGTCTTCTGATGGATCCAATTGCACTGGGTTCAAGATTGCTGTAAAGACGATTGAAGCCAAGATGTTCAATGGCACGGCCATCAAAACGTATTGTCCAGGAATCATCTTTGTGTAAGCTCCTAGCACTGAAGCCGTCACACAGCTCATTGACATCATGGCCAACGTCAAATTACGTTGTGCTGACATGCGGTTCAATTGTGCCTTTGAGACGGCCAATACTTCAGTGTTACCAAGGAACATCATCTCAACTGAGAAGAATGCTTCAAACTTTGGTTGACGGGTGATGAATGACAACCCACGTCCAACCCACTTAATAATCCAAGGTAGCACACCAATGTAAGTCAAGATGTCAAACATTGGGACAACCAACAAGATTGGTAGCAATGCTGATGTGACGAAGTTTGGTCCGCCGTGGTTGGCCGTTAGCCAATCTGGCAACGCAAACGCAATTCCTTGGTTCGCAACAGCGATCAACCAGGCGAAACCACTTGCGGCACCCTTGATGATATCTTGACCAATCGTGAACTTGTTAAAGAACCAAGCCAAGACCAACATCAACCCAACAATCGTGAGAACAGAACGCCAATCAATGGCCTTCTTATCCATAGAGAACAAGTACGCAATTCCGATAAGAATTGGAATAGCGATGATGTTAACAATCAAAAACATAACGATACCCCCAAATAAAGATAAATTATTTTACAATCACGATATTTCATGTACAATTCTTGTAAAACGTTTTTGTAAATCGTTTTACAAGTAATAATGTAACATGCTTCACAAGATTTAGAAAGCGTTTACACTCGGTTTTTTCGAAATAAAGGAGATTTTTGCATTAAACCCGCATCCTGACTGTGATTTTTGAAAATTCCAACGTTGCTCTGTCACTAATCAGAATAAAAAAGGAGACATTATGTTTTATCTTATTGGCATCTTATCTGGATTGATGCTAGCTGTTCAAAATCCATATAATTCAAACTTCGGTAAGCAACTGGCATCACCAATTGCCGGTGGATTCATGGTTTACGTTCTAGGAACGATTGAATTCCTTCTCTTGTTACTGATCACTCGCGCCAATGTCGCTGGCATCCTATCACTAGGTTTTGGTCACGGTAACATTTGGTTGCTCGGTGGTGTAATGGGAGCCGCCTTCATCACAAGCATCATCATCTTGTTCCCTATCTTAGGACCAATCAACGCCGTCATTTATCCAACCCTTGGTCAAATTTTCTCAGGTCTCATTTATGACTGGACCGGCGCTTTCGGTTCACATCAAGTCCCCGTTAAAGTGATTGCAATTATCGGTCTTGTCCTACTATTGGCAGGTGTCTTCCTAACATCATATGAAAAGAGCTTGACAACAAATGCGCCTAAAGCCAATATCTGGCAAATCATTTGGGCATTGATTGCTGGTGCCCTTTCTACCACGCAAGGTTTGTTTAACGGTCAATTGTCTGCCATTGTTAAGAACGCTTCCGGTGCGTCATTTATTGCCTTTCTAATGGGAACCGTGTTCTTGCTAATCGTCGTTATCATTACAAAGTCACTTCACAAAAACACATTGCCAACTGGTTTGACATCATTTACTGGTTGGGTCGCTTCAACATTGGGCGCTGCCTACGTTTTGATTATGACCATCTTGATGCCTACCCTTGGTGCTGGTCTTACAATCGGTTTGTCACTTGTCGGTGTCATGGTTGGATCAGCCTTGGTCGAACAATTTGGTCTATTCGGAGTCATTAAAAAGTGCGTGACTATCCGCAAGATTATTGGAATTTTGCTTTTCATCTGCGGTGTTGTCCTAACGAAGATGTAACTATCCCAAATACGATTATTATGACGATTATCATTAACGAAGCCGTTATGATAATCATGTTGGTTGTAACCAACGCCCATTTTATATGGTGATGTCACATTTCTTTACAAAGTGTTTTCTTATCACCCATTAAGACATCACACCCACATATTCCAAAAAAAGCATCCGCCCCTGTACTGCGGATGCTTTTTTGTATCGTGTGTTGTATGTCGTCGCTAACCATTATTTGCAAATAAAAAATGGCCAACCGAAGTCGACCATTCAGACAAAAATAAAATAAACCCTCACCAAATATACCAGTGGGTAAGTATACTTGCATATAGAGAGAAAGAGAGAGGGGCGTATTAGCCATGATAACCAATACGCAACACCGTATGTGCCGAAAAATCACATACGATGCGAAACTATGCTCAGTTCTATAAAAGAGCTGCGTAGACGTACTACCACACTTCGATTGTAAGTGATAGGGTATCAGCCATGTAGTGAATGTACCCTGTATTCACGCGATTTTAAATAGAGGTACAGGTACATTTCTCATACATCTACGGTTGTTATTCTAAACTAGATATTGCCCCCTAAATGCATTATTTCTTTATTGTGAGTATCTTTACTCCCAGTTATATTCATTATGCTATTCCTTCAAAAAACTAATACCTTTTCAATGTGAATAATCTGTTATCCAACTGCGGCTGACATCTTTTCCACTTTAAGGGCAACCTCACCCAACAAATCATTTAAAGCAGTATATTTAGACATGTAGTTAACGGTGCGTACATTAACTACACACTCCTATAAGTAGACGCATAGTCTATTTTCGTTTTCTCAGCATCATTCGCTCAATGCTGAGTTTTTTTATTTGTCGGCATATCCCGTTTACTAATTAAGGGACAACCCTCCTAAGCGCCTATTAATCGGCGTTATAATGGCACCGTACCGTTGAATCTTACTTTACTAAAATTATCGTCTAATTGTTATTGATGAGTGCTTTGCTTCAACTAACACATACTATTACCCATTCAACGATACATTAAAAGGCTAGTGCATTTGCGCTAGCCTTTTTAATTTAGTCACCATCCGCAATTCTGCGATCGAACAACTGCTTTTTCATGGTTTGTCGTGGCATATTCACGCATGTCAGCACGCTGTAATTCATCCAATGCTGAACATAAATGGCGATGCCGCTCATCTTTAGAAATAAACATTTCCAAATCAACAATCCCAAACTTTGCTTTAACAATTTCATTATCACGCCATTGAACAATAATTGGTCCAGTCACCTTATTCGGCTGGCTAAACAACCGGTGTTGCTGCTCACTCATCGTCAGAGCTAATATTTCTTTATCTCGCGTAGCTTTATTAGTCCATGCTAAGACTTCACAAAACTCACTAAACGACATTGGAAACGCCTGTTTAACCTGAATCAGACGATATGTCAGATGATGTTGCTGCAAGAAGTCCGCCACCTGCTTTGACACTTTACGTTGCTTGCGTGTACCGACAACGTAAAGTTCAAGTCCATCTTGATGTTTCATAATTGCGCATCCCCCTTCTTCATATTCACTTCCATGGTAGAACAAGCCGATATCGTCAACTCCAGCTTTGCCTCTTTTATTGTACGAAACCGGTCCTAAAAACGTTTTTTACACCAATAAAAAAAGCAGATCATTACTGATCTGCTTTTTGCGGACTACTTCTGTCGTCCATAGATTGATTCTGTAAATTTGTTCATCGTTAAATTGACCGCCGTATGCAAGAATGAATCAAACTCAGCAAACGTCGGCAACGTCGTCCAAACAATCACCTGTGCTGCTTGCGCACGAGGCAGTAACGTATCACTGATAATCATGTCGCATTGCTTCATGTCATCGCTCACATCAATACGTAGTTCAGCTTGACGTTCAAGCATGGTCGCCACTTCTTTATGCATAAATGCGTCATTAATCCGCAAGCTAATATGCAATTGCGGAATCATGACAGTACGGTCTAATAGACCGATGAATAAGTTATAAAACACCTTGAACAAACGGTTCTTAATATTAAGCGTCTTGATACCTAAGTACTCATTGACTCGTGTTAGGAAGCGATCTGTAAACAACGTGTACTCAGGGAACAACGAGTGGCTAATTGTGTAATCGTCATTTCCTTGATAATTGATATGCGTCAAAAATAGCAGCATCATCGCTGGTTGCTCAAGTTCATTGGCTAATTGCGTCGTTAAATCTTGTGGCATATCTTGCCCAAAGAATTCACGGTACACCGTCTGGGCAATGTTGCTCAACATCGCATGGACTTTCCCCACTTCTTTGTTAGCATTGCCACTCAAATGACCGGCAGACAACCCGACGCGTACCAGCATCAAGACGCCATAACGACTCTCCAGTGACAACTCGTGCGGTGGCAAACGAACAAATCGACGAATAACTGACTCGTTCAGAATCAGTAGGTTTTTGTATGCCTCATCTAGTTGATCATCTGCTAATAACACATGCGGTTGCGTAGAATTTGAAACTGGGCAACGTGCATTCAAGCGCACAAGCCAAACCGCCAACTCAATCATCAATGACAAGTGTTGGTGTTGCGTTAACTACGCTGCTTCAACATTCGACATTTGATAAAAACGTGCCACTTGATTAGCTTGCTGAATAATATCGGCTTCAAAAAAATCAGTTAATTCGGTTTCATCATGAATGACGTTTTTAAAAATGCTAACCAGCATAATACGAATCGCCCATTCGTCTCCCTGTAGCCGATTATAAGTATTAATTTCAATATTCGCTGGTCGCGCACGATCATTAAATTGACGAATATCATTTTTTAAATGCAGTTTTGGGACATCAAGGTGTTCTGCCAACACAGACAAGGCTGTTGGTGTATTATTCATCCCCGTTATTAATGTGCGGAATAAATACGACTCCTTAATATAGCTTGCTGTTAAGCTAAGCAAGTAGGCTCGGTTACCAGGAATTAATTCCACTTCACGTTCAGATGGGCTCAATCTTAGCTGTCCCTGCTCTGGCACACCAAATCGTTTCTGATCATGTAGCAATTCATTAATCAGTGATTTGATCATGTAAGTGGACCAATTGAAATGGCGTTCCAAATCTGGAATCAACATTTTCGTTTGGTTCGTCTCATAAAAGTAGCTAACCAATGCTACTTTCTTAATTTCCTTTTTTCCCAGTAACCACTCCATAATAATTATCCCCCGACTTCAATCCAATATAGCGTTAGCATAAACGATTGGAAAGAGTCGTCCATAAAAGCATCGAAGTACTCCCAGTTCTCCTTCGCTTGGAATAATTTGATTGACTCTTTGACAGAAGCATATTTGGTTTGTGCTAGGGCAACTTTTTCAGCCATAATCAGTTGAATAATCTCAACCATTTGGCGCAAAAATAGGGTCATCCAATCATCCACCTCAAAAGGTAGGCTGAAGAAAGAATTCAATAAATCATGAACTTCTTGACTCTGTCCACGTTGGATACTAATTAACAATAGCTGGTATACCAAAAAGCTGATTACGTGCAACACATCATGACGCGCTGCATCGTGACGCTCCTTTAACTTTTGTGTTAGGAAGCGAATGCTGGTCATTGCCTTGGGATAATAAGCCAAAATCTCATCATATGTAAAATAATTTAGATATAGCAGGAATGCTTTGAGTTCGGCCATTGTGTAGTACTCTGAGCGTCGCAAGACATCATTCAGTACTGGTTTAATGCGTTTAGCTTCTTCACTGCTTAAGACAACAGGTCGGAAATCATTTTTGTCTTGTAAATTAATTAGTCCTGATATGTCACGCGTGCGTTGGTATTCAGCGATTGCAGCAATTACCGGACTAGTTGCCTCATCATCAACTGGTTTCGGTTCAATAAATAAGCACAATTCATCCAATCCAACATTAAGCGTGCGTAGCATTGCGTGCAACTTGTGCACCGTAATGTCACCTTGCCCATTTACAAACGTGTAGTATCGACTGCTAGAGATTCCAGCATGCTTTAAGATATCGCACACTGGAATATGCTTCATATCGATCAGCCCACGCACAGCTGATGATATGGTTGTATCTACCTCAGTTTTCATACTTTCTTTTTCTCTCTTCATCTCAAAAAATCATAGCAAAAGCTAAAAATTTATTTCCCTTTGGTCAATTACCAGATTCATCTTTTTCATATCCCATTAAAGGCATACTAACATTTTGTAATACACAACCTTTAGATATTTTCGAATTAAATACGTTGGGACTCTGATGTTATCTATTTTTAAAAAATTTAAAAATAACCCTAGTTCTTTGCCATATCACGCTTCAATACTTGAATTTCATCCCCACCGACAATGACCTCATCACAGACGTTCAAGAACAAGCCGTGCTCAACGACACCAACTTGATTTGATAGCCATGTCGCAAGCTCTTCTGGGAATGGAATTGTATCCAAATGCAAATCAATAATGTTATTACCGTTATCCGTCGTTAGTGGACGCCCATCTTCATCCAAACGCAAAATTGGATTTAAATTGTGCTTCTTAAACAAACGGCATAATTGTTGTTCACCATATGACACCACTTCAACTGGTAATGGGAAGTGTCCCAACTCAGCATGTTGCTTGCTACCATCAACAATCCAAATGTTGCGCTTTGAATTCTTGGCGACAACCTTTTCATATAGCAAAGCAGCGCCACCACCCTTGATACCATTCAATTGTGGATCAACCGCATCAGCACCATCGACAGTCAAATCAATGTAATCAACCGCATCGACGTCAGCCAAAGGAATGCCCAAGCAACGCGCTTGGTGGGCAGTACGGTTTGAAGTCGTTACGCCGACAATATCAAGTCCTTCATTGGCAACGCGCTCACCAAGACGGTCAACAAAATAGCGGACAGTTGAACCAGTTCCTAGACCAACTACCATGCCATTTTCAACTAAGCTTGCAGCGTATTCACCAGCGGCCTTCTTTTGTTGTTGAATCTTGTCTAACATATCGTCCTCCTTAGTCTTCATTGTGCAATGATCGAACAACTTCTGAGTGAGTTGGGATTGAACGGATTGCACCAGAACGTGAAACTGCAAGTGAAGATGCCTTACATGCATATTCAACTGCATCGGCAACATTCGTCGCATCCAACTTCAATTGTGAAACTACCGCACCGATAAACGTGTCACCAGCGGCAGTCGTATCAACTGCCTTTACCTTAAAGATAGGACGCGTGTGGGGGTTCTTACCATCAAGGTTGTAGTAAACGCCTTCTTCACCAAGTGTGATGATAGTTCCTTGCACTGACAATTCAGAAATCGCATCGCTAACTGCCAGTAGGTCCTCATACTTTGTTGATGGCTCGCGTTCCAATAGCGCTGCTGCTTCAGTCTCATTAGGTACGATGATATCCGTGCATGCTAGGATAGCTGGATCAATGTCCTTAGCATTCATAACTGGCGCTGGATTCAAAACCGTCTTAACACCGTACTTCTTAGCAAGGTAGAATCCCTTAGCAACGGCCTCTTGAGGCACTTCAAATTGGGCAACCACATAATCAGCATCCGCAATCAATGCTTCAGACATGACAACGTCATCAGCTGACAACTCAGCATTGGCTCCACCATACACAAGAATTGTGTTGTGCCCATCTTCTTCAAGCAAAATTGTGGCTGATCCAGTTGCTGTATCCTTTTCACGCAAACCAGAAACGTTGATACCCTCATCTTCTAGTAGGGTCTTAAATTGTTGACCAGCTTCATCCTTACCAATTGCACCGATAAAACTAACTTCTGCACCTTGGCGAGCGGCGGCAACTGCTTGGTTAGCACCCTTTCCACCAAGATTCATGCTACGTTCGTCAATTCGCAAGGTCTCTCCTTGGAGAGGCAAACGCTTAATATTTTGGATGATATCCAAGTTCAAACTACCAATTACGACAACCTTGTTCATTTCTTTCACCTTTTCCCTTATACATCATTTTTAAAGTATTTATCTTGTAAATCGTTTTTGTAAATCGTTTTACAAAGAATAATATACACCCTTTTTGTGGAATGTAAACCTTTTCAACTCGGAATTTGGTAAATGAATCACAAGCACATTCGTTTTGGTGTACAAAAAAGCCCTAGAAACGTGGATTCCTAGGGCTTTTACGTCATGATTATTTAGTTGGTGCAGGTGCCGTTGATTCGCGTTGAATGAGGCGGACATCTAAAATTTCTTCTTGCATTGGCAATGCTGGATCTTTAAGGCGTGCTAGCACCATATCCAACGCTAATTGACCCATACGCCAAACCGCCTGGGTCACCGTCGTTAGAGATGGCACCGTAAACTCAGCATAATCAGTGTTGTCATAGCCAATAACACTAATGTCTTCTGGGACGCGAACCCCGCCGTTCTTAAGGCCACGTAACAAACCAATACCCATTTCATCGTTCAAGGTAAAGGCAGCTGTAGCACCTGATGCAGCGACTTTATTTGCAATTGCTAACCCACCGTGCTTTGATAGCTTCGTCGCAATTTCAATAATTTCAACGTCGGCTTGTTCGTCAATAACCGCAGTGAACCCCGAGATACGTTCCAACATATTTGTTGTCATCACATCGGGATGTAGCAACGCAATTTTTTTGTGGCCAAGTTCTACCAAGTGGCGCGCAACTACCTGGCCACCAGTAAACTCATCCGTCTTAACGTGGTCCGAGATGTTACTATCATTAATTTGATCTAGCACAACGTAGGGGATTCCTTGCTTTTGCAGATAACGATCCACTTCCAAGGCATTCGGTAGCATTCGTGCAATAACCAGACCATTTACACCGCGTTCCAACATCTTAAGCAACCCTTGTTCAATTTCATCATCATCAACTGAAATGAACACCAAGTCTGCGAGATTGTGGGCATGGTTTTGCATACTTTGCATTAAGTCCGAAAAGAACGGATTACGCAAACTTGGTACCATCACCCCAATCAACGGATTTCCACCACCTCGAAGACTCTTGGCACTTTGATTTGGCACATAACCCAATTGGCGCACGGCATCCATGACGCGCTCAATCGTTTCCTCTGGAAAGTGATCATTTTTCTTATTAATAACTTGTGACACAGTCGTTGGTGAAACGCCTGCCAACGCCGCCACGTCTTTAATTGATGCTTTTTTTGCCATGTCTATCCCCCTCACGATATTACCCATGTACTCTCTAATACATATCTTTACAAACATTATACCTATTTCAACTAGTAAATGCATTTACTAAATCGAAAAAGATGCATCAAAAAAGCTGAACAAACGGGGGATTCCATCTGCTCAGCTTTTTCGAGTTGTTCACATACTGACTTATACAAGTCATAAGGAGTTGTAGCGTCAACATTAGCTAACCTTCTCGTAACCATCCCGCTAGCTAATGTTGTCATATTATGCTTTTGACATCTCTACGAATGCTATCTTACCTTACCGATTCGTCAGTCGGGTAATCTATCCTTCCTAAAGGACAATCAAGATTACTTGGTTAGCAAACCGCGCAATTCAAGTTCACGGTAAAGTGAACGTGTCTTACTGTTTTGCAAGCGGATCATTCCCTTATCACGCGCGATAAGACGAATACCATTTGCACGTAGTTGTTGCTTTGCCCAAGCCTTAGTACCTACAAGTGCCACAACCTCTCACCTCTTTTCCGATAATCTCATGGATTACCACAGCAGCTGTTGGTCTACGCCCCTGACTTCAGTCAGGCGCATGACCAGTCCACTTTATGTTGGATGCATTTTTATGGCTGTCATTAAGTCTGCACCTAACTGCAGGACAACATGGCAGAATTCCTTTAAAATGGCGATTTAATTGGGCAGCACTTGGGTCTATTTTGCTCGTTGATAGCTAGCAGTAATTCGCCAAACAATTACACTCATCACGGCCATGCCGAGAGCAAAGACGATGTAGGCACTATGCAAGCCATTGCCAAATCCTGAAACAATGGTTGTGGCAACTAGAACACCGACAACCCCAGCAAATTGGCGAGCTGTGCTAATCATTGCTGAACCATGAGTAATGAGATAATCAGGCAATTGGTTATTTGCATAAGTCGTGGCTGGCAACATCATAAAGGCATTACCAACTTCTCCAAACGCGGCAAAAATAACGGCCAATACAGCGTTATGCAAACCGAACGTTAGTGCCAATCCTGCATAACCAATAAAAATACTGGCAGCTCCGATGCGCATGACAACTTTTAGCCCCTTTTGATCAAGTAGCTTTCCTGAACGGCGATTCATAACGGCCATCAAAGCAGCTGGCGGTACCATCAATAAACCAGAAACTAATTTGCTGGTGTGGAGTACATTCTGATAATACAACGGCATCAACACCGTCATGACAATCAAGCCAATGTACGATGCACCTGTTAATAGCAACCCTAATGTGAAGCCTGCTTGCTTAAAGACCTTAAAGTCCAACATTGGTTGTGCCATGGTGCCTTGACGGTGTACAAAATACACGCTCAAGACCAAGCCAATCATCATCATCGCAATCATACTGATTGGCATAGTGGTGTGTCCCAAGGATTGAATGCCAAATAGTACCATGGCAAAACCGAATAGCCCAATCAATGACGGGATATCCAAGTGAACTTCTTTCTTCACGATGACGTTTTGCCCAACGAATAAATTGACCAAAAATAGCACACCAATAACCAGTTCAAAGAATACAAAGACGCCTTGCCAATTGAACCATTGGCTAATAATACCGGACACAATCGGACCGGTAGCCAGGGCAGCGCCCATTACCAGGCCAACCATCCCCATGCTAGCGCCACGATTCTCTTCTGGTGTAATCAACATGATGACACTTTGATAACTTGGGAATAAGAAGCCAACTGCTGCGCCTTCAAGCACACGTCCAAAAATCACCCAGCCAAACCCAGTTGCGTTAATCGCAATAAATGTTCCCAGCAAAAACATGGCTTGAATACCAGCTAAGAACCATTTGAAGGGAACGCGGTTCAAAATCCAAGGGCTCAACGGCATCGTCACCGTCATGACCAACATAAAACCGGTAGTTAGCCACTGCACCATTGAAATCGGTACACTAAAATGGCTCGCCATGACGGGATAAATCATCGTCATAGCCGACTGACTAATTGAGAAAGAAAAACTGGTTAGCAACAGCATCCAAACAAATAACGTTCGTTCGCGCTTACTTAATTGTTTTGTCTCACTCATTCTGTCCACTCACCATCCGCAATGTCACCCAATAACTCACGTGATGGGATAAAGAATAGTTGCCCTGACATAAGTTGTGAGAACGTCAACAAATAATCAGACATCTCAACCATTTGCGTCAACATTGCCTTGGTAACTGACCAATAACGTGAATAGCCAATAAAGTAGGTTCCCGTCTTGTTCAAGGCCGGTTCTGAGAATGGCACGTTCATACGGACGATTTGACGCTCTTCACCATCAATTTCGACCTTAGCACTCACGTTGTGTGCGTTGTGGAACTTTTCTTCATCTTCCAATTCAAGATCATCATACTTGTGACGACCAATTGCCTTCTCTTGTACTTCAGTCTTTAGTTGTCCCCAGAAGTCCATATCGTGAAGCCACTTTTGCGCAAACGCATATGACCCATTCACAAACTCAGGATCCTCATCACCAACGACTGCGACTTCAGCAGAATCAGCCGCGCTTGGCACTTCAGTACCGTCGATAAAGCCGATAATGGCGCGACCTTCAAAATTACGGAAGCCCTTAGTTTCATCGATAACCGTCGTGACATCATGCAGAACGGTCATGTATTGACGCACAACCTCATACACAATCGACATGTCATTCGCACGCACGTGGATGAAAATATCTCCCTCTGTACCAGGCATGCTATATTCAGGCCCCTTAAGTCCCTTGAACTCTTCTAATTCAGCTGGAACCGGCTTGTTTGGGAACAATGTTTGCCAAGCAGTATAACTAAAGCCGATTGCGGTCTTCAAGTTCCCATCTGCTGCACGTACGTTCATTGAACGATTAATTGCTTGTGAACGGTCAGCGAATTCCGTGATGGCATCTTGTAGTTCTGCCAACGGCTTTGTACGGTCCAATCCCAACACCACAAATTCAACGCTTTGACCAACGTCCTTCCAAACGTCTTGTGCCTTTGTATAATCCATTTCAGCCATGATAAGCCCTCCCAAAAGTATAATTGGGCGGTGTCTCAGTTCTATCAAATTAGCAAGTTGCTAAATAAGTGTCATAAAATAATCGGCCAACCATGAGTTGAAAGCTTATGACAATTATTTAACCGAGGCATCCGCCACATCTACTATTATTGGCACACTTACAACCCGTCAACACAAAATTCCTTTATAAGGGAATGATTAACGATGTTTCTCCATTTTTATGTTGGTGGTTGGGTCGCTGCTTGTGCGTTAGCACAACACTAATCACAAACAAAAAGCACTACCGTTCAAAACGAACAGTAGTGCTTTTAAGGTTAAGCTGCCATGCGACGATCTAGAATACGACCAATCTTTGAGATGACGTAGTTCAAGGCGAAGTACAAAACAGCTAGTGCAAAGAACATTGCGACAATCGCATTTGGTTCTTGCGCATAAATAATTTGTGCACGATATGTCACTTCTGGCAACATGATAATCGTTGCCAATGACGTGTCCTTAATCAATGACACGAATTGTGACACAATCGGTGGAATCATCTTCTTGTAGGCTTGTGGCAAAATGATGTGCCACAATGCTTGCTTGAAGCTCAATCCATTTGAAAGTGCTCCTTCAAGTTGCCCCTTTGGTACGGCTACGATACCTGAACGAATAACTTCGGCTAACATTGCTGACTCGAAAATCGTCAAAGCAAAAATCGTAGACGTCATCACACCCAAGTGAATACCAATCTTTGGCAAAGCAAAGTACGTAAAGAAGATAATCAACAAAAGTGGCAAATTACGAATCAAATCAATAATAAAACCAACAATCTTTGATAGATAAGGAATCTTCACGTAACGGATAACACCAAGGACTGATCCGATGATAAAACTCAAAATAACGGATACAACCGCTACCTCAATCGTTACCCATAGTCCCATCAGCAAGAAGCGGATGTTGATCCATGAGAAAGCTGACAAAAATTCGCTCATGATTATCCCTCCTTACTCAACTTGGCTTCCAAGTAACGCATGTAGTAACTCATTGGCATCGTCAAAATGAGGTAGAAAATACCAACAATAATGAATGGGCCAAATGTGTCAAACGTTTCTTGTGAAATCATGTTTGCTTGATACATCAAATCCATACCGGCAACGAAGGCCAATACTGATGAGTTCTTGATCAAGTTAATAAATTGGTTTCCAAGTGGTGGGATAACCAACTTAAAGGCTTGTGGCAAAACCACATAACGCATACCTTGCCACCATGATAATCCGTTAGACATGGCACCTTCAAGTTGCCCCTTTGGCACGGCATTGATACCGGCACGAACCGTTTCAGCAATAAACGCTGACGTATAAAGTGTTAGTCCCAATGTTCCGGCTGCAAAACCACTAATCTTAACGATGTTTGCAATAACGACGTAGAAGAACATCGTGATAACCAACAATGGGATGTTTCGTACGACTTCAATATAGATACGACCGATAATGTTTGCGACCTTGTTCGGAACCACTTCAAGCAAAGCGAAAATCGTTCCTAATACCAATGACCCAATCAAAGCGAGCACTGAAGACACAATCGTCCAGCCGAATCCACTTAAGAAGTCGCTAGCGTGTGATTGAAATAATGAAATCATTCCTTAGCCAACTCCTTCCAGTTCATACCTTCAACGCCAGAGAACCACTTCTTGGCTAGCTTAGCGTATGTACCATCTTCCTTAATTTCGTCGATGGCCTTATTGACCTTCTTAACCAACTTAGGATTGTTCTTGTCCATGGCAACACCGTATGGTTCCTTCGTGAAAGGACCACCGACAACTTCCAATGACTTTGAACCAGCGGCCATTCCATATAGAATACCGTTGTCAGTCGTCAACGCATCCCCTTGGCCGGCCTTCAAGGCTGTCAACGCAGTGGCATAGTCTGACAATGCGACAACCTTGGCCTTTGGTGCAAACTTCTTAACCGTTACAGCAGAAGTTGATCCAGCAACCGCCAAGATACGAGCACCTGGCTTGTTCAAATCGTAGATATTTTTAATCCCACTATCTGACTTAACCAAGATTGATTGACCCGCGTTAAAGTAAGGCTTTGAAAAATCGACCACCTTGGCACGGTCTGGCGTAATTGACATCGTCGCAATGATGGCGTCAATATTACCGTTCAACAACATTGGAATACGGGTACCTGACGTAATTTGCGTCAACTCAGTCTTAGCCTTTGGGTTCACACGCTTAGTGATTTCCTTGGCCATGTCCACGTCGAAGCCTTCAAGCTTTCCCGTCTTAATGTTCATCAACCCCATCAACTTGGTGTCACCCTTAACACCCCAGACCATCTTGTCGGTCTTCTTAATGCGTTTGTACGTTTCATTCTTTTTATCGCTAGCTTGAACTGTCGTTGTCACAACACTTCCGGCTAGTAGTGCGATGGCTGCGGTAGCAAGTACCGTACGCCATGTGCGCGTAAACTTGCGACTCATATTCCGCACCTCCCTAGTGGATGATTTGTGACAAGAATTGACGAGCGCGTGGTTCCTTAGGGTTCTCAAAGAACTCTTCAGTTGGAGAGTCTTCCAAGATTTCACCGTCAGCCATGAAAATAACACGGTCGGCCACTTGCTTAGCAAAGCCCATTTCGTGCGTCACAACCAACATCGTCATGCTTGAGTCAGCAGCGATTTCGCGCATAATCTTCAATACATCGTTAACCATTTCTGGGTCCAATGCAGACGTTGGCTCGTCAAACAACAAGGCCTTTGGCTTCATCGCCAATGAACGTGCAATCGCAATACGTTGTTGTTGCCCACCTGACAACGTTGAAGGCATCTTCTCAGCCTTATCAGCCAAGCCAACCTTCTCCAACAACTCCATTGCAATCTTCTTGTTTTCTGCTTCATCGCGCTTCAACACCAAACGTGGTGCCAACATAATGTTCTCTAGCACCGTCTTGTTAGCGTACAAATTGAAGTGTTGGAACACCATTCCAACGTTCTTACGCGTACGATTCATATCCGTCTTGGGATTGGCCAAATCTTGACCGTTAACAATCAATTGTCCTTCTTGAACTGGTTCCAAACCATTCACGGTACGAATCAAAGTTGACTTACCTGATCCTGAGGGACCAAGCAAAACAACAGTCTCACCAGCTTCAACTTTAAGGTTGATATCCTTCAAAGCATGGAAATCTCCATAGTACTTCTCGACGTCCTTAAATTCGATCATCGACATTTGGGTTGCCTCCTATTTGATAATTCTCTCAATTTAAATTATCTCTCTATAAATAAAAACCCGCCGCGAATACTCGGGACGGGTCGCTACTGTAATAATAGTCTGTAAGTAATGACAGTGTCAAATTCTTTGTCAGCTTTGTTGACAACAAGTTTGTTTCTTCACAATTCCTTTGCCTTATAGGCTAATTCAACGGCCAAATGGTAGTCATCATGGCGAATTTGTAGGTTAGCTCGACCGCGAGCTTTCCCTTCACCACCAAGAATAACAGCTGAAGCAACAAACAACTCATATGATTCCATTGCCAACGCTACTGGTTGCAAGCCGACCGTTTCAATGCGCGCCAATCGTTGTGCCAGCATCTCGTTCAAGCCACCGTAAATGGCCAAACCACCGCGTTCCTTTTCCAAACGGAAATATGGTAGTGGTGTACCAGGATGGTTCGCATAAATGACGTCATGATCAGCCGCTAAATAGGCCATTTGTTCATCTTCGGACAAGCCACCATAATCTTGCGTCATCAAACCGTTTGATTGCAGCTGTTCAGCGACCTTCGTCAACTCAGCTTGCATGTCTGGGTCCGTCACTGCACTGGCTGGCAAAACGTGTTGTCGCCCATACAAGCCATTTGCTGGTACAAACGGCGTTGCAGCACGTTGCGTCTTATCTGCATCCGCTGGCTTACCACCCAATAACTTTTCAACTTTGGGTGATAAATCCCACTTGAAAGTCTTCTTCGTAAAGTAGTAGACAACATTCAAAAAGGCAAAGTATGCAATCACGATGAACGCTAGCAGTAGACCCAAGCCACGCAAATAAGCGGCATTTTTCAAGTGCATAATTGCCAAGTACAAAACGTAGAAGTTACCGACTGACGCTAAGATTGTATACACTTGGCCTTTCCACTTTGTATTCACGTTAAAGAAGCCAAGATAATGATTCAATAAATCCAAGATTGTCAACATTAGTTTGTGCCTCCGTTATCTGCAGGCGTTTGCGACGTTGAGGCTGCGCTTGAAGAAACAGCACTCGAACTAACCGCTGATGATGATGACGCCGCATTGCTGCTCTCACTGCGCGATGAACTAACTGCGCTCGATGAGACTGCACTTGAAGATGATGCTTCACTCACAGCTGACGATTCATCAGTCGCTTCAGAGGTTGAAACTTTCGCACGGCTTTCCGACGTGTCGCTTGATGACTTTTCAGATGACACGTTGCTTTGTTGCTTCTCACTAGATACTGACGTCGATACAACAGAAGATACTTGTTTTGGCGCCCCGTTAGACGTATGCGTTGAGACATTAACAATTGCGTTTGCCGCGCTCAATGCCAAAATAATTGAAACCAAAGCGACCGGTGTAATAAACGGTGGTGTGCGATATGCCATGAAGACCTCCTTGTATCCTTACAAACTAACCTTGAACAACTTCTTTTACAATTTCATCAATCGCCTGCTTGGTTGTCTGCCAATCATCATTAACAACAACCTTAGCAACATTTGTTAATTCAGTCGGCAATTGTGTGTCGCGCTGATATTCATCACTGGCTAAACGTGCCTTAACTGCCGCAACATCATCCCCACGCTTTTCCAAACGCGTCAATAATTCTGAAGACTCACTCACCGTCAAATAAATAACGACTGCTTCATCCGGTAGTTCACGTGCATAAGTAATCGCCCCAGCCGTATCAAGTACGATTGTAATAAATGGGTTCTTTTCCCACGCACGCTCCAAGCCTTCGTGCGACGATCCGTAACGATAGTGCGAGTATTCTACACTTTCCAGATAGTGGTTTTCACCAAAACTGGCCTCGTTTTCAAAATAGTAATCTACTTGATCAACCTCACCATCACGCGGTGGTCGCGTTGTGTGTGTAATCACCTTAGGCATCTCGTAGAACTCATTCAAATAATTGGCAACGGTGGTTTTTCCTGTGCCAGTGTTACCAGTTAATACAAATACTTTGCGCTTCATAATCCAAAAATTTCTCTCTGTTTTCTTATTAAACTTCATTATAAAACCCTGAGCTTAAGTTGGCTTAAGCTCAGGGCAAAATTATACTTATTCTTTACCACCAATTGGCAAACGCATCACGCGCCCGATGATTACCATCAAAATAACCACAATCACAACTTTAATGATTGTTGGGATAACGAATGCAATCAAACCAGTTGCAACAGCTGTTTCTATTGCCATCTTAGCAACAAAAGCCAACCACAATGTCCCGAAACCAAGTTGTAGAAAGGCCGCAATCAAATTCCAAAGGAGCATCGCTGGCCAAGAACGACTCAAACTAGCCCCCATACCAATGACCAACGGGAATAGCAACATCCCAATTAAATAGCCACCGGTTGGCCCAATAACGATTCCAACCCCTGAGGTCCAGCCAGCGTAAACCGGCATACCGATCATCCCTAAAAGCAAATAAACCGCAACCGCTGAAAATGACACGCGTGTTGCCGCAATCGATGCAATTAACGGAATAATGATTGTTTGCACCGTCAAAGGCACAATCCCAGTCGGAATTGACAAGGGTGCCAAAATAGCAATAATTGCAGCAAATACCGCTGCCAAAACGAGTTGGCGTGTTCTCATGAAATCACCCATCCTGTCATTGTTAGTTTTGTGATTTCACCTGAGTAAAATGTTTGGCGTTGACCATTAACGTCCACGACTAAGCCACCATCAGCGCTCACATCCTTTGCAATCCCGGTAATCGTCTGATTTCCCACAGCCATTTCAACCGGCTGGCCAATTACCAGTGAACGTTGGCGATAAGCCGTCATGACTTGCGACGCATCTAGTGAAAAATAGCGAACAAAATAATTTAATAATGTCGCCGCAAGTCGATCTCGGTTCACCGTTTGATTCGTTAGCGCACCGGCCTTTTGCGCAATGTCAGCCGGATAGTCAGCCGGGTTGATATTCAAGCCGATACCAATGACCAAAAAGCCATCTTCCCCGGTTGTATTTGGCACAGCTTCCACCAGAATACCGGCCACTTTTCGTTGATTATAATACAGGTCATTCACCCACTTAATACCAACCTCGACCCCAATTTCTTCTGAAAGAGCCTCTGCCGCAGCCACCGCAATACCAGTTGTCACTTTACCAGGTGCCAATGTCTTCATATCAGTCCATGGCCAAATCAACGTTAGGTAAAGTCCGGTTGCTTGCGGTGAATAATACTGGCGACCATGACGACCATAACCAGCCGTCTGTTCATCTGCCACAAGCGCCATCGGACCGATTACGTCTCCCGCTGTAATCAATCGCTTCGCTGCCGTGTTAGTTGAATCGATTGTCGTGAAAGTCTCCACCGACAAGGTCACCGGTGTCTGTAAGTATGCAAGTATAGTGGTCTTATCCACGTGTTCGTCCCCCAATTCTCCCCAGGCTGTATCACCTCTTAATCATACCTTGGTAACTACTAAAAAACCAGACGTCCCAAGCGGTTCGTCTGGTTGAATTTACTGTAATGAAATTGCCCGTTCGTGGCGTCGGACTTCCGCTACGATTGGTGAAACAAGTTTTCGAAAGCGTTTTGGCAAATCAATCATATGATTTTCCGCTTCTTCCAATCCTTGAATATGTTGTTGGTTAATATCGTGATCAAACTTCTTGATGAACCAAACCATCATCCTATGCCACCATTTTAACTTTTCAGGGTTAACAGCACCCTGCAGTTGGTAAAAATGCACGCGCTGTTGCGCTGGATAGTCAAAATTCTGTGTGCAAATACTGCTAAAGTAGTCGCGATCAATCGGATGAAGCCCAACTGAGAAGAAAATAATCTCACAGGCATTAAGATTCGCCAACTCGCTATTAATCAAGTTAGCAATCTTAATACGGCCATTAAAAATCGGTCCTCCAAAAATTATCGTGTCGTACGTCGATAAATCTAATGCGCCGATTTCGTCCAATCTATACTTGCTAATGTGCAACTCATCGGCAATCCAGTTGGCATAAGTTGCGGTGTGTCCATATTTTGTATCGTAAATTATAACCGCACTCATAACCAACCCTCCCGCGACTAATTTACATTAGGATACCGGATGGAACTATGATTCTATGCGTAACGTTTGACTAGTCTGCGAATTAATTATTGAACAATCCCTTGAAGAAGTTAACCAATGGATTCCAAATGTTCGTCACGAACCAGTTAGCTGCTTCCTTCACGTCTTCAGAGTTAGCGAAATCCTTGGCCTTAGCCATGATATCACCAGCTGAATTTTCAAGCTTATTAGACAAGTCCTTGGCGTTATCAACAAAGGCCTTTGAATCTGAAATTGGGGCGTTTGCCACGCCAACCAACGCTTGACCCATTTGTTGTACCGCTGCTTCAGAAGTCTTACCAGCGATACCTTGCTTATCCAAGTTGACGTTCAATTGGTTAATCGCAACATTAACTGTGATGTTCGTACCATCTTGCTTCTTCTCAGCCAATTCACCCGCTGTCGTTGTTACGGCTGACGTTAGCTTACCTGGGTAGCTACTGTCGTTGGCGTTTTCGTTAACTGCCGTTTGCGTAGCACTCAACATATCATTGGCGGCCGTCGTGTTGCTCTCATCCAAGTTAATACCATCAGTAGCCAACGCCTTGTACACACCAGCCAACGCAGCTTCACCAGAAACCTTTGAGTTAGCCGTTACCGTGATGATGACGTCATTCACACCAGCCATCGTTGCGGCCATCGCATATTGTTGTGACGTCACTTGGGTAATGTTGTTTTGTCCGTTATAGTCCTTAATGTTAACCAACGTTCCCGTACCTGGTTCTGCTGGGGCAATTGACACTGAACTAATCATTGCGCTATCCGCAACGCCTGAAATATTCAAGTACGTTGCCGCGTCAGCACCAGTTGTCGTTAGCTTTGTGTAGTTGTCGGTTACGCCAAGCGTTGATGCCAACGTAGATTGATCAGATGCACCTGCACCATATACAACGTATGACTTTGACAATGCACGGTTTTGCACATTTGTCGTACCGGCCGCTGAAACCACGGCTGTTGGTGTGACAAACACAGTCGTTGTGACTGCCGTTGCACCAATCAATGATGTTGCCAACAAAATTGTCGTGATAACCTTACTCGTTTTCATGGTTAAATCTCCTCGAATATTATGTTACATAATTGTAACACAACAAACCTAAAACAAAACTTATCGATGGCAATAATTCCGTTTTGAATTGTGAACTTTTTTTGAACTTTTTATAGACAGACTGTGCATTCCATCTTTTGACACTGACAAAGTGTTAGTATAAAAAGGAAATAATTGTCTTAGATTGATAAAGGAGACGGCTAATTATGCAAAGGGCAACTAAACTCGCATTGTTAGTCGCTGTCGCCAGCACAACGCTGACAACAACGACTGGTTTTGCAGATACGGCAACGCAAACTACTCCAAATATAACGACACCGACTTCAGTTGCCGATTCAGCTATTAGTGAGCCGTCAACACCTGCTACCTCAGAAGCCGTTGATGATCCATTGTTCATCCCATTACCAAACGTAACAACTGATTCAGCGGCACCATCAGCTTCAGTTAGCAGCGAAACGCCCAGCGACACCGATACGTCAGATATCAATGTCGTGGCATCAAGTGAAACAGATTTAGCAATTAGTCTACCAGCCGTTTTGCCTGGCGATAAGTCATTACTAACATCAGCAGCGTCATCGGCTGCTACTACTGAACCAAATGCCGACATAACTAAGTTGATTACAGACATCTCAATTGTTGATACTACTTCAGAATCAGCTAAGTCTTCAAACGAAGTCGCTGAAGCTGTTGGTAGTGATGCTACCACGCCATCTGAAGAGGCTGGCAACAAGGTACAAGTTTCAACGAAACAAAAGCAACCAGTTACAGCAACGACCAGCACACACTCACAATCAAGTGTGCGACCTGCCAGTGCTACGAACGTTTCTGAAACAAATGGCGAAGTCGTCAAGACCAGCATTCATGTTGTTCCCGCTCAGCAAGCAACCGCTAATGCCAATCAAGCCAATGTTCCAAGCGTCAAGACACCGTCTTCAACTGAAAAAAACATTGCGCCTGATCAAGGTAACCAAACGATTAACGTCGTTCAAACCGTCGCTGTAAAGGCAAGCAATCTTGCTGATGACGTTTTGCCAAAGGCAGCTTATCAATTTGCATGGACGCCCATTGCGTTTGTTGTGGTCATTGTCACAATTACCGCCTGGGCCGTTGCTTATTACACAATTTTGCGTCGTCAGAAGATGCGCGAATATCAAATTCTAATGCACGACTAAAAAAAGCACTCGCAACATGCGAGTGCTTTTGTTTTACATCTATTAGTCTTCGACGTTAGCCAATTCGTATATTGATTGTGCAAAGATTGCCATTGCACGCGTCAAATCTGAAACTGGGTAGAATTCGTCTGCTTGGTGCATCGTATCAGGCACACCTTCGAACATGGCACCAAAGGCAA
>SKDY01000074.1_pt1 | contig 82032 bp, 76 predicted proteins | sample 4826591 | NCBI WGS metagenome assembly SKDY01 (sample SAMN11008823, study PRJNA524170) | human gut metagenome | biome: Human fecal sample; material: Feces; isolation source: fecal sample from pouch patient p10, p22 | host: Homo sapiens | place: Israel: Tel-Aviv | collected 2016-06-15 | reverse complement strand
GAAATATTTTACAGAGTGTTGGTGCTCTGACGATACCGACCCCTTAGAACGTTTATATATACAATGGAGCTTATCCAAATTCTTCCCAACCAAAGCCATGGCCGCTCATGTTACAAATTGGAACAAGCGTACCACGATTAAATTCCGTACCGATGTGGCCAGCATGTGTAAATTAGGATTCGACCTTAATTTAAAAACACTCTCGCCCACCGAACTATCCTTTACACAACAAGCAGTGGCCAACTATAACAGACTAAAGGCAACAATCCTCGATGGAACTCAATACCGCTTGTTGTCACCCTACGAAACAGAACACATGGCTGTTAACTATGTGAGCAACGATGGTCGTAAAGTTGTACTCTTTACTTACAACCTACATCCTCGCTACAAAGAAGTGCCTACCAATGTGTGTCTGCAAGGGCTCGACCCCAACGCCATTTATATGGTAACAGAAACCAATCTCATGCCCGGCACAGAGTCTAAGGCCACCTGCCATGGACATCGATTCAGTGGCGACTATCTCATGAAAGTTGGTCTCGACATCTTATCCGACCAAAGTGGCACAAGCCATGTTTTTGAACTGAGTCGATAAATAACCGCCACGAACTTCCACAATGGGAGACAGTCGTATATTCTCCCGATTATCTTTCGTTGTGGGAGTTTTATCTATATTAACGTGAGTTCGACGAATTCAGAACAATGCAAGCTGTGTATCAATGGTCCTTTGTACATTGATGCACGGCTTCTTTGGAAACAGGCAATAGGCAGCAATTGCCCCTAATAAGTTGACTATGAAATTGTCAAAGCATCTATGTCTGGAGTGTTCCACTTGTGCAATGTTCTTAAGTTCATCATTCACCGTCTCTATAATGGCTCTTTTTCTGAGCAAAAGTCTGTCTGAAACACTCATTAACGCTCCTTTCATGTTACTTTTCAATTTGGTAATAAGCTGTATTCCGTCAATGAAAAGCCTTTGAAAGAGGTTCTTGCCGATGTAGCCTTTGTCACCGAATAGCTTACCATATATAAAATCTATGAATGCTTTATACTCCAAAGGCTTACGGTCATCAATATCTCCCGGTGTTATCATAAAGTTGAGAATCTCTCCTTTCTCATTACAAATCAAATGCAACTTGAAACCGAAGAACCAACCCATAGAGCATTTTCCTCTTTGAGCTATGCCTTTGAAAACCTTGTGAATATGTATTCTTTGGTTTTTGCAGACACGCAGTGGTGTGCTGTCAACGAAGCTTATGCCCGTGCATTTGCCCAACAGGACCTTCTTGATAAACAAGGTTAAGGGTATGACCACATCCCTTTCTAATTCTACTATACGGTTATAAGAAACAACTTTTGGAAACAGATGGCGAAGCTGCTTGCATACTTTTCAAGATAGAAATGTTTAAAGCAACGATAACCGGAGTCGTGGAAAAGAATCATTATCAGCATAACTTCTGCCTTTGACATCGTAGAATTTCGATGATATTTTCTTTTTCCGGTAGGTTTTAGCGTATATTTTGCTGTCATTGCATCAAAAAACTTGCAGAAGTCATCTGCCATACAAAATATTTCAGTAACTTTGTCCTCGGTGATCATAGCGATTTTTGTTTGTAATTGTTTGTAAATCAATACCTTAAAGTTACAACAAATTTCGCTAATCACCAAATTTATAGACACTTATAATTCGTCGAACTCACGTTAGTTTATAACAGCTTTTGATAAATGGTGTGATAAATGGAAAGAGTTCCTAAATGAACGAACTCTTCTAATCTCAGGCAAGACGACCTTAAAAGGCTTAGAACGGCAAGACGTTCTATTAAGACACATCTGACATGGCTCTATACGTGTGAGGAGCATCCAGATATACAAATACCTAATACAACAAACCTGTTGGAAGGATTTAACTCACAACTTAAAAGAGCACTCCATAATCATAATGGATTGAATAAAGCTAATAAAAAGAAGTTTATAGATGGATTCATAAATACAAAAAAGTAGGCTGGAATAACCAGCCTACCAAATGTCCATTATGCCAAAATTGACAATCTTTTGAGTGATAAAGGTTTTATATTTCAATCTCTTGTATGCCTCCGAATGCCACAAGGTTTTTGAAGGCATTTTCTTTTGCAAACAGTCTGCCATAAATACCTGCACAGATGAGCACTCCACCGTGAGCAAAGATAGCAACGTGGTCATAAGATTGTGTTTTTAACCAGTCGAGGAAAGCTGAAACGCGGTCGTAGAGCAACGGAAAACTCTCACCTCCTGTAGCTTCAAGATGCATATAGTCTTCATACCACGCCAGAATGTGCGGGTCTTCTTTGGCAATGTCATCATAGAGTCGCATTTCCCAATCGCCCATGTTCATTTCTTTGAGCCGATTGTCGAGTGTGGGATTCGGATATCCACAATAGGCAGCGAGCTTGCGCGCACGTGTCAAAGGTGAGGAAAAAACAGCATCGAAAGGTTGCTTTTTCATGAGGTTCTGCTTCGTGACAGCAGCTTCTTCTTCGAATGAATTGGCCACGGGAACGTCGCTCCAACCATAACAAGTGCCTTTAGGGACGTCCACTTTGGTGTGTCTGATAAGCGTTACTTTCATAGATTGACTGGCAGTTGAAATGAAATGATGATATAGGTGAGATAGAAGCTGAGTTCTGTCAATAGGAAAACTGCACCACAACAGTCGCCTGTGTAGCCTTGAATGCGATGATGCATCAGCAGATAAAGCAGATAATATACAAGTGCAGGAATCGCGATAGAGAGGTAGGGAACTCCTATGAAATACCATAGAGGAATGGCGGGAAGCATACCTTGAAAAAAGAGAAATATGCCCGATTTGATGCTTAATTTACGGTAGACCACGCGATTTTTGGCCGTTTCAGCTGTTCGTGCATAGGGCATATATTGAACGAGATTGGCTGAAATCATTTTGAAAAAAGGGTCGGCTGCGAGTATCATCAGAGCCGTGGTGCGAGGTGGAAGAATGATCAGACATTGATAAAGCAACAGAAAATAGAGCACTAATCCAAGTACGCCATAGGTTCCAATGTGGCTGTCTTTCATGATGTCGAGTATGCGTTGGCGGTTGCTTCCCCCTCCTCCAAAACCATCAATGAAGTCGGCAAGTCCGTCTTCATGCAGTGCTCCGGTAATCATAATGCGTATGATGATGGCTGCAATAGCAGCTAAGGTGACAGGCATAAACAGCGAACCGAAGTAAAGTGTGGCCGACATGCACCCCGCAGTAAGCCATCCTGTAAGCGGCCATAACTCTACTACGGTTTCATAAGCTTCTTTCTTGGGTTGGTATATGCGCCAAAAGGGGAAACAAGTAAAGAAAGTCAAGGCAGCAAACAGGCGGTCGCGCCATGAAATATTGTTCTGAATATCAATTCTCATCGGTTAGAAATATTTGGTGATATGGGCATTGTCAAAGTTGTTCATCTCGTTCATCATGCGTATGGAAGAGTCGATAATAGGGTAGGAACATAGTGCTCCTGTACCTTCGCCGAGTCTTAAATCTAAGGATAATAAAGGCTCGGCATTCATAAGGTTAAGCATATCGCGGTGTCCTCCTTCGTTACTGCAATGACCGAAGACGGCATACGCGAGAATTTCCGGATAGAGTTGAGAGGCTGCCAGCATACAGGCGGTCATGATAAATCCGTCAACGAGGATGACCATGTGATGTTCTGCAGCTCGAAGCATTGCCCCGATTGCTCCCACCATTTCAAAGCCTCCGAAGTAGCGGATAGCATCAATGGGCTGATAGTTTTGTGCTTGAAAATTGTCGAGCGATGCTTGCAGAACTTCAAGTTTATGGCGTATGCCTTCGGAGTTGAGTCCGGAGCCTGCACCAATGCAATCCTTCAAGGGAAGTTTTCCAAAGATACTCATCCAGATACTTGAAGGGCTGGTGTTTGCAATTCCCATTTCTCCAAGACTGATAATGGTACACCCTTCTTCGGCGCACCTGTCAACAAGTTCCACACCTGTATGTATTGCTTGATTGAACTGTGCCTCGGTCATGGCTGGTCCATAGCGAAAAATGGCTGTGCCTCGCGCTATCTTGCGATTGATAATGTCAGGAAATGCACTTAAATCGTGGTCAACTCCCATATCAACAATCCACAGTTTAAAACCATGCTGACGGCAAAACATGTTCACACCTCCGCCTCCTTGAGTGAAATTAATCATCTGTTGCCAGGTCACATCGCGTGGAGATGCAGACACATGTTCATGTTCAATGCCGTGATCACCACCGAAAAGCAGGTGGCAAGGATGGACAAGAGAGGGAGTCAATGACTGTTGAATAAGTCCTATTTGCAGGGCAACTTCTTCTAATCTTCCCAATGAACCTTTGGGCTTATTCAGATTGTCTATCTTGTTGATGAGCGCCTGTCTGATACTTTCATCGGGTATTTCAATCTTGAAATTCATCTTGTTTATTTAATCTTGACAGGTATTCCTGATACCATAAGAATTACTTCATCCGCCTTGGAAGCTACATATTGGTTCATCCATCCCTCCATATCTGTAAATCTCCTTTGTATAGCATTGTCGCTTACACCACCGCTTCCGATCTCATTGGTTACAAAGATGAAAATGGCTTCTTGGTTGGTAAATTTATCAAACTCTTCCTCTATGGCTCGCAGTGCATCAGCAACACTGGGCTGTTCGCTCACTTTTCGGTCTTTGTCATAGAAGAAGTTCGTACACCAAAGTGTAATACAGTCAATTACACACACTTTATTATATATATTATGCCGTGACAGATATTTCTCTTCTTCTATGTTTGTCCAATTACTTCCCCTGCGTTCTTGATGCCGTGCCACACGTCGTCTGAACTCATCATCCCATATATGTGCGGTTGCCAAATATATGGGGTGGCTTGTCATGGATAAGGCCAATTGTTCTGCATACATGCTTTTGCCAGAGCGTTGCCCACCTGTAATCAATATGATTCTCTTCATGTTGCGAAGATACTAAAAAGTTGTTTAGGAACAGGTAGACAGCAATGAAAACAACAGAAAATAACCTTTAATTAGGTTAAATAATTGATTTTTCTTATTTTTTATGTTCTATAGCATAATTTCTGTTGTAAAAATTTGGCAGTTTCGATAATTTTTAATTACTTTGCACTCGTAAACAAGAAAAAGAAATACAAACAATAATTATTAATTAATTAATTTTTTAGAGAGACATGAAAAAGTTAGTTTTATTAGCTGCTGCTGCTTTGATGACAGTATCGGCTTCTGCTCAGACAGTACAGGAAAGCAAGACTTTCGATAACATCTATGTCGGTGTTAATGGTGGTGTTGCTACAAAGACAACAGGTCATTCTTGGCTGAAGGGTTTGGATCCTAACGCTGGTGTTCGTATCGGTCGTTGGTTTACTCCTGTTGTAGGTTTGGCAGTTGAAAGCAATGCTTATTTCTCAAATAAGCCTTACACTTCAACAGGTACAATTGTTCGTTTCTTGAATACAAGCCTGTTGGGTACTTTGAACCTGAGTAACTGGTTTGGTGGTTACAAAGGTGAGCCACGTCCATTCGAGGTTGTTGCTGTTGCAGGTCTCGGTTGGGGTCACTTGTTTGGTAACTCTGCTGAATACAAGCGTTTCGAACAAGTTAATAACTTGACTTCAAAATTGGGTCTTGACTTCGCATTTAACTTTGGTGCAGAGAAAGCTTGGCAGTTCTATGTAGAGCCATCTATCAACTATGGTTTGAATGATGAGAGCGGAACTCCGTACAATATGGGTAATGGTGGTATCCAGTATAACATCAATCACAGCTATGTTCAGTTGAATGCAGGTTTGATCTACAAGTTCAAGACCTCTAACGGTACTCACAACTTCAAGATTGTTACTCCTCGTGATCAGAACGAAATTGATGCTCTTAACTCACAGATCAGCGACCTTCGCAATGAACTTGCTAAGAAACCAAAAGAGGTTATCAAGGAAGTTGTTAAGGAAGTTCCTGGTGCAGCAACAGTTGTTAATCCATTGTTCGTAACATTCGCACAGGGCAAGTCTACTTTGACAAGTGAAGCTAAGTCTGTTCTTGACAACGTAGCTAAGGGTAGTACAGTTCAGATTGTTGGTACATCTTCTCCAGAGGGTTCAAGCTCACTTAACAAGAGACTCTCTCAGAACCGTGCAAACGTTGTTGCTAACTACTTGAAGAATAAGGGTGTAAACGTAGAGAAAGCTGATGGTAAGGGTGTTCAGGGTACTACATCTAACCGCCTCGCTGTAATTTACGTAAAGTAATTTAGCTGATACTAATTACAAATATATATCCCCGATGGAGCAATCCATCGGGGATTTCTTTTTTATGTATATTGCGTTTTTATTCTATTGATACAATATATTTTATGGGTTGAGTCAATGTGAAACATTGATAATCTAACCTACACATTCGTTATTATCATCTGTCTGAAATGTTGATGTTAGACTTAGCTGCAATCAATAGACAATGAAAGTTCTAATGAAGAATTTTATCAAGTCAGTTTATAATGATTTCAATATTTATAGGACAATCTTTTATACTGTCCAATGCATGGTTTTAATTTGTATTGAATTACGATGTAATCTGACTCATATTGCACGCTGATTTGACGCAGATTAGGCGCTGAAGTGACGCAAGTTGAAACGTAATATGCGCTATTTTACATGGCTTTTTGGAATTTAAAAACCAGTAAAATAGCGCATAAAACGTTTAAAGGAATATTCCTTGTTTGGAAATCTATACCGAAGTTTAACACGAAAAGATGCAAACTACTGATTACGATAAGTTAGATTGAATACTTTTTGGGGCAAACTAACTCAATATGTAGCAATCCTATATACCATTATATTCACTGAAAGTTTTTCTGTGTCGTGCTTTTTTAATAAAGAATATGAGCTGAACTATAGTGATATTCACGAAATACAGCTATCTTTTATCAATGAAAGTTTCGAGTACTTTTGTGTGCCTATTCATAGGAATGAGGTCATAGTCAGCAATTACTGCGGGGATCATGCAGCTGAAACCCTCACGTAATTCAATCTCGTCTCCAGTCTTGTGAATATGAATTTTGCAATCACCTTTAAGACACATCGTAATGACAAAGCTGTCGTTTCCGATGAGGTTGCGGTGGAATGGGGAAGACGTGTCAACGATGTGTACGTTGAAATAGGGTGTGGAAAGCACCGGACAGTCACACTCTTTTTGAATGGAATAATGTGTGCGATAGTCTTTTTCGACATGGAAATTGAGGGCTTTGGCAGCTAAGTCCGTATGCAGTTCTCGGGGTTTCCCGTCAATGCCGGGTCTGTTGTAATCATAGATGCGATAGGTGAGATCACTGCTCTGTTGTACTTCGGCCAGCAGAATACCACCACAGATAGCGTGCACACGTCCGGCAGGGAGATAAAATACATCACCTGCATGTACCTTGTGGCGTGCCAATACATCGGTAATAGTGCCGTCGGCAATGCGCTGTTTATATTCATTTTCGTCTATTTCCTGCTTAAAACCCACATAGAGAGAGGCTTCAGGATCAGCGTCGATGATATACCACATCTCGCTTTTCCCGAATTTTCCATGTACTCTTTGTGCCATTTCATCATTGGGATGAACCTGTATGCTGAGGTCATCTCGGGCATCAATGAATTTCACCAAAAGAGGCATTTGCCCTTTATATTGCTTGGCAACATGTTCTCCCAATATCTCTGTAGGATAGCGATTGATGAGCGAAACGAGATCCATGCCTTTGAAATCACCATTGGCAATGATGTTAATACTTGATGGCACGGCACTCACTTCCCATGATTCTCCCACGGGAGCAGCATGTTCTGGCAGATGTTTCCAGGTTGTGAGTTTCTTTCCTCCCCACACGGTTTCATGCAGGTTGGGTTCAAACAGTAGCGGATATAAATGTTCCATAAGTGTTTATGTTGATTTTATTTGAGACTCTCGCGATACCAGTCATAGAGTTTCTCTACGCCTTCTTCGATTTCTATCTTGTGTGTCCAGCCGAGGCTATGCAGCTTATCTACATTGATGAGCTTGCGTGGTGTGCCGTTGGGTTTTGTTGCATCCCAGATGACTTCTCCAGTGAAATTGACAGTCTTAACGACAAGTTCGGCGAGCGCGCGGATTGTGAGTTCTTTGCCCGTTCCTACATTGATGTGGCAGTTTCGGATTTCACCAAGCGACGGAATGGCACCGCCACGACCCTCTGAGTTGTTGCGGTCTACAGTGCCGTCAGTCTTTGCACCATAGAAAACAGATGAATATTTGTCAATGCCGATGATGTCCTTGAAGTCAACATTCAACAGCACATGCACGCTGGCATCGGCCATGTCTTCACTCCAAAGGAACTCGCGCAGCGGACTTCCATCGCCCCAAAGTGTCACCTTGTTGTCTTCGATGCCATAGAAAGCAAGTGCTTTCAAGATGCGTTCTTTCGTGTTGTTGCCATCAACATTGCCTTCACCGATGCGTTCGCGCAGGGCGTCTGTAGGGTTGATAGGACGTTTGTTCATGTCGTTTCGGATAGCCTCCCAGTCATTGTCATGAATGAGTTTTGCTAAATAAATCTTGCGCATCATTGCCGGCATCACATGACTATTCTCCAGATGGAAGTTATCATTTGGGCCATAAAGATTGGTAGGCATGACGGCAATATAATTCGTTCCATATTGCAGGTTGTAGCTTTCACACATCTTCAGTCCGGCAATCTTTGCAATGGCATATTCTTCATTCGAGTATTCCAAAGGTGAAGTAAGCAGGCAATCTTCCTTCATTGGCTGTGGTGCATTCTTTGGATAGATGCATGTGGAGCCAAGGAAAAGCAGTTTTTTAACACCATGCTTATAAGCATTTTCAATCACGTTGCATTGCATTTTCATGTTCTGCATGATGAAATCGGCACGGTAAAGATAGTTGGCCATAATGCCTCCGACGAATGCAGCTGCAAGCACTACTGCATCTGGTTGTTCTTCATCGAAAAACTTTCTGACGGCCAATTGATCAGTCAAATCCAATTCCTTATGACTCCGTCCGACGAGGTTCGTATAGCCGCGTTGCTCTAAATTCTTCCAAATGGCAGAGCCTACGAGTCCGTGATGGCCTGCAATATAGATCTTACTGTCTTTTGCTAATGTCATATTCTTATGGTTTATATCCTGTTGTAACTAAATTATTTGCGTGTAACTCTGACGAAAAAGAGGATTAAGAAGATGTAAGCGATGAGCGAACATACTTCACTTAATGGGTTCGCCCACCATGTTGCAGGCACAGAAAGCCCCATGTCGGATAACCAAATCTCTAATCCTGCAAACTTCAACAATGCACTTACAACACCCATCAGCGCTCCCCCAGCAATAAAACCGCTGGCAATGAGCGTGCCACGCTCTCCACGCTGCTTGTTCACTTCTGCATCCTTGCTGCGCGAAGTCACCCACCAGTTGATAGCACCACCGACAACAAGCGGTACATTCAGTTCCAAGGGAATGAACATTCCTAATGCAAAGGCCAACGCTGGAACTTTACATAGTGTGAGGATAATGGCTAATAGTGCACCGATGCCATAGAGTATCCAGGGCGCACCAACACCATTCATGAGCGGATCAATAACAGCAGCCATTGCATTGGCCTGTGGAGCAGCAAGACTTCCACTTGCAAATCCATAGGTTTCATTAAGCAACATCATCACACCGCCTACTGTAGCAGCACTCACTAACGTGCCCAAGAACTTCCAACTTTCTTGTTTTCGTGGTGTCGTTCCTAACCAGTAACCGATCTTCAAATCAGTGATGAAGCTGCCCGCCATGCTTAATGCAGTGCAAACTACGCCTCCCATTATGAGTGCAGCCAACATGCCGGCATATCCTTTCAAACCAACGAAAACCATCACAACGCTGGCTAAAATCAAGGTCATCAGCGTCATTCCAGATACAGGATTGCTGCCCACGATAGCAATTGCATTGGCTGCAACCGTGGTGAAAAGAAATGCAATGACTGTCACAAGCAATATTCCCACAACGGCAAAAAGCAGATTTCCATGCATCACTCCCGTTAGGAAGAAGATAAAAGTGAGCAATAACACGACAATACTTCCCACGGCAATAATCTTGAAACTGATGTCACGTTGCGTGCGTTTCACCTCATCTATGTTTCCACCTTTCCCTTTCAACTCACGTGCAGCAAGGCCAACGGCATCGCGAATGATACCCCAACTACGGATGATACCAATGATACCGGCCATTGCAATGCCGCCGATACCAATGCTTCGGGCGTAGGAACGGAATATCATTTCTGGACTCATGGCACCCACTGTCTGTGTAATGGAAGGATCCCATTGGTTTAATATCTGGTCATGGAAAAGGAGTGACATGCCCGGAACAATCAACCACCACACTGCCAAGCTTCCAAAACAGATGTAAAGTGCATATTTCAGACCAACGATATAGCCCAAACCAAGTACGGCTGCACCTGTATTGACCTTGAAAACAAGCTTTGCTTTGTCGGCCAAATCAACGCCCCAACCAACAACACGGCTTGTGAAATTCTCATTCCACCAGCCGAATGATGCTACGATAAAGTCGTAGAGACCACCTACAAGACCAGATAACAGAAGAGGTTTTGCTTGGTCTCCACCTTTGGCACCGCTCACAAGAACCTGCGTGGTGGCTGTAGCTTCGGGGAAAGGATACTTGCCATGCATGTCGCTGACAAAGTATTTACGGAATGGAATAAGGAACAATATGCCTAAAATACCTCCCAATGCCGATGCAAGAAATATCTTGATGAAAGACGTTGTCATTTCAGGATACTTGGCTTGAAGGATATAAATGGCGGGCAAAGTAAAGATTGCACCGGCTACAACAGCCCCTGAACAGGCACCGATACTTTGGATAATCACGTTTTCGCCAAGTGCATTGCGCCGCTTGGCAGCTGTAGAGGCTCCCACTGCGATAATGGCAATCGGGATTGCGGCTTCGAAAACCTGGCCGACTTTCAGTCCCAAGTAAGCGGCAGCAGCCGAGAAAAGCACAGCCATGAGGATGCCCCATATAACTGACCAACTATTTACTTCGGGATAAACTTTTGACGGGCTCATCACCGGTTCATACTCTTCGCCTTCCTTGAGTTCACGGAACGCGTTCTCGGGCAGCTGTACTGCCTCCAACTCTTTTGTCTCTTTTTCCATAATTTCGTAATCTTCTACAAAGGTAAAGCAAATGAAGATAAAATCAAAATAATTGGGAATTTTTGCATAAGAATATTCACATTTGTCATGAAGGATAGCATGAAGTCTTCTGGTTTAGGCATAAAAAAATCGGGAAGCAGCTATTGTCTCCCGATTTTATATCGTTCTTATTTCAGCAGGTCCGGACGCAAACGCTTGGTTCGTTCCATAGCCTGATCAAATTCCCATTGGCGTACTTTCGCCTCATTTCCACTGAGAAGGATTTCTGGAACCTTCCAACCTTTATAGTCAGAGGGGCGAGTGTAGATTGGCGCAGCAAGCATATCGTCTTGAAAACAGTCGCTCAAAGCACTCTGTTCGTCACTGATTGAACCAGGAATAAGCCTTACAATGGCATCTGTCATCACTGCAGCGGCAAGTTCTCCGCCTGTCAATACGTAGTCACCGATACTGATTTCACGTGTAATCAGATGATCTCTGACGCGCTGGTCTATGCCTTTATAGTGGCCACAGAGAATGATGATATTGCCTTTCAGCGACAATTCGTTGGCTATATGCTGGTCGAACTGTTCACCGTCCGGACTGGTATAAATCACCTCATCATAGTCGCGTTCGGCTTTGAGGGCAGAAATGCAGCGGTCAATCGGTTCACACTGCATCACCATACCTGCACTTCCACCATACGGATAGTCATCAACACGTCGCCATTTATCAAGTGTATAGTCACGAAGATTATGCAAATGGATTTCTGCCAAGCCCTTTTTCTGGGCGCGTGCAAGGATAGATTCTGTGACAAATCCTTCAATCATCTCCGGTATTACTGAAATAATATCAATTCTCATGGCTGCAAAAGTAATGCTTTTTATCGGATTGGACAAGTCTGCCGCAGTTTTATCGGTTCTCAGTCCCTTGTTTTATATCATTCATTTCCAAACAGGTTGATGAATTCTTCTTCTGAAATAATGGGGATTCCAAGCTGTTGCGCTTTCTGATTTTTAGAGCTGGAAGAGGTCACATCATTATTGATCAGATAGTTGGTCGACTTGCTGACGCTTCCCGTTACCTTTCCTCCCTGGCTCTCAATGTAGGCTTTCAGCTCGTTTCTATTCTTATAATGGTTCACATCGCCGGTTACAACAAAGGTCAATCCCTTACAGTTTTCACCGCTTGCCTCATTGTTTTCCTGGCTGATATGCACCTGTCGGAGCAGTTTTTCAACCATCATACGGTTTTCTTCATCATGAAACCATTTTACAATCTGGTTGCTCTTTTCGGGACCAATGCCTGCAATGAGCGAGAAAGGAGCCTCTACTCCCGGCACAGTTTTATCGCTTTTACCGCTTGCAATATCAATAATCTCATGCAGCGGATAGGCACTGAGCAGTCGTTTGCAAACGTCCTGACCACACAACGGAATACTCAATGCATAGAGAAAGTGGTGGGCTTCAACATCGCGGGCCTTTTCAATAGCATGTAATAGATTACGCACACTCTTCTCACCAAAGCCTTCCAGGAATGAAAGTTCAAGCGCATGGTTCTTGAGTTGATAAAGATCGGCATATTCTTTCACCCAACCCAAGTTGATGAACTTTGCCACGGTCTGTTCCGACATGCCGTCAATGTTTACACCTTCCTTGCTCACAAAGCGGGCAAACTTGCGTAACTGTTTGGCCGGACACTTGCCATTGGTGCAGTGAAGGGTCTTGGTTTCGCTGGCCGTACTCATGGTAATCTGAGTCTTTGAACCACAAACAGGGCATGTTTCAGGTATCTTCAAATCACCAATCTTTTCGTTGACACGGATTACTTTGGGTATGATTTTGTTGGCTTTGATAACACTCAATTTCGTCCCTTGACCGCCAATGCCTAAGCGTTCGCATTCACTGATGTTGCAAAGTGAGGCACGTTTCACGGTTGTTCCCTCCAATTCAACCGGTGTAAACACGGCAACCGGCGATATGGTGTTGGCTGCACAGCTCCATTCTATATGGTCTAAAACCGTGTCTGCACTTTCATCTTGCCACTTAAAAGCATAGCCGGCACGCGTAGCATGATGCCCCGTGACACTTCCTGTCTGTGCAAATGTCGTGTCATCATAGGTGATAACCAAGCCATCGACAGGGTAGGGATTTACCTTTCCGGTCACTTTCTCCGTCCATTTTGCAATCACCTGCTCTATATTTTGCAGGGTGGGAACCTCTATCTTCTCGCGTTCTACGGCTTTCATGCCGTTTTGTTCGAGCCAGTCCATACGTGCTCCCCACGAGTTTATCGGCTCTTCTGTATAGACCAATGTAAAGGGTATCCAGTTGAGGTGACGCTGTCTGACTTCGTTTACATCCTTTAATGTCAGCGAGCCCGAGGCCAAGTTGCGCGGGTTGGCATATTCTTCATCGCTCTCGATATTGAATTGTTCGAAGTCTGCATAACTGATAACACATTCTCCCCGAACTACAACATGCCCCTTGGACTTAATCTCTTGGGGGATGCCTTGAATGGCATTGGCCAGATGAGTGATATTTGTTCCGATATGTCCGTTGCCTCGTGTCACCACTTTTGTAAGCTTTCCATTGTCGAAAGTGACCACAAGTGTCAAGCCATCAAGCTTCCAACTGAGCCAGATTGGACGTCCCTCGGCCCATTTAGCAAGCTCTGTGGGCTGTTTGGTCTTGGCCAATGAAAGGGCAGGAAACTCATGTTCTTCTTTCTGTCCGGTGATGTTGTCTTCCGAAACGCGGTTGGTTGGCGAGTCGGGAAACTTCTGTCCGGTTTCTGTTTCTAATTGCTTCACTTGGTCGAACATGGCATCCCATTCGTAATCGGTCATCAGTTCGCCTTGTCCGTTATAGTATGCATCTGCAGCCCGATTGAGCAAATCAACCAGCTCGCGCATTTTCCTTAGTTTGTCTTCTGCCATTTTTTTAGATATAGATGGTTATGGTTTAGCAAATATACAATATTTATATTACAAATCGTTGATAATGCCATAAAAAGTTGTTGCTGTTTGTATGAGATGAAATTCAGAGGGAGTTCGGATAAAAAATACCGTGTGTCCTCCTCATCAGAGAAACTACTTTTAATCATGAGATAACAAAAGATGAATCAGCTTGTTGATAAGACTGTGATAATGAGTGATTTACAGTTGTGTTGTAACTTGCGTCACTTCAGCGTGTGATTTGACGCAGATGACGCGCTGATATGACTTAAATCACACGCTGAAGTGACGCAAGTTAAAACGCCGTTGCTAAGGAGTGTTGTTATGAACAGGCCTGGCGGAATTGATTGGGGGTAATCTGTGTGAGCCTTTTGAAATATTTACAGAAGAAGCTGACGGTAGGAAAATCCAGTTCTTCTGCTATCTGTGCAATACTCTTGTCACTGTGTTTTAACAACACTTTGGCTGAAGTGATCAGCGCACGGTCTATCCATTCCTTGCCCGTCTGCCCGCTTATCGCTTTCACAACCGTACCAAGATAGCGGTCGGTGAGGCACATCTTGTCTGCATAGAAAGCCATTTTATGTTCTTGTTTGCAGTGGTTGTTGATCAAATAGATAAAGCGTTCGAAGATATTTCGCTCGTTGGAATGTTCCGAAGCCACATTGTCCTTTACCATCGAAAAATGGAAATCGTATTGATAGATAATCGTGCGAATGATGCTTTTAATCACTTGTTGACTGTGAGGTTCTTTCGAAACAGCTTGGAGAAGCAATCCGAAAAGTTGTTGAATAAAATTGTTTTCAGCATCAGAAAGCTGTTTTTGAGCATCTGTCATTGGTCGGTTGAAGGTGGCAGGAATGGCATCATTCATGGCAAGATGCATGAAATCGGGTGAGCATGCCATGCCGGTTAAGTTGAAATCTTGAGATGCTTCAAGGGGCTGAATGATAGTTCCCGGCGTGAGAAAAACAAGGGTTCCGGCCGTTAATTCCTTATCAAGAAGATTGAAACGCACAGTAGCTTTGCCCGTACGTATCAAGCCATAGCGATAGTCTTGCAGCTGAAATATCGAGCCAATCCGCAGCACTGCTTGGAGAACATACCTCAAATCGGTGACCACGGAGAAGTCTTTGGTGACGACGATATTGCCGGGAAAGTCGCTTTTGTAAGACTCAACGAGTTCCTTGAAGCGGTCGAATGTAAGTGAAAGGGGCTTGTCTTGCATTTCTTTTTGGTTTGAAATATGATGCAAAGATAATGAATTTTGCCTTTCAAAGCGCTTTTTTTACTTCGTATCTTACAAAACGAACATTATCCAATAGAAAAGGATAACACATCATCATACATTTTGTTCTATCTTTGCAGCAGTTAGATGACAGAACAATGAAAAGGAAAATCTTGATATGTTGTTGCGTTTTGCCCCTGCAGTTGTGGGCACAGTCGCTCACATTAGAGGCTTGCAAGCAGCGAGCCGAGGCCAATTATCCCGCCGTGAGTCAGTATCGTTTGATAGAACTCACACGCGATTTCACCCTTGAAAATGCGGCAAAGGCTTGGCTTCCCCAAGTTTCGGCATCGGTCAGTGGGGTTGCATTTACGGATTTATTAGATGTGAATGATCGGATGAAACGCTTAGGCATAGACACTAAGAACACCATGGCTTCGGGCATGGTAATGGTTAATCAGAATGTTTATGATGGCGGACAAATCCATGCACAGCGCCAAATCGCGCGTGCACAAGCCGATGTTCAGCGTCAGCAGTTGGCTGTTTCAATGTATGATTTGAACCGTCGTGTGGAGCAACTCTACTTCGGTGTGCTGTTGTTGGATGCCCAAATCAAGCATACACAATTGTTGCAGGAAGATTTAAGTCTTAGCCGTAAAACTGTGGAAGCAATGCAGAAAGGAGGCATTGCCAATCAAAGTGATGTCGATGCCGTGGCTGTTGAGCAGGAAAATGCCTTGCAGTTGCTTGATGCGCAGCAGGCTTCACGGTCGGCTTATCTAAGGATGTTGGGACTCTTCATACATCAATCGTTAGGCAATGATGTACGGTTGCAGATGCCGGTAGCCTTGGAATTGAAGACAAGAGAGGTCTATCGGCCGGAACTTTCCTATTATCAGGCATGCGAATCTCTGTTGGAAGCGCAGCGCAAACAACTTAATTCCCGCCTCTTTCCTACGCTGAAAGCCTTTGGAATGGGCGTTTATCATACCAAAGTTACTGATTTGATGAAGAATGGAATGCTGGCCGGTGGGCTGACACTAAGTTGGAATATCGGTGCACTCTATACGCGGAAGAATGACCTTCGCAAGCTTGATGTGGAGCGACAGCAGGTAGAAAGCGAGCGGGCTACATTCCTTTTCAACAACCGTTTGGAGGTGGAAAACACCGAAGGAAACATTGCTATGCTGAAGAAACAGCTTGTCCGCGATGATGAAATCGTCAGACTTCGTGAGCAAATTCGTGATAAAAGCGAGAAGAAAGTGCGTTTGGGCACGGAGAGTGTCAATGAGATGTTGCGCGATATCAATGCGGTTTCAAAGGCACGTCAGCAGCGTTCCACTCACGAAATCCAGCTGATAGAAGCTCTTTATGCACTCAAAACGAAAATCAATCAATAATTATAAACTTCACATGATGATGAAAAAGATAATGCCATTTGCGGCTTTGCTCTTGATGACGGCTTGCAGTAATAACGATAAATCATTTGATGCAACGGGCACTTTCGAGGCTACCGAGGTAACAGTTTCTGCTGAACAAACGGGTAAGTTGCTGCATTTTGATGTAGAGGAAGGCGGAAAAGTCGTGGCAGGAACAGAGGTCGGATGTATCGATACGGTGCAACTCTATCTGAAAGCACGCCAGATTGGAGCTGTGAAGATGGTCTATCAGGCACAGAAACCGAATAAAAATACGCAGATTGCAGCTTTGCGTCAGCAGGTCGTTAAGGCACAGGAAGAAGTCAACCGCTATGCAGAACTCGTGAAAGATGGGGCTGCAAACCGTAAGATATTAGACGATTCGCGGAGTCAGTTGCTTGTGTTGCAACGGCAGTTGGCAGCGCAAAGTGCTACGTTAGGAACCTCAACGCGTAGCTTGAACGCACAAATGGGGACAACAGATGTTGAGAAACTGCAAGTCGTTGACCAATTGAGGAAATGTCATATATCGTCACCTATCAACGGAGTTGTACTTGAGAAGTATGCCCAACAGGGAGAGTTTGCAATAGTGGGAAAGCCACTTTTCAAGGTTGCCGATGTTGATAAGCTCTTTCTGCGTGCTTATATCACAAGCCAACAACTGCAGAATGTGCGCCTCGGACAACGTGTAACGGTCTATGCAGATTATGGTGGAAAGCAGCGTAAAAGCTATCCTGGTACAGTGGCATGGATAGCTTCTAAGAGTGAATTTACACCTAAGACAATCCTCACGGATGATGAGCGTGCAGATTTAGTTTATGCCATAAAGGTAGCTGTAAAGAATGATGGTAACATCAAAATCGGTATGTATGGAGAAGTCAATTTCCGTTAGCCGACTGTCAAAAAACTATGGGAAGGTACGGGCTTTGAATGATGTTTCGTTCGAAGTTTGCTGTGGAGAAATCTTTGGACTCATAGGGCCTGACGGGGCAGGGAAGACCACATTGTTCCGCATCCTGACTACACTGTTGCTGGCAGATGAGGGGAGTGCCAGTGTTGATGGCTATGATGTGGTGACAGGAATGAAAGACATTCGCTGTCGGGTAGGCTATATGCCAGGTCATTTCTCACTCTATCAAGACCTCACAGTAGAGGAAAATCTAAACTTCTTTGCTACACTTTTCTCCACAACCATAGCCGAAGGATATGACTTGATAGCCCCAATCTATTCGCAGATTGAGCGTTTCAAGACGCGCAGGGCAGGCGCATTGTCTGGTGGTATGAAGCAGAAATTGGCGCTTTGTTGTGCTTTGGTGCATCAGCCTTCCATTCTTTTTCTCGATGAACCTACCACAGGTGTTGATCCTGTTAGCCGTAAAGAGTTTTGGGAAATGCTTGAAACATTACGGCAAAAAGGCATCACTATCTTTGTTTCTACGCCCTATATTGATGAAGTAAAGCGGTGTAATCGCGTGGCATTTTTACATGAAGGAAGCCTGAAAGGAGTGGGGGACCCTGATGCTATATTAGAGGAATTCAAAGATGTTTTCAATCCTCCTGCCCTCGAACATGATACAAAAAATATGCAGGAGGAAGCTGAGGAAGCTGTTATTCAGGTGCAGCATTTAGTGAAAGCCTTTGGAGATTTTCATGCCGTTGATGACATCTCATTCAATGTTCACCGTGGAGAAATCTTCGGGTTCTTGGGAGCTAATGGTGCAGGAAAGACCACGGCAATGCATATTCTGACAGGACTCAACCAGCCTACAAGCGGACATGCTACCGTTGCAGGCTTTGATGTGTCTACACAGTATGAGCAAGTCAAGCGGCATATCGGCTACATGAGTCAGAAATTCTCACTCTATGAAGATCTCACCGTGGTAGAAAATATCCGACTTTTCGGCCATATCTATGGAATGACATCAACCGAGATAAACACCAGACTCACTCAGTTATTGCAGCGTTTGCGGTTTACCGACCATGCCCATGCTATTGTTTCTTCCCTTCCTTTGGGCTGGAAACAGAAGCTTGCCTTCTCTGTCAGCATCTTCCATGAACCTGATATCGTGTTTCTTGATGAGCCGACAGGCGGTGTGGATCCTGCCACAAGGCGACAATTCTGGCAGTTGATTTATGAGGCTGCTCATCGTGGAATAACGGTCTTCGTGACCACACATTACATGGATGAAGCCGAGTATTGCGACCGCATCTCTATCATGGTTGACGGTAAAATCAGTGCTATCGGTACACCGTCCGAGTTGAAAACGCGCTTTCGCAAGCCTGATATGAACAGCGTATTCACACTTCTGGCACGTCAATCCACCCGACAAAGTGATTAGTTATGAAAGAGTTTTGGTCATTTATCATTAAGGAAACCAAGCACATAACACGTGACAAGCGCACGATGATGATATTGTTTGGCATGCCCATTATACAGATGTTAATCTTTGGTTTCGCCATTTCTACCGATGTGAGAAATGTGAGAACAGTGGTTGTTACTTCGCAAGTTGATCACCAGACACAGCGTATTGTCGATGCACTTGACCAGTCGGAATACTTCAATGTGATGTATCAGGTGCACACGCCAGCCGAGGCAGAACAGCTCATTCGCAATCAAAAGGCTGACATGGGGGTGGTTTTCAGTTATGATTTTGCCAGCAGACATGATGGCGTCCAGCTCATTACCGACGGTACCGATCCCAATATGGCACAGCAATACAGCAACTATGCCTCGCAGATTATGGGTACCCAACTCATGAATGTCATGCAGAAGAAAGTGCCAAACAGCGTTTCTCTAAAGATGCTTTATAATCCACAGATGAAGAGTTCCTATAATTTTGTGCCCGGCATCATGGGAATGTTGCTGATGTTAATATGTGCAATGATGACGAGTATCAGTATTGTACGTGAGAAAGAACGGGGCACTATGGAAGTCTTGTTGGTGTCTCCAGTACGACCTCTGCTTATCATTGTGTCTAAGGCAATGCCTTATCTTGCGTTGTCATTTGTTGTGCTGTTGAGTATTCTCCTCATGGCGCGTTATGTGTTGTGGGTACCGATTTCGGGGAGTCTTTGGCTTATCTTCATGGTGTCTGCCATATATATATTCTTGGGGTTATCTTTGGGGTTATTGATCAGTACGATAGCAGAGACACAGATGGCAGCCTTGTTAATGTCGGCTGTTATGCTGTTGATGCCCAGTACTTTGCTGAGTGGCATGATGTTCCCTATAGAGAGTATGCCACGCATTTTACAGTGGGTTTCAGCATTGATGCCTCCAAGATATTATATATCCGCCATGCGGAAGTTGCTTATTATGGGAGTAGGAATTCAACATGTTGTGTCAGAAATCGTGGTACTTTCAGGCATGACCGTTCTTTTTCTGACTGCAGCACTGTTGAAGTTTAATAAAAGATTGGAATAAAATGCTGATACGTTATCTCGTTTATAAGGAGTTCTTACAGATGTGGCGCAATCGCTTTCTGAAAGTGTTAGCGCTGATTTATCCTGTGGTTATCATGTGTGTGTTTCCCTGGGTGATGAATATGGAGGTGAAAAATGTCGCGGTGGTAATGGTTGATAACGACCGATCGACACTCTCGCAACAGTTGGTGCATCGTATAGAAGCCAGTCATTATTTCGTCTTCAAAGGACAAAAGACTTCCTATGCTGATGCTTTGAGCGCCGTAGAACAGTCTGAAGCAGACGTGATAGTGGAGCTTCCCGCCCATTTTGAACGCGACAGAATGCGAGGTGAAAACCCTCAAGTGCTTATTGCTGTGAATGCTGTCAATGGGTCGAAAGGCATGCTGGGGGCTGCTTATATGAACCGCATTGTAACCGAAGCGGTAACTCCCGAGGGGCTGATTACGGCCTTGTACGATCGTGTTTCCACCTTATATCTATATAATAAGCATTTGGATAGCAAGCTGTTTATGATCCCTTCGCTCATGGGACTCCTGCTGATGATTGTCTGTGGAGCTTTGCCTGCACTGAATATCGTAAGCGAAAAGGAGGCCGGAACCATTGAAGCTATCAACGTAACACCTGTGAGTAAGTCTGTGTTTATCATGGCAAAACTCATTCCTTACTGGCTGCTTGGATTGGTTGTGATGACAATCTGCTTTGGTTTGGCATGGCTTATCTATGGTTTTACGTGTGAGGGTAACTTGGGATTGGTCTATCTTTTAGCCCTTCTCTTGGCCTTTGTTTTCAGTGGTTTCGGTCTTGTAATCTCCAATTACAACCAGACCATGCAGCAGGCTATGTTCGTATTGTGGTTCTTTTTGTTAGTGTTCATGTTGATGAGTGGCTTGCTCACGCCCGTGCGCTCTATGCCCCGGTGGGCTTATCTGACGACATATATAAATCCGGTGACTTATTTTATTGACGGCATTCGTACGGTTTTCGTGCGCGGAGGGGATTTCCATAGCATTCTTCCTCAGCTGCTTGGCCTCACAGGATTTGCCGTTTTCTTTGATAGCTGGGCTGTTTTGAGCTATCGGAAGAATAGCTGAAAGCAAGCTTCTCCTTACTCCTCAGAAAGAGGAAAGTATGATTTTTAATCTATTCTACCTCTTCGAAAGAGAGGTTCGGATAGGTTTGTAATTTCTTTTACAAAAGCTTTCAAATGCTTGCGATATTCAAAAATCAAAATCAGTTGGACGGAAATACGGGAGTTTTGAGGCTGTTTTGTAAGTTTTTGAAAGTCAACATGTTATCTCATTTGATAGATTTTTCATGCTTACTTGATGTGAAAATATCATGCAATTTGACGCAAGTTAGCCTACAATCTGCGTCAAATCGCACGCTGAAGTGATGCAGATTATACGCTGAAATGGCGCAAATGACATGCTAAAGTGGCTTGAATTGCACACAAGGAGCATGGATTTTGAATTCCTGACAGTGTGTAATGGGCCTGAATAGTCTGTTTCTTTATTTTTTATTTTCTATTTGGTCGTGTCTTGAAGTGTTAAAAACCGTGATGCAAAATTTACATAGTTATACTATTTAGAAAGTGCTTCATATCCATTTTCAGAGGCATTAAATCCTTTCTCTTGTCTGTACTTTTAAGGAAAATTCATATGAAAAATATGGCAATCTGTATGAAAAAGTCTTATCTTTGCAAAAGAAGCTATGATAAATAGGATAGTCATTTGGTATAAATTCAAATTAAAATATTATCAACACATGATGAAAACAAAATGGTATATAGGGGCTTTGGCTGCACTTTTAGTAGCTTGTAAGGCACCGACTCTACAGGAAGAGGCTGCAGGAAAGTATGGTAAATTCACGGTGAACGGTACGGAACGCGCTGAAATTGACAGCATGGTGAATGGCGTGGCCTTTCAGTTGCTCCACAAGATGCACAGTAATCAAGAGAATATCTTGATTTCTCCACTTGGTCTTTGCTATGCTTTGAATATGCTGAATGCCGGTGCAGAGGGCGTGACACAACAGCAGATAAATCATGTTTTAGGGCGAGAAGGATTAACAGACAGTTTATGTCGTAAGATGTTATTGGCTGATGCTGCAACGGTGAAGATTCGTTCGGAAAGTTCTGATGACGAAGTTGCTACACTGACAAGCGAGAACAAGGTGGCTGTTGGCGCAGGCGTTAACTTGCTCCCGGCCTTTGAAGAGCGCATGATACGGAACTATTTTGCTGCAATCGAAGCAGGAGATGAAGCTCAAAAGATAATTCTCAGCAACACATTGACGTTTGAAGGAGTGTGGAAAGAGGCTTTTGAGCCAACGGAGACGGAGCCCCATTCATTCACGACCGAACAGGGAAAGGCAACCAAGGTGCCGATGATGAGGGGGCAATTCGACCTCAATTATATGGAAACAGATGATTATCAGTTGGTTAAAATTCCATATAAAGGCGACTTCAATCTCTATGTGTTACTGCCTAAGACAGGGAAGAAGTTAGCGTCGGTTGTTTCTGATATGAATGCTACTGCATGGCGACAGGCTGTGAAACAGATGAATATGGTCGATGTAAGTCTATGGTTTCCAAAGTTCAGTGTAGCCAAAAAGAATGGCATGAAAAGCGTTTTGAAGCAGTTAGGCATGCAGGATGCTTTCGACAGCAAGCGTGCCAATCTCTCCAATATGGTAGCAGAACGAGCCTATGTTGATGATGTCAAGCAGGAAGTGAAGATTGATTTCAATGAACAGCGCACACATGCTGAGGCTAAAACTACGGTGGAAGTCGCTGTGCTTAGTGCCATTGAGGAGCCTGTGAAAAAGGATATTGAGAAGCGTTCTGTCTGCTGTGATCATCCATTTTTCTATGTAGTGACCAATCGGTTTGGCGCAATCTGTTTCATGGGCGAGTATCAGCAACCTTAGCATTGTAAGTTTATGAAGCAACGGTTATTGCTTTGTTTAGGTTTAGTTTTATTGTCTTTACAAGGTTTTGCCACAGGACAAGAAGCGGATGTTATTTATGTTGACGGCATAAGATATGAACTGTTGGCTCGTCCGATAGCGCAGAATGAAGTTTTGTTTCAACAGTTAAGACAATTGACAGTAGCTGAACGAGGCTGGATAACGTCAAATTGGGAGGGCATTAGAGGCTATTGGTCGATAGCAAATGAGAGGTTACGGTTAGACAGCGTGGGTTATCTGTCGAAGAAAGGCGATGCTTATGTGGTATTTGACAAGCACAGTTTTAAGCGTGTTTTCAAGGCCTACCGCAAGCATGGCCATGTAGTCGCCACGTGGGTCTCGGGCACCTTGCGCTACGGAAGAGGCAATCTTGTGCGCTATGTGCATGACGGTTTCGACCGCAATTACACCCATGAAACAGTGGCAGAAGTGGTAAATGGGAACGTCACAAAGCAAAAAATATTTCATAATGAGAAGCTTGCCGGGGTGTCATTTACGGATATATGTACCCCAGATTCTATTGAAAAGTATATTCCTTTGGCCAATATTCCCGAATTGGAAGGCCGAGGGGTTATGCTGAATGTACAGTTGTTCCCCTCGCATTGGGGGCAGATGGCCAACTCGTGCAAGGTAGAAATCATGCGTATGAAGCCCGATTCACTATCCCTTTCTGCTCAAAAGCGATTGAAAGAAATCGTTGCTTCATCTTTGCTTTCAGTATATCCTTGGGAACAATATTGTATCAATGGAGAACGAAAAATGGCAGTTTCTTCATTTTGTTTCAAGTTGGATGGTACTCGAAAAACACGTGGGAGAATTTACGAATTATGTGATACGATGCCCGAATTTCCAGGAGGCCAGCAGGCAATGTTTAAGTTTATAGCTGAACATTTACAATGGCCGACAATAGCACGAGACTGGACTGGCAATTGGAGAGTGGTGATAAAGTTTATTGTTGAGGCTGATGGGACCCTCTCATGTCCCCAATTTGTCTACCGAACGGATATCCCATTTGAGATTGAAGCCCTAAAAGTTTGGCGACAGTTTCCGCGTTTCAAGCCTGCTATCAAGGGCGGATGGCCTGTTCGTTGTAGGGTTGTTTTCCCGATAAGGTTTAAGGGTTTATAGCACTTTTGATTTGTTTTGCGAAATGAAAGTCCGTGTTTCTTGATTATTTTGCCTACATTTGTAGTCGTTATGAAAATCATTGTAAGTAAAGAAATAGAACAAGTTTGTCCTAATTTTGTTGGGGCTTGCGTGGAAGCTGAAGTTGTTAACTCTGCTTATAACAGTGAGTTATGGGAAGAGATTCATGCAATAAGTGAACAGTTTCGCAATGAACTTACCACAGAAACATTGAAAGATATTAGTGGAATTGCAGCAACCCGTCGCGTTTATCGGGCTTGTGGAAAAGATCCTTCGCGTTATCGTCCTGCCTCTGAAGCTTTAATTCGTAGAATATTACAAGGAAAGAAGCTTTACCAAATCGATACTTTGGTAGACTTGATTAACTTGGCTTCGATAGTCTATGGATATAGTATCGGTGGCTTTGACGCTGATAAAATGGTGGGTGAACAGCTGACTTTAGGTATAGGAAAGGCCGATGAACCTTATGAAGGGATAGGACGTGGCGTGATAAACATAGAGGGGTTGCCTGTCTATCGCGATGAAATCGGGGGCGTAGGAACGCCTACCAGCGATCATGAACGCACGAAAATAACGGCTCAAACAACTCATCTCTTGGTGCTTATCAATGGATATGACGGCAAAGAAGACTGTGTCAGAGCTAATGCTTTGTATATTCAAAAGCTGCTTCGAAAGTATGCCGGCAGCGACGGAGGCCGTTTCTTTGTCTATAAATAAAGCCGTCCAAAATTTTGTAGGCTGTGATAAAATCATTAAATTTGCACTATTACTCCATGTATATTTAACTATTTAATTAGAGTTTTATAAGGAAAAACAGAATTATGAAGAAGAAAATTATCCTGCTGGTGACAGCATTGTTGATGACGATTACTGCCAGTGCACAGTTTGAAGAAGGTAAACTTTATTCCGGAGCATCATTAACCGGTCTGAATTTAAGCTATAACGGAGCTGATGAACTGAACCTTGGTGTTCAGGCAAAATTGGGTTATATGATTGAAGATGACCTGATGTTGTTAGGTAATGCAAGTTTCCAGACAAGTTCAAGTAAAGGCACTCCAAACAGTATGTCACTGGGTGTTGGTGGTCGTTACTATATAGAACAGAATGGTATTTACCTTGGTGTCAATGCTAAATTCGTGCATACAAAAAGTTATAATGACTTTATGCCAGGCGTTGAAGTGGGTTATGCTTTCTTCATCAGTCGTACGGTAACCATCGAACCGGCTATCTACTACGATCAGAGTTTCAAGGATCATAGCAAATATTCTACCGTTGGTTTGAAGGTCGGTTTTGGCATTTATCTCTAATTTTCATGTCAGATAAATATCCTTCTGCATTGTTGGAGAAGGCAGTAAGCGAGTTTGCTAAGCTGCCAGGTATAGGGCGCAAATCAGCTTTGCGCCTTGTATTGTATATGCTCCGGCGTGAACATGAAGAAGTAGATGCCTTTGGAAAGGCCATCACTACACTGAAGCATGATGTGAAATACTGCAAGGTATGTCATAATATCAGTGATACAGATGTGTGTCCAATATGTTCTGACATCCGAAGGGACGACACAACAATCTGTGTAGTGGAGAATATTCAGGACGTTATGGCCGTAGAAAAGACCCAGCAGTATAACGGGTTGTATCATGTTTTGGGCGGTATCATCTCTCCAATGGACGGTATTGGCCCTAATGATATAGAGATAGAGTCGCTTGTGGAGCGTGTGAAGGGTGGCAAAGTGAAGGAAGTTATTCTTGCCTTAAGCTCCACCATGGAGGGTGATACGACGAATTTCTATATCTCACGTAAGCTTGCAGTTTATGGGGTTGACGTCAGTGTGATAGCTCGTGGCATCTCTGTTGGCGATGAACTTGAATATACCGATGAGGTGACCCTCGGTCGGTCTATTATTAACCGAACACCTTTTAAACAATGAAACGCATTCAGAAAATTCTTCTTCTCAATTATCTTTTCTCATTGGGGTTATCTTTGTTATGGGTCGTTCTCAATGAAAACGATGTGTTTGAGCTTGTAGGAACGTTGCATACTGATGCCAATTCTGACTTTATGCTCACTTCGGTGATGGAGATTATCACGATTTGTTCCATTCCCATTGCACTTAGATTGTTTAAGTTTGGCGCTATTCGTGAGACTGTAAGAAAGGACAACAGTCAGCTTCATAGCACCTTTCTTGCATTCTCACTTGTGAGGCTTGACATGCTTTTAGTGCCGATGTTGGTCAATGCAGTGCTTTATTATCTCTTTATGAATGTGGCTTTTGGTTATATGGCTATTATTCTTTTCTTGGCCTGCTTCTTTGTATTTCCTTCGCAAGAACGCTGTGAAAAGGAATACAATGATATGCTCAAGTCTTAAATTATCAATCTTCTTGGCAGATTATGCAACTCTCGGTAATCATCGTCAGCTATAATGTCAGGCTTTATTTGGAGCAATGTCTTTGCTCCGTTTGCCGTGCCATAGAAGGGCTTGAAGCCGAGATAATCGTTGTTGATAACCACTCGAAAGATGATAGTGTGGCTTATCTGAAGCCACTTTTTCCCGACGTTCTATTTATTCAGAGCTTTCATAATCAAGGCTTTGCACGTGCCAATAACATTGGTATCCGACAGAGTAGAGGAGAGTATGTGCTGCTGTTGAACCCAGATACTATTGTCGGTGAAAATGTTCTGAAAGATGCTTTGACTTTCATGCAACAGCATCCTGAGGCCGGATCTGCAGGAGTTTGCATGCTCAAAGCTGATGGTAAGCCCGCTTTGGAAAGTCGCCGTGGGCTTCCAACTCCTATGACTGCATTTTATAAAATGACAGGACTCTGTCGACTTTTTCCTAATAACAACCGCCTTGCACATTATTATATGGGAGGCATTTCATGGAATGATGCCCGGCAAATAGAGGTTGTCAGCGGTGCTTTTTGTTTGTTGCGACGTGAGGCTTTGCTGCAAGTAGGTTTGTTGGATGAGGATTATTTCATGTATGGGGAGGACATTGAACTGAGCTATCAGCTGCTCCACAACGGTTGGCAGAACTGGTATTTGCCACTCAACATACTGCATTATAAAGGCGAAAGCACTGCAAAGACTTCTTTTCGTTACGTGCATGTGTTTTATAAGGCCATGCTTATTTTTATCCGTAAGCACTATTCTGCTGCCTCATTGATTGGCATGCCATTGAAGTTTGCCATTTTCTTCAAGGCCTTGGCTGCTATGTTTCATCAGTTAATAAGCATGATATTGCGGGCTTTTAACCTATCTTCGAAGTATCGGAAAGATGACTGTTGCTATATTTTTATTGGTCGCGAGGCAATGCTTGATGCCTGCCGAAAGATTGCAATAAATAATGGCTTGAAGGCTCGTTTCATTGAGGGCAACCAGACTTCGATGCTTTCAGTTTCTCTTGAAGAGGCTTGTCAACGTTTCTATTTGGTTTATGACATGGAGGTTTTCGACTATGCCTATGTGTTGAAAGATATGGCTCTGCGTGCTGATGAACGCTGTTCGTTGGGCACATATCGCCGTAAAACCCTGATAACTGCAGAGGAAATTATATATGAAGAAGGGTAAAGTGAAACTCAGAGCCATGGAGCCAGAGGATCTTGATGTGCTCTATGAGATTGAAAACGATGCCGAAATGTGGCATGTCGGTGCTGTAAATGTTCCTTATTCCCGCTATCTGTTGCATGATTATATCGCTCATGCTACAGGGGATATCTATACAGATCGGCAGGTGAGACTCATGATAGAGAATGCCGAAGGACAATGTGTCGGTTTGGTTGATCTTGTAGATTTCAATCCACAACACAATAGGGCAGAGGTCGGAATCATCATTCAACGGGGCTATCGCCGTTGTGGTTATGCCACAGAAGCTCTGAAACTCATGCTCCACTATGCCCGAAAGGTGATACATCTGCATCAGGTTTATGCTGTCGTATCGGTTGCAAACATTCCCTCTCTGCATCTTCTTAAATCATTGGGTTTCAGTGATAATGTTGTTTTGAAAGATTGGTTGTGTGATGAGGGAGCCTTTATTGATGCGCATTTATTGCAATATTTTTTATAAAAAAGGCATAGAAACGTTTGGAAGAATAAAATATTATCATTACCTTTGCACTCGCAATTAAGAACAAGGTGCATTGGTGCGTTAGTTCAGTTGGTTAGAATGCCTGCCTGTCACGCAGGAGGTCACGAGTTCGAGTCTCGTACGCACCGCTGTTATCTTCGTTGAATTTGCCGACTGGTGCGTTAGTTCAGTTGGTTAGAATGCCTGCCTGTCACGCAGGAGGTCACGAGTTCGAGTCTCGTACGCACCGCAAACCTCATGGCAAAAGTCATGAGGTTTTTTCGTTCCTGCAATGAATGGGGCAGGCTTTTTTTTGCATTATGGCTGATGAAATGAATACTTTACTGTTGCAGTATTATTTTCATGAACTTATTTTACAAAAGCCTTCGTATAATTACGATATTCTGAAAGGAAAACATTCTGGTCGGAAATACGCGAGTTTTGAAGGCATTTGTTAATGTTTTGTCAATCAGGAAATTATGAATTTCAATAGGAAGCAGACCGTTTTCTAATGTTTCAAAATGACGCGTTTTGATAGGAAATGGAGTGTGAAATGGTGCAGATGGCACGCTTAGTTGGCTCTTGTCAGCCTGTAAACTGATAGAGATAGCGGTGCATGATGACGCTTGTGATGCAAAATAGTCAGTCAAAAGAGAGGATGACAAGGTCTGAATGATGAGAAAAGACCATTTTCTCCGCTTCTTTTTTTTCTGGAAGGTGAAGTTGAAACGACACTTTTTTTGCATAATAAATTTTACAAAACTACTCTTTGAAATTGTGCTTTTTTCCCATTATTTTCTATTCGTATGTTTGTTCTTGTCACTTTATGAAGATTTGCGGGAGACTTTCTTGCTGAGACAAATCCACAGAACCAATAGGGCAATCATCGTCACGTTGGCTATCAATACGTAGCCCAAGGTGTCGAGTTGGCTTAGTGCAAACTGTCGAAATGCAGGCATGTGGGTATTATAAACTTTGAAGGTTGTCAGTACAATTCGTGCCTTATCCCAATAATAATAATCTGTCATCATTAGACCATGGAAAGCAACAAGAAGTGCTATCTTTATCCAGTTATTCATAGTTTTCTATTGTTTTTTGAGAGTTAGTGGGTGCAAAGGTAATGAATTTTCACTGAATATATCAAGCATTACAGATAGATTTATCTGATATGTTGCCAACTTCTCCTCGCTCAAATCAATCTTCGAATGATTTCCTGAATATATAACAGCAAATGAATATGACGAAGATTGAGCAGAGACCACCAAAGATAAAGTATATGGTAAGCAATATGAGGGTAAACAAATCAAGGTCCATTGAAGGCAGAAAGCATAGTGCCAATATGAAAAGATTACTGATAAAAACTTGCAGAATGGCCATTTTTATCCATGAATCTATATTGAAGAATATCCATGCAACTGCTCCTCCAATGGGGTAGGCGAGTGCAAACGAAAGCGTATAAGAGAGTAAATCCATACCGAACAGGATAGAATTCTCATCACTAAAGAACCATATTATCATTTGAATCTGGTTGCAAGCAACCATCAAAAGATAGATGAAGAGATTTGCCAATATGAGATTTCTGAAAGTATGGCGTGGCGAATATATTTCTTTTTCCATGAAATAATAACTTATATTGGGTGATATGATTAAGCATCACCATGTAAACTAAACGCGATAACTTCTCTGCTGGTGAGGTCTATTCTGGCTGTTCCAAAGTAGATTCCACCGTCATGTACTCTTATCCAGTCTTTGAATAGTAATTTATCGTTATAGTTTGTCATATCTATTCCTAAGAGATTAACAGATATATAAATATGTCCTTCTTCTTTTTCTCCTTTATATTGACGATAATATTGATTGAAGGGGAGGGGTGAAGGGCCTAAACTATAAGGCCTATTATTTGCTTGTTTACCATGTTGTTTGACAAGTAATTGCTGCATATTCTGCCTATATTGTGTCGTATCCATAAAGTTTTCGAGAATTGTTCTGGCTTCAACCATCTGTTCTTTTGTAATGGTGAAGGTTATTTTGTCAGGGCTCTTGCTTCTTAGACTGTCAGTATTAAGGATGATATCTAATTGTTGTGGTTGTAATTTCGTAAAGGAAACAGGTGCTGTTTTCATGCCAGGAAATGCAGAAAGAACAAGCTGATTGTGATTCAACTTACGTATAACAATCTTTTGATTTTCGTTATTTTCAGTCTTTATTTTCAGCGTGTCATCACATAAAGCATAAGGGGTGAAACAGGAATAGAACCCAAATTTTGCCCAAGAATAGCCAATATCATGCTCTGAAATATTCAATACAAGTTTGTGAAGTGTGCCTTCTTTGATGTTACTGAGCCATATTCCGTGGAGGTTTGTGGTGTCAACGGGCGACTTGATGAATTTAATCTTTTCCTTTTCTCTAAAGGGAAGCCCCGTGATTTCAAGGGTACTATCCTCTAAAGAAAGGATAACACATTCATAATTTTTATATTTCTGATAATTGAGTCGTAGGCTATCATGATTGATTTTGTAGCTATCGAAGTACATAACCGTGTCTCCTATTGCTGGGTCATAATAGACTTCAGCCTTCGAAATGGTGAGTATTTGTGCCATGTTCAAAGGTTTCTTACTGACACTTTCCCATTTTCCAAGGAGTTGATGAGCATTGATAACTTGCTTTTCTGTTGTAGAACAGGCCGCTGAAATGAGTAAAGTCAGCGCCGCAAAAAGGATAGAAAATATCTTCATAACTTGTATTTCTCTTTCAGTTTCAAAACAAAACTATTCAGCTTCCCATCTTCTTTGGCAATGATGATGCCCTGATTCTTCGTGAACATGAAATAAAAATGCGTTGGTGTGTCTATGATTTTATAGAGTTTGTTGTAGGTGACAGTGCTTTGCTCTGTATCGGTCTGACTCTCAAAATGGTCGTCGAAAAGCGATATTTTGAATTTGGTCATACTGCTTAATACCTTGTTCTGTTCGTAGAGTTTAGCTGCTCTGCGGTCTCTCCGCTTTCTTATATACCAGTTGTAGAAAGCTGTTAAGAGAACAGCGAATATGCTTAGCTTGGCAGTAAGCATAGGATTATGAGTGGCGGTAGAAGAGATACAGGGGCCCCATATAAGTAGCATTGCGATGCTTGCAATGGTGGCAGAGCGGTTGAAATGGTATTCCGTGTTGCTTATAACGCGGTTGAACATGATGAAATCTTCCTTGAGAGGTTTCTTTGTTATAATTATTTTAGGTTCTTCCATAATGGTAAGTTTTGAGAGAGCAAATATAGGAAATATTGTTCAAAGTTGTATGGTTTCAGTCTGTTTTCCTTTCTTTCTCTATACAATCATAAAGTTTTTGTAGTGTAACAAAGTGCTCGTTTTATCCATTTTTATCGTAAAAATGTGGTGAAATATGGGCAGTATAATAAAATAAAAGCATTATCTTTGTAAAAGAAAATAACCGATAACTAATCAAAACACAGGTATGAAAACCATCTGTACTGACTTTAGCGTGATTGCAGACTATTATCGAAGGCACTACGAAGAGGTGAGACTTTTCGTTGCCAAACGGCTCATGCAACATGGTGAAGAGGCTGAGGACATCGTGCAGAATGTATTTCTAAAGCTCATGACGGCAGACAAGATGATTACTCCCGTGACCCTACCTTGTTTGGTATATACGACTGCTCGCAATCTGATTTGTGATTATTGGCGTCATCGTCACTATGTTGATAATTACGAACATTATATTAAATCTAATGGTTTGAAAACTACTGATGACAATCCCATGTCGGTCTGTTCTGTTGCTGAAACTCAGGAATTTCTTGAGCAGGGTATAGCTCGTTTAACTGTCAGACAACAGCGTGTGTATCGTCTCCATATTTATCAAGGTATGAAAGTCAGTGAAATATCCAAGACTTTGGCTGTGAAATATAAAAGTGTGGAGCATTGTTTGGGAGATGCGAGAAAGGGAGTAAGGGAGTTTATGAAGAGGGAGTTGGCGTGAACATGAGCCTTACCTATATAATTAAAAAGCCTCTTTTCTTTCTTAATAACTGTGAGAAAAGAGGCTTTTTATATTTATATTGTCTTGCAAAATAAGCTTTTGCAGGCTCTATTTGCATATTCTTCCCTGTTCTTTTTGAGGAGAGGGATGAGGAAAGTTTCCTATTTCTTTGCAGGAACTGAAGCTGCCATCTTTGCTGAAGGCTTATAGGCTTTATTCAGACCGGCAATGACTTCATTGGTAATATCCAATGCCTTGTCAGCATAGAGCAGATTATCACCGGCTTTACTGAGGATGAGACTGTATTTCTTATCTTTGTTATAAACCTTCAGATAGTGCTGAATACTATCGCGAAGCGCATTGTTATATCTTTCGGTTTCAGTCTGGAACTCTGTACTTAAGCGTTGATTGAGTACCTGAAGATCGGAGTTCTGCTTCTGAAGACCAGCGTTAATAGCCTCTGCTTGCTCACGAGTGTAAGCGTTTTGCTGTACTTTTTGCTGGAAGTTTGCAGCTGCAGCTTGCAGTTGTTGCTGTTTTGTTGCGAGGGTATTCTGGATGTTTTGTCCTTTCTTCTGAAGCACCATAGAGTAGTCTTTGCAGAATTGATACTGGCTCATGATGCTGTCTACCTCGACATAGGCAATCTTCATTTCTTTTGATGTAGGCTGAGCGGCATCAGATTTTGCATCTACTTTTGGGGCAGACTGGTTGCAACTTGTCATAGCCAAGGTTGCAATTGCAGCCACAGCCATTGTCCTAAGAATGTTTTTCTTGTTCATTTCCTTTTATTTGTTTTTTGTTTTTAATCTGTTGTTAATATGCCCTGTTGTTCTTACGTGCTTCTTTATCCTGATCAATGACACAGTGGATGCCTTGTTTCCGCAGCCCGGGATTATCGTGAATATGCTGTGAAGAGAACTTCCCATTCTTCTGAAAGATGAGCTTTATGCCTAATAACGCCATAGATATAGCAATTATTAACACGCTCAATACTAATGTCTTGATCATTTTTATTACTTTTGCAGTGAACCTCTTGGCACTTAAATATGGGCAAAGGTAATATAAATCGACAAAAGAACAAAATAAAACAAAATAAAAAGATATAAAAAATGAGTAATGTAGAACTAAGACCTGCTCGTGTGTTTGAGCAGTTTGCAGAGATTAATAAGATACCTCGTCCTTCTAAACACGAGGAGAATATGATTGCATATCTTAAGAAGTTTGCAGCTGAGCGCAACCTTGAAGTGCAGGAAGATGAAACTGGTAATGTCATTATCCGTAAGCCTGCAACCAAAGGTATGGAGCATTTAGCAACGACAATCCTGCAGAGTCACATGGACATGGTATGCGACAAGTTGGTTGATGTAGATTTTGATTTCCATAAAGATGCCATTCAAACCTATGTCGATGGTGATTGGTTACGTGCCAAAGGTACGACTCTTGGTGCTGATGACGGTATCGGTTGTGCCATAGAATTAGCTATCCTTGACAGTAATGACATTGAGCATGGTCCAATAGAGTGCGTCTTTACGCGTGACGAAGAGACAGGCTTGACTGGTGCATTTGGTATGAAGTCTGGTTTCATGACAGGCAAATATCTCATCAATCTCGACTCTGAAGATGAAGGACAGATATTCATTTCGTGTGCAGGTGGCATCAACACAACGGTTACTTACGATTTCACACGTGAGGATGCACCGGCAGATTTCTTCTTCATGCAGGCTTCGTTGAAAGGCTTGAACGGTGGACATTCGGGCGATGATATTAATAAAAAGCGTGCAAATGCCATTAAGATAATGGCTCGTTTCCTTTATATGGAGCAGAGCAAAATGGAACTTCGCTTGGCACAATGGAACTCCGGCAAGATGCATAACGCCATTCCACGTGATGGAAAGGTAGTTTTTGCTGTGCCTGCTGACCGTAAAGAAGAGGTGATGGCCGACTGGAATGTGTTCACTGCAGGTGTTGAAGATGAGTTTCATGTAACAGATCCTACAATGCATTGGAGCATGGAGAGCGTTGAACGCCAGCAAGTGATGCCACAGCAGACTTCTCGTGGTCTGATATTATCATTGCAGGCGCTTGATAATGGTCCACTTACAACCTGCCAGGATGAGGCACTTGCCTATATGGTTGAGACCTCAAGCAATGTTGCCAGCGTGCAAAGTGAAGCCAATAAGGTCGTGATTGTGGCCAGTCAGCGAAGCAATGTGATGAGTAATCTCACGAATATGGCCAACACGGTCAAGGCGGTTTTCGAACTGAGTAGTGGCAAAGTGGTTCAGAATGACGGCTATCCTGCATGGAAGATGAACCCTAACAGCAATCTTGTTAAAATCACGGTGGACGCTTACAGGAAGCTGTTTAAGAAAGAACCAACCGTGAAAGGTATTCATGCCGGACTTGAATGTGGTCTCTTTTCTGAGAAATATCCGGAACTTGATATGGTTAGTTTCGGGCCGACTCTGCGTAATGTTCACACGCCGGATGAGTGTCTGTATATCCCAACCGTACAGATGGTATGGGATCATTTGCTTGAAATTCTGAAGAACATTCCACAAGAATAAAATCCTATAGGTAATAAGTAATGAAACAGCCTCACTTTCAACAGTTCCTATTAAGAACTTTGAGAGTGAGGCTTTTCTATGAATTACTTGTCAAATTACGGTTTCTTTACCGCTGTTTCAGACGGTGCAGAAGCTTGTTTCTCTTTCAATATCTTGACTCCTGTTGGGCAGAACGTACTGAAAGGGCAGTCTTGGCATTGTGGTCTTTGACTTTTGCAAATATATCTTCCATGTAACAATAACCAGTGATGTGCATTTCCTACATCTGCTTTCGGTATGTATTTCATCAGTTCCAACTCCACTTTCAAAGGTGTGTTTGCCGTTTCAGGAACGAGTCCCAAGCGGTGACTGACACGGTAAACGTGGGTATCAACGGCCAAGGTTGGCTTTCCAAACCACACGGCTTGTACCACATTAGCCGTCTTTCGGCCTACTCCTGGAAGTTGGGTCAAGTCATCCGTGTTGTCGGGAACCTCACCATTGAAACGCTCCACCAATATTTTTGCCATCTCACTCAGGTGGTGTGCCTTGGAGTTTGGATAACTCACGCTCTTTATCAGTTGGAAGATATCCTCCCAATCAGCCTGTGCCATAGCCTCGGCCGTGGGGTAATGGCGATAGAGTTCAGGCGTAATCATATTGATTCGCTTGTCTGTACACTGTGCACTGAGTAATGTGGCAACAATCAACTGAAAGGCACTCCCAAACTCAAGTTCGGTGGTAACCGGGCCTTGTTCCTTTCGGAAGTAATCTAAAATATAATTGAATCTTTCTTTTCTTGTCATGCGGCAAAAGTATAAAAAATATAGTATCTTTGCAACAATAGATAGATAAAAAACAATGAATACAAAGAGAATATTAGGTTATTTACATGAACTTTCGGCTCATAACAACCGGGATTGGTTTCATGAACATAAGGCAGAATATGACATATGCAGGCAGAATTTCGAGGAAGGAGTAACACAAGCCGTGGCAACTATTGCGCAGTTTGATACCTCTATCTCACATATCACGCCTAAAGATGCCTGCTATCGTTTCAATCGTGATACGCGTTTCAGTGAGGATAAGCGCCCCTATAAAGAACATTTCGGAACTTATATCTGTGCACATGGCAAGAAATCGTTGCGTGGAGGCTATTATCTTCATCTGCAACCAGGTCAATGTCTCTTAGGCGTTGGTTCCTACTGGCTGCCTACAAACATTCTGACGGCCTGCCGAAATGAAATTATGGGTAATATCGATGAATGGAGAAAATGCGTTGAGAATGGGAAGTTTGTTAAGCTTTTTGGCTATCCTAACGAGGGAAAATGGGATGAACCGGGTGGAAAGGGCTTTGGATTGGCAAGTCTAAAGACTGTTCCAAAAGGATTCCCACGCGATTATGAGTTCGTGGAATACCTGCGCATGAAAGATTATTGCTGTTGGCATGCCGTATCAGATGAATTCTTTGAAGGCGACAGTTGGCTCAAGAAAATCACTGATATCTTTAAGACAGCCAAGCCAATGATGGACTTTATGAACAATGTTATTGACGACTACGAATAAAGTCTTCGGCACGTTGTAGGTCTTCCGGAATGTCTATACCCACAGTTTCGACATTTGTGATGCCCACTTTTATGCGATATCCATTCTCCAACCAACGCAGTTGCTCGAGGCTTTCGGCCAGTTCGAGTGACGATTGGGGCAGTCGGGTGATTGCTTTCAGCACTTCGGTGCGGTAGGCATAGATACCTAAATGTTTCAGAAAAGGATATTTCTTGAGCCATTCTTGCCTTTCTACACCACGCACAAAAGGTATGACGCTGCGGCTGAAATACATGGCATAGCCACGATTATCAACTACAATCTTGGGCGAGTTAGGGTTTTCTACGGCTTCAATACATTCGAAGGGTTTTCCTAATGTGGCAATCTGTGTGGCTTCATCCTCGAAGCAATGGCACAGCGTTTCAATCTGACTCTGGGCAATAAAAGGCTCATCGCCTTGGATATTTACAACAACATCGAAGTCGTCCCCAACCTTTTCAAGGGCTTCTTCAATGCGGTCTGTACCACTATGGTGCTCAGTTGAGGTCATCACGGCCTTGCCTCCGAATTCCAACACCTTATTGTATATACGCTCATCGTCGGTCGCAACGTAGACCGCATCCAACACTTTGACCGCCTGTTCATATACATGCTGAATGACAGGTTTACCTGCCAACAGCGCCAAAGGCTTGCCCGGAAAGCGCGTTGAAGCGTAGCGGGCGGGAATTAATCCAATGAATTTCATTTTGTATAGTTTCTTATTATTACCGCAAAATTAATAAAAAATAGGATAAAAACATAGGAAATAAATCCTAAAAGCTTATTTTTTGTTCATCTTCTTCTTTATATATAAGCTATAATATCATGCAGTTAAGATACTTTCTTCCAGAGAGATAGCGTGTAATGTAAGTTGCTTGGTTTATGATTTCACTACCAATGTGATTGGATGACAAATGTAGAAACCTCCTTTTTCTGTAAATATTCTTAATCAGTTTTTAACACATCCAGAGGAGACTAAATAGAAAAGCAGGCGCCATAAAATGGAGATGTTTTTCTGATTTCAAAGGTCTTGGCCTGTAATCTCATTCATAATGTGTTGTAATTTGACTTAAGTTGCTTTGTCTTTTGAGTCAGATTAGAGTGTATTCCAATGCAGATTGCACCGTGATTTGATGCAAATTGCAACATCTTTCTACGTGATTTTACATTGTAATTTTTACTTAATTGTGTAATAGTTTGATAGTCAATAGATTATAAACACATGAAAAATAGCCTGTATGTAGAGTAGGGGAGAATTCTATTTCAAATCAGTGGGCCTACAGAATGCAATCGTAAATATCTTTCAAATGAATTAACACATAAATCGTTTATCGGAATTATAAGGTTTAGATTGCTTGTAACAGGTTGATGATGAAAGAAAGAAAACTATATATTTAGGGATAGATAACATTCAGAATATTATAATAAAAAACGCTAACTTATTTTGTTGTCTTCTATTATTTTCTTATCTTTGGCCTTGAAACTATAATAGAGAATACAGTGAAAAAACTTATATTATTCATATACGCTTTGCTTATGCCTCTGTTTTTGTCGGCACAAAAGATTGTCTTGGGGTCGTGTACTACGCATGATGGAGGACAATATAAGGGACAGATGATGAACGGGAAACCGAATGGAAAGGGGCATACCGTATTCAAGAATGGCGATACCTACGAAGGAGAATATATCAAAGGAAAGCGTGAAGGTTATGGTGTTTATTCGTTTTCGGATGGTGAACGCTACGAAGGACAATGGTTTCAAGACCAGCAACACGGGCGTGGTACCTTTTATTTTGCCAATAACAATAAGTATGTAGGCCTTTGGTTTCGCGATTATCAGCAGGGACAGGGCACGATGTACTATTATAATGGCGACAAATATGAGGGGAATTGGGTCCAGGATAAGCGCGAGGGAAAGGGGCGTTACACCTATTCGAGTGGCGCATATTACGAGGGTCAGTGGAAGAATGACCAGAAGAGTGGCCGCGGTTTCTTTGATTGGGGAGACGGAACTACATATGATGGTATGTGGGCTAATAATCAACGGTCTGGAAAAGGGACGAATAAATATGCCGATGGTGACGTATATATAGGCAATTGGGCTGATGACATACAGAATGGCCGAGGTATCTATAAGTTTCAGAATGGCGATGTCTACGAGGGAGATTACGTTCAGGGAGAACGCACAGGAGAAGGTATCTTCAAGTATGCCAACGGAGATCGCTATACAGGACATTTTGAAGATGGGGCCAAGAGCGGTCAAGGCACGTTTGAATGGCGTTCGGGTGATGTCTATGTCGGACAGTGGAAGAACGATCTGCAGAATGGTCATGGCAAGCTGACAAAGAAAGCCGGTGACAAGTTTGAAGGTGAATTCAAGAACGGAAAGATTGAAGGAGAGATTATCATTCACTATGCCAATGGCAGCCGTTTCAAGGGAACTTACAAGAAAGGTCTGCGCAATGGTGCTGCCATTGAAGTGGACAAGAATGGCAACCGGTTTGAAGGCAGTTATGTAGACGACCGCCGTGATGGTCGTTTTGTAGAGAAAGATCGTAATGGAAACGTTACACGTACAGGTCGCTATGAGCTTGGTCGCCGTTTTGAAGACTGATTAGAGAATTTCAATTTGTTTGGAAATGATAGTTGACAGAATAGAAAATCTTGGGAAATATGTGGCCTTGCATCCGCTTTTTGCAGATGTTGTCACATTCATGCAGACGCATCAGCTCGTGCAGCTTGAAGAAGGAAAGCATGTCATCAAGGGTAAAGAACTGTTTGTGAACATTGAAACATGTAAAGGAAAAACGCAGGAAGAAGCAGTGTTGGAATATCATCGGCGTATGATAGACATTCAGATACCGCTCACGACAGACGAGATTTTTGGCTATTCATCAGTTGAAGACTTGCCCAAGGTGACGTTCGATGAAGAGAAAGACATTGCAAAAATCTCCGGTATTTCGGCACAGACCTATGTGAAAGTAAAGCCTGGACAGTTTGCCGTTTTCTTCCCGCAGGACGCTCATGCACCATGTATTGCTGATGCAGAATGTATGAAAAAGGCTATTTTCAAGGTTAAAAAATAATTGCATTTGACTATGGAAACAAAGAAAGAAACCTCAAAAAAGAAGATTGCTAAGACTGTGAAGAAACCTCAGACCACGAAACATATCGGTCTTGTTAAGAATGATCCGTATTTGGAACCCTATGAGGATGCCATTCGCGGACGCCATGACCATGCCTTGTGGAAACTCTCACAGCTGACCCAAGAAGGCAAGAAGAGTTTGTCGGATTTTGCAAGTGGCTATGATTACTATGGTCTCCATAAGCTTTCCCGTGGTTGGGTTTTCCGTGAATGGGCACCGAATGCCACGGCTATCTATTTGGTTGGAGATTTCAATAATTGGCAGGAGGATGAAAAATATCTTGCTAAACGCATTGAAGGGACGGGCAACTGGGAACTTCGTTTGCCTGAAAAGGCCATGCATCATGGTGATCTGTTTAAGATGCATGTGAAGTGGAATGGAGGAGAAGGAGAACGTATTCCTGCATGGGCAACGCGTGTTGTGCAGGATGAGGTGACTAAGATTTTCTCAGCACAGGTATGGAGTCCCAAGGAAACTTACCAGTGGAAGAAGAATAATTTCAAACCTCAAACCTCTCCGTTGTTAATTTATGAATGCCACATCGGAATGAGTCAGGATGCAGAAAAGGTGGGCACCTATACGGAGTTCAAGGATAATGTGCTGCCCCGAATAGTCAAAGATGGCTATAATTGCATTCAGATTATGGCCATACAGGAGCATCCCTACTATGGTTCTTTCGGCTATCATGTCAGTTCTTTCTTTGCTCCTTCAAGTCGTTTCGGTACCCCCGAGGAACTGAAGGCTTTGATTGATGCAGCCCATGCCAAGGGCGTTGCGGTGATTATGGACATAGTTCATTCACACGCTGTAAAGAATGAAGTGGAAGGGTTGGGTAATCTTGCAGGCGATCCCAACCAGTATTTCTATCCGGGAGAGCGTCATGAACATCCTGCATGGGATAGTCTTTGCTTTGATTACGGTAAGGATGACGTTATACATTTCCTGCTGTCAAACTGCAAGTATTGGCTTCAGGAATTCCATTTTGACGGCTTCCGCTTCGATGGCGTTACCTCAATGCTCTATTACAGCCATGGATTGGCTGAAGCATTTGGCGGATATGGCGATTATTTCAATGGTCATGAAGACGACAATGCCATTTGTTATCTCACCTTGGCCAATAAACTTATCCATGAAGTCAACCCCAAAGCAATTACCATTGCAGAGGAAGTGAGTGGCATGCCTGGCCTTGCTGCCAAGTTTGAAGATGGTGGATATGGCTTTGATTATCGTATGGCGATGAACATTCCTGACTTCTGGATTAAGATCATTAAAGAGCAGAAAGACGAAGACTGGAAGCCAAGTTCAATCTTCTGGGAGGTGAAAAACCGGCGCGCTGATGAGAAAACAATCTCTTATTGTGAGAGCCATGACCAGGCATTGGTAGGCGACAAGACCATTATTTTCCGTCTGATAGATGCTGATATGTATTGGCATTTCAAGAAAGGTGACGAGAACGATATGGCTTTCCGTGGTATAGCACTCCACAAGATGATACGTTTAGCTACGGCTTCGACAATCAACGGCGGTTATCTTAACTTCATGGGAAATGAGTTCGGGCATCCCGAATGGATTGATTTCCCGAGAGAAGGCAATGGCTGGAGTTACAAATATGCGCGCAGGCAGTGGAACCTCGTTGACAATAAGGAACTTGATTATCACTATTTGGGAGACTTTGACTGCGAAATGTTGAAGGTAATTAAGGATGAACGTAACTTTATTCGCACTGCCATTCAGGAGGTTTGGCATAACGACGGCGATCAAGTTCTGGCCTATATGCGTGGTGATTTGCTCTTTGTATTCAACTTCTCACCGACAAAATCGTTTACGGATTATGGCTTTCTCGTTCCGGTTGGCAGCTATAATATTGTGCTCGACACCGATAATAAGGCCTTTGGAGGGAACGGTTTCAATGATGATGCGTTGACGCATTTTACAAATTACGATCCGCTCTACGTCAATGAACACAAAGAGTGGCTTAAACTTTACCTGCCAGCACGTACAGCTTTGGTTTTAAAGAAAAATTGATGATTTAATAAATGTCAGCTGATTTAATCACAAAACATAGCACACGCCCTTACAGAGTGGTGTGTGCATTGTTGTTCTTAGTATTCACATTCTGTTATCTCTACTGTTATCAGGATAACTTGTTGGCCATGGGTCAGCACGTACTTTCAAATGGACAGACCCATTATAGCCGTTTGATTGGTGCTGTTATCATCACATTTGTACTGTGGTTGATGCAGATTTGTCTTTATATGTTGACTCGGGTGAAGGGGAGATTTCATATTTTGACCTATGTGCCTTCCATTGTCTGCCTGACTGCATTGACTTCTATTGATAGTGATATTGTGCATGGAGTCACTTTAGGTTGGTGGTGGTTGACAGCACCACTCCTGATAGTTGTCGACGTCATTCTGCTGTTCTATGTCCGTCAGTTACAGGCTTATGAACCACAGGATTTCTCTCATGGTTTTCTCGGTCGGCGTGCATGGATCAATTATAGCGGTCTGTTGGTCTTGTTAGTCTTTGTGATGCTTTGTTCAAATCATCGTCAGGCGCTCCATGCCCGATTGGAGATAGAGCAGTGTATAGAAGCAGGTGATTATCAAAAGGCAGTCAAGGTGGATGCGTATTCTTTACATACGGACTCTACTTTGACGAGTTTGCGTGTCTATTCCCTGTCTTTAGCAGGCCTGCTTCCCGATAAATTATTCGAATACTCCTTAGTTGGCGGTTCGTCAGTCATGCTCCCTGACAATCCCAATGTGTGTTATCTGATATGCGGGAAAACTCCTTTTTATCAGCGTTTAGGCGGCATGTTTCGACAGAAGATGAGTGCAATGCATTACCTTCGTTTTATTCATCAGCATCATTTAGCTACGTCTGTGGCTCATGATTACTTGCTTTGTGCCTATTTGTTGGATGGCGACTTGGAAGCTTTCGTACATGCAATTGGTAAGTATTACAATTTGAAACAACCACTTCCCAAACATTATCGTGAGGCTCTTGTGCTTTATGCTCATCTGCGTTCCAACCCATATATCGTCTATCATAATAGTGTTATGGAGGCTGATTTTGCCGATTTCCAGTCGCTTATCAAGCAATACAGCAATCTTAATGAGTGTCTCTCGGCTCTTCGAGATACCTATGGAAACACCTATTGGGTGTATTATTATCGGATGAAACATTAGGGGAAAGTCCTCTGTCTGTTATGTGGACAGGTCAGAGAGGCTGAAATTCGGGAAAACAATGTTTCGGGATGCCCCGACGAGTTGTTTTCTTGAAAAATGAGCTGCCGGGATGCCCCGAAGCCTCGAAAAATCTGAAAAACAAGCTTTCGGGGAGTCCCGAAGCCTCAAAATCTTGAAAAATAAGCTTTCGGGATGCCCCGAAGTCTCAAAATCTTGAAAAATAAGCTTTCGGGATGCCCCGAAGCCTCGAAATCTTGAAAAACAAACTTTCGGGATGCCCCGAAGCCTCAAAAATCTTGAAAAACAAGCTTTCGGGGAGTCCCGAAGCCTCAAAATCTTGAAAAACAAGCTTTCGGGATGCCCCGAAATACGTTTATCACTTATGGAAATCAGAACAATCCAAAAAGACAGGAGGGTGCACCAAAATTTTACCTTCTGACACATCCCCCCCGACTTTGATACGCGGAAAAAGGGTTAACTGGACAGCAATAGTCGCGTAACTGCTCATAGGGTTGGGTAATACTGCTGTGTTTCTGCCAATCCGCATCCCAATAATAAGCCATAGCCATACTGAGAATAAGGGATATTACAGCTTGATATAAATCTTCTTTTTCCACAAAGGATAGCCTATTGCAGCATGCATCATCATGAATAGTGCAGCATATTCAAGGGATGCTAAATAGGGATCAGGTGTCAAAGAAGACAAAAGGTTATAGATTTTGCCCTTTATTTCCCAATGACCAAATAGAATTGCGATCAGCTCACTTGCTACATAAAGAAACAAAGGGTTGGTGCCGAAAACAAGAAAAAATGTCAGACGAGTAGTCTTTATGCCTTTAATGTCAATGCAATACATGAGCAATCCTTGGGTAACAGCAGCCAGACCACAAGTCATGCAGACGTAGCTGGGACTCCAAATGCGCTTGTTAAGTGGCAGTCCGAAGCTGACGATATAGCCGATGATGACGAGAAATCCGCCTGTTATCAGGAAGCGTAGAATCTTTTCTTCCGTGCTTTTGGCATCACTCATTCGTTTACCGCAGTAAAAACCTATCAGTGTATGGGCAATTGCCGATAATGAACTACCAGTTCCTTCTGGGTCAACGGGACTGTTATGATAGAGATGTTCTATGCCGAAAAGACGGATATCAATTTGTGCAAGAATGTTTTGCTGGCTGTCATATGCGTAGCCATTTCCCCAGATAAGCAACAGGCTGTAGGCTGCGAGCAATATAACAATGGCGGGAATCGTATGGCGATGATTACAGCAAAGCGCGAAAATGCTGACTGCAAAGTAGCATATAGCGATGCGTTGCATTACGGCCCAGATGCGAAGATGACTGAAATCAAGAGCATTCCCGCTGATAGCCATGTCGAACCAGTTGATAAACAGGCCAATAAAAAACAGTAGAACCGTGCGTTTAACAATCTTGAAAGCCACTTGTCTGCTCCATGTGAAGTTGGTTTTCTTCAGACTAAGATAGGTTGAAATCCCCATAATGAAGAGAAAGAAAGGGAAAACAAGGTCGCAAGGAGTCATACCATTCCATTTGCTGTGCTGTAAAGTAGCGTATATATGCTTGCCTGCTCCATTGTTTACGAGTATCATCAGGCATACTGTTGCGCCACGAAGTACATCGAGAGAAAGAAGTCTTTTCTTTTCCATTTCTGCTTATTTCAAAAATTCTATCACTTTTTTGCCATGCTGATGCAGTCACCCTCGGGCCTGCTGCTATAGATGTTGTGCTGCAAAGTCCAAGGCTCTTCAATGCTGTACCAATCAATCTGCGGGCCTTTGGGTAATGCCAAGTCAAACAGTTCGCTACTGGTTTTGTTGGCATTCTTACCGGCTCCGAGTGCTTCTTCATTCGGATGTGTATAGTCTTCCATCTGTTTGGCAAGCGCATCCATAAAGATTTTCCAGCGCTTATAGTAGAAGTCTTTCAGTATTCCCTGCCATTCCTTGTGGGCATAGTCGTGCAGTCCCCCTTTGTCAGCACACATCCGGTTGCCCCAAGTGGTAATTTGTACGCGCGCATTCCATTCATAAAGATCTTTCTCTTGCTGCGTTGTTCCTAATTTTCGGGCTGCTTCTGTCCAATGACCCAGCCGAAATTCAGTGCGCGTTCCAAGCAGTTTGTCTTGTAAAAGAATCATTTCGAGGAAGCGATGTGCATCTTTTGCAAAGGCCTTTCGACTGAAACCATTGTAATCTGCAATGGTTTTCAGATATTGCAGACGCCCTTGATCGGCAAGTGCCTGACGGCAGATGTCCACCAAATCATATTCGAAATTGTTGTTCCCTTTATACTGATCAGCGATGCCGGTCATAAGTTGTGCGGCCTCAAGTGTAGCCTGTGGGTCATAATAATTGCGCATCTTTGACCAGCTTTTCACTTGAAAATTGTTCAAACTTGGCCTGCCACAGAATATACTTTCATGAGGTCCTTGTTGGTTATTGCCTGCCGGACAGTTGTAAATGGTTTCAGAAAGCAGCTGCCAGGCACGTTCGATTTCAGGAGAAGTCTTGCCATATCGTGCTTTCACATACCCTTTAATCCAATCTTCTTTCTTACACTCCGTACGCCAAGGCAGTTCACTCATGAGTTCGAACATCACGGGATTGTTTTCAGAACCCTCCATGGTGAAGCCGATACCTTTCAGATGTTGTGTGTTAGGTGAAGATTGCTTAGTGCTGTAGAAGTTGTGAAGTAACTGGTCCATACGCCCATGTAAGCCCACATTTGCACCGAAGTTCTCGAGCATGCAGAATAACCAGTCATGCTGTTCATAGCCCTTTTCGCGTTTCCAAATAGAGGGAATACCAAACATAGGCCTACATTCTGAAAACAAATCCAACACGAGTAAGTCTCCATTCTTCATGTTCTTGATCATTTGGGGACGCGGGTTCTCTGTCCAACCTTGTATGACCCACGTGGCCTTTGGATTGACACGTTTCATGGCCTCCATTACTTTGCACCCCGCCTTGCTGTAATCTATGGCCTCATCGTCGTTGGTTTCGTGGAAGGGATCCATGCTGTAGTAGTTTGCCTTGCCGTATAATTTGGTGAGTTCAGCATAGTATAGGTCGGCAATCTTATCAAAATGAGCGTCGGTTGGCGATAGGTTTGCAGGCCGTGTATAGCCGTTCCATATACCGCCATCCGTGACATTAAGTCCCAATTTCGCTTTGGCATCATGAGGCATCATACCACAAAAGCCTGGCAGTACAGGCTGCATGCCATATTCGTGCATGCGTTTGAGTATCTTCTTCTGCAGAGCTTCCTGCTGATTATACCAGGAGTCGGGGAGTGGACCGCCCCAACCTTCAAGATTATTCATCTCCCACCAGGCCAAAAAAGCAGGGCCTGCGATGAACTTTCCAATTTCTTCTTTCGTGTAACCCAATTTCAACAGCATGTTGCGCCAAGCCACTTCTTCGCCCACAATGGCTAAAGGGAGGTTGACACCATGCAGTGCCATCCAGTCGATTTCCGTCTGCCAGCGTTTCCAATCCCAGAAAACCATGGAGTAAGAAAATGTACAATAATTGAAATCATAGCGCAGTTTGAGGTCGGTTGCGTGGCGTTCGGGACTTGTAACCCTTGGGAGTGAGGCCGGCAGATGCGTGTTCATGTTATTCCAAGTAAGGTGGATACCGGCGTAATATTTAAGATACCAGTTTAGCCCCACAGCAATATTCACCCACGTATTGCCTTTAATGACAATGCGATTTCCCTCTTGTGACAATTCAAAGAAGTCAGTAGGACTTTGGATAAGTTCGGTTTTGAACTTCTTGTTTGCCCCTTTATCAATCCGTTCTAAAAGGTTATCAATAGGATTGGCTGATGAAATGACAGCGATGAGGCAAAAGAATAAAGTAATAATGGTTCTCATGTTAAATTATCATTAGACTACAAAGGTAATGACTTTTTCTTATATATATCAAAGCGACAGAGATTTTATAGGGTGACAGGACAAAACAAGTGGGGGCTAATCTCAATGAAGAATGGATTTAATAGCATTACATTGCTTTTGTACTGACAACAGCAAGTATAGATGAAAAGAAACTCAAAGTGTGGGAATTCCTGTCGAAAAGACTTTGCAGAAAACTATTCGCTGATAAAGTATATATAGTAGAAGCTATTTGAATTACTCTTTCGGGATGGGGTATATTTGGTGATAAAACTCATAACCAATATGGAAAATAAGCTGAATGATAATAATGAAGTTGCCCAATACTGCTTGAGACAAGATGATGGAAGACAATTGAAATAGGGTATTGTTTTGTATGTTGCAAAGAAAATAAAAGCTTTGTAAATAACATAAGAAATCTCCACTAACGATCTACTGTCCCGATATTCCTTGCTTACCATTCGACTTATTCCAAAAACCGAAAAAGGTTTTAAAAGAAAAAAGCGATGACCTTCACAGGTAACCGCTCCAAATCTTCAATAGGTATTAGTCTTCTTTAAGGTAAAAAGATTGTTTTCAGGATAACGATACAAAGGTAAAGCTTTTTTTTGGATTACCAAATGTTTCGCAATTTTTTTTGATAAAAAATCTTATTATTATCATTTGGCGAGTGAATATTGGTAGAAATATCATCTCACTCCTTTTGTTATTTTATTTCACAACAATCTTTTTATGATTGATGATGTAGATACCTTTGTGCAATTTCTCTGTGTTTGTTCCTAAATATCTGCCGTCAAGAGTGAATATTCGGTGGTCTTCCTGTGCATTGGTTGCTGGAGAGTGAATACCAGTTGGATGCTTGTAATCAGCAATATATCTAAATGTAACTTTCCCGTCTTCACTGATGCTGATGTTTTCAAGCGCTTGTTTTACCTTATAATAATTAGGATTGGACGTGGTTTTCTCATTTATATCGCCTTGCGAATACCACCAAAAGTTTGGTATATTAGCGTCGGAGTTCAGCTTTGTTACATTGGATGTGCCAGGGAATACGTCGCCTTTGAGCTGGTTCATATAGTTTTGTTTCTCTTGTTTGTTAAGTTCACTGTGGTTAGCTTCATCCTTACCATGCCTTTGGATCAAATAGGATGAGAAACAAAGTCCGTCAGCCGGCACGACTGCCATACCCGGTTTACCTGGTGTATTGTTCGGATGATCGTACATATTCACCTTATCATAGTCTAAAACCTTATATACCAATAGCCCTTTATTGCTTGCACCTTTATACCAACCAGTCTGGTTGATGTTCTCTAAAAGAAAGTATTCTTTGGGATTATTTGGATTTGCCATTTTGTAAACAATCCCTCCGTCATTGGCAGTTTTGTCCATTGTGATGTTGCCTTCAGCGGTCAAAGATTGGATGTCTACAGGCCAGTTCATCTGTTTTTTCTCCCATGCAGTGTAGGGCATTGGTATGAAACCGCCCTTGCCAGCATATTCACCTCCGTCCATTAAGTCCCAGAATTCCATTTCTTGATTATGCACATAGGCACCAGAGGTAGTGGGATAAATGTCGGGTAATCCCATGGCATGAGAGAACTCATGGCAGGTAACACCGATGCTGTTGATTTGCATAGTCTTGTCTTGCTTATTAACCCGTTTTCTGATATATGCAGGATAGAGTTCGGCGCCAATACTGAAATTATAGGCCGTTTTATTTCCAATCTTCAGTGAGCTGTCTTGAATAGTACTTGTACATGCCCATACTGTTTCTGCACCTCCGCCATAGTTCTGTCCTAAGCCGGCATAAACCACATAGACACAATCTATATATCCATCGTTGTTGGCATCTAAACGATCTGCATCCGTGACAAGATGTTTAGCTTGATTAAAGGCATCATGCACAAGATCACGGGGTCTTTCGTCGCTGTTGCTGTCAGCGTTGTTGCCTCCATAATAGGTCATGTCATGTGGTAAGTCAACAGGGCCATAGACATCAAAAACAGGCTCGAAAGTACCACTGCTGATAGCTTTGAAGTATTGTGACACACTTCCATGATTTTCATTATTGCCGTTTCCTCGATCAGAAATAGCACCAGGTGCATTGAAGAAATCGTTGAAAGCTTCCTTGGGGTCTTTTACTTGAAACTTCACATCCTTGAAGTTGGCAAGGATAACGAGGATATGAGGTTTTCCCGTATGAGGAGTATAGCGTGTATTAGGATCAATAGCTCGTGTCTTGGCTCCCTGAAAATTGTCGGGATGTTTGCGTGGAGTTATGAGTTGTGCCTCTGCACTTCCCAATACAGGTACAGGTACCATTTTTCCGTCATATCTTCTAACAAGTGTTGTGTTCTCTTGGTCTGCATGGCTTGAAAGTGATGATGCCATTAAGCAAACTGCAAGTAAAAATGTCTTCATTATTGTAATTTTGTATTGTTGTTAATCTTAAGTGGTAGGGATAAATGAGGGTGTTTACCTGAAAAAATACTGTCCTTTATTTCGCGTTTGTTTGCCGAATTCAATGGCATGATGCGGGCAATAATGGTAGCAGGCAAAGCAGGTAAGACAACTGTTGTTGTGTTTCCACACGGGAATTTGACCATGTCCTCCTTCAATATTGGATGTTGGACAGACATTGGCACAGATACCACATTTTACACAACGCTGCTTCTCGACATGGAAAGGCTTGTCTGTAATGAGCCTGTTTACGAAATAAGAACCTAAAATCTTACTGTTAATCCATGGCCAATGACTCAGATACATGCGGTTTACACAATGCTCACGGTCGTAAATCTGCCCGCAATAAGTTTGCAACAACGCCGTTGCCTGCTGTCGTTTCTCTGTTGCAACCTCCCTGGTATCTACGTTCATGAAAGGCAGTCCAACATAGGTGTTAGGCATTTTCAATGAGAAAGTGGCATGCGTATGCAGCCCGATTGTTGCAAGATCTTCGTTAAGATAGTCCATAGCCTGTCCGATATCATCGCCTGCAGTGCATAGTGCATAGCAATAGTGTGCAGAAAGTGAGTCTGAATGTTGGCATGCAGTCAGCTTCAGACTTCCGATAAACTTCCTGACGAATAGGGGCGGGCGCCAGCCATGAATAGGAAACATGAAGCCAATACGCTCATCTCTTTCCAAGGTATAAGCATATTGGCTTTTTACAACATCAGGAATAGAATAGAGTTTCTCTCCTGTGATTTGAGCAACTTTCCGAGCTGCCCAACGAGTGTTTCCTGTTGCAGAAAAGTAAAATATCATTTATTTTCTGATTCGGTCATTACTCCTTCAATGTAAAGACGAGTCATTTCAGTTTTGGCATTACTGTGAACGGTAATACTCTTCTTAAAATGTCCGGCAAATAGTGTGGAACCATTATAAGTGACCTTGATTTCTCCTTTTTGTCCTGGCATGATAGGCGTCTTAGTGTAAGTAGGAACCGTACAACCACAACTTGCCATTGCCTGATTAATGACCAAAGGGGCGTCTCCGGTGTTTGTGAACACGAAAACGGTTTGACGAACAGGATTACTTTTAGGGAAAGTCCCAAGGTCAATAGTTACCTTGTCGAATTTAATCTCTGCCTGTTTCTGAGCAGATGCCATTGTAAAGAATGACATAAGCATGAATGCTATAGCTAATAATTTCTTCATATTCCTCTCTATTAATATTGAATTATGTGCAAAAATACGAAACATTTTGAATTCTTACCTTTTATATATAAGAATTTTATAGATTATTAATCAAATTCTTTCACTTTCATTGAGTTTTTTTCTCGTGTGCTAATGTTTAGGAAACAAAAGCTCATAGTCTCTTTTCAAGGCGGGACGAGTCCATGTTTCCGGCACAAAATGCCAGTTGTTATGAGGTTGGGCATCTATCATTTTATGATGTTCTATATACTCCATGATAATACTTCTTTGATCTTTTGAACTGATGAATTCAATTCTCTGGGGAATCTCTTGCAATGGAATTCCTGCACCACGTGTCAGTAATTCTCCTCCGCCATTGCCTCGATAACTATTCATGGCAACGCGATATGTTCTGTTTTCTTCAAAGGATTGTCCATTGGTCATACGGAGAATATGTACTTTTTGTCCATCGGGTTGTGTGACATCTACTTCATAATCAATGCCGGCAGCAGTGTCGAAGTTGAATGCAAGATTGTGCCAATGCCAATGACCATCGGTTTCTTGGTCCATAAGCATAATGTGGTCATTTGGGTTTTGCATGGTTGTAACCCATTGATCATAACTCATTTCTAATAATAATCGCACTTCCTTACCGGTCATTCTGACTACATAGAGCTGATTTTCATACGTATAAAGATTAAAAAGATCACTCACATGAATATCTCCTTCGTGTATACATGCATCGAATTTCAAAGGAGCATTGAGTGAAATGTCGGCTCCTGTAAAGTCTAATTGAATATCGTGTATGAGATCAGAGAATGCAGATGAACCGAAAAAGCTGTCGCGAGTATAGATAGAATGTGTAAAGGTTCCAATCTTTCGACCGACATATTGCTTCACTTTCTCTATGTCAGAAGAGAAGTGTTCCATGAAAGTCTGATCAATCTTTTCATTGTCAATATTCACAAGTTGGGCATCTGTTGATGCCAAATGTATTTGTCCTTGCGGACTTTTCTCAAAGTTTAAGCTGCATTCACTGATGTAATGTGCATTACTTGAAGGATTGATGATATAAATCTTTCTCCCATCCTTTTCAATACATTCTCTTTTTAATCTATGGTCGTGTCCACAGAGGATGAGGTCAATACCTGATACTTCTTGTGCTGTTTTTATACTTTCATTTTCATTGCCATTTGTATCTTGAATTCCCCCTTCGAAACCCGAATGGAAAAGTCCGATGACTGCATCTGCATTTTCAATCTCACGTACATGTTTCACCCATTTTGCCATACAGCTTGGTATATCCAGAAAAGTCATGCCCTGCCACAGGTTTTCATGCAGCCAATAGGGAATGCTTGGAGTCAGCATACCGATAAAAGCAATCCTTATTCCTGCTATTTCCCGGATTGCATACGGCTTGAAGTAAGGCTTTAATGAATTGTTATAAACAATATTAGCTGCAAGGATATCATAATTTGCTTCAGCTGCATATTTATCGTAAACAGCATGTCCTGTTTCGATATCGTGATTGCCTATGGTCTGTAAGTCATACCCAAGGACATTCATAACACGCGCTGCAACATTTTCCATAGACGGCTGCACATAATTGCAATAATAGCATGAAGGCTGTCCTTGCAGCACATCTCCGCCATCTACAAGCAATAAATGTTGGCCGTATTTATAGCGCATTTGCTTCACGTATGACGCTATGCGTGCCATAGAGCCCTTGCAGGGATGCCCCTCAATAAAGTCAAAAGGGAAGAAGCATCCATGTATATCGGTTGTATGAAGTATTTTAATCGTGAATTTGCTCATATATTTCGATATATCTCCGAGCTATATTTACAAAGTCATGATGTCGCTCAATATAGGCGATACTCTCACGTTTGAGCGTGTCAATACGCTCAGGGTGAAGCACTAATTGTTTGAGAACGTGATACACACTGTCTTCATTGGGTTGTACATTCATAATGGGCCGAAGCTCCGTTTCGCCTAAAATCTCATAGTTTTCAGGTTCTCCGCCACCAATACAGATAAGTCCTCTGTTCATAGCTTCCAATGAATTCATAGACGGAGTGTAGCTGTAGAGTTGATCAAGAATGGCATCACATCCCTCCATCATTTTGACATAATCAGCAAAAGGAATGCTTTCTGCAATTTTCAGAACAATTTTCTCAGGGTATTCTTGTGCTATCTTTTGTGCAGCCTTGAGCATGATATCCGTTCCTTTGTAGGCACTCCGTTCCTTGTTTATACCGATAAAGAGGTGGAGTTTGCTCTCAAATGGTCGAGAAAACCGATGAAGTGGAACGATGGGAAATGGGCAGAAGCTGGTTTTCTCAGGAAAAATGGGATGATAACAAGCCCAATATTCATAAAGCCCGGTAACGATATGGTCACAGTCTTTCGCTATATATTGGCACAATTCTGCTTTTGGTGTTCCTATCCAATCCTTTATATATTGCTGTGACTCTGGGTCTTTTCGTATGCTTTTCCCTATATTGAAGTCACTGTATCGCAAAGGGAAGCGCGTTATACACTCATGAACCCAATAGTAATCCATGCCAAAGGCCCCTAAGACAGTATGACGGTTATGTTTTCGCAGATAGTTATAGAAGAAGCGAAGTCGCTCTGCTTTCAGCTCGAAAAACATGGGGTTGATGAGTTGAACTATGTCATAGCCACGCAGTTTTGGAAGTAGAAAGAGCAGACGGGCATAGAGTCTTACACCACCAAGTCGGCCTTTTGGCCGACTGACATCTATGTCGCGCGGATAGTTTTTCCAGAAATCTCCGTTGGAAACAACCGTGACATCATGCCCCAACTTGCGCAAACCTTGCGCCAAAGTTGCATGTACATTGCTGTATTCTCCTAACAGAAGTATTTTCATAGAAGCGTTGTTGCAATGATAATTCTGCGTCCCCAGCTACTTTTACAGAGCCTTTGAAAGACTCGATACTTGGCTGTATAGTTCTTTTCGGGCAGAGGAAACAGACCATAAGCACGCAACCTTTCGCATGTTTCTTCAAATCTTGACAGACTATGTGTCAGTCGGGCCGTGTTATAAAGATGATCCATGGAAAGTTGTGCTATGCGCCGTTGCAGGGCAAACTGCTTCGATTGAGGAAGTGTGTTGAGTTGTTCTTGCAGGTGAAGGATAATTTTTTCTGTATTCTCGAGCCTTTGAATACAACTGCGTCTATCGTGTTGATGCAGCACAGAAGCCTTATGTTGTCGATAGAAATAGCTCTTAGCCGACGTTGCGAAAAGACGGTCGGCATGCAACATCAACTGTGCAGTAAACTCTTCATCTTCGGCATAATAGTTCATGTCGGAGCGGAAACGAAGCCCTTGTAACATGTCTTTCTTGAAAATATAAAAGCAGGAAGCTCCTCTTATGTTGTGTGCCTGCATATAGTCTGCACCGGTAAAAGGCCCTTCAATATCTTCAGTAATGGTGACTGAAGGTGAGTATGCTACATCGAAAACTATCATGTCCGGATTATGGTATCTGGCGATATCTAAGCAATGTTCATAGGTCGGTTGCAGCAGATAATCATCTCCGTCAATCAGTTGTATGTATTTTCCCTTGGCCATATCTATGCCTCGGTTTCGCGATCTACTAATTCCCTGATTGGGTTGGCGCACATAGATAATATCGTCACTGATGTCAAGCAGTGTGCTGATAGCAGGCGTGTCGCTTCCGTCATCAATCACAATAATCTCCCGACTGTCATTGCTGAGCGACAAATTGCGTATGCTGTCAATGCATGAACGGAGCATTGTCGGGTCGGTATTGAATGTCGGAATGATGAAACTCACCAATGGAGTCTTGTCATATTTTCGTAAGTCTTGCGAGTTGGGCATAGTCATGATTTTGTGGAACAAATATAAGAAAAAATCTCTCTGCGGCCAAGAATAAGCCGATTTTATTTTGAAAGGGGAGCGTTTGCAGCTTTAATAGCGAGAAGCTTTAAGCTTTAATCATGTCCTCAGAAACTAATGGTTATTATCAAATATAACCCATGAAACTGTTGATTTAATTTACTGTTGATTTGCATTTGCCTCTAAAATTTATTATCTTTGCCAAGGGGAAGAATGCGAAAGTGTTTTTCCTTTTTTCGTTTATAGGCCGCGGACAGACAATGAAAGCATGCAAATGGCCTGATAATCTAAGTCAGATTACATTCTGAAGTGCGTCAAATCAATGTGTAAAGTGACTTGTTTTGCAGATAAATATGAGGCATATTGTACCATGAAATGATGCAGATGAGTCAATAATTTGTTGTTTACGGAAAAACAGAACAATGCAAGATAACTTTTATTGTAATGTTTTCTGATTATTTTTTTATTATTTTTTGGAGCGAGATAAAGAGTCAATCTAAATGAAATATCAGTACAGTACGATGTACCTGGAAAAGCTATATAAATCGGGAGAACAAAGAAATGTAGAACTTTAGAACGTCAAAACTTCTTTTCTATAGATAGATGAAGTAATTTCGTATGAAATGTTTCAATCTGTCGACAGCATTCTTTATAGTGGAAGATGAGTCGCAGGCAGGGTGTGCCTTTCGCTATGAAAAGACAAAAACAGAGGTGAAATAAAATAAAACTATGGCTTGCACAACTGATTTTATAGATTTTGTATATCTGTAACTTGAGGGTGTAGGATTGTTAACTTGCTTTGTTTCGACGAAGTTTCAATAAAAAAAACAATTTCTTTTTGTTTTATTTTCCAAATTCATAAATAATTACTACATTTGCGTTGACAAACATATTAATTAATCTATCATCAGATAAAACAAGTAGAATCAAAATGAGTAAAATCGTTACATTGGGTGAAATCATGCTTCGCCTATCGCCAAAGGGTAATTATCGCTTTGTCCAGAGTGACTCTTTTCAGGTTATTCCGGGTGGCGGTGAAGCTAATGTTGCCGTCAGTCTTGCTAATTATGGACATGCTTCTTACTTCGTATCGAAGCTTCCGGCTCATGAAATTGGTCAGATAGCCGTGAATGGTTTGCGCCGCTATGGTGTCAATACTGATTATATTGTGCGTGGCGGGGATAGAGTAGGGCTTTATTATGCGGAGACCGGTGCAAGCATGCGTCCTTCAAAAGTCATTTATGATAGGGCTAACAGTGCCATTGCAGAGGCTGATCCTTCTGATTTCAACTTTGATGAAATCATGGAGGGTGCAGATTGGTTCCATTGGAGTGGCATCACTCCTGCAATCAGTGATAAGGCTGCAGAGCTGACCCGATTGGCTTGTGAAGCTGCAAAACGTCATCATGTAACAGTTTCGGTAGACCTGAATTTCCGTAAGAAGTTGTGGACATCAGAGAAGGCAATCGCTGTGATGCGTCCTTTAATGAAATATGTAGACGTATGTATCGGCAATGAAGAAGATGCACAGTTGTGCCTTGGTTTCAAGCCGGATGCCGATGTTGAGGGTGGAAAAACCGATGCAGAAGGCTACTATGGCATATTCAAGGGCATGATGAAGGAGTTTGGTTTCAAATATGTTGTCTCCACATTACGCGAGAGTTTCTCTGCTACTCACAATGGCTGGAAAGCACTGATCTATGATGGTAAGGAGTTTTATCAAAGTAAGCATTACGACATCAATCCCATCATTGATCGTGTTGGTGGTGGTGATTCTTTCTCTGGCGGTTTAATTCATGGCATGCTTACCTACAAGGATCAAGCTAAGGCTTTGGAATTTGCAGTAGCAGCAAGTGCATTGAAGCATACTATTCCTGGCGATTTCAACGTGGTTTCAACTTCAGAAGTGGAGAGTTTAGCCGGTGGTAACGCCAATGGCCGTGTTCAACGATAATTTTAGATAAAAGAAATGGCAAGATTTAATAAGGTACAAGTACTTACTGCTATGAAGGAAACGGGCATGGTTCCTGTATTCTTCAATAGTGATATTGATATTTGCAAGCAAGTCATTAAGGCCTGCTATATGGGTGGTGTCCGTGTTTTCGAGTTTACAAATCGTGGTGACTTCGCCCACGAATTGTTTGGAGATTTGGTGAAATGGGCAGCAAAGGAGTGTCCGGAACTTATCCTTGGAGCAGGTACTGTGATTGATGCACCAACAGCAGTTCTGTATCTTCAGTTGGGAGCTAACTTCATTGTAGGCCCTAACTTCAATCCAGAGATTGCTCCTGTCTGCAATCGTAGATTGGTTCCTTATTCTCCGGGCTGTGGAAGTGTCAGTGAGATGAGTGATGCACAGGCTGCAGGCTGCGATGTAACCAAGGTTTTTCCGGCAGGCAATGTAGGTGGCCCTTCTTTTGTTAAGAACGTTTTAGGGCCATTGCGTTGGAGCAATATCATGGTGACAGGGGCTGTTTCTCCTGACGAAGAGAACCTTACTGATTGGATAAAGGCAGGTGTGCTTTGTGTTGGTATGGGTTCGAAATTGTTTCCGAAAGACGTCATTACTGCTAAAAACTGGCAGTATATCACAGACAAATGCATTGAGGCATTAGGGTATATTGCCAAGGCTCGATCATAAGTTACGACATATAAAAGGCTTCCTATTGCTTCTGATAGGAGGTCTTTTCCTTTTTTCTGCTTGTAGACCGGAATACAAATCAGAGGTTGACAAGTTGAATGATATCTCATATTCTTTTCACTATCGTAATCTTGATTCAACCAAGTACTATGCAAACAAGGCTTTGAAATTAAGTAAAGATTACGATAATGGATATGCAGAAGCTTTGAATAATTTAGCCTTTGTAAGTATTGTCAAGATGAATTATGATAATGCTTATAAATTATTGAATGCGGTTTTGAAGACTACAGACAATCAGATTGAACTTCTTGTGGCCGACATTCAGTTCATGCGTTTATGCCAACGTCAGTCCAGAAACAAAGACTTTTATATCTATAGAGAGAGCGCTCTTCACAGACTTCATCGCATCAAAGAAGAACAGTCAGGTCTTACTTCAAGGCAATTAAGGCGATTAACTTACGCGAAGTCTGAGTTTGATATTGTCAATTCCACCTATTTTTATTATATAGGTCTGCGTAAGCAGGCTATTGAGGCATTGGATAATATCGATCCATATGGTGCTATCCAGCAAGACACGGCACAGTTGTTATCCTATTATTATAATATTGGTTCAGGTGGAATGATAACTTCTGGAACGAGTAGGGAAATCATCCAGAAAGAGTTCGACTATCTTGTGAAATGCTATCTGTTGGCTTTACAGCACAATTATCCGTTTTGGGAAGCCAATTCAATGCAGGCTATCAGCGAACATTTACAAGATAAGAAACAACGCGATATGCTGATAGCTGATAATCTACCTACCATGAAGTTTCTTAATGTTGACCACATGCCAGACTCTTTGTTGGCAGGAAATCTTGCCCAACGATCGCTTGATATCTTCATCAGATATGGGGATGTCTATCAGATTGCGGGTGCCTATAGAACGTTGGCACAGTGCTATTGGCATATCAATGACTATCATTCGGCTAATATCTGCCTTAATGATGCATTGCTGCGTGATACAGTTATTCAACGCGCTCCAGACCTTGTGGCTTCTATTCGCGAGCAGATGTCATTGGTTTATTCGGCAATAGATGATAAAACTCAGAGCGATTTCAATCGCAATATCTATCTTGACATGCAGGAAAAGACACGTCAGGATCGTCAACTTGAAGCTCGTGCAGACCAGCTTAACAAGTCTGCATCGACATTGAATTTCATGATTGGGGCTGTTGTTTTCATGATAGTTATCGTGATACTTCTCTTGATTTTCTTTGACAGAATGCGTGTGCGAAGTGACAAGAAGTTTTCTATAGAGCGACTTTTTGCACCTTTGGATAAATGGCAGGAACGTGAAAAGAAAATCAGGTTACAGCAGGAGGATAACTTCGAACAGGTGGATGAACAAATCCAAATGGAGAATTTGCACCTCTCTGACAACTTGAGGAGAAACATTGAGCAGCGTGCTAAGATTGCTCTCGTCAATAGTATTACTCCACTTATCGACCGTATTATCCACGAAATCAACTGTTTGCGTAATCGCCATGAGACAGACAAAGTGAGATTAGAGCGGTATGCATACATCAGTGAACTTACCAATCAGATTGGTGAATATAATAATGTGCTGACGCAATGGATACAGCTTCGCCAAGGACAGCTTAGCATTAAGGTGGAGAGTTTCGCCCTTCAGGATTTGTTTGATATCGTGGTCAAGGGTTATATGAGTTTCAGATTGAAAGGCATCTCCCTAAAAGTTAAAGCTACAGATGCTGTTGTCAAGGCTGATAAAACATTGACTCTGTTCATGATTAACACTCTGGCTGATAACGCACGCAAGTATACTCCGCAAGGAGGTTGTGTGACAATCTATAGTCAGAATGCTGAAGAAGCGGTGGAAATCGTGATAGAAGACAATGGACAAGGTATGACCGAAAAGCAGGTTTTGCATTTGTTTGATCACAAAACCATTGTTGATGAGTCGTTGAAAGAAAGCGAGTTGATTCCAGAAGAGAAGTCTCATGGTTTCGGTTTGATGAATTGTAAGGGCATCATTGATAAGTATCGAAAAATCAGTTCAATCTTTTCTGTATGCTCTATTAAGGTAGAAAGTGAGATTGGTAAAGGCAGTCGCTTTGCTTTCAGGCTTCCTAAAGGTATATTACGCTTGCTTTTTGTTTTCTCATTTCTTAGTCTTTCGTCTTCTATATTTGCATCTTCATATCTTTTGAAAAAGGCTGCAGCTTTCGCTGACAGTGCTTATTTTTGTAATTTGAATGGCAGATATGAGACGACTTTAGATTATGCTGACAGTTGCAGAACCTATTTGAATAAATATTATCGGTTGCTTGATCTCCAGGAAACTGCTGATACTTTGCGATATATAGAAACAGAAGTTACACCTGTAGAAATTACATGGTATCACCGTCATTTACGCTTCGACTACAATGTTATCCTTGACATTCGTAATGAAACTGCTGTTGCTAATCTTGCTTTGCATGATTGGGATGCTTATCATTACAATAATAGGGTCTATACATTACTGTTTCGTGAGACCTCGGCTGATAATAGTTTGGGAGAGTATGTACGTGTAATGCAGCGGTCAGAAAACAATAAAAATGTAGCCATCATACTTCTTGTACTGCTTCTTATATTGATTTTTCCTGCTTATTATTTTCTTTATTACCGGCATCGTCTATATTACAGGTTAGCTGTGGATCGTGTTGATAAAATCAATGCTGTTTTGTTATCAGACCTAACTCCTCAGGAAAAACTCAGCAATATCAATAAAATCTGGGCACAGGCCAACTTGTTGCTCAAGGCTACAAATTCCAAGTTGAACGATGTTGTTGAAAAGATTAGGCTTGCACTTGCTAATAAAATAGAAGACGATAATAAGCAGTCAATAAGTCTGGAATTGGCAAAAGATGAATTGCATAGGATTATTTATGAAAATCAACGACTGCATATCAGCAATAATGTGCTTGACAATTGTCTGTCAACACTAAAGCATGAGACGATGTATTACCCCTCGCGCATACGTCAGTTGGTGGATGAAAAGGATAAAAATCTTAATGCTATTAACGAAGTTGCACTTTATTATAAACAGCTTTATGCATTGCTGAGTGAACAAGCTATGGTTCAAATAGACAATAATCTAAAAGCGAATTCGCAATTAGTGAACTATCTTCTTGAACTTCTTAAAAAGATAAGTGCAGAGAAGAACTTAGAAAAAACATTGGTAGAAAAAGATAATCAATATGTCATTATACGTTTGATATTGCCTTCACTTCATCTTTCTGATGCACAATGTGCAGCATTATTTACGCCATTATCTATCAATATAAATTATATGGTGTGTCGTCAGATAGTCAGAGAAATAGGAGAAACGACAAATCTTAGAGGTTGTGGTATAGAGGCAAGTCATCTTCCTGATGATTCAGGAACACAGATAGAAATCACTCTTCCACGCCAGTTGAATATAAAATTAAACTCATGAATAACTTTAAAATTATTATCGTTGAAGATGTACCATTGGAGTTAAAAGGTACGGAGGGTATCATTAAGAATGATATTCCGGAGGCAGAAATCATAGGAACAGCAGAAAATGAAACCGCTTATTGGAAACTGTTGAAAGACCACCAGCCCGATTTGGTCTTGCTTGATCTTGGACTCGGGGGGAGTACAACGGTTGGTGTAGAGATTTGTCGCCATACAAAAGAAACGCATCCTGAAATTAAAGTGTTGATTTTCACAGGCGAAATTTTGAATGAGAAGCTTTGGGTTGATGTTTTGGATGCGGGATGTGATGGTATAATTCTCAAGAGTGGGGAACTTCTGACACGTGGAGATGTCTCCAGTGTTATGGATGGAAAGCGTCTTGTTTTCAATCAACCCATCTTAGAAAAGATTGTATCTCGTTTCAAAGCAAGCGTTGATAACCAGTTGATGCGACAGGAAGCTTTGATTAATTATGAAATCGATGAATACGATGAACGCTTTCTTCGCCATCTTGCTTTGGGGTATACGAAAGAACAGATTACTAATCTTCGAGGTATGCCTTTCGGCGTAAAGAGTTTGGAAAAGCGTCAGAACGAATTGGTTCAGAAGTTATTCCCTGATGGTAATGGTGGCGTTGGCGTCAATGCAACACGTTTAGTTGTGCGGGCGCTTGAACTTAGGATCTTGGATATTGATAATCTACGACCGGATGAAGAATAAACGAAAACAGCGCTATCTTGGGAACATTATGGTGTTCTTGGCTGCAGGTCAGCTTCTTGTTATATTGTTGTCGTGGCTGCTTTCTGCGGCTTTACCTGATCTGTCGGTACATTCCTTGCTCAGTAGTGAAGGGATAAGATGGTTTTTCGGACGTTTCTCATATAATATTGCCACGCCTATGACCGCTTGGTTGATTGTTACAACGATTGCCTATGGTTGTCTTTCATCATGTGGAATCTTGGAATTGCGCCGCCCAATCGACTTCCGTCAGCGCATAGCTCTGCGGTTTGTTGTTTACGAAATCATTGCTTTTGCGGCTATTCTTCTGTTACTGACGCTTGTACCTCATGCCGTATTGCTGAGTGTCGATGGCAACATTCTCTCTCGTAGCTTTGTGAATAGTTTCATCCCTTATGTCTCTTTTGTTGTTTGTGTGATTTCTGTCAGCTATGCTTACATGTCAGGAAAGTACACCTCTAAAGCTGATATTTTCAATATGCTCTGTGAAGGAAGCCGCAAACTTGCACCTATTTTCGTGCTTTATGTGCTGTTCATGCAACTTATTTTTTCTATACTTTTCGTGTTTTCAAACGGCGGATAGCCGTATTCAACTCTTTATTTGTATCCGTCTATTGACCACAAGGGAAATGGAAAATGCTTTATCACAGCTCATTACAAAACTTATCAAACTCATTTTGATACCCATTAAACACGTTGATGTCTACAAGACCATGGATGCCTTTTACTCTTCCATCAGGTGACAGTTGCCAATAAACCAGCTTTACATCAGGCTTATATTCTCCGTAACGTGCAATCCAAACTCGATATTTGGCTTTGAGATCAGGAGCTTCTGGAAGGTAACGATTAACGAAAATCTGGCTGATATAAAGAATTGGTCTGCGTCCCGTTGCTTTCTCTACAATGCGGAGCCATGTTCTCACTGCTTTGAAAAGTGCTTTTGTTCCTCCCATTCTATGTATTTGTGAGGGTAGGGGTTCGACGTCAAGAACAGGTGGAAAGTCTCCCTTTTTAACGGATGAATTTTTCAAAAAGTTGTGTGCTTGTTGTGCAGCCGGCGTCTTTGTGGTAAAGAAGTGATAGCTGCCAACCTTGAAACCTGCGGCTTTTGCATCGCGATAGTCCTTTTTGTAATAAGGGTTTTGCAGGCTTTTTCCCTCGGTACTCTTCAGATAAATGAAACTGATTGGATAGTCAATGCGCCCTGTTACCTTTTTCTTACTGATTTTCCCCAGGCCAACAATGCGCAGTTGATGCCATTTAATACCATAATGTTTCTTTCCAATGACGTGCTGATACTTAGAGATATCAATGCCATAAATACGGTTATTGGTGTAGTTCAAGCGTTCTCCATGAAAGTGACCATGGTGCCATTCGCCCACTTTCAGTTCGTTATTGGCAGCTATAGCCACTCCAAAACCGTCACGTTTTCCATTTATCCAGTTTCCTTCATAGTATGTTCCATCTTTTGATTGATAGACACCATAGCCCTGCGGTTGTGCATCTTGATTGAAGAAACCAATGTAACGATTTCCTATACTGTCAGTACAAGTGCCACTTTTCAGCGTGTCATTTCTCCAAGTTCCCTCATAGATATTCCCGATGGAATCGCGCATTTTTCCATTTCCTTGTCGCATTCCATCTATCACATAGCCTTGATATATGGTGCTTCCTCTTTTTACAATGCCATAATTGAGTTTCTTGTCAATGCTCATTTCACCACAAGAAGCAAAGCAAAGAGCAATGACAGATAAAATTCCTATATGATATATCCTGTTCAAATCTTATTTTCCTAAATGAAAAAGTTCTTTAATTTGTTCACTATCATGATAGCCATTCTGCAGTTTTATACCTGCAAAACGCCCTTTATTCATATGAGTTGGAACGAAAATCATACTTCCCGGTCGTGCAAATTCAACAGGACAAGGGCTTGAAAAACGTGATGTAATGGCCATGGTATCAAGCATTTTTGTGATTTTCCATGGCACAATGGTGATTGCATTTATGCCATGAGGTGTCTTCCTGTCCTCTGTTTCGAGGAGCAATATGCTGTTATGTTTGTCTTTAGCAAGGGCAGAGCAGTGTTTCTTTTCTGTTTTCCCTTTTGTGTTTTTATAGGTAGCTGTATACTCATCTGCACGATGGATACTTATTTTTCCATTCCTGTTAAATCGTTGGAGCAGGGCTATCGCCTTCTCTAATGTATCCCTTCGCATATGGATCTTTGTTGCATACTTGGCCACTATATCGTATCCTATGTCTTGAACACCATGCACTCGCAGATAGTATCTCAGTTCATGTTGCTGTTGTTTCAGGCTGTTGAGCTCATATTGACAGGCTTTCAACTGATGAACGATAAGTTGTGCAGGTTTGATTGCAGATACCAGCAGATTCATAGTGTCTGCAATGGCTGTAACGATACGGCCTCTGCATGATGGATAGAGCCAATTTTGATTTATCCAAAAGCCATCAGTGTGTTTATGAATAGGATGAATATCTTTGACTTTCCATGCCATTCCATTTAATAAGGTGTCTGTACTAATGGTTGAAAAAAAGAGATTATTCCCCATTTCATCGCTGATTTGGTAATATCGTTTAAGGTCTATCTGCGTGAGTACTTGCCTTGCATATGCAGTATCATCTGGCCATAGACGATAAGTGCACCATGAAATCAGCACCACAGAAATAGCAGCAAGCACCCCAAAAAGCTTTCTCTTTTTCATCAGAAAACAATATTCTGCACCAAAAGTGATATTATCTCAAATCTATAATCTCGGCTTTTGGGAAGTCTTTGGCTTTGAAATTGAAAATCGCATCGCTTTGATCCTTTGCCTTGAAGTTACTTATATTGATTGTAGTCCAGTTCTCCCCCTGTCGCATTTTAACTTGAGAAGGAATATGGTTTTTGCCAATTGTGATGTATAGTTCCTGAATACTACGCTTCTTGTTCTGTGCCGTCATGTGCACATGATAGGCACATCCTTGACTCTTCATACTCAGATTATAACCGCTTTTATAGATTGTTATGAACTTGTAAGGATTCATCTGAGCCTGCTTAGCCTCGTTTGGTGTGGTTACATTTACCTCATTGGTAGCTTTCATGTAAGTCCACTGCGTTTTTCCATTAAACCAAACTGTGGCCTCCGGGGTATGTGCGTAGAACTTGTTTCCTTTGATAGCGATAGTGCCATTGGTTGCTCCGAGGGCATTTCCACGGATAGAAAAGTTGGCACTTGCACCTCCGTTACGGCCAATTACGGTAGCCGTCTTATCAAGTATCTTCATTGCTTGCTCCGAATTCTGTGCCATACAACAGAATGAAGTCAATATCATACACGAGAGAAGGATAATCTTTTTCATCATATTTCTTGTTTTTTAATTCCCTGCAAAGATAAATAATTTATCTGAACTTCAATAGAGTTAGCCTGTTATTAAATAAGAAAGATGTTAAAGGTATTAAAGAGATGATGTTGCAATTACATGAATATGGTAAAAGATAGGGACTCTTTTACTTGTCGCATATCATTCTCATTGATAATCAACTACTTGCAGATGTGTTTGTAACTTGCGTCAAATCATGATGCAACTTGCATCAAGTTACGCTATAATCTGCGTCAAAATGCGTGATGATTTGACGCAAATTGAAAGCTTGTTTGGCTATACTTATATTTTATAACAACGTAGTTGACAGAAGCATCTCAAACAAAATACAGCTGCACCAGACTCTAATGAATTCTTATGCAACTGTATTCTTTAATTACTTTTCAATGAATTTTCTTAGCTACGGAGCTGAAGCAGAAGGCTGTTCAATTGATTTTCGTCTTGAATAAGCACTTCGCGTGGCTTACTTCCTTGTGCAGCCCCCACGATACCGACTTGCTCGAGCTGGTCCATCAAGCGGCCTGCACGGTTGTAACCAATAGAGAAACGGCGCTGTATCATACTGGTGGAGCCTTGCTGTGAAAGTACAATTGCATGGGCGGCCTCCTCAAAATAGGGGTCAAGTGTGGACATGTCAGCACTGCCACTGCCTATACCGCCACCACTGTTGTCGTCAATGGGTTCGGGAAGTTCCATTGGTTCAACGGGACCCGGCTCTTCCATGATGTAGTCGTTGATGCGTTCAATCTCCGGCGTATCAACGAAAGCACACTGTACACGAACGGGTTCGTTGCCATTAAGAAACAGAAGATCACCACGTCCTACAAGCTGATTGGCTCCTGAACGGTCGAGAATGGTGCGTGAATCAATCTGTGAACTCACGCGGAATGCCATTCTTCCCGGGAAGTTAGCCTTGATATTACCGGTGATAATCTTTGTAGTTGGTCGCTGTGTAGCAATTACCATGTGAATACCTACGGCTCGGGCAAGCTGTGCAATACGTGCAATTGGGAGCTCAATTTCCTTACCTGCGGTCATGATTAAGTCGCCGAACTCATCAATAATGACAACAATATAAGGCATATAGTCGTGACCTTTCGTCAAATCTAACTTGTGATTGACGTATTTTGCGTTGTATTCTTTGATGTTCTTTGCACCGGCAACTTTCAAAAGATCATAGCGATGATCCATGAGTGCACAGAGACTGTTGAGTGTTCTGACGACTTTGGTTACATCGGTGATAATAGGTTCTTCATCGTTCTCTGGCAGACAGGCCATGAAATGGTCTGAAATCTTGTGGTAAACACTGAATTCTACCTTCTTTGGATCAACAAGAACGAACTTCAGTTCATTTGGATGTTTCTTATATAATAATGAAGTGATGATAGCATTCAAGCCGACAGACTTACCTTGTCCCGTTGCACCGGCAACAAGCAAGTGTGGGATTTTAGCCAAATCAACCATGAATACCTCGTTGGTAATGGTTTTTCCAAGAGCCAATGGAAGCTCCATCTTTGTCTCTTTGAATTTCTTTGAGTTCAGAATACTCTCCATTGAAACTATCTGCGGCCTCTTATTTGGCACCTCAATACCAATAGTTCCCTTTCCAGGGATAGGTGCAATAATTCGGATGCCAAGTGCAGAGAGACTCAAAGCTATGTCATCTTCAAGGTTTCGGATTTTGGAAATGCGTACGCCTTCAGCAGGGGTTATTTCGTAAAGTGTAATCGTTGGGCCTACAGTAGCCTTGATTTCGCGGATAGATACACCGAAACTATTGAGCACTTCTACAATGCGTGCGTTGTTAGCTTTGATTTCATCCATGTCGACATTTGGCTTGTCTCCGTCGTCATATTTCTTGAGAAGATCAAGCGTAGGCTTCTTATATTTCGTGAAAGGTTCAAGCGGATCGATAGGAGTATTGAGGATTTCCTCAATGTTAACTACATCACTTCCGGCTTTTTCTTCATTCTTTGCTACCTCTACAGTCAGTTTGTTGTCGTTACCCTCTGTAGTGTTTAGAGGAGTCTCTGCCTTGGGAGAAAGATTTACTACAGGAGAAGTTGCTGTAGAAGTGTGTGCTGAATTGTCAACATTATCGTAGTTGGTGAAGTCAAGAACAGGTGCAGGGATATCATTTGGTAAACTATCTTCAATTGTTGGCTCATCCTCAATAGCTTCATCGGTAATGTCTTCTGATATATCTTCCTGGGGTGTTTCCGTTGTCTGGGACTCATGATTTGTAACGGAGAATTTTACCTTTGAGGTGAGATATTTCACCGGATTCATCGCTTTTCTGACGACGTTAATAGTCTCTGCACTTAGATATGTAAGGAAGGCAAGTGCTGTAAAGAGAAGTATACCAATTAATCCTGGTGCACCAACAATGTTTTCCAAATGCTGAACACAAAACAGTCCATGTTCTCCACCAGGGTTAAAAAAGAGATTACCCATAATGGGGGAAAGGAATTTTGCAAAGGTTATAGAACACCAAATCATTGTCAGCATCATGCCGAAAAACCATTTCCAAAGGTTTATGGTATAGATTTTCATCAGTTTTAAACCAACTAAAATGATGAAAGCTGGCATGATAAAAGCAGGGATTCCAAAGTTGACAGCTATGAAGAAATAGGCCATGATAGCCCCGATGGAACCGCAATAATTTGTAAACGAATGATTAGTGTTTACCCATTCTCCTGGTCTTAACCCTTCAAGCAGGCTTTGGTCACCTTGTCCTGTGGAAAAGAAAGAAACCATTGCAATGATGACAAAAATTGCAATGAGAAGGAGTATTAATCCTAAAAGAAAGTCTGTTTTTTCGTTGCTGAATATATTACGGAAGCCGACTGCCTCGCCCAAGTTCTTAGGTTTGCGGTCAGATTTTTTTCTTGCCATGCTCTTATTATATTGTATTTCCTGCAAAATTAACGTAAAAATCCGAGAAATGGCGTTCTTTTCATAACTTTTTTCTAATTTTGCAAATTAGAGTTATGTATTTAATGATGAAGAAAACAATATATAGTAAGTTCGATAAGAGACTGATAACTGCCCTTCCTGCGGCTCAATTTCCAGGAAGAATCATAACTGTTATCAGTGAGGCCGATGCAGATAAAGCTGTTGATTATCTGCTGTCATGTGATATTTTGGGCGTTGATACCGAGACAAGACCGACCTTTCATAAAGGTGAACAGCACAAAGTAGCCTTGCTTCAAGTGGCTTCACATGACACATGTTTTCTTTTCAGACTTAATGATATAGGAATGCCAGCATCGGTAATCAGACTCTTGGAAGACAGAACTGTTCCAAAAATTGGATTGTCATGGCATGATGATATTCTTTCTCTTCATCGTCGTTCAGAGTTTGAACCAGGTTATTTTATTGATTTACAGGACATCGTTGGAAAGATAGGAATAAAAGATTTAAGCCTTCAAAAACTCTATGCCAATATCTTTCATCAGAAGATTAGCAAGCGCCAGCGTCTTACAAACTGGGAAGCCGGAGTGCTTACTGACAAGCAAAAGCAATATGCAGCGACGGATGCCTGGACGTGTATAAAACTATATGAAGAAATCAGACGGCTGTATAAAACCAAGGAGTATAAACTTGTTGTACCTGTTGAACCCAGCAGTTTAGAGGGGACTCCAACAGAAAAAGCAATGGCTAAATTAGCATAATGAAATGGTGATAATAGCTCGTTCAGAGGCTTTATTAATCAATTGAAATTCTAAAATACTTATGTATAAGTCAATCTATCTTAAAAAAGGGAAAGAGGAATCATTGAATCGTTTTCACCCTTGGATTTTTTCAGGGGCAATTCATCATATGGATGATAATATAGAGGAGGGGGAATTTGTCAATATATTCACGGCTTCAAATGAGTTTATTGCGGTTGGACATTATCAAATTGGGTCGATTGCTATACGTGTATTGACGTTTTCAAAGGTGGAAATCAGTTATGATTTCTGGTGCGATCGACTGAGTAGTGCTTTGAAAATGCGCCAAAATGTTGGGATTGCAGATAATAATGTGAATAATACTTATCGTTTGGTGCATGGTGAAGGAGACTATCTTCCAGGCTTAGTAATTGATTGTTATGGCGAAACTGCAGTCATGCAAGCGCACAGTGTAGGCATGCACGTGTGCCGTGAAGAAATCTGCCGGGCACTGATTAAAGTAATGGGGGAGCGTATTAAGCATGTTTATTATAAAAGCGAGACAACACTTCCCTTCAAAGCAGAACTTGGACAAGAGAATGGTTTCATGTATGGTGAAACGGATAATGATATTGCTATAGAGAATGGCTTGAAGTTCCATGTAGACTGGCTTCGTGGTCAAAAGACCGGTTTTTTTGTTGATCAACGGGAAAATCGAAACCTTTTAGAGCATTATGCAAAAGGGAAAAGCGTGCTGAACATGTTTTGTTATACAGGTGGCTTCTCTGTATATGCCATGCGAGGTCAAGCCAAATTAGTTCATTCTGTGGATAGCAGTGCAAAGGCTGTTGAATTGACAAACCGAAATATAGCCTTGAATTTTCCAGATGATTTGCGTCATGAAGCATTTTGTGAGGATGCTTTCAAATACTTGGATAATAATGATAACAAGTATGATTTGATAATTCTTGATCCACCGGCTTTTGCCAAACATCGTGCAGCTTTACGCAATGCATTGAAAGGTTATACACGTTTGAATGTAAAAGGTCTGCAACGTATCAAGCACGGTGGCATTTTGTTTACTTTCAGTTGTTCACAAGTTGTATCGAAAGAACATTTTCGTAATGCTGTATTTACAGCAGCAGCACAGGCTGGTCGCAAGGTAAGGATACTTCATCAGCTGCATCAACCGGCAGATCATCCTATCAACATCTATCATCCGGAGGGGGAATATCTGAAAGGTTTAGTTTTATATGTTGAGTAGTTTTGCTCGTAGAATTAAGTTGTTCATAGATAGAAACCTTCTGCTGAAGCCTGAAGGTTTCTATCTTGTTGCCTTGAGTGGGGGCTGTGATAGTGTTGCCCTACTTCGGGTCATGATTGAACTTGGCTATCATATTGCAGTCATTCATTGTAATTTTCAATTACGAGGTGAAGAATCAGAACGTGATGAACGCTTCTGTGAAGAACTGTGTAACTCACAAAAAGTCCCATTTCATCGAGTTCATTTTGATACAAGAGAGTATGCAGAACTTCATCATATCAGTATTGAAATGGCTGCACGTGAACTGCGTTATCAATATTTTGAACAGTTAAGAAAGGATATCTGTGCTGACGCTATACTTGTGGCACATCATCAGGATGACACAGTTGAAACTGTATTGTTAAATTTAATACGTGGCACCGGCATTCACGGTTTGCAAGGAATTAAGCCAAAGAATGGTCATGTTATACGTCCTTTATTGTCAATGACACGCAATGATATAGAGAATTATCTTTCTTCTATTCAGCAGACTTTTATCACTGATAGCAGCAATCTTATTGCAGACATCAAACGTAATAAGATAAGATTGAAAGTATTACCATTGTTGCGTGAGATAAATCCTTCGTTATCAGAAAGTATAACTTTAACTGCTAAACATTTGAATGATGCAGCAAAAGTGTTTGATAATGCCTTGCAAGAGAGTGTTGAGAGGGTGACTTTAGTTCGCAAGGCTGACCGATATGTTGTGGATATAGACAAATTAGAACGTGAAATTTCGCCGGAGCAGACGCTATATTCCATTCTGAAGAATTTTTTGTTTTCATCTGTTCAGATTGAGAATATAGCATGCTCACTTGATGCACTGACAGGGAAAAAGTGGTTGTCGAATACGCATGAAGCCGTTATTGATAGGGGAACGCTTGTTATAGCCCCGCTTTTGAATGCGTCAAATAAAGTTTTAAAAGTGCCGGAAACAGGGTGCTACGTTTGGGATGATAAAGTTAAATTTAATATCACATCACATGTTATAACCCCTGAATTCAAGCCAAGTCACGACCCTGATAAAATAACTATAGATGCAGAAAAGGTGTTTTTCCCTTTGATAATCCGTTATGCACGGCAAGGAGATAGATTTCATCCTTTTGGTATGATAGGTAGTAAATTGGTCAGTGATTACTTGACTGACCTGAAGCTGTCATTAGTAGATAAACAACGGCAAATCGTTATTGAAGATGCTAAAGGAAAGATACTATGGATTGTCGGACGAAGAATTGACAACCATTTTGGTGTTACAAGGCAAACAAAGGGAGTGCTGACTCTGGCTCTTATGAATGAATGACATTTGCAATAGCACGTGAATGCTCAATTCTATAGAATTATTTCGTTGTAGTTTGATATATTAGATTTTTTGTCTAAATTTGTGGCATGGAGAAGCAAAGTCATACAAGAGAAGAGAAAATGCAGGCGTTTGGACGTTTGCTTGATATACAAGACAGACTTAGAAAAGAGTGCCCTTGGGATAGAAAACAGACGTATGAAAGTCTGCGTCCAAATACAATTGAAGAGGTATATGAATTATGTGACGCACTGATAAAAGGCAATCAGAAGGAAATTTGCAAGGAGTTGGGCGACGTTATGGAGCATGTAGTCTTTTATGCCATGTTAGGGCAAGAGACGGGAGACTTCGATATTGCTGATGTCTGCAATGCACAGGCAGATAAACTAATGTTCAGACATGATTTCATTGATTGGAACCAAGGTGGAAATTGGACTGTTACGAATCCCGATATGGTAATTAATCCACAAGGACAGGTTGTCTATAAGGACGAAGAACAGAAGGAAAACGCAACTAAACCGATGACAGCTTCAGAGGTTTCCACTACATGGGAGCAGCGCAAACAACAGGAACGTGGTGGAAACAAGACGGTTCTTTCAGGGGTTCCTGAGTCGTTACCATCTCTCATCAAGGCATACCGAATACAGGACAAGGCACGAAATGTGGGCTTTGATTGGAAACAAAAGGAAGATGTGTGGGACAAAGTACGCGAGGAACTTGGCGAACTTGAAGTGGAATTGAAGAAAGAAGACAAAGATAAGTCTATCGGAGAATTGGGAGATTTCCTTTTCAGCATTATCAATGCTGCCCGCCTATATCACCTCAATCCTGATAATGCATTGGAACGAACCAATCAGAAGTTTATCCATCGCTTTGCATATGTGGAACGAAAAGCAAAGGAAAAGCATAAGCAACTGAAAGATATGACTATAGAAGATATGGATGAACTGTGGAATGAAGCAAAGGCTATAGAAAACAATATATAAACTAAAGTATATGAAAAAGTTATTTTATTTCGGCGTAATCTTGCTGATCATGATGAGTATAGTCGCATGTAAGCATAGGCAAAGCGCATCGAATGTAGGGATGAAAGACAGTATAGAAGATGTTGGTTTTGCAGATACTACCGTTTATGGCGTATGTGGAGAAAACACATCAATGCATAATATTGAATTGATTACAGACTTAGGTGACACGCTTGAATATACTGCATTGGATGACGGAAGAGACTCTACCGTTATTTTAGGTGGCCTTTTGGCAGGCGACCGTCTGGCGGTTATCGGTCATGAAGTTGATGGTGAACGCTTTGCACAGCGTGTGATTAACTTGACTACTTTGCTTGGGAAATGGATTAGTATAGACCGGAATTTCGAGATACTTGAGGGCGGACAGATCAAGAGCAATGTAAAGGCTGAGACAAATCCATGGACAGTTTGGAAGATCTGTAATGGCAAATTATTGCTGAATAAGGATACTTTCATGATAGATAACTTGGGTGCAGACTCGCTTTATATCGAGAACAAAGAGGGCATCTTCGCTTTTAAGAGGGTAAAGTAAGGCTCATATCTACGCAATATGTGCATGGATATTAAGTTTAAGCCCCATTATATAATACTCGAAAAGCTACACTATGGAACCATTTAAAATCCACATTCTCGGCTGTGGATCGGCTTTGCCGACTCTCAGTCACTATGCTTCCTCACAGGTTGTTGAAATCAGAGAGAAGCTTTTTATGGTTGATTGTGGTGAGGGAACGCAAATGCAACTCAGGCGAAATAAAATACGTTTCACGAAGTTGCAGGCTGTTTTTATCTCTCATTTGCATGGAGATCATTGTTTTGGATTGATTGGTATGATCAGCACTTTCGGGATGTTGGGGCGCACTGCCCCCTTTCATGTGTATGCACCGGAAGCATTAGGCCCAATTCTGCAAATCCAATTGGACTTCTTTTGCAAAGGGTTGGGATTTGAAGTCAAGTTTCATCCCATTGATACAACCCGGAAAATCGTGATTTATGAAGACCGAAGTCTGACGGTTGAAACAATTCCTCTTGAACACAGAACCCCAACATGTGGTTTCTTGTTCAGGGAGAAACCAAAATTGCGACATATAAATCGCGAGATGATTGATTGTTATGAAGTGCCTTTGAGCCAATTGAATAACATCCGGGCAGGCATGGATTGGACAACACCTGAGGGCGTGATTATTCCCAATGAAAGGCTGACAACTCCTGCTGATCCGTCAAGAGCCTATGCTTATTGTAGTGATACGCGCTATATCCCCACGCTTCATGAGTTGATAACCGGTGTAGATACACTTTATCACGAAAGCACCTATGCTGAAGATAATGCATCGCGTGCCCAGTTATATTGGCATTCCACAGCACGCCAGGCAGCAACAGTGGCTCGTGATGCTCATGTAGGGAAATTATTGTTAGGGCATTTCAGTGCCCGCTATGATGATGACAAATGTCTTCTCGATGAAGCCAAAGCTATTTTCAAAAACAGTTGGTTAACAAACGAAGGACTTGTGTTTAACGTTTGATAGGTGGTGATTTAAAAAGAAAAGAAAATACATCGTTGAGATGAACTATTATTGCCTCATCAGCTATTTCTTCATCTTGAATTTAACATAATCAGCCATATGGCAATGTATAGTTCCAAATTTTACACTACATTTTGACTTTTGCTAAATTTATTTACAAATGACTTTATTATATTCGCAGATTTGAAATGAAAGCATCCTAAGCTTTCAATAATGCTTATTTTTCAGCTCTTTACAATTTGTTGACTATCAGATTGTTATAAAACTTAAGGAGAATTACAAGGCAAAATCACAATAAAAAGCGATGTAATTTGTATTGAATTAAGTCGTAATTTGTACCATTTCATCGTGTGTTTTGATGCAAATGAGAGTATGTTTTGAGTCAAATTGCAACGCATAATGCCTGAAGTTGTAAATCAGAGGAGAGGAAATGAAGGTATTGAAGCTATAAAGAGGCTTTACACATGCGCTGAAAAGTGACTTTTGTTTCTATTTGGTGTCCCTCTGAAATGTTAAAAACGAGCAGTAATATTTACAGAAAGGAAGAAATATTTAGCTTTATATGCCTTTTTTCTGTATTGCAAGTATCTTCTTTAGTCTTGTGCCTTGTTAAATCACTTCACCGCAAAGAGAGAGTTTTGTACGATTAAGATAGACAGTCATCCTTAAGGATGTTTTCAGGAAAATGCTTTTAATTATTGTTAAATTTGTTTTAGGATTACAATAAAATCCATAACTTTGTACACAAATAAAGGTTTCAGTAACTTGAAGAATTGTAATCGTTTATGGCAAAATCTCTACTTAAAATATTTTTCTTTGCGATTTTCTTTTGGGTGTCTCCTGTAGCGTTTGGTGCTACAGAGAATATGAATGCAATGGACATTCCCGGTGCTCATGAGATTGAAATTACGATTAGTCAGACAACATTACGCGTTACAGGGGGCGCCGGTCAGGTGCTTTATATCTATAATGTTGCAGGAGTCTGTGTCATGACGCTTCGGGTGGATAGCAACGACAAGCGTTTTGATTTGAACTTGGCCAAGGGCTGTTATATCGTAAAGGTGGGTAGAACTGTCAGAAAAGTTTCAATACATTGATATTCCCTAAAATCAGTTTTGTTCATAACGGATAACTCAATGTATCGCATATTCTTGTTTTTGCTTTTAGTTGTAGCATTCTTCAGTTCTTGTAGTAATAGGTCAAGAAATCCTAATCTGCATCTTCAATTGTCAGATTTTGAGGCATTGAACACATCCGACTACGCATTAAATTCACACCGTATTCATCATTATTTGGAACAAGTGGCTCTGTCCGATACAGAAACTACAGGCGTTGATGGTCGTGCAAAAAGTTATTACCTCCATGGTGGTGAATTCATTTGGGTGAGTCGTCAAGGGGTTAATCATCAGGCTGACACTTTACTTGCCTATCTGCAAAGGGTAGATGAATTGGGATTTAGTAAGAGTAGATTTAGAGTTTCCCAAATAGAAGCAGACTTGAGAAGGTTTCATTTGTTGGATTTTGATAAGGGAGAGCATGCTATAAACAAGGTTCTGGGCCGTTTGGAGTACAATCTGACGAAAGCTTATCTGCGCTATACTATCGTGCAAAGTTTTGGTTTAGTCAACCCTTCGCGCTTGCTGAATAAGCTTGACAGAAATGAAAGAGACACCGTTCGGGTAAGCTATCGTGGCCTTTTCGATATTCCAATGAAGACTGTGGGAAAGCAATTCTGCAAGGAAGCATTGGCTAAAATCGCCCATGACAGCGTGGGGAGTTTTCTTCATGAAATACAACCTAAAAGTGAACTGTATAGCCAACTGAAAAGCTTGTTAGCTGTTACAACTGACAAGATGATGCGAAGTAGGATATTATGCAATATGGAACGTTGTCGCTGGAGATACTATGATGAGCCAGGCAAGCATGAAAAATATGTGCTTGTCAACATTCCTTCTTTCCATTTGCGTGCTGTAAACGGAAGAGAGGTGTTGGAGATGAAAGTAGGATGTGGAACAACTGAAACGAAAACACCGCTCTTGACAAGCCGTATTATGCGCATGGATATCAACCCGCAATGGGTAATTCCACGTAGCATTACAGAAAAAAACATAGCAAACCACTTTGGTGACAGACAATATTTTGATAGTCATCGTTACTTTGTCAGAGATCGTAAAACAGGACAGAAAGTACCATTTGATCGAATAACGCAAGACATGTTTCACAGCAAAGATTATCTTGTGATACAGAAAGGTGGCATCGGTAATTCATTGGGAAGGATTATCTTTCGGTTCAATAATTCGTTCAGCGTGTTTCTACATGACACCAATCGGCATAACGTTTTCTCTCAAGAGAATCGGGGAGTGAGTCATGGTTGCATACGTGTAGAGCGTCCTTTTGAGCTGGCTGTATTCTTGTTGAAAGACAAAAACGAGAGTTTAATCCGTAAACTTCATTATTCCATGACTGCAGAAATAGGTGGGGAAAGTACTGTGCTGCCTGAAGAAGAAAAGAAAATGATAAAGAAACAAAAGCCAGATACTTTGCAGCGCTCCATGTTGATCAGTTCCCTGAAGGTGGAACCACAGATACCTATCTTCATCACCTATTTCACAATTTACCCTGATGTGAATGGCAAGTTGCAGTATTTCAGTGATGTATATGGCTATGATAAAGTTATATTCGATGTCCTCAAAAGCTTTGGTGTAAAGTGATGGAATACAATGAAAAAGAGATTTTGGAGGCATTGAGGAACGAAAAGACTAAATATCATGCCTTTTCTCAATTGGTGGAGCACTATCGCGAGCCGCTATATTGGCGTATCAGGCGCATTGTCATAGCGCATGAAGATGCAAATGATGTCTTGCAGAATACGTTTATAAAGGTGTGGAGTAATATGGACAAGTTCCAAATGCGTGCCCAGTTTTCTACATGGATTAATCGTATTGCTATCAACGAAAGTCTGGATTTTCTCCGCTCCAAGAAAGATAAAATAAGCACTGATGAATATGGTGGCGTGGCAATAAAACTATTGGCTGATGACTATTTTGATGGCGATGTAACACAAGCACTGTTGCAGGAGGCAATCGCAACATTGCCTGAAGTACAGCGAACAGTCTTTAATCTGCGTTACTTTGACGAAATGAAATATAACGAGATGAGTCAAGTTTTAGGAACAAGCGAAGGAGCTTTGAAAGCAAGTTACCACTTGGCAGTGAAAAAAATCTGTGATTTTTTAAAGCTGCGTGATTAAACTTTGGTAAACACTTTACGTCAAAAGGATAAGAAAAGGAATTTAATGATATGGAAAAATACGAGCAGGAACTTTTAGAAAAGTTTGGAAAGAGCAGGCCTTTTACCGTCCCCGATGGTTATTTTGAGGATTTCAGTGCCCGCCTAATGAACAGTCTGGCAGACTCAAATGACACAAAACGAGTATTAACTTTCCGTTCTAAGAAGTTTGTTCGATTGTTCCGCTATACGGCAGTAGCCTGCTTTGTAGCAGTATTTTCTGTGTTGGGCATTAATAGTTTCTTGACAGCTGAGAATTCTATAGAGGCACCTGTGGCAGAACAACACTATAATGGAGATAAATTATTCGACCAAATAGCAGATTATGCAATGATGGATAATGAAGATTACTATGCAACACTTTCTGATAATTAAATGTAGAATGGAAATGAAAAGAATATTATTACCCCTTATTGTCATGCTTTTTACGGCAATACAACTTGTGGCTCAAGTTCCAGATAGAGGTCGTCCGAAGTTCGATCCAAAAGCCTTTGAAATGAAAATGGAGCAATATGTATCGACAGCTGCAGGTTTTACACCCGCTGAAGCCAGTAAGTTCTTCCCGATTTATCGTGAGATGCACCGCAAGTTAAGAGGATGTTTTGATGAAATGCGTATGTATCGGCACGTCGATACCAATGATGATGAAGCGTCATATAAAGCGATTAAGCGATTAGATGAAATTGATTTGGAAATGAAAGAATTGCAACAGCGTTATCATGCAAAGCTATTGAAGGTTGTTCCTGCTGGTAAGGTGATGAAAGTGATTAAGGCAGAAGAGCGCTTTCATCGTCAAGCTTTCAAACAGGTTTTAGAAAGTCCGAAAAACTAAATAGATGCAAAGGTATTTCATTTATCTCAGCTATGATGGCTCAGCTTATCACGGGTGGCAAATTCAACCTAATGGTATTTCTGTACAGGAGAAGCTTCAGGAAGCTCTTTCCAAACTTCTTCGGCAGAAGATAGAGATTGTTGGAGCCGGGCGTACTGACACGGGAGTACATGCCCGAATGATGGTTGCCCATTTTGATTTTCCTAAAAGTATTGAAGAAGAACAGCTGAGGTTTAGGCTTAATAGGCTGTTGCCACGTGATATTACTATCAATAAAGTGATACCTGTGGAAGCGGATATGCACGCACGCTTTTCGGCAAAATGGCGCACGTATCGGTACTACATTCATACACAAAAAGATGCTTTTCTGCGTCATTATTCCTATGAAAGTCCTTATAAACTCGATTATCAGTTGATGAATCAGGGGGCAGAGCTACTGAAAAGTCACACAAATTTTGCAGCATTCTGCAAGACCGGAGCCGACAATAAGTCCACACTGTGTACTATAAGAGAATGCAAATGGGTGCAGACTTCTGCTATTTCGTGGTACTTTGAGATTACAGCTAATCGCTTTTTAAGAAATATGGTGCGTGCAACCGTAGGGACTCTGTTTCTTTTGGGGCGTCATCATATTTCGCTTGATGATTTGGATTACATCTTACAAGAAGGTGATCGAAGTAATGCAGGAGAGAGTATGCCTGGTCATGCTTTGTTCTTGGAGAACATAGAATATTGAATTAAAAAATGTGGTTACTATTAGCATTCCTTTCAGCAACGCTATTGGGATTTTATGATTCGTTTAAGAAAAAGGCACTTCATGACAATGCTGTCATCCCAATATTATTTTTGAATACAGTTTTTTCTTCATTAATATTCTTGCCTTTTATCTTTTTGTCTTCGTCAACTCGGATTTTAGAAGGCAGTATATTCTTTGTATCACAAGGAGGTTGGGAAGTGCATCGCTTCATTCTTCTAAAGAGTTTAATTGTCTTGTCCAGTTGGATTTTCGGCTATTTTGCCATGAAACATTTGCCTTTGACAATTGTTGGGCCGATTAATGCCACCCGTCCGGTGATGGTTCTTGTTGGAGCTTTATTGGTATTTGGTGAGCGATTGAATGGCTGGCAATGGATAGGTGTGGCCCTTGCTGTGGTGTCTTTCTTGCTGTTAAGCAAGAGTGGCAGGAAAGAAGGAATTAATTTCAAGCATAACAAGTGGATATATTTCCTCGTGTTTGCTGCACTATTGGGGGCAATTAGTGGACTCTATGACAAATATCTGATGGCAAGTCCGCAGAATGGTGGTGTAGGTATAGACAGGATGATGGTTCAAAGCTGGTATAACATCTATCAGATGGGGATGATGGGAAGCGTGATGCTCCTGCTATGGTGGCCTACTCGAAAACGCACAACACCTTTTCATTGGGACTGGACTGTAGTTTTTATCTCCTTATTCTTATGTGTTGCCGACTTTGTTTATTTCTATGCGTTAAGCTTACCTGGTGCAATGATATCCATAATCAGCATGATACGTCGAGGCAGTGTGCTGGTGAGTTTCCTTTTTGGAGCACTATTTTTCCATGAAAAAAATCTCAAAGCTAAGGCATTCGACTTGGCACTCGTCCTGCTTGGTATGATATTCCTGTATATAGGTTCAAAATAGTTAGGGTGGGATAGAGGTGTGTTGTTGAATTAATTTGTCAGATTATCTTTGCTTTTTGATATAAAACTTGTATCTTTGTAGACAAGATTGATCGTAAAACAATATAGCATGGCACGTAACATTTTCAAGGGCTTAGGAATTGCCTTGATAACACCTTTCACCTTAGATGGTAAGGTTGACTACAAATCATTGAAGCATCTTTTGGAATATCAGTTGGCTAACGGTGCTGATTTTCTATGCATTTTAGCTACAACAGGAGAGGCTCCTTGTCTGACAGGTCAGGAGAAAGATGAGCTTACGGCATTTATAAAAGACATTGTAAGAGGCCGAATTCCAATTCTTAAATATTGTGGAGGCAATAATACTGCTGCGGTTGTTGAAGAGATTAAGACTACAAATTGGACTGGAATTGACGGTATCCTTAGCATTTGTCCATATTATAACAAACCTTCTCAGGAAGGTCTTTATCAGCATTTCAAAGCTATAGCAGAAGCAAGCCCACTACCAATAGTCCTCTATAATGTTCCTGGTCGTACGGGAATTAATATGAAAGCTGAAACAACTGTAAAGTTGGCCAGAGACTTTTCTAATATCATTGCAGTGAAAGAGGCCAGTGGAAGTCTTGAGCAAGTAGATGAGATTATTAAGAATAAACCTGATCATTTTGATGTTATCAGTGGTGATGATGCCTTGACATTCTCTATGATAGCGAGTGGTGCAGCAGGTGTTATCTCTGTGATTGGAAATGCACTTCCTCGGGAATTCAGCCGCATGATACGTCTTGAGTTCAAGGGGGAATATGAGCCGGCACGTAAGATACACCACATGTTTACCGAACTTTATTCCTTACTGTTCGTTGACGGTAATCCTGCAGGTTGTAAGGCATTGCTGAATGATATGGGGATGATTGAGAATGTGCTTCGGCTTCCGCTTGTTCCAACAACCATAACAACAAAGCAGAAAATGGCCGATATTCTGAAAGAGTTAAGAATTTGATAGAAACTTAAATGAAGATAGTTAACAAATTAATTTCTCTTTAAAAACGCTAAAAGACACATGAACACAAAAGAAAAAGTCTGTATTTCTTTTGTGAAATACAGAATAATAGTTATCTTTGCATTGTGTTTTTCATGGTATTAGATTATTAAGGTTAAAGAAAAGATTGGTTGTCGTGAGGCAATCAATCTTTTTAGTTTGCAATCAATAAAGTTATCTATTTATTTTGCCATACCCTTATTTTCCTTTATCTTTGCAGGCAGAAAGCAGTGCCCCGGCTCTGTTGCTGGCATAATTTCATATGCGAGAGGAAAGTCCGGGCAGCATAGGATGCTCCACTTCTGAAAATAGAAGCTATTGGTGACAGTAGGTGTCGACAGAAGAAAACAACCGCCATAAATTGGGATACTGACTGGCTTTCTGGTCAAGTCTCTTTGTGGTAAGGGTGAGAAGGTGGTGTAAGAGACCACCAGCTGGCGGGTGATCGTCAGGCTGTGTCATCTGGAGGCTGCAAGTTCATGTATACCGTAGACTGAGGGTTGTCCGCCTGAAGGATTTCGAATCCGCTACGGAGGGTAGAATGCTTAAGCCGTGGGGTGACTCATGGATTAGATAAATAACAGGGCTTCATCTTCGTGATGAATACAGAACCCGGCTTATCAGGGCGCTGCTTTCTCTTTTCTTTTCGTTATAACCCCAAATCACTTTCAATATGAATTTTACATTAAACGAGACTGATTACAAGGTAGATGACCTACAACAATCCATTTTGAGAGTTGTTAACACGTGGGGAGACTCACAAAACTTCCCACAGATGAAAGATTACGGAGTGACCAAAGAGTCGTTGTTATCTTATCTCTTTGATAAGCAATCCATTCTTGACAGTATGGGAAGTGAACGCTTTCAGCTGACACTGTTAGGAATTTTTGTCGTCATTCCCATTTTTATAGCTTCATTATTCCCTGAAAAGAAATTACCGTTTGGACCATATACAGCGATTGTATGCGGGGTAGGGGGTGCGTTTCTTTTTGGACTTCTTAAGCTGTTCATGAACTTTCTCATTCGTAAAAGGCTTGCAAAATTGTATGATGAGGACCATGAAGCATATATAGCACAAGTGCTTTCATACCGAGATAAGCATTTGAAATAAAAAAACTTGGGATAGATAATCCCAAGTTTTAAGAGGCACCTAGCAGAGTCGAACTGCTCTACACGGTTTTGCAGACCGTTACCTAACCGATCGGCCAAGGTGCCATAATTGCTGATTTGCGGTTGCAAAGGTATAACAAAAAAACTATTTGACCAAATATATCTACTGTTTTTTTCGTTCCTTTTTGCATTTATCATAAAATGCACAGCCTGCACATTTGTAGTCTTTGCACTTAATATTCTGGTTTATAGATTTATAGATGCCTCTTATAGCGAATGTAACTGCCAAAGCTATAACCAGAAAGATGATAATATATTGTATGAGTATTCCCATTCATTAAAAATAAACGGACAGAATTATACATTTTTTACATATATAAAGTCTGCCCGTATAATCAACCAGTTTTCTAATAATCAATTCATCAATTCATTTGTTTGCAAAGATAATTCTTTGCGGTTAGATATGCAATCCTCATTTTTAATGATTTTCATTCAATGAGTTATTTTTCTTTTTATCCATCGTAATGGAAACTATGTTCCAAAATATTGGAAATCAAAGTGTTATATGATGATTTTTAATTTGCGTCAAGTTCTGCTGTCATATGATGCTAATTGCACTGTATTCTGATGCAAATCACACGCTAATCTGATGCAAATTAAAAACTAACCTGAACGATATTGAAATTCAGGATAATTTTGATGATAAGCTATGTTTATTCAGATGTAAATGCGGTATGTATTGTGTTATCGTCTAACTTGCATTTTATTATATAATATGTATTAT